>ERZ1292632.1391-Hain-H43-01um-R2-1391-length-23611-cov-5_pt2 | contig 22978 bp, 38 predicted proteins | sample MGYA00564407_ERZ1292632 | MGnify/ENA primary metagenome ERZ1292632 (study PRJEB36523, sample SAMEA6512637) | groundwater metagenome | collected 2019-01-08 | study: AquaDiva: Metagenomics assemblies of 32 groundwater samples | reverse complement strand
TATTATAATCACAGATCCGAACATAGCGAGATACGGACTGAACAATATCAATATTGCTACACCTAAAGCAACCTTTTCCGTAAGGCTTAATTTATTAAATTTAGCTATTATTTCTTGCAGCATTTCGACCTCCTTTAGGAAGACAACTTATGCCAAGCGTGGCACAAGTTAATAATAATGATAACTCTATGGGAATTTCTACAAAATAAGATAGGATCATCTTACATCCTATCATTAACAAAACTATAGATATGCCATATTTTAAATATGGAAATTTATCGATAAATTCGAGTAGTACGAAATAAAGAGATCTTAGGCCCAAAACAGCCATGAAATTAGCAGTACAAATTATTGTCATATTGTGACTTATGCCAAGAGATACGGGAATTGAGTCCAAGGCAAATATTATGTCAGTTATCTCTATCATCGCTATTACAAATAATCCTATATTTATTTTACGTTTTGATAGAAATTTATAATACCAGCATTCCCTTGTATTAAAGTTTTCTTCTTCAGATTTTAATATTTTAAACCCGGTATACATTAAGAACAATCCAAGAACATAAATTATCCAATGGAATCGTTCTATAAGTGATATTCCGCTAATAATAATAATCCCTCTAAATATAAATGCTCCTATTATTCCATAGAGTAAGTATTTGTGTTGATCTTTTTTTGTAACAGAGAAGTAATTGAAAATAATATAAAATACGAAAAGGTTATCGACAGACAACATCTTCTCACAAATATAGACCTGATAATATTCTAAGGCAGATATGCTGCCCATGCTAAGGTAAACATATCCGCCTATTAGAATACTCAGTATAATCCAGATTATACTATTTCGTACATCAGGATTCATGGTTAATCTGTAACTGCCTGTATCAACAAATCAGCCAGAGGTATTCCCTCGGCTTCATCTGATGTCTTGTAATCCACTATGTCAAACTTGGCTCCCTGCTTTTCAAGATCGTCATCCAATTCCTTTAGAAAGTCAGGCACAGATGAATCGTGTCCGATCTGGATGAATTGAACAGCCAATTCTTCATCCTTATCCATTCTTTTGGTTGCTGCGATTATAACCGATTTCAATTGGCTTTTGGAATCAGGACTTCCATCGGTTATGACCTGTACTATTAACGGTTTACATCCGCTCGCCTTCCTTGTGAAGTAATCATTGAAGATCGCTTCAAGAACCCCCGACGTGTTTGTCGAACCCATTGGATCGTTCTCTTCAAAGATCTGGGCAATCTTATCCGGAGTTACGTTCGGATAGATCTTCCATTTTGATGCAAACGGAACAATAGTAATCCCATCTGAATCATACTTTGCGGCTGCCTGTCCTAATGCTATTGCCGACTCTTTCGCTGCCTGCCATCTTGTCATCCCTCCCTGACAATCATCTGTTGCCATTGATCCACTCTTATCAATTATGAGTGTAATATCGTAATTCTTCAAATCTTCTGCTTTCATTTTTTCTCCTTTTTACTTGGTTTTCCCATCATTAAAATACCCCTGTTTATTACGCTGAAATATTATTGTCACCTCCTTTCTATTTACGCTACTGACCTCTCAAATACGTAATGGTGGATAGGAGATTCAATACTCTCACTAATCTTCGTCCCACAGCCTAAACATATTAGTATCGAAAGATCTATAGACACTGTTATCCATTTGCAATATTGGTGTTCACAAACACAGTCACACATTACTCAACTCCTTATTCCATGCTCTTAATGCATCAGAGAGGAAATCCCACCATGCTGTTGTGCATCGACAATTAGATGCAATACAATTAATACGGTAATATTCATTATCTTCAATTATTTCTGCCGGTGAACCACAAAAATCTTGCAGATGACAGTATCTCATTCTATTCATTCTCTATCTCTGTAATATAATCAATCACTGCCTCTGACCAACCATCAATATGCATCCATGCTCCATAACCAACGCCATTTTTAGCAATTGCAACATTAATCATGTATGCCTTGTCTATTTTCGGATTCGGAACATCATCATGACTCTGTTCGTCTGTGACCAAAATCAATCTTTCATGATGAGGAATAATTCTTAATGCCTCTGCTAAATACGTGCTTTGATGTGGCTGGCTATTAACAATTGCATCCCTTAATGCAAATCCTCTTCTTGCCGGAACTTGCTTTAATTGATTAGAAAAGGAGTAGATCTCAACATCTTCACATACTTCTCTAAGTAATATCGCTAATCCGCAAGCAGCGTCAATCCTCAACAGTTCAGATTTCATTGAGATGGCCGAATCCATGCTCCCTGATACATCAATCAATAAAGTAGTCTTGCCTTTTATTGTATTCTTCCCTTTGAGGCACTTCATCATCGCAATCTCAATTACACCCTCCCATTGTGGAGCATATCTGGCTGCTGCAATAAATCTAAATGGCAAAATCCTATCTGTTTTTATTTCAGATAGACCGGTAAATATTATTTCTTCTGATACTCCTGCCTCCTTCATCCCTCTCAAGTTTCTTAAGAAAGCCATTCCGCCTAATTTCTTTTCCCTGATAAGCCTCTCAAATGTTTCTTTCTTGTCTGCCCCAGACGATAACAATACTTCCCATGTTTCAGGAATAGCCAGAGTACAATAAACGAGATTTCCATATAATTGACTTCCACTATCTTTTGGCCTCGGCATTCCGTTCTTTCTGGCCTCTTTAGTATATCCTTTTATACCATCTTTAGGTTTAGCATGGCAAAGGAAAATAACATCTCTTAACTTTACCTGATTGTCTCTATTGTATTTTGCAAGGGAATGCTCGTCGAACTTAACAAAAGCCCTTGCTAACCCCTTCTTAACTTGTGCTGATAACGGTTGTTTGCCTTCTTTCCAGTAGATACTGACAAATTCACTTAATTCATCGGCTCTCTGAATTATCCTTTCGAGTGTAGATGCTACTAAATGCTTATGAGTATTCAGTCTTGCCATTTCTCTAACGATTAACAATGGCACATGTCTCAACTTCATTTTCTCTCTGGCCTCAATGGCTATCGAGGCTACCGTTTCGGCCTTAACTAAGGGAATGTTCTTCTTGATTCGATCTGCTATAGATTCTCCATCTTCATAAAATTCTCTCTCCCAGAGCATACAGGACATTACTGATCTTCTGAGTTGTTGTTCTGGATTGATATGAGATGCTTTTGCACCTTCATGGGTAAAAATGGGGTTTTTATTCACTGCTACGTTTATTCGTGCCATTTACTCTCCTTTAATCAACAACTCAGGAACAAGCGAAAAGAGAAATTTTAGTGTGCTGACCGATACACCACAGGTTAAATCTCTCTAACCCGGAAGGATTCGAACCCTCTCCCCGTCATCCTAAGTGAAGTAACTCTTTACTACGCCATGAGTTGAATTAAACTTACATATCAGGGAACAATCGATTTAAGTATTATGGATTTGGACCATCTCTGATCGAAGTAACTCAAATCTACACCACCGATATCAAATATCAATTCATTACATTGTATACAATTGTTATTTTGCTGTCAAGTGTTATTTATGTTAAAACTAAAAATATTTTACAGTAACCTTGACAAAATAAAATTATCTGATACAGTTACTCTTATATTATAAAATAGTCTTTTGGATCAGGTCTAATTAACCTGATCATCCCCCAGGATCCCCTGGTAGATATACTTAGGGGATCCTCCCCAAAATAAGGGGTAAAATAAAACTTGACAAATAAATTTAATTATGATAAAAAATAAATTATGACAAGAATAGTTCCGGGATTACTACCCAATAAAAAATTTAATATTGGCTTTAAATCAGGCCTCGTAAACCTGAACTTTTCATACATTGATGCCCTTGGGAGTAATCTCAGGGGCATTTCTGTTTCTAACGATATTAATCCTGTCAAACCTAAACTCTTGGATAGAAATATCGGGGTTCTCTGTCTGAAGGATAATATATTTCGGGAATGTTTCATTGCAGGTAGCAAGATTGTGCTATAGGTTAAAACCTGATGTTAACTGGGTAGCATCCTGTGATTTATTGTCTTTACTATGCAGACTGGCAAAGAGACAACGTGGGCGAGATTTGGAGCGTGCTGGAGGTGGTCAGGATACCATCTATAGTCCAGAATTAACTTGGTTCAACCTGATAGTAACCAAGATCTAAAGCGACTGACTAACTTTCGAGGCAGAACCTCTTAAGATGCTTTAAGATTAAAACCGCTGAATGAATACTTGTTATTAAGACGGCGATAGCCTAATCTGAAATAATTTAGGTATTCACAGAATAGGGTTTTAATCTTTTGCTCCTGATCTTCATTCAAGGCAGTTAATAAGAGACTATGAACCATAAATATAAAGATTTATATATTAAATATAAAGGTATCCCTCATAATAAGTCCATGATTGCTACGCATCAGGCAACAGCAAGAAAAAAAATAAGATGGCATTTAAAAAATAAATTAAACATAAATACAAACAATATGAAGTTAATGACAATGATCAGGATGTTTACTCAACATTACAATATTATTGTAGGTACAAATCAAGGTCTAAAAAAATGGTTATATTCGACCTATGAAAACGGAAATAATGAAATAATACGAAGAAGCGAAGGCGGTTTTTATAGTACCTCTAAATGGAGAAAATTAAGAGAACGAGTAATATTAGAATATGGCAATAAATGCATGAAATGTGGTGTATTAGAAGAGTCAATATGCGTAGATCATATTAAGCCAAGAAGCAAGTATCCTGAATTAGAATACGAATATTCTAATCTACAAGTTCTATGTACGATCTGTAATTTAATTAAAAGCAATAAAACCGAAGTTAATTACAGATTAAATTGTTAATAAGAGGTAAACATATATTCTTTAACTATGTTATCAAGTAACATAGTTAAAGAATATAATATTGAAAAGTACTTTTTATTCTTTGGATTCTCTCTCTTAATATCACTTTTCCCAAGCATTTTTAGATCTCGGATCGTTAACAGAACGTGAACATTAAAACAAACTGTACCTGTGAACATAATAAAGAATACTGCGACGCCACAATAGAAGTATATCACCCTACACACGGTGGGACTTACCAGTGTACTAAACATAATGGTCACGATGGTAAACACTCAGCATGTGGTATTAATCGCCATAATATCTTTCAATGGATATCACAGAATGCAAGAATACCTTTGGAAAGCCTGCGCATAAACTAAACAACCAAGTAGGTAAACTTAAATATGTTAATTATGTATATCTATTTGTTATTGGACTCTGGAAGATGGGCAGGTACTTTATATGAATGCTCGACCGGCTTTCTCCCCCCTCCCCACCCTATATAGACCTGATCAAATCTAAAAGTGGTAGAATATTACCACAAAAACACCTCAACGTCTGATAATAGACATTATGTAAACCTGTTCAAAAATGAACACATGAATTAAATCAATAAGTTATCGGTGCTATCAGTTGATAATACAATATCGGTAGGCTCACTTGGCGGACTGACATCAATAATATCCTCGCTTGGTATTGCGGATAACACGTCTGAGAGATCAGCAACGATATTATGGTCAATAATGACCGTTGGTTGGCCCGATAATAGGCGGGATTTGTCGATCATCGTACCCGCTATTATGTTGAGGGTAACCAAATCTTTTTTGTCCGGCACAATGTCAATGAGGACGCTGGACATCTTGTCCATCGCCTGATTAGCTATATGCTTAGTTTTGATCCCGAGATAATGATCATCCCCAATGAGTGGGAGTAAATCGTCATAATGCGTTGATATATATTGATTTATGGCCTGCCGAGATAAATTGCAGGCTCTGGCAATTTCTACTTGGGTTTTGCCTCTGGAGAGATAGGCGGCCACCAGAGGGATAGAGAGTCTTAATTTTGGCAGATGGTCAATATGGTCAATAGTATGACGATCAATAGCGTCCATACCGGTAATTATACCACAGTTCTACGCAATGTTCCACGTGGAACATTGGCATGTAAAAATAAACAATGTTCATTTTTGTACAACCATGTTCATAATTGTGCATAACATGATTTGTTTCAAATATGAAAAACGAGTGTACAAATATGTACTAAATATACAGTAAACAAAGTTTTCTACCTCACAATATATAAATCGTAACACGCCGTAACACTTTGCCTTATGCCATGTTTCAAATGTTTCATATTTTTTAGTTTTCATGTACATAAATGTACGAATAGGCCTAAAACATTAAAATAACTGAATAAAATCAATGAGTTTGACATCTCATTATAACATGTTATAATTATAACAGTTAATCCGGAGAGAAAAGGAGGAGATATTATGCAGTGGAAAGACCAAAAACTTAATGTAATCAAATGTGGAATGGCTATAGCAAAAGCCAACCTCATGGGGAAGGAGGTACCTAATCAATTCTATTCTGCCATGAGTTGCTTCACGGCGGATGAGATTGAGGCAATTGAGACATATGTCTATTATGTCTCTGCGGGACTCGCCGGAGCAGATTACCTGTCTCCGGAAGAAATGGAGGAGAAACTTGAGGAGAGAGATGATGACATATAAATGCGGACACGATGCAGTGGATTGGTCAGCGGGCAACCCAACAGGACAAATACCTTGCCCTGCCTGCAAGGATACCATCACAATATATGAGACCGTCTACACTGCGATGTTGGGAAATATCCGCTCATTGGACTATCTCGTCGATAAAGGACTGATTAGTGGATCAGGCAGACCGTCAATATTGGATCTTGACAGGATAGGGATGAGGATGTTTAGAGAGTTGCCGGCATATTATCGTAACTCTCTCGCATGGTATTGGCACTCCCTACGAGATGAAGAAGTAACCGTCCATTTGGGCGATGATTAGAGTGATCTTTTCAGGATAAGGAGGTACAAAAATGGCATACAGAATCATATGCAGTCGGATGATAGGTGAGGAATATGTTGACCTGAAATGGATTGGTATATTTGAGATAGACGAGATATCCGCCTGTCAGCGGGCGGAGGTATTGCTCCAAGGTTACACGGCTGAGGGATGGGAGGAAATATGAGCAGTAAATCAACGATGGTACAAACGGGGTTCATGATATCCAGGAGCCTGTATGCACAGATGCAGGCTATTGTGGCAGAGAGAAAAAAATAGACCCCCGGTTTTCTCAGGGGGAGTTTATCCGGCAGGCAATCAGCCTGATGATAAAAAACAATATCAAACAGAAACAGCAGTTGGAACCCTGTGACATCCACGGGGGAGAGGCAATACTAACCCTCGATCTACCAGAGGGAAAAGTAAAATATTGTATGTTATGTCCAGAAAATGTTCAGGCATACGGAAGAGACTTAAAATCTAAACTCTATAGAGATATGAGAGGGAGGAGAACAACGGGGAAAGAGGTTACTCGTGAGTATGGAGGGTAAAGGGGGAGCATGTCTCAGTTGACCGGCAATCACGAGAATAAAAAGGAGAGGAGAAAAAATGAGAGAATATAGAGTTTGGAGGAATGGATACGAAACCTTCTGGGTATTATTACCAGAAGGGATTAAAGAGGGAGATAAGTTTATGTCCCTCTTGTATTCGGGGGATGGCATCGGCGAAATGCCATCAGTAACGAATGAGGAAAAACGCTGCATCCTCAGCGGCAATAGGGTGTTTCTGGAGGGAGGCCAGTGGATTGGTCGACCAACCTATAGTATAGTTGTACCTGGGGGTCGCGGGGAGTATTCCACCTCAATAATTGAGGTAGATCCCCATTTTAGCGATAAATTGCCATCATGGGAAACAATCACCCAAATATAGCAGAGGTAAGATTTTGCTCTCTCAATCCCTCTGCAATTTTTTGACAGTCTTGCAGAATGTCTTTTTGCCGCTTATTTTACAGGCAAGGGTGACAGCGGGGAGGAGAAATGAAAAAAATAACATTGAGAGAAACTGATACCTATTTTGACTATACTATCAGAGGAGGACAAATGAGTAAAACAACGATGATCCAAACGGGGTACATGATACCCCGTGGCCTGTATGCACAGATGCAGGAGATAGTGGCAGAGATAAAAAAAATAGACCCCCGGTTTTCCCAGGGGGAGTTTATCCGGCAGGCAATCAGCCGGATGATTGCAGAGGAAAGGAAATGAATCACCCAATAATAATTGTTGTGGCAATAGTAATATTGATAATTGTCGCATTCATTTGGCTGGACAAAAATCTGCCAAAGGGATAAAAACCCTATGCCGGCAGGTAAAAAGTGCCTTGAAACGAACCGTTAAAATCGGGTGACAGCCGGCATTATTAAAGAATAGTGAGTTTGATTTATTTTTCTTGACAAATAAAAGTAATGGTTTATAATTACTACTTATTGGGATATTAAAAGGAAAAAAGATCTTGAGATATCAAAAGATTGAAAGCCGTATTTGGAATGATGAAAAATTTATCTCATTAACTCCCTCAGAGCAGAGAGTTTTTCTGTACTGCCTGACATGTCCACATGGTAATCTCGCTGGTATTTTCGTTCTAAAACCAGGTTATGCATGTGATGATCTTAAGTCCTTACCGAAGGACTTCGAGAAGGACTTAAGGAAGTGCTTAGGTAAGGGGTTCTTAAAGTATGATTTCAACCTCAACGTTTTATGGATTCCTAACTTCATCAAGCATAACCCAATCACCAACCCTAACCAAAAAAAAGCATTAATTACTATATTAAATGAGTTACCGAAATCCTTTTTAATTCAAGAGTTTATAAATTATAATCAAGGACTTACCGAAGGACTTACCGAAGGACTTACCGAAGGACTTACGAAGGACTTAGGTAAGGCTTCTGAGTCTGAGTCTGAGTCTGAGTCTTTAGATTTAGATTTAGAAAAAGGGATTGTTAAGGGGAAAAACATTCAGGCTCTACCAGACATTAAAATATTTATTACTTATGCTTTTGAATCTTATCAGGAAAAATTCGGCGAGAAGTTACTTATCGACGGCGGCAAAGACGGAAAAATTATTAAATCTTTATTGGGAACCTATGATTTAGATAAATTAAAAAACCTCTGGAAAACATTTTTGAACTGTGAAGATGACTTCATTGATCAGGCCGGTAGATCGATTGGAATTTTTAGAACACAGATAAATAAACTCGTACAGATAGCAAGAACTGGGGGGAAAAGGACTAAAAAATCAGGTGTAGAAATTATTGATGAATTGATTGCCGAAGTGAATCAGAGGGAGAAAGAGAAAAATGACAACTCAGGAAGCGTTGCAACTCTTGAAAGAATTGAGTAGCCTATATCCCAACACAATTACGAAAGAATCAAGTGTTGTATGGTGTAATACGATTATGACATTTCCGTACGATGTCGGAAGAATTGCGGTAACCGAATACCCCAAATTGGGGTACGAATTTTTCAACATTGGAAAATTCTGCAAACTCTGTGATGATATTTGGTCAGATTTTATCTCAAAAAAACGAGCTCGGGAGCAGGAAGACAATAGAGAGGCAGTGAAATTACTATTTCATACTCCGCTTGAATCAATTTCGGCGAGCGAAATAGCGAAGGATTCTCTAAGGCTGATTAGAAATCACTTGGAGGGAAAAACAACAAGAAAGGAATATCTCATAGGGATCAGAAAATTAGAGGAAAAATATCCCAATATTAGTCCGTATTCTTTTGCAGACAGTGCAAATGAATTAGAACAATTCTACAAAATAACGGGACTGGATTATGGAAATAAACCAGTAACTGAAGAAGAAAAAGACATAGCAAAAGATGAGGTAGTGGATACAGAAGAGGAAAAAAGGTTGGCGGCAAGGAAGCAGGAATTATTGGAACAGGCAAGGAAATTAGAGGAGTGTCCGTTTTAGGAGGAGGGTAAACCATGAAAGAAGAAACGCTTGCTGCCTTAAATGGCAGTATCCAAAAATGGGAGAAAATCGTTAATGGGATCGGGGTAAATGAAGGCAGGGGTAATTGTCCATTGTGTCAGTTATTTCCAGATTGTTATGGATGCCCAGTTGCTCAGATAACCAATTCCTACGGATGTAATAATTCTCCGTATGGAGATTGGTCAGATCACCAATATAAATTTCATAATTCAGGTGAAAGAGAAAAGGTTATCTGTGACACATGTAAGGAATTGGCAATCAATGAATTGAATTTTATTAAAAGTCTGTTGCCGTGAGGGGAAAGGGGAAAAGATGAAAAAATATTCAGTTGAGGAGTTAAAAGAAATAATAGAATTGCACAGAAAATGGTTGAACTATGAAGAATCTGGGATCAAGGCTAATTTCAGTGGTGCTGATCTCCGTGATGCCGATCTCATTTATGCTAATTTCCGTGATGCCGATTTCCGTGATGCCGATCTCCGTGATACCGATCTCTATGGTGCTAATCTCCGTGGTGCTAATTTCAGTGGTGCTAATTTCAGTTATGCTAATCTCAGTGATGCTAATTTCAGTTATGCTAATTTCAGTAATGCCGATCTCAATTATACTAATTTCCGTGGTGCTAATTTCCGTGGTGCTAATTTCCGTGGTGCTAATTTCCGTGGTGCCAAGGGCATGATAAAAATAATGGGGGTAATGCCCGGTAATTTATACTACAAGAGATTCGATTCTGGACTAAAAAACAATGGGTACCAATTTAAGGTTGGGCTTAACGAGCTTACTGAAGGGGATATTTTCGCTAATGACGATCGGACCATATGTGCCTATCCGGGATTCCACTTTGCAAGTCAATCTTGGTGCCAATTGAATTATCCTGAAAGGCCATTAGAGGCATTAATCCGTATTCCAGAAAATGCCCAAATCAACGAACCCTGGGCAACAGACGGAAAAGCGTCAGCAGATAAAATTGAAATTATAAAAATTTGGGAGGTAAAAACGGGGAGAGAGGTTACTCAGGAATATAATTAATTGAGACAAAAAGGGCAAAATTAGCGATTATTAAAGACGGGGGGTATAACCCTAAGATGGAAGAGACGAAGGCATTTGTGGAGAAAAATACCTAAGGAAGGGGGTGAAGTAAGTAAATGTATAAAAATACATTAGAAAAAGCCGAAACAATGACAAAGGAGCAGATTGATAATATTATCAAAAGTAAAAACGAGGAAGGAAAGAACAGCGATAAAGACATTATGGGCGACATAATAGGCATGATGATCTACTCTGGTAAAGACACTACGTGTCCAGCCTGTCCGAAATTTATTAAAGTGTTGAGCAAAGACAACACTTTAATAAATAAAATTAAAGCGTTGATGAAAGAGGGATAAGGTGGAAATTGATTCAGATCCTTGGGTGAAAATTAGCAAGTGGAGGTAAAAAGTGAAAGCAATATTAGAAAAATTTGTACCACTAAAGCGTAGTGGCGACGTCACGATTACTCTGACTGGGAAGAAATCTGACTTGATGGAACTATGTCGGTTGTCAGAGCAGGAAGTTGAGATATCGCTTCCGCAAAATACGGCTGATGCCGTTGGAGATAAAATTGAACTCAATAACAAGTTGGCCTTGATATTGATTGATGCAGTTAAAGCCGTATCTACTGTAATATCAAAAGAGGCGTTAGGAAAATTCAATGAACCGTTTCTTGAGTTCATGAAGGAACAAAAAGAGAAAGATAAATACCCAGATGGAAGCCTGAATCCAGGATACGCGAGATGTTTGGAAGAAAAATCATCGGTGGAAATATGATGGAGATACCGAACATGCCGGACAACCACGTGATAATAATAAAGGGGGTGAGGGATCACAATGAGTATGTGGATATTAGTAATATACATATATGCGGGAATGCTATCAGATAGCGACAGCGTAGCAATTACTACTATACCTGGATTTGTCTCAAGAGAAGCCTGTTTGAAGCAGGCTGAATATCTGAAGCCACTTGTAGGTGGGAGTACTAAAAATATAAGGACAGCCTGTATTGAGCAAGGTGCCGTAGAAAGGAAGTAAATGAAGAAAAGCTTAGATTTAATTTGGAAAATTAGGTTAAAACTCAGGGCGGAGGCCAATAAACTCGAGGCGGAGGCCAATAAACTCTGGGCGGAGGGGATATTGGGGTTTTGTGGGAATATTAAAATAGAATGGAAAAATTATGACACTATAAAAAATGACTATGAATGCCATTTAGAAAATGGGGAAATCTTTCAACCATAAAACGAGAGATCACTTTGCCGGAGTTGGCAAGATGATGGAGGAAGGAAGGAAGGGGAAATGAACGTAAAGGAGTTAGTAAAATTCGATATTACGGAAGCGGCAATAGAGAAGATTAAGGCAGATTACATGCCTCTGATGATCAATGGATTAGATGACCGAGAAGGGTACCAGGCTGTTCACGATGCCCGAATTATAGTCAAAGGGAAAAGGGTTGCCATAGAGAAAAGAAGAAAAGAACTCAAGGAGGACTCTCTTGCTTTCGGCCGGGCTATTGATGCAGAGGCAAAAAGAATTACATCCCACCTAACCCCGATTGAATCATATTTAGAGTCTCTTGAGGTAGCAATAGATCAGGAAAAAGAGCACATCAAAAAAGAAAAAGAGGCTTTAGAACAATCCAAATTACAAGAAAGGGTTGATGAGTGCCGCAAGGTTAACCTTGATCTTCCTCTTGTTGTGCTAAAAGCCCTTTCTGATTTTGATTATGCTCTTGCTATTGAAGAGGCAAAAGATAAATTTGAGATTGCGCAGGAAGCAGAAAAAAAGAGGATTGCCGAAGAAGAAGAATCAAAACGATTACAGAAGATACAATTAGATCGTATTGCAGCAGAGCAGGCAGAAATAGCGAGAATTCAAGCGGAAAAAGAAAGAGAATTAAGGGCTAAACAGGATGCCATTGATGCCGAAAATAAGAGGATTAAAGATGAGAAAATGGATAAACAGAGATTTGCCGCCGAGCAGGCAGAATTGGACCAGATCAAAAAGGATGCCGAAATAAAAGCAATCGCCGACGAGAGGGCAAGAGCACAAAAGGAACTGGATGACAAAGCAGAGGCAGAATTAAAGGCTAAGGAAGAAAAAGAAAAAATTGAATCCGAAAGACCAGATCGGGAAAAACTAATAAGGTTTGCGGAGGGTCTCAAGGCCATAACTTTTCCAACGGTAAAGAGTGAGGCCGCACAAAAAATAGCCAGTTCGGCAGAGGAACATTTTAGGGGAGTGATATTGTTTATTTCTCAGCAGGCCAAAAAATTAGGGGAGGTGAATTGATGGATCCTGGAATCTATAATATTTCCCATAAAGATTATCTGAGTATCGATGCGGTTTCTAATTCTTATCTTGGCCGTCTAAATGAATGTCCGGCGGCTGCCAAAATTCCGGTGGAGACAACTGAGGCTATGGAAATCGGCACCGCCTTGCATGCCTTAGTTCTGGAAGGACAGGAGAAATTTGATTCTCTGGTTGTTGTAGATCCTGAAATGCCGAAAAGAAAAGACATAGAAAAAGAGGCATGGATAGCGTGGAAAGAAGAATTTGCGATCGGAAAAACCATATTAAAGCAGGAAAAAATAGACAACATAAAAAGGATGTCTGATGCCATATGGTCACATCCTGCCGCAATGGAGTTATTAGGAGATGGAGTCTCTGAACAATCTCTTGTATGGAGAGACGAGGAAACGGGAATCCTATTGAAAAGTAGGCCTGATTGGTTACCTGCGAGAATCAAAGGGATAATCCCGGACCTTAAAACAACAAGCGACGCATCAAAGCAGGGATTCTCGAGATCGGTTGCTGATTTTGGGTATGACCGCCAGGCCGCAATGTATCTCACAGGAATAAATACGGTCATTCCGTTTGAGCAGCGAGGATGCCACTATGATACATTTATTTTTATTGTTGTAGAAAAAACTCCTCCATATCGGACAGAGGTTTACGTTCTTGATCAGGGATATCTTGATCGGGGATTCAGAGAATTTAGACGGTTATTAGAAGAAGAACAAACTTGTAGAAGATTAGGAAAATGGCCTCATTATAAAGACGGGGGAGTGCAAGACTTAATTAAACCAAATTACATCAAATAAAGGAGAAATGATGGACGAAATAGTAAAATATAACATGCCTTCGGGTGATGAGGTTATTTTGTCACCCGATATTATCAGAAAATATCTTGTGTCTGGAAATGGAAAAGTCACAGATCAAGAAATTATGATGTTTGTAAGCCTTTGCAAATATCAAAAATTAAATCCATTTCTAAAGGAATGTTATTTAATTAAATATGGTGATAACTTTCCGGCCAGCATCGTAACCGGTAAGGAAGCCTTCCTAAAAAGGGCTACAAGAAACCTACTTTATGAAGGTCACGAAACCGGGATATCAGGATCCTTCCCTGACCTTGTTGCAAAAGCAACAGTTTATAAAAAGGGAATGAGACCAATAACTGTAGAGGTTGACTATTCAGAATATGTTGGACTAAAAGATGGTAAACCTAACCGGATGTGGAAAGAAAAACCCAAGACCATGTTAAAGAAAGTGGCATTAGTACAGGCTCTTCGGGAGGCATTCCCGAATGATCTGGAGGGTATGCATTCTGAAGACGAAATAGAAAGCGACAACTTACAAACCGCCGCAGAAGAGCCAAAATCAGCAGCCGAAAAACTAAATGAGAGGTTAGGATTAAATATAGAGATTTCACCAGAAGTTCCGGTTGTCGAAGTCGTTGATTCCGTTACCGGTGAGATCGGTTTGCCGACGCCGGCAACGGAATCACCTGAACCCGAACCAGTAAAAAGGGAAGAGAAAAAAGATCCTCCCGTTGATAGTAAATTTCAACAATATTTAAAGGTCATCGATGGACTGAAGGCCAAAATGAAAAAAGAAGAATATTATCTTATTCTTAATAATATGGGCGTGAAACATGCTAACGAGATTAAAGACAAGGCAAAACAAATAATTCTTTGGGATAGACTGAATATACAGATCAAAGAAAACGAGAAAAAGTTAAAACAGGATCCTCCCATTGAAGGAGCAATAAATATCAATGAAGTGATGAACTCCATTACAAATTCCCAAACGATTGGAGATCTGGTGAAAATTGCCGAGATTATAACCGAACTCAAAGGAGCAGACTTCGAAAGGGCAGGATTTGCCTATAATGTGAGGATGAACGAATTGAAAGGAAAGGTGGGCAATGATATAAGCGACCAACCTTTAGCAGTTAAGAGCGTAATAATAAATATGTCATTAACAGAAAATAAGAAAGAATAAACAAATGAGATGGGAGAAATAAGCCATGAGTTACAATAAGATAATCGTAATAGGTAATTTGACCAAAGATCCAGAAATGAAAGCGATGCATAATGGGGGCAATGTTACGGAAATAGATATTGCCATCAATCATAGATATACGGCTAACGGAGAGAAGAAGGAGGAGGTTTGTTTTGTCAAATGTGTGGCCTTTGGAAAGTTGGGCGAAGTCTGCAATCAATACCTCGCAAAGGGCAAAAAAGCCCTATTTGAAGGGAGATTGCAACAGCAACGATGGGAGATAGAGGGGAAGAAGAATTCACGGCATCAAATAGTTTTAGAGAAAGTGGAGTTCCTCTCACAAAATGAGAAAAAGGATCAAAAAGGAGAGCCATATGATATCCATGATCCTGATTATATGGGTGAGACTCCATGGTAGACGAGAGGACAGAGCAAGAGAGATAACAGTAGAGGGGCATTAATATGACACTTGAACAATATTGGGCATGGTGCAGGAGGCAGGAGGAAATAGCCCTTGCACCGTATGAACAGAAAGAAGAAGAGCAAAAGGAAGAGGAGGAGGAAAAGAAATGGAATGTCCTATATGTTACGGGTTGATATACGGGACCGAAATCAATCAGAAACCATATAACAAATGCATCAACGGCCATTATTTTAGGATTGGAGGTAATCCAGAGCAACCGAAAAGTGTAGATGAGAGCGATGAATCAGAAAAGTTAAATCCTAACCCGGAAAGAAGAGGAAACCAAACGAACATGGTAGGTTTCCATGATTGTGAAATTCTTCGGCAGGAAATTAATGATTGGAAACACAGTAAAGGGCATAGCCAAGCAGAATTAGCAAGACAGGCTAAAATATCCCCTACTTGGCTGAGTGAATTCCTCTTGGGAAGTAGGGAACGGATGAAACAGAATAATTATAACCGAATTAAAGAGGCGATAAAACAAGGAGGATAAATTATGAGACCAATAATTTACACTCCGTCAGGGAGGGCCGGAGAATACGCAAATAAGGGTTATGCCGTCAATCTCTTCCGTGGTTGTACTCATGGTTGTACATATTGCTATGTGCCGGCCATGTTGAGGATGAGCAAGGAAGAATTTCATTCCAAGGTTGTACCGGTAAAGGATGGACTAAAACGGTTAGAATGTGATCTCGAAAAATTGGGTAAAATTGATGAGCCGATATTTATGAGTTTCACTTGTGATCCATATTGCAAAGATGCGGATATAGGGATTACGGCACAGGCAATAACATGGATAAACTATAGACACAGTAATAATGCCGTTAGCATTTTGACAAAAGGAAGAATACCAATTAAACACATACAATATTTAACTAATAATCCTAATAATAAAATAGGGGTTACTTTAACGTCTATGTCTGATAGTTTTTCTCTAAAAATAGAGCCTGGAGCTTCACTTCCAGCAGAAAGATTGGGGACGTTGAGATATGCCCATGATGCAGGCATTCAAACATGGGCATCCATAGAACCCGTAATTGATCCTATGCAATCACTGAAGGCAATACAATATACCATGCCCTATGTTGATGAATTCAAGATCGGAAAATGGAATCATAACAAAGAAGCCGATAAGATTGATTGGATTGATTTCATGGTTAAGGCTGATGAATTATTAAATAGAAATCATAAGAAATATATATTCAAGAAAGACCTGATGGATATATGGAAAAAATTTAAATTTGGAAAAGGGGAATGAAAAAGGGAAGTGGGTAAGATGATTTTAACTGAAGCAGTATTAAAACGAATGGCTAATCGTATTGAATTTGGACAAGAGATTGTCGAGACGGATAGTGCTATTGCATTAGTCCAATATAGATTTCCAAGATCAAAAAAGAGAAGAATAAAAGAGAAATGGGCTAAGAATAGAAATAATTATCGGATTTTACCAACGTGTTATAAATTTGGCGATGTGTTTGTGGCACACCCCGAATATTTAGCAGAGGTAAGGAGGAAAATTAAATGATCTACATCGGTATTGATCCCGACGTTGATAAGTCTGGAGTGGCAATTTGGGACGGAGTGCTAACCTTGACAACTCTATCGTTTTGGGATCTATCTGCTATGATAGAAAAAACATATTATGAGAACGCAGAAATCAATGTGTTTACCGATGGATTTAATGCCAATACACTTGCGTCATATCTGCCTAAAATATACATTGAGGCAGGGTGGCTTAATAAAAGCTCTTGGCACCCTTCGCCAAATAGATCTACAGCATCTCGCATAGGTAAGAATATTGGGGCTAATCACCAGATAGGAAAATTAATTGCGGAAAAATGTGAGAGGCTGAAAATACCACACGAATTAGTCAAGCCAACAAAATCAAAAGTGACTGATCATAAGTTATTCTGCCGGATTACAGGATATAAGGGCAGAAGAAGTAATCAGGAGATGAGAGACGCAGCAATGTTAATATGGGGAAGGAAGAAAATTAAATGAAAGTAAAGATTAAAGAATCTGACATCTTAAAACAGGCGAGAGATTATCTCGAGATGAAAGGTTGGTTTGTGATCCGTGTTCAACAGGGTTTAGTGTGTCACAAGGGCATCTCTGGTTTAATTGCGGTAAAAAACGGGAAGACTTATTTCATCGAGATTAAAGTACCTGGAGGTATTCTCTCTGAGTATCAAAAGAATCTTCAAAAAGAAATCTGGGACCATGGAGGAGAATATATAGTAATAGATTCAATGGAAGATTTATTTTTGTTTAAACTATAAGAAAAGATAATATAGGAGGGAAAAACAAAATGAAGGTATTTTACCATACAGATTTAGACGGAATAGCATCAGCAGAGATTATTAATTATTACAATAGACAGCAAGGAGTAACAGAGATTATCAATTTTTATTCAATTAACTACAAGGATAAATTTCCTATAGAAAAAATAAAGTCAATGGAAGTTGTGTATGTAGTCGATTTCTCGTTAAGTGAACGAGATTTTGATTCTTTATTGGAAATAACAAACAATGTGGTTTGGATAGATCATCATAAATCTGCAATCGAGACTTTAGGGAGAAAATATAATTATCTCCAAGGGATCAGGGAAGATGGAAGAGCAGGATGTGTGCTTACATGGGCATATTTTTATGGTAACACTATCCCTCTACCGCCGGTTATAGATATGTTAGGTGCATATGATGTCTGGGATTTCTCTAAACATGGAGATGATTTAAATAAATTACAATGCGGAATACGCCTTGATGATCATTCTCCTGATAATTATGCGTTTTGGAAGGAAATAATTGAATATGATTATAGGTTGAAAGACATAATAAAGATGGGAGAGATTGCTTTAATCTACAGAAATAATCAATATTCCTCAATAATTAAAGGATGGTCATTCATCGCAGAGTTTGAGGGTTTTAAGGCTGTCTGTTGTAATGTAGGTTCTGTATCAAGTCAACTTTTTGATAGCGTAAAGGAGTCTTATGATCTAATGATGCCGTTTGTTTTTGATGGCAGTCAATGGACAGTATCAATCTACACCAAACGAGACGATATCGATTGTTCGGAATTGGCTAAAAAGTATGGGGGTGGTGGACATAGGAAAGCATCTGGATTTCAGTGTAAAGAATTGCCGATAAAATGCAACAAACCAATTGAGAGGATTAAATGATGATAAGCAATCCAGAAATTATCATCAATGGGAAGATATTAAATGCCGTGGAAATACAGCAATTAAAACTCTCATTGAAACATGAGAGGGAGAGTCAATTAAGATTTATGAAAATAACAAAAATAGACTACATAATTCCAATAATAGAGTTATGGATTAAGACAATAACAGAAATAGAATCTAAGATCGGAGAATGATAATTTGGCAAATAAGGAACAGGGGTATCTATGGATACCTACAAATGCAATCTATGATGAATTTACCGAACTACCGATATCAAGGCAGCTAAAATATCAACGTAGGATGAAGGCTAAAGGAAGATGCATAAAGTGTGGTAAAGAGGCAAATAAGGGGGTTCTTTGTGATGAACATAGAAGAAGGGATAAGAAGAGGAGAGATCAATTGAAAAACTTAGTGAATGAGGTAGATTATCCCAATGAAGAGAATTTAAATAAAATTAAGAAATGGGAATCAGATTGGTACGGTCTAATGGAATTTGTTGGATCTATTTGGTATTTAGCGGAATGGGGATTCAAAAGGAAGGAGAATATTTATTACCTATCCACCGCTGGTTGGTCTGGCAATGAAGAGATAATGGAGGCATTACAAAGTAACACTATGTTCTGGATGTGTTGCTGGTATAAATCAAGGCGAGGGGGACATTACGTATTTAAAATACGCAATGTCAAGAGTAAATGAAATACAATAAACCAAGGGAGGATAAAGATTAAAGGAGAAAAGTAAACTATGTTTTTTTGCAAGCATGACTGGAAATTATTAAGCAATATAACAACCGAGAGTATTTTTGAAATGACAATAAGAAATTTAAAAGATGCAGACCGTAATACGGGTAGACAGATACCTTGGCAACTTTGCGATGGTGGGAGGAAACATATACAAACATTAAACTGCATAAAATGCGGGAAGATTAAAAGATTTGTTGAGCAAATATAAACAATAAAGGGAGTTGAAAACAATGAATAAGGAATTGATGGAAAAATTTGAAAAACGAGTAAGAAATCTTGGTTATGATCTCGAAAGAGTAGTATACCAACTGAATATACAGGATGTAGTAAACAGTATCTATGATGGATATGATGATACTGAGCTCTTTGAATTATCTGATAATCAATTGAAAAAACTTATTGAAAACGGAATTGAAGCAATAATAAATATAGATGTGATTGATCCTATACACAAAGCAATTGACAGATAAGGGAGGTGAAAACGATGCTTAAAGAAACTATATTGGGTGTTCCAAACGAAATAATTCAGGAAGAAGACGAGAAAACCCAAGCATATTCAAAGGGGTGGAAGGCTGGATATGATAAAGCACTTGAGACAAATTGTGGTTTTAGACTATCGCAAAATAAAAGAGGATTGATTATTTTAGAATACGGATTATGTGAAACAGAATTGTCTCTGAGGCAAATAATTGATTTAAGTATAAATTTATCCGTTATAGGTTTCAATAAGGAAAAGTTTAGGATGATATATGATAGTCATAGACAAATGGATTACTTGGAGAATCTGTAAGCGGGTAGACGACAAATCATTTTGGCTTGGGTAGATGTGCCATGTCTCCGATGGAGACGAAACTACGAGAATGCATCAGGCCGTAAAAAATCCTGAATGCGCATTCCCTAATATCCTATATCTGGGGAGAGAATAGGCACTCTCTCCAGATAAAATATCTAAAAGATGGGGAGGGATAAAATGTGGCAAGACAAAGAAATTGAATGTAATAAATACGATGTAGTAGTCATTCCAGCAAGATTTCAAGTTCATAAATTACATGCAGGACATATTCACATAATTAAACAGGCGTATAATTACGCTCCTATAGTTTGCATAGCATTAGGTGTAACTAAGGTTCTGAATTATAAAAACCCACTTACAGTGGAACAAAGAAAAAGGATGATACTATATGAATTCCCAACTTCTTTTTTTGAATATTTTGAGTTACCGTGTTTCCCTTCTGACATAAGATGGTCTCAAGAATTAGACCTGGAAATAGATAAAATTTATCCAGGTAAGAAAGTGTGTCTCATGGGATCGAGAAAAAGCTTTGCCTCTCGTTACCATGGTAAGTATGAAATTATAGAGTCAGACACAAAAATAAAAGATAGTGGATCAGAAATTCGTAAGCAGATAGTCAAATCTGGATATAGACAACATTCAGAAGAATTTTTGAAAGGAATAATTTATGCCAACGAGAATAGATTACCTGTAGTCTATAACACCGTAGATATTGCTGTTTTCAGAAGAAATCCTCTCCAGATATTAGTTGCCAATAAGAAAACTGAATATGGCGATAAATATGTCCTTCCGGGTGGTTTTATAGATGTTACTGATCAAAGCAAGGAATCTGCCGCAAGGAGAGAACTATTGGAAGAAACTGGGATAATTATTAGAGATGATAGAGATTTAGAATATCGAGGAAGTGTAAAAATAAATGATTATCGCTATGAAGGATGTGAGGAGAAGGAAGTTATTATGACTTCGTTATTTAAATATTTTCTTCCTGATGATTTAACGTTATCCTTAAAAGATAATAACGAACTGCAAGGCTTTACATGGCTTGCATTTCATCCGATGTATTTTGGTGGTGTTGCTGAAATACATCGGCCATTATTCAACATGTTATGGGAGGACAGATTAAGATGTTAGATAATAATTTATTGTTATTGACGGATAGCTATAAAGTGACACATTGGAAACAATATTCACCAGGGACACAGAATGTTTATTCATATCTTGAGGCAAGAGGGGGAGCATCGGAAGAGATTATATTTTTCGGTCTACAATATTTTATTAAACGATACCTGACAGGTCAGGTAATCACCAGAGAAAAGATTGAAGAAGCGGAAAAAATATATAAGTCTCATTTCGGTCAAGATCTATTTAATAAGACAGGATGGGAATATATCTTAGAGAAACACGGAGGTATGTTGCCGGTAGAAATATGTGCAGTCAAAGAAGGTTTAAAATTGCCGATATCGAGAGTGTTGATGACTGTCGAGAATACAGATCCTCATTGTTACTGGCTTACCAATTATCTTGAAACATTATTGGTTCAGGTCTGGTATCCCTGTTCTGTAGCAACACTATCTCATGAAATGAGACAGATGATATTAGGACATCTTGAAAAGACCGGAGATCCGGTCTTGATTGATTTTAAACTACATGATTTTGGGTTCAGAGGAGTTTCTTCTGTAGAGTCAGCAGGAATAGGAGGACTGGCACATCTGCTTAATTTTAAGGGTACTGACACAGTACAGGCAATTAAGATAGCAATGGATTATTATAATGAGACTGAGCCGGTTGGCTATAGTATTCCAGCGAGTGAACACTCTACCATAACTTCATGGGGAAGAGATAAAGAAAGAGGTGCCATGGAAAATATGTTAAACCAATATCCTACTGGATTAGTTGCTTGCGTGTCTGATTCTTATGATATCTTTAGTGCCTGTAAGAATATATGGGGTGATAAATTAAAGGAAAAGGTTTTGATGAGAGATGGGGTTTTGGTTATCCGCCCTGATTCAGGCGAACATGAAGATATATACCCAAGGGTTTTAGATATTCTTGGTAGCAAATTTGGCTATGAGAGGAACTCAAAAGGTTATAAAGTTCTGAATCCTAAAGTTAGGTTAATCCAGGGTGATGGCATAGATTATAATTCATGCAATGAAATATTAAATATTCTTGCACTCAGTGATTGGTCAGCAGATAACATAGCCTTCGGAATGGGCGGTGCATTGTTACAGAAGTTAAATAGAGATACGCATTCGTTTGCCTTTAAGTGTTCACAAATACTTAAAAATGATACTTGGTATGATGTCTACAAAGATCCTATTACAGATAAGGGCAAGAAATCGAAAAGAGGAAGATTTTATAGGAATCTAAAACCCGTGTTTATCAATGGGGATTTGCTCAAGGACTGGTCGTTTCAGGAATGCAGGAGCGAATTATTAGGAGGAGGAAAAACAAATGTCATACAATATTGATACATGGAAAACAAAAAAGTTAGATAATTTCGTAATGTCGTTGAAAGAGATTCAAAAACTTACTGATGTCGAAATTATGATTAAAGGAGATAGGGTAGAAATAACAGGAACAGCGGAAAGTTTTGAAATAATTTCCACAATAGATGGTGAT
>ERZ1292632.1435-Hain-H43-01um-R2-1435-length-22990-cov-9_pt1 | contig 22990 bp, 40 predicted proteins | sample MGYA00564407_ERZ1292632 | MGnify/ENA primary metagenome ERZ1292632 (study PRJEB36523, sample SAMEA6512637) | groundwater metagenome | collected 2019-01-08 | study: AquaDiva: Metagenomics assemblies of 32 groundwater samples | reverse complement strand
CCTCCTTATATAAGTTATGCAAACTTAGTTTATGGGCTATGTCATTAATAAAATCCTCAGATTTACCTAATCTAAGATAATATGATGGATGTGGTATATAGATAGTTCTGAACTTATCCTTGAATTGGCGATCGCTACTATCAAGCAAAATGTTAGAAGCTAATTTGCTAACAGCAATAACAGTTGCTTTAGGTTTAGCTACCATAGCTATCTCTGACTTTAGCGCTCCTACGCAGGTCATATTCTCATATACGCTAGATTTTGAGTGCTCGTCTAGTTTGTTATCTTTAGGTGTGCATTTGAAGACATTGGTGATATAGACATCTAAAGGGCTTATATTGAGATTATAAAGCATCTGCTGGAATAGACAACCGCTTGTGCTATTGTAAAATGGCAAGAAGGTAGTGACTCGCTTGTTGTAATGACTTACTTCACCTACAAACACGTATCTTGCATTAGCAGATCCATAACCAGCAATTGGATGACAAGCTACCCTATTGCTTTCACAGTTTCTTAAATGCTCCGTACCTAGACCACAATTATGTGGGAAGTCATTACATGAGTAAATATTGTTTGTGAATCCATGATCGCTGTTATATAGATTTTGTTTGTAATTGAAAGGAGTGTTCTGATAATCATCGGTAGGTTTGAAGATGTAAGGTTTATTATTAATGAACGCGCGTGTAATGTCCCATACATGGTCGTTCCTATCGTTAAGGCTATCATAGTTATTACTATTGATAACTACCACTCTACCATAGTCAATAGCATGTAGCTTATCAATGAAGTCAATAGAGATGCTCTCCATCTTGCTCATTTTTGCGTACTCAGACACGTTGTCAGTTTTAGCTGATAAGCCGAACTTGCTAATGGTCGTAGCATCACCATACATAGAAAACATAATAGTTTGTAGATTTGGTATAGCGCGTAGCTGCTCAACTATATCACTATAATCGGCTTCATAATTACGATATTTGCAATACACAAGCTCGCCAAATATAGAGCGATCGTGCAATAATACTATATCCTTATGACGATAAAGACGAGATAAATTTTCAATAGCTTTGACAACATTAGAGGCTTCTAACTTCTGTTCAGCTATTTGAGCTTTCTTTGTCTTAGCTTTAGGCGCTCCGAAATGGGCGTAAGCTACCTCCGCTCCTCTTTGCTTGAGTCTACTGAGTAAGTCATTGCACAACGTTGTTTTACCTATATTGTCTGGTCCTTCTACTATTACCCAATATATCATTTGTTTTTCTCCTTAAGTATATCAACAGCAAAGTACATCGTCTTATCCCACGCTCGGCCTAACTTCTTTATAAAAAATGTTCTGTCATACAAGTAAATCCATAACATGATAACAAATGATAGTGGACCAAAAGCTAAAACAAGTGATATATCATCTCTTTCTACTCGCCACTCATCGTTTATATACTTCTTAACAACTAGAATATTGAGTAATACAGTAATAGCATATCCAGTTAACACCCAAGCAATTACGATACCAATAACTACAGCAGCTGCAACTAGTAACGTCATAACTACCTCCTATATTTGACGGTTAGTTCGGGTCTATAAAATGCAGTGCAACAATGCTCACATATATGATCGGATTGGTTTACTTTAGATGAACAGCATGGACAAGTATACAGCAACTTAGCGTCGAATTTATTGGATCCATATCTCTTAAGCCCAGCTGCTCTAGTTATACTAAGCACAGTAGACTCACTCACTTCAACGCGTTTGCTTATGTCACTAATCAACATCCCTTGTTTATAAAGATATATTACTCGTTGCTTACCTTTATTGGACAGGTGATGTCGGTTATTTGCCATCGCTCTCTCCAGAGCGCATATCTTTCTCTAATTCTTCGACTTCATAAAATCCGCACCCTGAACGATATCGCTTTGACCAAACCACTCTTGCTACAATCAACGCTATCAAATATAATATCATTACCGAAAACATAGCCAATATCCCGAATGTTCCTAATGACATATTACACCTCCATGTTATTTATATTTATAGTAATATAAAACTTTTTCAATAGATATCAATTTATCATCAATTTTTTTTATCTATTTTATTTAGAGCGTTTCACTTTGTTTGCACTTATTACATATAACCCACGTCCCTCTAAGCTCTCTTTTTACCTCTGGAGATTTCATCCCATTAAAATAAAAAAAAACTTCTCCCAGCACACGCCACTATGAACATATCCACCTACACCATTACACATTACGCACCATTTTTCAGGTGGAATTTTCTTGGCCATCTGACCATAAAAATGCAACTTAGCTCGTCTACGATTGTTCATTAATCTACTTCCTCCTTCACCTTCTCGATTGCTTTGACAAAAGTATGTAGTTTTTTCATCCTAACGCCCGCTTCAAATTCTCTGCCCATTTCGAGATTGTATTCGTATTCCTCTATTATGGGTCCACATGCCTCAATCAGCTCCTTCTGTGAGGCTTGGAGGGAGTCGATGAGGGTGGAGAGGAGTAATAAACTTTTACCTCTTTCATTCAAATCCGATGTCCCACTTTCTGCGCCATTTAAACTTAAATATTTTAAAATTCTTAATGCCTCTCTCGCTTCCTGCTCGGTTATGTTCATGGGATCTCCTTTTTCTTTTTTACTGGTTCCAACTTTTGATTGCCACAATAAAAACATGCAGGAATTATGGGAGAATAAACCCTACCACACTTAGGGCATTCCCAAGACTCCTCCTTTTCCCTCTTTAAAACAACTAAAATGTTATCTGCGATATGTAGCAAGACTATCAACAAGAATATAAGAAAAAAGCCTGCGTTTGTTGAGTCCATCCATCTTCCAAATGCAAAAGAACAAGCTAAACTATGAAGCACCGCAAAAACTTTTGTATATAGATTCATTTCACTCTCCTTTGACGCCATATTGAGCGTAGTATTTGATTCGCAATTCATCACTCGCTTGATCAATCGCTTTTTTCCATTTATCACTAATATTAGTAAATGTTTTATTTGCTTCATCTAGCACCTTTGAGGCTGCACGATATTCATTTGAAATGTTATTTAACTCTTCAATTGTTGACATGTGTTGCTCCTATATTGGCGCCCCAGATAGGACTTGAACCTATGGCCTACTGCTTAGAAGGCAGTTGCTCTATCCGCTGAGCTACTGGGGCATAGATTTAACACGCACAACGTTCAGGTAATTCCATAAACCAAGCCACTAAATGTTTGTCTTTATCAAACCGCTTTCCTTTTGGCACTATATATACACGTTTACTCCACCTAGCGCAAACCATCATTATCTCGAGTTATTATTTTACTATTGTCTTTTTTAGCTCTTTCCTTTATATTTTGCATAGTACAATAGTTGCATGTAAGCATGTCTGACATTACTCTACCTCCTTGTGCGTAAGTAATATCCTACAATTACTTTATCTTCAATCACGCTTTTAATTGTGATTTTCTCGTTTTCAGCTAAAGATATAGGCATAAGTAAAGACGCTTCTCTAAATTTGGATATCGCATAATCACCTACACGCACGCTCTCACCTCTATTCATATTGTATATGTATATTGTTATTGCATTAAGGTCAATTGAAGAAGATAAATTAACAACTTTTATTAGCCCACGGTTTTCCTTATAGTCTTTTATAAAATGATTAAAGCCATATTCGATACCTGTTTCTAATATAGCGTGCATAAATCTATCAACATTATCTATATCTATGAGCTTACTTGACATCATTCTATCTCCTTTCATATTACAATCAATACTCCTTCTTCATACTTACTTACAAACACTCGACCAATGTTATCTCTAACGTAGCCAATTTCCATTATATCTCCCACTTGCCAATACCACATCTCTCTTGTATCTATGAGTACAGGAGTGTCTTCTGGATATTTTTTCAATTCAGCTATAAGCTCTTTTATCTTCATTATTCTACCTCTTTATATCCACGTAATCTAATAAATTTAGAGAATCTAAGCTTGGCTACTTCACCACGTTTAATCTTAAAGCTAGGCTCTTGAGCTTGGATATCCACTATTGCTTTCTTTTTGAGCAGAGCTTCACAATTGGTCCAGAAGTATTTACGGATTTTGTCTGTGGATAGGTTTACATTGGTTATGAATGGTATAGGCTTAGGCACTCCATATTTTTCCATCACTACGAGATGGTCGTCTATAATACCTTCTACGGACACACTACCAGCAGTCTTGCGGAACTTACCTTTGCCAGGATGGATCGCTATCACTCGGCCAGAGTAATCATTTATGGGCTTTAGCTTTATCCAACTTTTACTACGTTTCCACTCATATCGACCCTCAGGTTTTTTGAGGATAATACCTTCATAACCAAGTTTGAGTTGCTTTTCATAATAGTCATGCACATCTTTTTCTGACCAAGCAGGTTCGCCTATTACTTGACGTATGTTACCTTCTCTAGGTATCAGCTTATCTATTCGATCTATACGAGCAAGCTGTGATATTTTTGTTTTGTGGTCTTCCCACTCATCTATGCTCAATAAATCAAACACATGATAAACTAGACTATCTTTGTCAGCTTTCTTAGCTTTCTTGCGCATAGTACCTTGGAAATCATTGCTGCTGTCAAGTACTTCGCCATCTAACACAAAATGCTTAACACCAAACTTAGCAGCCACTTTTGAGATAGGTTTTATATGGTCATCGAATACTCCATGCCAGTACTTCATCTCTTTATTGCCACGAGATAGTAATGATAATATTTTGCCATTTTTTATGAACATGAGCATGCGCATACCATCGAACTTAGGTTGTACTATCCATTTGTCGCTAAGACTTACTTTTCCTTCTTTATATTTGTACGCGCACATACAGATCTTGTCTGACATTACTCTACCTCCAATTTACGTTAGTTTTTTACTGCTCATCATATTATTACTCCTTAGGATTTTCAGTGTCGGTTTTGTCGATTTCTACATCTGCCATCCCACAGTATGGGCATTTGATTGTGTTAGTTTTATTGAGAGCTGTGAAAAAATATTCTTTGCATCTTTTACAGATATAGCTTGTCACATCATCACCTCGTAATTCGATTGTAATGCATCTATGCAATATTTCACTATATCGATGTCGGTCCCATCCTTGCTGAGTGAACTCTCCATAACAATGTTGGCATACATACATTTTGGATGCCATCATTTGCCTGCCAATGTATCAGCACACATATTTGCAATAGTTTTAATTTTACCTGCAGCAAATCTATCACCAACAAAGTTAATTACTATAGCGTCCAAGTTGGCCGGTATTTTGTCGACAAAGACAACAAGACCGCGCATTAGTCTTTTCTCCTTTATATAGCTATTCGCTCTCATAGCTGACCATGCACATAAGAACTTAGTGCAATACTTAGTGTCGATCACTGTTACTCGCGTCATGTAACGTCCTTCTACCTTTGATACCCATATCGCAGACTCACTGTCCATGCTATGGATTACATCTCCTACTTTCACCAATGGCACTCTTTCAACTACAGTAACAACTTCTGACATAATTACCTCCGTTTATATTTGTTTTCCTAACCAACGCAAATATCTACGCATATCTTTTGCAGTGAACTCACTTGTGGGTTTACCTATCACTTTACCATAAGCTACAAGATCATTGTCACTTACTAGGCCTCTTAGCTTTTTTGTTGGCAGACTCTGCTGTTGCTTTTGCGGTTGGCTTTGCTTTGGTAGTTTCGGCGATATTGACATCCATTTTCTCCTTCTTAGCAATGCAGTCAGTCATATACTTTTTGCCGCTATCAGTAAGATGAAACATACTACGACCACGTGTCACATAACCAGCATTCATCAAATGTTCTATTACTTCTCGAGCTTGCTCCTTCGTTACACTAAGCAAAGGCGCTATATCGCTCTTCCCAAAATGGTGAAATGTTAGCAAACGTGAATAGAGCTTAGCCGCTAAAGACTCGTTATTGAGGATAGATTTGGCTAAGTTAGGCGTAATATCAATACAAATATAAACGTCTGAAGACAACTTACGTAATCTGTCCGCAGACAATACTGCTACACAACCGTGCTCCTCTGAAAAAGCGTTACCGTCTTCATCGATCACAATAGTTGCATCACTATCACAAAGTCCAGTGTTATCTACTTCTTTAACGTATTGCGCTTTTGTTACATATATCTTCATCCTACCTCCTTTATTTACTCATATTGAGCGTAACACTAAAATAAAACTCTTTTGTTGTGTAATTCCAGATTGGAGCTTCAACCAAATTTCCTGAAGCATCAATAATTAATTGACCTTCATTTACTAATACGCCACTTTCTTCATTGCTATCTTTTGTTCTTTTAAATACACACGTCATTAAGTGTAATTGCATATTGTTACACCTCCATTTAGTTGTGTATGTATCATCTTGTACACATTATAATACATATAAGATGAGATGTATATCAACTAATCATCAATTAATGTTCAATTAGTTGCCTATACTATAGGCCTATACCTATAAGCTATAGGCTATAGGCTATAGGCTATAAGTTACGTTTATTGGTATTGGCTAGATATACCTCTAGCAAGCGCGGTAGGTTGACTCTATAGGTTACCCGTTTATCTACATCAACAAACTCGATATCTACTTCTCTAGCTTGTATATCACTAACAGTATCAGTGTAGCCTTTATACCGCATAACTATATTTGATATTTTATGTGTATTTTTGTTAGCCATTACTTGCTATCTCCTTTCTTAAGTAATTTCTTGATGCGTGATGTATCATCGTCACTATCTATCGCTTCATCTCTCTCATTTTCACTAAACTCCTTAAGTCCAGATTTAAGAGACTGGCCACTATAAGCACTATCTTTATGTTTATGCTTAGTAGCTACTTTACCGCTATCATCACCATAAAAGAAAAATTCTTTTACTTTACTTTTGTTGGTTTTATATTGTGACCCTCTACGTTCAATTACTTCATGTTTGGCCAAAGCATCAAATATTGCATAAGCATGTGGCTTACTTATATCAAGCCCACCCATTATATGTCGTAACCCAAAGTATTTATATCTTGATAAAAATGATTCTAATTTATGGTCTTTACGTAACGATAACTCATCTATAGTGGCTGATCGTTGTGGTGATAGATGTTCCAATATTTGAGTTACTATTGATTGTATTTCATCTAATTGAGATGGTTTATGTACTCCTTTCGCTAATATTCCCGCTCCTGCTATCGCTCCTATTGCTCCTTTTGCTAAATAACCCAAACTACCCTTATCCTTAGCCATATCTGCCTCCTATATAAGTTGTTTACTACTAATATATTATAATTAATGAAAAATTGAATGTACACTATTCTTATATTCAATATAAAATTGTATATGTGTATAAGACTTCTAGACACCTTATCTCTTATGGAATGGAATAGTTCATAAAGTTTTCATGGTAATAGTTAATTTATAATGGTTTACTGGTTATTACTGGTTATTACTATTTTCTTTTTACTTTTACTTACTACTACTACTACTACTACTACTACTATTACTATTACTATAATAATAATAATAATAATAATAATAATAATAATAATAAAAAACTATGTCTGTAGTTTTTATGAAGTCTAAACTGAGAGGGAGTACTAGACTTCTTATATATCATACACACATACACTAAATAAATAATATATGTAGTGTAATATAATTGGGAAGTGCGAGCACGGTAAAATCTGCGGGGCCAAGCCCGTAATAAATAATATAAAGGTTGCATAAGGGTGCATTGAGCGCTAGTGTAGCGAAAGTAGTGCTAACAAATAGTGTTATATTTATGTATGTCTATATACTATAGGCTATATACTATATACTATAGGCTATAGCAGGCGATTGAAAGATTTTTTAATAATTATTGGTTTACACGTTTCTATTTATTGAATATAATATATCATACATAATTGATATATGAGAGTGTGTACATAATGGTAGCGGCACTACCAAATAACGGAGGATAACATGGCAAAGAGAAGCGGTAGTAAAGGTAGAGGTAGTAGAGTGAAAGAGTTTATAGCACACGAGCTTGAGCGTGATGCGGCAGCACAATTCCCTGTCGATGATGAGTTCGAGCCACAAGGTAGATTTAGCGGTGATGGTAAGTTCATAGAGTCTGCTGGAAGGATCGATAGTGAAGAACGTGTACTTGATGAGCTATTGATGTCGGTACCTCAGAACCAAGGTTATTACCTTAAGCTCTATAAGGTATTACGTCCTAATGAGTATGAGCTCAAGGAGCGAGTAGACAACTGGCAATCTTGGTCAGATATGGAGTGGGAGGTAACCAAGATAGTTCGCGCGCATTCATTAAAAGAACCTAAAAAATGGGGAACTGCTCCTTATAGAGTTGTTATATGGCGTGACGGTGGCATGAGAGGAGATAAGTTCCGTCCGTTAGACTTCTATGTTGATGCTCAAGAACCTACAGCTGATGCTCCTATTAATGTCGGTGGAGCGAGTGCCGCTAGTGGGTTGCTAGATAACTTCGGCCAGTTGAATGAAATGCTCAAGACTATGAGAGAAGTTAATCCCACTATGAGTCCTGTTGATGTGCAAAAAGCTGCTATGGACTCATTCCAGCAAGGACTTGGATTAGCGCTAAAGAAGGAGGAAGGATCGTCTAATACTTCAGCTCAGATGATGACACTTATGATGCAAGGTATGATGGGCATGATGACTGCCATGATGTCTAAAAATAATACTCCCGAAGTACATAAAGACCCAGTCGAGCAGTTCACACAAATGATGGCTGTAATGAAAGCCAACACGCCAGAAAAACCTACTGATAACTTCTTCGAGCAACTCATTAAAGCCAGAGAAATGGGCTTGATAGAGAAACCTTCAAAGAACGATCCTATGTCTCAAATAAGTCAAATGAGAGATATGATGTCTATGGTGACTGATCTTGCTGGCTTCTCTAAAGGTGATCGTCCTGGAGTAGGCGAGAAGCTGGTAGAAATACTGGCTCCTAGATTACCTGATATGATAGGCAATATCTCATCAACTATCAAAGGTTTTATAGATTACCAGAAGCTTAAAGCCGGTATGTTGCCTTCAAGACCGGTTGCGGGAGTAATAGAGGGACAAATAAGTGAGCAACATATTACACAACCGGTACAGGAGGATCCGCAAGTGCTTTTCAACAGACTACTCACTGAACTGCATCAGATTGTAATCAATAACGACACAAATCAATATGGTTACATACAACAACAAATAACTAAGTTGTTTGGTAGTGATCAAGTCCTTAAAGATCTTGCAAATAATGTAGTTCCTCAATCACAAATACTAAATCAATTGCGCACATTTGGCGGTAGTGCCTATCAAGACGCGACATTTAGCGTTCAGCTCGACAATTTTTTCGCTAGTTTTGTAGAATGGTATCGTCAAACTAGTGGCATAGGTTCTTCTGCTGGCACATCTCCAGTGTATATAGTAAAATGTAACAGCTGTGGTAGCGAGTTTGAATATGTTAGCCAAAGAGAGTTCGAGCTCGACACTAATAAATCATGTACAGATTGCCATGGTGGCACGCTAGTGGGAGTTGGAGATGGTTACGCTGCACACATACACTAATAGTAGGAGATATCTAATATGCTCTCAGGAAAAGAAAGAGCTGCAATAAGAAAAGCAGTGGCTATATTGATTGAGGAGTATAACTGGAATGAGGCACTGATAGATGAGATAGTCAGTGAGTATGAAAATAGAAACATGGACGCTGAACTTGTCAAAGAGAATTATGCACAAGTCAAAGCTCTTGCATTAAAGCTACTTATGTCAGCATTTAAGAAATCCATGTAGGAGATTTATGAGCAATGAAATACGTTGCTATAAGTGCAACAAGAAGTTAATAGAGGACATCCAAGGTAATGACTGGACACTTATGCTTACATGTCCTCGTTGTAAGTGTAAGCAAGAACTCAGACACACTGATTTAGAGGATACGGTGCAACCTATATCTATTAGCGCTTAATGAAAGGAGTGCTCATGTCTTCAATATATGATTCTATAGCAAACATACCTGTAAGACGCGAACAGATAGGTAGTGGCGATAATGCCATTATGAATACTGTTAATCACATAAAAACTATCGTACGCTCTTCTTACGCTAATCCATACGTGCGTAGATATGCTGAGAACATAGTGTCAGTGTGTGCCGCTAATGATAAGCTATGCGAAGTAAAAGCTATCCATAAGTTCGTCTCAACTAAAGTACGCTACACTAAAGATCCTTATGGGACTGAATATCTCCAGACTCCTCCTACATTACTGCAAATGATAGAGCAAGGTGAGTTGCCTCATGGCGACTGTGATGACATGACCATGCTTTCGTTATCGTTGCTGCGTTCTATAGGCTATCCAGTAGCACTCAAAGTAGCAAGCTTCATACCTAATGGTAAATTTTCACATATTTATGGGTTGGTGTGGATAGACAACAAATGGATACCTGTAGAATGCGTTAGAGGAGACTATCCATTGGGATGGGAAGCGCCTGGACAAACTAGATCATACGAAACCGAAATAAAATAAATGGTGAGTAACCAATGATATATACTCGCTTACAAAATGTGTTGAGGAAACTTTGGTTCGAGCATGTTAGCCTTACTAGACGTTATATCCAAGCAGTGATCGCTAATAATCCATCAGCTAACAGTATTGCTAGTAGATTGCTCAAAAATCAAGACTACATAGGAGATTTGATAAGGCCATACTATGGAAATACTGCAGCCAAACAACTTGCTTTACTCCTTCGTGAGCATATCACTATTGCTAGCCATATTGTTAATGCCACGAAGCTAGGTAACACTTCATTAGCAAATAGCAAAGAGAAAGACTGGTCAATAAATGCCGACAAGATTGCTAGTTTTATTGCTAATACAAATGCATATTGGAATATAGGCGCGTGGCGCGCTATGTTACGTGAGCATTTGCGACTTACAAAACTAGAATTAAGCACAGAATTAAAAAGAGACATAAGCACTAGCTCTAGTGTCTATAACCAGATACGTGCAAACGCTACACAAATGGCCGATACTATGTATAATGGTCTAGATCGCCAATTCCGCGCAACCAAACTAATTTTATGAGGATTATATGCCCCCAAGATCTCGTCACTATAAGCATAATCCATTAGTGGGAAGGATGGATGCTGGACAACTTCGTAAACACATAGTTGATAGATACGGTATTGTGTTACTGTATGGAGGTAGTGGTGAGCGATATTGGAGGATGTATAGGCTCATACGTAAGCTTGTCAAAATGACAGGGCTGCCTGAAAAAATTGTAACACAACACCTTAAGGAGGATGCAGCTATAGTGAAAACCAATCCTAAACATAAAACTGTCACTGATAAACGTGCATCGAAGAAACTTAAGAAAGTCACTGGTGCTGGATTAGCGCGCATGAAAGCTGACCATAAACATGTTGTAAAAGTTCATAAATATTTAGAAAAAGCTTTAAAAGAATCGACAAAGTTAAACATAGCTGGTCTTACCGACACTATTGAGCGTTTAGAGAACCAAGTAGATATATTAAAGGACAAATATAAAGCTCACATAAAAACTATGCGCAAACGCGCAAGAGGTTAATTATATGCCACTAGCTTATCAAGCGCTTAATGGTGCAGATACATATTCGTTTTGGAATTACTGGAGCACTGTAAAAGGCTATATAAACCAGATATACGCTGTCGGTAGCAAATTCGCCAACTTACAGTCTCGTTCATTGCAGTTACGTATACGAGCTAAAAAAGTAGATCCGACATTAGAGAGACAGCTGGCTAATAGTAGTGCTGCTATACTTAATTACCAATCAACATGGGATTCAGTTCGTCAGATGATAGATAAATATTTATCTTCATGGCAAAAAGCTGAAGTGGAGTCTACAGTTTCACACCCTATCACATCTTATGGCGGTGGCACTGTTAATGGTTTAGGACTTATACCACTACTTGTAATTGGTGGAGCAGGATTGGCCGCTATTGCTTATGTTGCAACTACAGGTATGCAATTACTCAAAGATTACGAGTCTTCTAAGAATATACTTGATTCTCTCGAGAAAAAACTTATAACTACAGAACAGGCAGTTTCTCTAACCACCGCTACTACTCAAGCTCCTACGTTCGGCACTACAATGGGAACTCAAATAGGTAAATATGTTGGCATAGGTGCTGCCGCATTAGCTGCTATATATTTATTGCCTATGATATTCAAAAAGAAGTTGTCTAGAAGCTAATATTGCGCTACATAAGGAGGCGTATGAGCGCTAGTAAGTTACGTAATCCACAAACCGCAAGTAAACGTCTTACAAGAGCGCTTAAAGATATAGAGACTGTTGTAGCTGAGGCAGAGTCTCCTACATTGCGTGGCCATATAATAGACATGATATACGGTAAGCTTGATGATATAGAAACTAAAATATGTGCTATACACAATACTGGGAGGTAATATGGTAGGACTTGGTTTATTGGAACCTATAGGCATAATAGAAGGTAAGATACAAGCGCGAGTAGCTAAGTTCCTCTCGCTGAAGGATGCTCTGATGCGTCTTGCACGTAATCCTTCTTTGACCGTGCAATCTGAAGCTAAAGAATTACTTGATCGTCAATATGCCCTGGAAAAAGATTTACAGACGACACTAAATACTATCAATATCATTAAGTCTGGAGCATATTCGATAACAGATATAGCTACTGCAGGTGGCTTCGCTTATGAAATGGAAAATCACATAAATGCTGTCCAAAAATTACAAGATAAGATGAAGGGGGCAATGACGTCTTCTATACTGCCAACAGGAATAGGTAGCACGCCTATTATATTAGGCGCTCTCGCTATAGGAGCGTTATTGATATTGAGGAGGTAACATGGCTGCACATAAGCTAACTATTGATCAATTGATAACCAAGCTCAAAAAAGCTATGGTAGAGGAAAGACAAGGTATAGAACATTACCGTAAGTTAGCAAAAGATGTGTATAACTCATTTGAGCCTAGCCCTATACGAAATGAGATAATAGATGATATAGAGTACATAAAACGTGATGAAGAAAAACATCTAACATTTTTACGTGGATCATTAAATAAACTAATACGTATTAAGCGGAGGAAATAGCATGCCACGTAAAAAATCAATACGCGTACCATTATCAGCTGAACATAAAGAATTGATGAAAGGTTTACGTAAAGCAAAAAAAGCTATAACAAAACGTACCCAATTTTATAACGTAAAAGTTCAATTCAGAAGACAGCCGGATGCCAAAGACATTAGTAACCTATTGAGGATGCTCAATAAAGATGCGGACTCTAATGTGTATTTTGACCCATCACTTCAATTATACACTCTTGAGATAGTTGGTACACCTAAATCTGCTGTACAGAAATCAGTTGATGTGTTGATTGAACAAGGCAAGATAGATACTAAGCAACATAAGAAACTGTCTCGTATGGTAAAGCTTGTTGGAGTGGCAGTAAAGGCTGTACGTAAAAAGCCATACCGTCATGTGCGTGTATCACGCAAATATATAAAATGACAATTACGGAGTGTAGCTCAGCTTGGTAGAGCGCTCGCTTTGGGAGCGAGAGGTCGTCAGTTCGAATCTGACTACTCCGACCAATATTGGAGGAATCATGTCAAAGTTAATCCAGCATGCAATAGCTTTACTAGCATTAGTGAGCATGTTGTTTGGAGGTTACTTTTATGTAGATAGTAGATACGCTCTTGCTGGAGACGTAAAAAATTTATCTGAGCGTCTTGAAAATAAAATCATAGAAGACAAGCTCTCTAATATACAGCAACGTATATGGAAGATAGATGATAGATACGAAGAAAAGATAATGCCAGATTCTGTTAAAGAAGAGTATCGGCAACTTATTGAGGATAAGACAGACCTCCTAAACAAGCTCAAAGACACCGACAAATGAGGAGCTGACATGTCTAATCGAGCTGTTAGGCGCAATAAAGGTATAGGTAACTTACCAGCAAACTCTAAAGACGATAAACTGCTTTCATTATGGTATATGAGTTTAGCTTTGGGTATTGCCGCAACAGTAGTAAGTCTTTACTCACTTTATCGCTACCATAAAAACACGGCATAGGAGAAAACAAATGATGACTGTTAGGTGCAAGTTTATTTGTCATGAAGTGATAAAGGCGTTCACCATTGGGTACAACAAAAATACCGAAAAGAATGAATCTATCCCAGTCTACACTTCAAAATTCGGCCCAGTTGTCAGCGGTAGCAAAGAAAACGAGTCATTTTTCAGGTGGACTCCAAGTGGCAAATTGAAATTTACTTCACATAATGAGGCCGCCTTTGAACCCGGCAAAGAGTATTATATTGATATTACTCTAGTGGAGTAGTTTATGCTCAAGATACGCATCAAGCATTGCAAGGATGTTGATCGAGACCACACTCAAAGTATACGACAATATGCTCATGTAGGTCATAAACCCAATGTGATATGCGTAACTAAAGCATTCTATAAGCTGCCATCTAAGATACGTGCGGGGCTTATACTTCATGAATTGGGCCATCTTGCAGGAGCTGATGGTGAGCAACAAGCCGATAGACTTGCTAGCAAACTGTTTGGCATAAAAGTTAAGCGCATAAACTCAAGATATGGCCGTAACCTAGAAACTATATAAAGGAGCGTATATGGGTATAGCACAAGTTTTAAAAAATGTTGAAAGTGAAGCTCGTCATACTGCAAGTAGTATAGTAAATAAAGTAGAAAGAGCTGAAGATTTTAGGGATGCAGAAGCGGATGTTATTGTAGAACTGATCAGATTTGCCAACTACTATGCTCGCATGAAAAAATCCTATGGTATACATTTAAAAATATGATCGAAAATTATAACTCAAAATCTTATGCCAGATGGCGTAATGCGATATTTAAGAGAGATCAATATATGTGTCAAAAATGTGGTCAAGTAGGCGGTAGGCTTAATGTTCATCATGTAAGACGTAAAAATGCTGCAAAGAAATATAGTAAAGATGGTATTACATTATGTGTATCATGCCATAAAAAACCACATAGGAGGAAGTAAATGCTAAAGGTTTCGGCGACCAAAGGTATATGGACTCTCGACGAAGTGATTAAGATGTTGCAAGATGCAAATATTCCATTCAAAGCTGTTATAGGCAATGACCCTAATTTTGCGCATGAAGTAAAAGAAGATCAGCTAGTAACAGAATTGCCGTTACCATTTGGCAAACTATATGACTTTAATCGTAAGCAAGCTTAACGCGATGCGAGCGTGCTTGCTAAATTTAACGATTAATGGGAGGTGCAGCAAATGGCTCTTATTTACAGGCAAACAGGCGTAACGTTGTCGGCTACTGGTATTGCAGTAACGATAACGCACGCGCTTGGAGTTACTCCTGGTGGAACGTACGGACAGATAGTCCTTACTCCTCAGGCGACCACCGCTACAGGAGGCGTATCTGTCATATCTGCTACTTCGCAGATAGCGACTATATGCGCTTATGGTGTAGCCAATGGTCTTACTGACGTAACTTGTCAGGCATTCCACACTATCATACTGTAATGTATGTGACCTGGCCATGTCAATAAACTGGCCAATAAATTAATGGCTATCGGCAATAGCCAACTTAAGGAGATAACGATGCAGACTACAGATAATTTAGATATATTGATGGTATGTTATGGTCACACTGATCTTACTGAATGTGCGCTAGAGACATTGGTTGAGCATACAAACGCTAATGACTATACTTTGCACTTACTCAACAATAAACCAGAAGATAAGGGCGAATTGGTTGATATGTTAGAGTCTTATGGGCTCTCATATATGTACCATGAATTTCCTAATGTAGGATGGATAAAAGCGATTGAGACTGTTTATCCGCTTATCGCTAGCAACTATTTCCTTACAGTGCACAATGATGTAGAGTTTGAAAAAGACTGGTTACCAAAAATGATGAGACAGTTCAGAGATCCTAAGGTAGCGGCAGTAGGACCTCTTATTAGTTACGTATGCGGCTTTCAGCGAACAGACTTTAACTTACCTGGACTTGTTGCTGAAGATGCTAACTTCATAGTAGGTTTATTTTGTATATTCCGTAAGAGCGCTGTCGATGATCTCATCAAACTAGATGGCTACTTCATGGACCCTCAGTTCGGTATGGGCGATAAGGAAGAACATGATTATTGCATACGTCTTTGTGAAGCTGGGTATAAATTACGTATAGTACGTAATGTACTTATACAACATGTAGGTGAACGTGGCTTCGTAGATCTGCTCGGTAGCAAAGAGAAGTTCACTAAATACCAAGAACAACAGCAAGCCAAATTAGTTGCTAAATGGGGACAAGAGAAAGTAGACGACCTCTGGAAAATTGATCGCACTAAAGCTATTAATGTTGCAATAGGAATACCTCTTGCTGGAGATTATTCAGGACACCGTAAGTTTTGGGAAAGCTTACTGATGATGAAAAAACCTGGAGTCTTTCAACCTATAGTAGTTCCTAGAGTAACAATACAGCATGCGCGTAATCTTATAGTCAGTAAAGCCTTAGAGCTCAATTGCACGCATGTACTTTTTATAGATGATGACATGATATTTCCGCAAGATGCTGCTATACGTTTACTTGAACATGATAGAGACATAGTATGTGGTCTTGCATTTCAACGTAAGAAACCACACATGCCTTGCATATTTCGTAATGTGATAGATAATGATGAGCAACAGATATACCCTATGGAAATTGTTAAGCAAGGGTTGTTCGAAATAGATGCATGTGGATCTGCATTTGTGCTCATCAAAACCGACGTATTTCGTAAGTTAGAAGAACCATGGTACGTATGGGGAGATAAAACGTTAGGTGTATATGTTGATAAGGGCGGTCTCGGTGAGGATATAAGCTTCTCGCTCAAGGCTAAGAGAGCGGGATTCGAAGTATTTTGTGACACTGATCTTATCATAACTCACATAGGTGACAATGAGGAAGTAACAGACATTCACTACTTTGCCCATAAAGCTAAAGAAGAAAATAAGCTACAACTATCAGATGAATATAACCCTACTTACCAGCGCGATGAACTGCTTATGCCAAATCTGTTGGTAAAGTAATAGGAGATATCTATGCATGTAGTCTGCGCGTGGTGCAAAAAAGAATTTCCTGAAAAAGCTCCTTACGATGATCCATCTATATCTCACACTATTTGTAGAGACTGCTCAATCAAATATTGGGGAATAGATCCAGAGGAAGTTAAACTAAAATCTTTAAGGAGTAAAGAAATGCCAAACCCAAATGTGCCTATGTGGAAGCGTGACTTAATAAGTAAAGCCAAATGGTTATATTTATCGGGAAGTGGCTATACATTTCATGAGGTAGTTGATTATTTAAAAAATCAGCATAAAGACCTATCAGAAAAAAGCATAACATCAGCTGTAGAAATTGCACGTAGACAGCTTAAGAAACGGCTTAAGAAAAATCCACGCGCTTTATATGATGATTTAGTTGAATTTGCTAAAGGATTAAAAGCAAACGGTATAGAAGCTGTATTAGCAACTATATCCTTATATAAGAAATTTGAATTTGCACACCCAGACGAGATAAATAAAGCTATAAAAGAAGTTTATAAACTAAAGAAAAATCCATATTCTTCTCGCGCTAAATATTGTCATGAGCGTATTAAGACACCTAAGAAGTTTGATCCTCGTTCATATAGAACTAAAACACTTGGTAAAGGAATTAAGGCTACGTTTGGATGTCCTAAGGGCAGCTACTCTCCTCGCAAAGGTAGATGTAAGACCGCTATGCAAATGCAACGTAGACTTATTCCAGTAGGCGCTAAAGGCTGTAAAGTAGGTGGTAAAGCTATACGCCACAATCCTACATTAAAAGTTTATGATGTATATTGGGTAGACACTAAAGGCGCTCATATATTTACATCCATGCGAGCTGTCAATAGCGAAGAAGCCCATCTTAAGTTGCTCGATCGTAAAGGCGATAAAGTTGATTATGTAATGGGCGTACAATTACAAAGAAAATCTAAACCCAAATCTAGGAGATAAATATGAAATTTCGTGTGTGGTATAAAGATTTAACTACAAGAAAAACTAAATCTAAAACCGTATTAGCCACCTCTAAAGGAGATGCTAGCGGCAGAATGTACGATAAGTATGGCAATAAAATACGCGTAATAGAAGTAGAAAAGTATTTTAAAAACAATCCTGGAGCTGCATGGCATAGAGAAGAAAAAAACCGCCTTGATTTTTTATATAAACAAACAGGCAAGGAAGGGTATGCGGACAGGGCTTTTGAACATACCAGAAGCGAAAAAGAATCCAAAAAGCTTGGTCTTAATCCATTTAAAAAGAAACGTAGCAAATTTTATGTTGGATTTACTGGTACATTTATGGGTAAGAAGAAAGGAGTTTTCAAAACATTTAGTTCTCGCCTTAAGAAAGCTGAGCTATACGATGAGCTTGGCGCTATCTACAGATATCTGTATGGACCGTTTGAGACTAAGGAAGCTGCCAATAAATATAAATTATACGTAACTAAGCGCATGTATCCAACTAAAATTACCAAAGCTAAAATAGGCAAACGCAAAAGAGTTACTGCGCTCAAAAGAAAAGGACATATCATACTTTAGGAGATAGTCATGTCTAAGAAAAGCGCGATCTGGGATACAACAAGTAAGAGCGATAAAGTAAGCTTCTTACGTTCACAGTATAGAGGAGCGATACCAAAAGTAGAGACACTCATCTATGCAAGCATGAAGTTTAGTAAACTACCGGCTTCTATGCGTAAGACAATAAGCAAGGCTATTAAGTATAAGCATAATCCATTGTTACCATCATTGTTTATACCGCCCAATCCAAGAAAAAAACATAAAGCATTTTTAGAATTTTCTGATTTGCCGTATGCTAGACCAAAACGTAAAACTAAGTCACATAGCAAATTAAAGAAAAGCCGTAGAGTAACTCAATTTGCTAAGAAACATAATCCACGCAAAGGTGGTGTAGAGATATACGATACTATCTTGGCTATTGAAGCTATCAAAGGCGGCAAGTCTTTATGGCCTAAGGAAAAATTTCGTCACAAGTTTTCACCTAAATCAAGAGCTGCAGTTTATGGATTAGCTGACGGGTCATTGCTTATCAAATCTCAAGTTGGCAAGAAACTCTGGAAAAACTTTGCGTATAAAAAAGGTGTGGATTATTAATATACACACTCACCTAGTTGATTGATAAGTCCATTAATTTACACATATCAATTTAGTTGATATAATATCACAATAACAGTTCTGTATTACTATTGACCACAATCATAAAAGGAGGTAATAATGGGCACAGAGCCTTTTTTGATAAACCCTTTGCCAAGAAAGATAAGGCGTATTCCTAAATTTAAGCTTAAACGCTATCGCAAAATGGTGCGCAAGCGCCTTGCTGATGCAGAATTTAAGCGCAGAGGAATATTGCGTAATCCTCTTGGCGGCGAGCTAATGATATTGGGACTAAACCCAAAACGTAAACGCAGATCAAAGACCAGTAGGAGGCTTTCTCTAATGAACCCACGTAGGAGACGTAGAGCCAGAAAGGCTAAGCATAACGCCAGAAGAAGGAGAGGAATGAGGCTTCATGATAATAGGAGAAGGCGGAGACTGCACGCTAATCCTAGGAGACGTCAGAGGTCTTATAGGATGAACGACAATCCAAAACATAAGAGGAGAAGGACGAGACGTAATCCTGTTAGAACGGGCTTTAGAGGTAATCCAGCTCTTTCAATAGCAGGTATCAAGCACATACTTCCACTTGCTGTAACTGGTGGCGCTTCTATAATCGCCACCGGTTTAGTTCCTAGCCTCATAGGAATGCAGAGCCAGTGGACAAGGTATGGCGCACAAGCCGCGACTGCACTTATTGGCGGATACGCTGTTGATAAGTTTGCAGGTAGAGAGCACGGTCTCGTATGGGCTGTCTCTGGTGTAGCTGTGATCGTTGCTGACGTACTTCAGAGGTACGTTGTTTCAAGAGTGCTTCCTGTAGCTCCTGCCGGTGTTAGTGGCATAGGCTATATGGATGAGGGTAACTACATGGACGCATTCCCGTCTGGAATGGATGCCTATCCTGGTGAGATGGCTGGGTTTGATGCATATCCGTATTCAGGGGTAGCGCCTAGCTACTAAGTTGTAAATGTAACTGATCGTCTATATTTTGTGTCCAACGTGACCTTAAACACATAGATAGGAGTAAACAACATGCCTCCACTTGTAAGAGATCCGATGAACGCTCAAGGTTACAGAACTCAGAGAGCTGAACTTCCTGAAGATCTGTGGCAACCGTTAACGTATAGCGGCAATATAGAGTAATCTATATTGATAAAATCTCGTAAATTCGGTGAAAGCCTTAACAGATGGTGCTGAAGGTAATACCGAGCCAAGCCTACTAAGTAGGAAGGTGTAGAGAGTAGAGATGATGAAAACATTGTCGCCAATAAGGATAGCTAAACAAGTTCTTCTTGGCACAGCGCTTGGAGATTCTTCATTAGGTAAAGTAAGTGATGTTAAAGCCAGATATAGATGTGGCCATAGTGTCTGGCAATTTGAATACCTAATGCATAAGCTACAGCTGCTGTACCCATTAGTAGGAACTTATGAGCTACGCGTAAGAATAGGAAGATCATATTCACAAAACCCATTCTTTGGCGTAAGAACTAAATCATCCAAATACCTTAAGCATATCTATGATGATTGTTATATATCAGGAGAAAAAGGAATACGTGTTAATGTGTTGCGTAGACTTACTCCCATAGGTATTGCTTTTTGGTATATGGATGATGGTTGCTTAGGAACATGGAAAAACACGATAAGCAGTGTTGGCATAAGTACGCATGGCTTTGGGAGAGATAGCTCTCAAATAATATGTGACTACTTCAAAGAAAAATATTGTATAGATTTTTATGTCACTAAAGGTGGTGGCATAAAAACTACAAATGGAAGTAGAGCCAACGCTATTAAGTTTATCGATATTGTGAGAGACCATATTCCACAATGCATGGATTATAAGATTAATCCAGCATCATTTCGTAAAACGAGACGTCCTGAAATACAGGATGGTGATGTACTCCGAACTTTACAGAAATGTAAAGAGCTATTCAGAAATGAATACGCCTTTCATGATGCTAAAGAAAAGTTAGCTTCTTGGAAGTAACATAATTGTGTACGATAGAGTCAATTACCCTGCTGCTGGTACCACGACTCTGAGCTTCTTCTCTGCACCTAAAGGCACTTCAGCTACATTGATTACTGCTGGTGTTGCTGCAGCAAGAGTCAAGTCGCAGAGAGACACTAACCTTGAGAACCAGAACGTTGTACCTACAAAGATGTTTAAGTTTGTAGGTGTATCGATGGCGTATATCCACACAGCTGCCGGTACTGTAACAAACAACAATGACAGGGACCTGATCAGAAACAATGGTTACTTGACGTTTAGGATAGTTGATAAGGACATACTGTTCCTGCCTCTTATTGCTATTCCTGAGCTGAACCCTGTGCTGTCAACCACAGCTACTGGCAATAATGCTATAGCTGGTGGTGGCGGTAACAACGTTCCTATGTACAAGTTCCCGATTCCGATCACGCTCAATCCGTACGAGAACTTCCAGGTTAACATGACGTTCGATGGTGGCACTACGACCATTGCTACCACACTGGATGTTGCGGTCGTGCTCCAAGGCTTCATGAGGAGACCGACATAATATTGAGGACGTTCCTCCCCCAGTCATAGCTCCTGGGCCCTAATGGGATATAAAGAGCGCCTTCGCCGCGCAGATGGTAGCCAGCACTGCGATAACAAATGCTGGCACTTATATTTACGCGCGCATACATAAATAACATTTAACTTGCCGATATGGCCCTCAGCCTTGGCAATAGACTGGAGGATAAAGTAATGAATGAACGTGAGCAAGCTTACAAGGAGTATTACATATACAATGTGGAAAACACTTCTCTTACTGCTGGAACTGGTGCAGCTTTTACTGATACGACTATACGTACGGATACGGATGCTGATTTTGAGCTTATAAAGCGTACGCACGTTGCCAATGATGGGCGTATACTTGCTCAATTCAAAGATGATGCGTATGGTCGTAACTATCAGAACGCTGCTCTTGATTTAAGAACTATATCTGGCGGAAGAGTTTCTGATATAACAGTCGGAGCTGTAAATGGCGATGCTGGTGGCTTCTTACCATTTGTATTGCCTAGACCGATTATGTTAAAAGGCGGTACGACTTACACTTCTTCATTGTCAGATTTTTCTGGTGTAGCTAACAGCATACGTCTTGCTTTACATGGAGCTAAGATAAGATCAGGACAAGCGCCATGGAATCAGCCATGGAGAGCTAGACCTGCATTTGATTATACGACAGGAAGAAGTACGATAGCTGCTAACGGAACAGCTACATTTAATGTGGCTATAAACATCGACTCTCATTTCCTCATACACAAGATAACTGCTGTTAATACTGGACCAGCTTTAGTGACAGTTAAAGATCAAGCAGTTGATAGACAATGGATGAATGTTGCTTGCCATATAGATAACTTTGGTGGTAATGCTCATTTTCCAAACATACTGCCAGCCCCTAGATTTATCTATAAAGGTTCAGTGATAAACATAACAGTTCAAGATTTGAGTGCAGCTTCAAACGTTGTGCAAATAACCTTCCATGGAGAAAAGCTTTTTCTGTAATAAAAGGAGAGGTAAACGGATATGAGAAGACGTGTAAGAACACGTATAGATGAGCTGCCAATAGACTTACGTCCACATCGTATACGTAAGTATAAGCCAACAGGCAATTTGGGAGAATTTGATACGGATAGAGACGTTTCACGTGGAATGGAATATGATGTGTCTGAAACTTTACCTATAGATTTAATTCCATTTGAACCTTCTGTAAGACAAGGACTTCGTGTTGCAGGATCACCTAG
>ERZ1292632.267-Hain-H43-01um-R2-267-length-54996-cov-14_pt1 | contig 23001 bp, 24 predicted proteins | sample MGYA00564407_ERZ1292632 | MGnify/ENA primary metagenome ERZ1292632 (study PRJEB36523, sample SAMEA6512637) | groundwater metagenome | collected 2019-01-08 | study: AquaDiva: Metagenomics assemblies of 32 groundwater samples | reverse complement strand
GAACGGCGAACCGCGATTTTGGAAACAAAAGCAAGAGTTGCTTAAACCACACTGACGGTTTTTTTGACGAGGGTTTTATTGTTGAAGCCGAGTTTGCGTTTACGCCCATATTTCACGATACCGTTTTTGATGGCGTAAATCGTGTGGTCTTTGCCGAGCAAAACATTTTTGCCAGGCATAATTTTGGTGCCGCGCTGGCGGACGATAATTGCTCCGGGCACGGTTTTTTCACCGGCATAAAGTTTAATGCCCAAATATTTTGGGTTTGAATCTCTAAGGTTTTTCGCTGTACCGCCGGCTTTGGTATGGGCCATTGAATTAGCTTGCAACTGTCAGCTTCGCTAGCTTTCAGCTTTAAGACATATTAAAATAATGAAATGAGTGTAGCGGAGATTTGGAAAAAAGGCAAGGAGCAATTCGCGATTTTAGAACGACCGGATTTTTTCATCGTGGCGCTGATTATTTTGGTGGCTTTTGCTTCTTTTGGCTTGGGTCGGCTTTCCAAAGTCCAAACTGCCAGTTCGCCCATTAAAATTGAACAGCTGGCGGCGGTTGGGAAGGCAATAGGCAGCCCAAGCGGCGCAACAAAAATCGCGCCGACGACGAACGATGAAACCAAACCAACTGGCATGTATGTCGCTTCAAAAAATGGCGCCAAATATCATTTCCCCTGGTGCGCCGGCGCCAAAAGTATTTCCGAAGTCAATAAAATTTGGTTTAATACCGTTGAGGAAGCGCGTGCCGCCGGTTACACTCCGGCGAGTAATTGTAAAGGATTAAAATAACAAGTCGGGCTATAGTATAGTGGCAGTATACACGCATGGGGTGCGTGAGGTGGCAGTCCGATTCTGCCTAGCCCGAATTTTTACTTGGTATTGACCCCGTTAGAGGTGAAAAAATTCGCCTCTAACGGGGTTGACAGCTATGTTTGAATATGCTATGCTCTTGTGGCATCAGGGCTTCGGCTCTGATTTTAGTTTACTTTTAACCCAAAAATTTTATGATTATTACTGAATTAACCCTTAGCATTTTGCTCTTTGCCAACGCTTTCTCCATTGTTAATTTGACCACTGATAGTTTGTTTGCGTCTAACGATAAAGTAATCGTTGAAGCGCCACAAACTTTAGAAGAACGGGTTCGTGATTATTTTACCGATACGCCAATCTTGGCCGAAGTTGCCCGTTGTGAATCGCAATTTCGCCACTTCGGTAAAAACGGCAATATCATTCGCGGTATCGCTAATGCCAAAGATGTTGGCGTGATGCAGATTAACGAACAGTATCACGGCGACAAGGCGGAAACTCTCGGTCTGGATATTTATTCATTGGACGGCAATCTGGCATATGCCAGCTATCTCTATAAGAAAGAAGGCACGAAACCTTGGCGGTCTTCAGCGAAATGCTGGAATCGCGAATTGGCAAAGATTTAAGTAGGACCTGTAGACACTGGGTGTCCACAAACTTGTGGACACCCAGTGTCTTTAAGTCAAATATGTTAAAATAAAATTATGAAGCAAAAATTTGTCATTGAGGGTTTGGCCGGCAAAAAAATTTTAAACGGCGAAATAAAAGTTAATGGCGCTAAAAATGCTGTCTTGCCGCTTTTGGCGGCGACCATTTTATTGGCTCGGCCAGCGGAATTTTCTAATGTGCCAAAAATTGAAGATGTGGCTAGGATGTTGGAACTTTTAAAGATGCTCGGCGCCGAATTTAAATGGACGGGTGAGCGGACTTTGAAAGTTGATGGCAGTAAAATATCCAATCAAGTTTTGGATGACGACAATGCCAAAAGAATGCGCGCTTCAATTTTGCTGGCCGGACCGCTATTGGCGCGTTTCGGCAAAGTTTCTTTTCCGCACCCGGGCGGCTGCGTTATCGGCGAACGGCCGATTGATTTGTTTATTGAAGGTTTCAAAAAAATGGGCGCGACGGTTTCCGAAAAAGATGGGTTATACGAAATTTCCACGCCAAATGGTTTGACGGGAACCGATTTTTTCTTTCGAGTATCTAGCGTAACCGGCACCGAAACTTTAATGATGGCGGCCGTTGGCGCCAAAGGCAAAACAATTCTGAAAAACGCGGCGCTTGAGCCGGAGGTGGTTTGCCTCGCTGAGTTTTTAAACTCGCGCGGCGCGAGAATTACAGGTTTTGGTACATCTGAAATCATCATTGAAGGTGATCAACTGCTTAAAGAAAATGGAAAAATTTTTCCGGTGATTCCGGACCGAATTGAAGCTGGAAGTTTTTTGATTTTAGGCGCTTTGGCGGCGGACAATTTGAAAATTACCGATTGTCAGCCGGACCATTTGAATTCATTGATTGAAACTCTACGTTTTTCTGGTGTAAAAATAGAAGTTGGCGATAATTGGCTGGCGGTAAAAAATAATGCCGAAGTTGCCAACGAAACGCGGCGGGCGGTGAACCCCGTTAGAGAACAAAAGTTCTCTAACGGGGTGAATATTAAAACCAAAGAATATCCGGGTTTTCCTACCGATTTGCAGGCTCCACTGTCGGTATTTTTGACGCAGGTTTCTGGCGAAAGTTTAGTTCACGAAACGATTTTTGAAGGCCGGCTAAATTATGTCGCTGATTTGGAAAAGATGGGAGCGGATATAAAAATGTGGGACGCCCATCGGGCGTTGGTAAAAGGCCCAACAACGCTTAAGGGTAGAGAATTAGACGGACCGGACATCCGCGCCGGCTTAGCTTACATTTTAGCGGCGATTATCGCCGAGGGTGAATCTATCATTAACAACGCTTATTTCATTGACCGCGGTTACGAACGAATTGAAGAACGGCTCCAAAAAATCGGCGTCAAAATCAAGCGAGTTGACTGCGAGGTCTGCTGAAAAATTCTTACATGGGCAGGGTGGGATTTGAACCCACAATCCTTTCGGAATGCGCTCCTAAGGCGCACGCGTATAGCCAATTCCGCCACCTGCCCTCCAAGTCCGCCCAGCAAGATTCGAACTTGCGACCCTCCGCTTAAGAGGCGGGTGCTCTACCAACTGAGCTATGGGCGGAAAAAAAGGTCTCATAACGAGACCCCTGTTTTTAAATCCACGAAGAACAATTTCAGGCCGCAACGACCGCAAAGCTCTCGAATTTGTTCGACTGATATTTCGCCGGCAATAAATTTGAGAAAATCTCCAGCCTTGACGAAACCCATACACTCTTTGATTTCTGCGCCACATTTACAACAGGTTCTCATAATCTGTCATCATAATATCACAATTATAGTGCTGGCGGCAATGGAAATGATATGATTAAATTATAACATTGCGGGGTCGTCTAACGGTAGGACATCAGCCTTTGGAGCTGAGTATGAAGGTCCGATTCCTTCCCCCGCAGTTTTGCTCGGAAAAGAAAAAACGGACACCTTGGCGGCTGTCATTGTTTTGGCGGGTTGTCGGGAACGGTTGTTTTTTCTAAAGAATACGATATATAAATTGTTATAGAAAGTCAATATTTGTGGTAAGATTTAAGTAATATGTCAGTCCATTTTAAAGAACTGATGGGTATAATTATAATTGGAGCCATGTTTATCGGCGGCTCATTTATCGCCGGAGCATATGAAAATACTATACGCGCGTGGTTAGATATCGGTAGTGGGGGAATTATTGTTTATATATTATTGGCGGCGTTTGCCACTGTTATCGCCCCGGTGAGCACTTTACCCCTGCTTCCCATAGCGGTGGCTTTGTGGGGAGCGTTGGCAACAGCAATCTCAAGCATTATTGGTTGGTTTGCGGGAGCGCTCATTGCGTTTTGGCTCGCCCGGACATTAGGAAGACCTTTGGTGACAAGAATCGTGAATCTAGAAAAAATCGCGCGCTATGAGCGCGCCTTAGAGGGAAAATATGTTTTTTGGAATCTCATATTTCTGCGCTTGGTTATACCCGTCGATGTTTTAAGTTATGCTGTCGGCTTCTTTACTTCAATTGATTTCAAAATATATGCGTTGGCAACACTAATCGGTATCACGCCATTCGCGTTTGTCTTTTCCTACGCATCGGAAGCGGCGCTCCCAATCCGATTAGGGGCGCTTCTGGCCGTCGTTGTCGCGAGCTTCTTAGGTTATTTGAAAGTTCAACGAGGACGAAAAACCTGATGGTCTTGAATAGATATTCTCTTTATGCTATTGTGAAGCGGTGATTAATAAGAGTAATAACCAGCCGGATGCCAACTCTATTGGGACATCCAATGCCGTTTTTATCCAATATTACAACGAGAACATTCCCGCAACTTTTCCGCACGCCACGGCTAAAACACTGGACAAATTCCAAGCCTCGCACCTCTCGCTTTTCAAAGAAAGCAGTGAGTGGATTATTGACAAGCATCGCAAAAAGTTTATGGATTGGTTGGTGTCTAATTGGGAAGTTGACAATAAATAGGGGAAATGCTATCCTTACGGCATCAATTCAGCGTTGAATAAGAGAACCTAGGTTCGAATCTCTTTTTTCAGCCCACTGTATTTGATATATTACTCGCTTGAATTATCTAATTCTATGCAAGAAGGAACAATTATCCGACTCAACAATGGGTTTGGATTCATCAAGAGAGTGAACGAAGAGAAAGATCTTTTCTTTCATTCCAATGAGCTCCAGAATGTGAAGTTTGAAGAACTCCACGAAGGAGACAAAATGACTTTTGAAGTCGCGGACAGTCCAAAAGGATTGAATGCGGTGAAAGTCAGCAGAGCTTAAGCGCAAATGCTAAAGCGCACAAAAGCCCCGACCGAAAGGGAGGGGCTTTTGTGTTATTTATTCTGGCGAGAAAGCTTCCAATTTTCAATTTTTCGATGATGGCCGGAGAGCAGAACTTTCGGCACACGATAATTTTTACCTTTATATTTGAAGCTCTCGGGACGGGTGTAGACATCGGAGCTGGCAATTCGATTTTCTTCCGGCGAATTGGTGTCGCCTAAAACACCTTGGATTTGGCGGGCAATGGCGTCAATCATTATCATTGCCGGCAATTCGCCTCCCGTGAGAACAAAAGGACCGACGGAAATTTCTTCTACTTTGAAAACTTTTTTCACCCGTGCGTCTATACCTTCGTAGCGGCCGCAGATGATAATCAAATCTTGCTTTTTACTCGCCAGTTTTCGCGCGGTTTGATTAGTGAACTGCTTGCCGTTGGGAGATAGCCAAATGATTTTAGTTTGTAACTTGTAATTTGTAACTTGTAACTTGGCAGAAGCAATAGCGCGAATAACAGGTTCAGCTTGAATAACCATGCCGGGGCCACCGCCGTAGGGCGCGCGATCTATCCTCTTGTGTTTATCTTTCGTGTAATCTCTCGGATTATAAAACTTCACGAAAATTTTTTTATCTTCAATGGCGCGCTTCAAAATAGACTCGCCTAAATACGAGCGAAAAGCATTAGGAAATAATGTAACAATATGAAAAGTCATAATTTTAACAGAAACCCCGCTTTCGCGGGGCCCTGTGTTTATATCTTCAAATCCTCCATTGCTTCGTCCACGGTTTTGGTCGCTCTCGGTTCGCGGGGCGGCGCACCTTCCGGTTCGTTGATTTTCAGATTGACGCGAGCGTTATTTTTCATCCCGACGACGCGGAGCAAGGTGCGAATGGCTTTGGCGGTGTTGCCCATCCGACCGATGATTTTTCCCATATCAGCTGAACTAACAGCCAGCGTCAGAAGCACACCCATTTCATCAACCGTCCGATTGATTTTCACATCTTTCGGATTATCCACTAAGGCCTTTACGACGAAGTCAAGAAATTGGACATCCTGTTCCTGCATATTGATCTGTTGATTTTTTTAAAATTTCTCTCAGGCAGTATTTTCGACCATCTCTTACTGCTAACAAAATGATAACAAAGGACAAAAAGTAAGTCAATTTGCTGAAAAACTATCAAATATGCTCTAATATATCAATATGAAAGAAATAGCGGGAACTTATGAGTCAAAGGCGGTGGAGGATAAAATTTACCAAAAGTGGTTGGCGAGCGGTTTTTTTACGCCGGAAAAATTGCCGGGCAAACGGAGCAAAAAATTCGTGGTGATGATCGCGCCGCCAAACATTACCGGCTCGTTGCACATGGGTCACGCCTTGGAAAATACCATCACCGATATTTTGGTGCGTTTCCGCCGGATGCGGGGTTACAAAACTTTGTGGCTGCCCGGCACCGACCACGCCGGCATCGCCACCCAAAATGTGGTGGAAAAGGATTTGAAAAAACAGGGCTTGTCTCGCCACCAACTCGGTCGGGGAAAATTTATAGAAAAAATCTGGCAGTGGCGCGAGCAATACGGCGAAACGATTTTGAATCAGCTCAAGCGGCTCGGCTGTTCTTTGGATTGGAGCCGAACGCGTTTTACTATGGATGAAAAATATCAACTGGCAGTCAAAACAGCTTTTGCTCATTATCAAAAGAAAGGTTTGATTTATCAAGGCGAGCGGGTGATTAATTGGTGCGTTAAATGCCAAACAGCGCTTTCCGATTTAGAATTAGAATATCAAGAAGAAAAAGGGATTTTTTATTATTTTAAATACGGTCCATTTGTTATTGGCACGGCTCGTCCAGAAACAAAATTTGGAGATAAATATGTTGTTATGCATCCAGATGACAAGCGATATGAGAAATACAAGAACGGAGACACATTTAAACTAGAGTGGATTAATGGACCGATTGTTGGAACGGTTATTAAGGATAAATCCATTGATATGAAATTCGGCACAGGAGTAATGACCATAACGCCGGCTCATGACATGATTGATGCTGAAATTGCTGAAAGGCATAAACTCGAAAGTGAGTCAGTTTTCGATAAGTTTGGAAAGTTTTTGCCGATTGCCGGAGAGTTCGCCGGTATAAAAATTACCGATGCTCGTCCAAAAATTGTCGAAAAACTTCGAGCAAAAGGCCTTATTGAAAAAGAAGAAGATTTTACTCACAATGTTGCCAAGTGTTATCGCTGTAATGCCACCGTTGAACCAATGCTTTCCAAACAATGGTTTATCAAAATGAAACCACTGGCGGAAAAAGCGATTAAGGCGATTGAAAAAGGTGAAATTAATTACACGCCGACGCGTTGGAAGAAAATCTCGCTGGACTGGCTCCGCGAAGTAAAAGATTGGTGCGTGTCTCGACAAATTTGGTGGGGTCATTCGATTCCGATTGCCGGTAGTGAAGACACTTTTGACACCTGGTTTTCGTCGGCGCTTTGGCCATTCGCCGTGTTGGGCTGGCCGGAAAAAACCAGCGACCTCAAAAATTATTACCCAACCTCGCTCATCACTTCCGCTCGTGACATTTTACACCTTTGGATTTCGCGGATGGTTTTTTCCGGCTTGGAATTTATGGGCAAGCCACCGTTCAAAGATGTGATTATTCATTCCACCGTTCAGGCATTGGACGGTCGGCGGATGAGTAAATCGCTGGGCACCGGCATTGACCCGCTGGTTTTGATTGAAAAATATGGCGCTGATGCCACCCGTTTCGGTTTGATTTTCCAAGAATTCGGTGGCCAGGAAATCCGTTTCAACGAACAAAACATTTTGATGGGCAAAAAATTCGCCAATAAACTTTGGAACATCGCCCGTTTCGTCCAGTTGAAAACTTTCGACTTGGGAGCTCAACTCCCAAGTAAACAACTCCCAAGTAAATTGGCTGATGGGGAAAATAAAAAATTCGTGAAATCGCTGGCCGAAATCAAAAAAGCAATGGAGAAAAATTTGAACGCCTATAAATTTGGCGAAGCAGCGCACTTGCTTTATGATTTTGTCTGGCACGATTTCGCCGACAAGTTTATTGAAGACAGCAAGAAGAGGGAAGATAAAGAAACCACCGCTGTTTTAGCGCACGGTTTGCGGGAAATTTTGAAAATGCTTCACCCGTTTATGCCCTTCATTACCGAAGAACTCTGGCAATCATTCGGCGAAAAAGAAATGCTATTGGTGGAAAAGTGGTAGGGATGGTAAAATAAAAAAATGGAAACGAGCGCGTCTAAAAGATTTTCCACCGGTTTTATTTTGCTCCTTGTCCTCGGAGGCGTTTTTTTCTTGGGTTACCGACAAGGCGAAAGACATATTCCGGCAGAATTAAAAATTACCGAATTACAAAATAAAGCTCTCGGCAAATCGGAACTGGTAGATTTTTCGCCGTTCTGGCAGGCTTGGAATGTTATCAATGAAAAATTTGTTACTGCCGCGACTTCTACTACTAATCAAGAAAAAGTCTATGGCGCAATTGAAGGTTTGGCAAAATCGCTTGGCGACCCTTACACTGTTTTCTTTCCGCCGGAAGAATCCAAAGCTTTTGAAACGGAAATCAATGGTCAGTTTGAAGGAGTTGGAATGGAACTCGGTATTAAGGATAATATTTTAAGTGTTGTGGCGCCGTTAAAAGGGACACCGGCTTTTCGCGCCGGTATCAAGGCGGGCGATAAAATTATCAAAATCAACGATACTTTATCGGCTGATATGACGGTGGAAGCGGCAGTGAAATTGATTCGCGGTCCGCGCGGCACCGAAGTACATCTGACTATTGCTCGCGAAGGTAAAAACGAGCCGCTGGAAATAACCATAGTTCGCGATATCATTAACATTCCGACGATTGATACCGAAATAAAACAACTGGCTAGCGCCGGCGAAAATGAGGTTAACAATCCCTGGCAAAACGGCGTTTATGTCATCAAACTTTACAATTTTTCCGGCAATGCCGCTAATTTGTTTCGCGAGGCGTTGCGTGGCTTCATTGAGTCCGGCACCCGTAAATTGATTTTGGATTTGCGCGGTAATCCTGGCGGCTATTTGGAAGCGGCGGTGGATATGGCCAGTTGGTTTTTGCCGGCCGGCAAAGTGGTGGTTTCCGAAGAATACGCCGAAGGCACAGAACCGACCATTCACCGGTCGCGCGGTTACAATATTTTCAACGATTCTTTAAAAATGGTAATTTTAGTCAATGAGGGTTCGGCTTCGGCGTCGGAAATTTTGGCGGGAGCGTTGCGCGAACATAATATCGCTAAATTAATCGGGGCAAAAACTTTCGGCAAAGGTTCGGTTCAGGAATTGATTAAAATCACACCCGATACTTCGCTAAAATTAACCATTGCCCGTTGGCTCACGCCGCTCGGCCATTCCATATCCGAAGAAGGTCTGACACCCGATTATTTGGTAAAATTTACCGCTAAAGACGCTGAAGCCCAACGCGACCCGCAAATGGACAAAGCGGTGGAAATTTTGAAGGGGATGTAGTAAAGTTTAACTAATTGCGTAGGTACCGAAGTGGTCAAACGGGACGCACTGTAAATGCGTTGGCAACGCCTTCGGGGGTTCGAATCCCTCCCTACGCAAAAGGTCGAAAAAATAAAAATTAAATAATAAATTTTATGGCGGAAAAACATATTGGTGAAGTTACTCATTGGTACGACAAAATCGGCGTGGCGGTGCTTAAATTGAAAAGCGTTTTGAAAATCGGTGACAAGCTTAAAATCAAGCACGGTGAAAAAGAATTTGAGCACCTGGTTGATTCCATCCAAATTGACCATTTGCCGGTGGAGTCGGCGAAAAAGGGCGACGAAGTAGCCGTCAAATTGGCGGAGAAAGCCAAAGAAGGCGCTTTAATCTACAAATTGGAAGACTAGGCGAATTTGAATATGAAAAACGCTCGTAACGGATTGCGCACCTGGATTGAAGTTGATTGTCTGGCGATTGAGAAAAACTACAAGCTTTTCCGTTCGCTGATTCCTTCTAAAACCAAACTACTCGCGGTAGTCAAAAGCAATGCTTATGATCATGGCTTAGTTGATTTTACCAAAGAACTAGAACGGCTCGGCGCCGATTGGTTTGGCGTTGATTCGGTGGTGGAAGCGCTGACACTGCGGCGCGAGGGGATTAAAATACCGATTTTGGTGCTCGGCTATACTTTGCCGGAAAAATTTAAAGAAGCCGCCGCTCATGATATTTCCATAACGGTTTCCAGTTTTGAAACATTAAAAGCGCTCCAAAAAAATCATTTTCCGAAACCTCTGAAAATCCATATCAAAGTTGATACCGGAATGCATCGCCAAGGATTCTTGCCACAAGATTTGCCCAAAGTTATATCTTTTTTGAAAATTAAACCCGAAGGGTTATATACCCATTTTGCAATGGCGAAAAATCCGGCTTTCCCGGAATACACTCGCCGACAAATTGCTGAATTTGAACAATGGCGCGCCGCTTTTACAAAAATAGGATTGTCGCCGATTTATCATGCCAGTGCTACCGCTGGCGTCTTGATTTTTCCTGAGGCGCATTTTGATATGGTGCGAGTCGGCATTGGTCTCTACGGTCTTTGGCCAGCCAAGGAAATTGAGTCGTATTTTGCTAGCCGCTTAACTTTGAAACCAGTCTTGTCGTGGAAAACGATTATTTCCGAAATAAAAGAACTGCCGAAGGGCGCGAAAATTGGCTATGATTGCGTAGAAACTTTACAAAAAGATTCTCGAATGGCTGTTTGTCCAATCGGTTATTGGCACGGCTACCCACGAGCGCTGTCCGGCATCGGTTTCGTTTTGGTTAATGGCCAGCGGGCAAAAATTTTAGGACGGGTTTCTATGGATATGATTATTGTTGATGTCAGTGATATTACCGGCGCGAAAGTTGGCGCTGAAGTGGTGCTCATTGGCAAGCAAGGAAAAGAAAAAATCACCGTCAACGAACTGGCCAATCTTTCCGACACTTCTCATTACGAATTTGTCACTCGCATCAACCCCTTGATAAAAAGAATATATTTATGCTAGAATTGCCGAACGAAAAATATGAGTCAAGATAGATTGATAAAACTGGCTTGTTCCAAGTGCAAAAAGATAAATTACTGGAGCGAGAAAAATAAAAAGAAAGTTGAGCGCAAAATTGAACTCAAAAAGTTTTGCCATTCTTGCCGCGCCCGCACGCCCCATAAAGAAACCAAAAAATAGCTACGGCATAAATTGTTTGAACCAGTTTTTGATTTTATTGATGATGTCTTTTTGAATGAAACTGTGCCCGAAATTGTCGGTAGCGGCGCCGTCTTTGCCGATAAGGCACAAACCGTAAGCAATTGACCAAATATTTTCTTTGACTTGAATTTTTGAATTAGCGCCAAGTAAACTGGTTAGAGCTTTCGCCGGCAAATTCAAATTGGTGCGCGCCGATTGCTCAATATTAATTGTCCCGGCGCCGCCGCCAGTAATTATAATGCCGGCTGGCAATAAGCCATTGCGGCCGACTTTTTTCAAATGGCCATTAATTAATTCAAAAATATCGCTCAAGCGGGCTTCAATAATCTCGTCTAATTTGCGGCGAGAAAAACTGCCGAGCGGCGTGTTGCCGGTTTTTAAATTTTCTGCTTCTTCCAATGAAATCTTTAAACCTAGAGCGATATCATTGGTGATATCAGAAGAGCCGAATGGCAATATTTCCAATGAGAGGGGTAGGTCATTTTCAATAACGGCAACAGCGGTTGTTTCGGCACCGATATTTGCTAAAGCAACGCCAGCGATTTTTTGGGCTTTAGTCAAATTAACTAAACTGGCTGGGAAAGGCGAAGCGGTAAGATTTTCCACTCTCACGCCCGCCAGTTCCACCGCTTCGGTTAAATTATCTAAATGTTGTTCTAAACAAGTGATGAAAAAAGTTCTGGCTTCCAGTTTGGCGCCTTTCATACCGGCCGGCTGACCCCAGACCGGTTTGCCGTCGATTTTAAAACTAATCGGGATACTGTGGATAATTTTGCGATTGAGCAGCGCGCTTTCGGCAATGGCAGTTTGACTTTCTTCCACCGCTTTATTGATATCTAAATCTGTAATTTCCAAATCAGCTCGGGAAATTACCGTTGTGCCAATTTGGGTAAAAGCGTTGACGCCAACTCCGCCAACGCTCAAAAACGCTTTCTTTATTTCTAAGCTAGCCGTCTTTTCCGCTTGGTTAATAGCCTGCTTGACGCTTTTGGCAGCCTCGGCGGTATTAACCACGAAGCCGCGCCGCAATCCTTTGGATTCAGCCGCGCCGATACCGATAATGCGCGGCAAAAGAGAGCCGGTTATCGTTTCGGTTATCATTACTTTCGTTTGGTGGCTGCCGATATCTATACCGCTGGAGATTTGGCGGAGCATAAAATTAATTAGTAATTAGTAATTAGAAATTTTTCAAAATTCTTATTTCCTCGCTCTCCATTTTACTACTATGTCGCCAACCTTTCAAATGAAGCAAAGCGTGGATAAGTAGTAAAGCTAATCCAGCGTTGGTTCTAGCGTTGGTTTTGGCTTTCGTCAGATTAATAAAAATCTCGCCGGTTTGTTTGTCCAAAGCAAAGCTCAAGACATTGGCTGGCTTGTCCTGGCCGCGGTAAATTTTGTTTAATTTTCGGGCTAAACTATTACCGGTGAAAACCAAACTCAATTCGTAATTCTTACCGAGAATCATTTCTTTGGCGCGTTCAAAAGGCAAGCTGGGAAGCTTGCCTTTGGTTAAGTTTCTAATTTGAAATTTATCGTCAGCGCTCATTTTTTAAAGCCGAACTTTTTGCTTTTTTCCACCACTTTGCCTAATTTAAACAAGCGCTCAAACTCTAGCTTGCCGATAATTCTTTTCAAAGCAATCTTTTTTCTGGCGCATTTTGATTGGCGGCGAGTTTGGTAACGCACCGCTCGAACATGCTTAAGCACATTCGTTTCCCGAACGGCTTTGGTAAATCGGCGAATCAAACTCAAACTATTCTCCGCGCCATTTTTAGCAATTTCCACATTAATAACCATAAGATTAACAATATAGCACGGACATTTTATTGCTTCAAGTGTTTCAAGTGGTCGGCGAGTTTGGGAATAGGAACGATGGTTTGACTGCGGTTCGCCATGTTGCGGACGATGACGGTGTTTTCCAGCGCTTCTTTTTGGCCCACAATAATGATGTATGGCACTTTCAGATTTTCGGCAATCGCCACTTGGCTACTAATTTTATCTTTTGACAAAGATTGATGGAGATGGAAACTCGCTTGCCGGAGCATCTCAATAATTTTTAAACTTTTCAGTTTTGCTTCAGCGCCGATTTGAGCGAAAAAAACCGTCGGTTTTTTGGTTTTGCTTGTGCTACCCAAACCTCGACGGCTTTTGGCGAAACTTTTAATGGCCAGTCGAATGCCGAGAGCCGGAATTTCTTTTTTCATGCCGATTTTTCGAGCCACCGCGTTGTAACGAAAACCGAAAGCCAAAACCTCATCCTTTTCCGATTTCAAATCCCGAATTTCAAAAATCGTGTGGCTAACCAGCTGACGAATGCCCAGTAAACCATTATTAATTCGGTAGGGAATATCCAACGCCTCCAAATATTCCAGCACTTCTTTAAAATGAATTTTTGCCAGTTCCGATAAAAACGCCACCGACTTTGGCGCTTCTTCCAACAGCGCTTCAAACTTCTCCCCGCGACAATGAAAAAATTCGCTGGTGTCGCGCCGAATCGCTTGGCGACAGTCGGCCGATAAAGCGTCCGAATGTTTGCGACAGAAATTGCCAAGTTCTTTGAAAAAATGATTAGCCGACTCGCGGTCTCCCAAGCTATTAATATTGACATAAAGGTCGTGGTAACCTTGCTCGCGCAAAATTACCAGCGCGGTTTGGATAATAGTGGCTTCAGAAATCGCTTTGGCGCAGCCGAGAATTTCTAAATTAAAATATTTTTCATCCGGCCAATTTTGAAAATAAAGCATTACCGGTTGAGGTAAATTTTCCAAATGTTTTTCTTCATACAGCCGAAGCATGGCGGCTGTTTCTTCCGGAAAAATAGCCAATTGTCCGCGGTGTCGCGGCAATTCTTCTTCAAGTAAAATTTTTGCCTTTTGAATATCGCCCTTTTTTATTACCGGCGATTCTTCCCGATTGAAGCCGTAATAACCGGCGATTTCACCTTCTTGGCTTTCTTTTTCCCATTTTAATTTTTTCGTTTTTTTCATGGCGCGATTTCGGTTTCAATTTGGCCGGGGAAAAGAGCCAGTCGACCAATCGGCAATAATCGAGCAAAAGCTCGGCCAGTGATAAATTTTCTGTCCAGTGGCCCCCAGATTCGGGAATCAGAACTTTCCGGTCGGTTGTCACCGAGCACGAAATACTGGCCATCTTTAAGGGTAACCGTGAGCTCATCGCTGGTGGCGCTGGAAATATAGGGTTCTTGAATAACAATGGTTGAAGAGCTAGTTTTGACCAACACTTGACCACCTGACAATTCCACCGTTTCGCCTGGCAAACCGATAATTCTTTTTATAAAATACTTACTTCGGTCGTAAGGATATTTGAAAATCACCACATCGCCCCGTTCCGGATTATGGACAAAACGATAAGTCATTTCATCAACAATTAAATATTCGCCGTTGGCAAAAGTTGGCACCATTGATTCACCGGAAACAATGAATGGTTGAGCAATGAGGTAACGAAAAGGCAAAACTATAGCCAGAGCAATAACGGCAAATTTTACTGTCTCACGCCAGAAATTTTCTTTTTCCGGCGAAATTTGATTTTCCATATTAAGCGTAGTTTATTACAAAAAACGATTTAGCGCAACTTTTTCTTAAATCCCCCTTTGAAAAAGGGGGTGCCCGAAGGGTGGGGGATTTTCTGATTTTTAAAATCCCTCCCCCTCGCGGACTCGGGTACTCCCTTTTACAAAGGGAGAATTAAAAAATTTTGCTACTGCGGCGGAATGTGATAAGGTTTTATTTATGATAATTGCAGGTTTAGGCAATCCGGGCACAGAATACAAAAACACGCGGCACAACACTGGCCGACTTGTTTTAGAAATATTTCACCAAAAAAATGATTTACCCGATTGGAAAGAAAATAAAAAATTTAAAAGTTTGGTTTGTGAAAGTAAAATCGGTAAAACCAAAATTTCTTTGTTCTTACCCGAAACCTTTATGAATAAGTCGGGTGAGGCAATTTCAAAATTAATAAAAAGCAAAAAAGCGGCGGAAGATTTGGTGGTGATTCACGACGATTTGGACTTGCCGTTGGGCCGGTTTAAAATTTCTTTCAATCGGGGCACTGGCGGTCACCGCGGTGTTTCATCTATTATCAAAGCGCTCAAAACCGAAGCGTTCACGAGAATCAGAGTTGGCATCTCTCCCAAAAAGAAACCGACTGGCGAGCAAGTTGTTGTTGATTTTATTCTCGGCGAATTTAAAACCAAAGAATTAGAAATTCTCAAAAAAACCGCCAAGAAAATTTCCGAGGCAATAGAAACTATTGTAAAAGAAGGACGCGAAAAAGCGATGGGTAAATATAACAGTTTGTAGTTACTTTTTTTCTCCGGCGTAGGAAAGCGTCATCCGTTGCTCTTTCGGTTCAAAGAGAGTGATTTTGAAGTCGTAGGTTTTGCCCAGTTCCAGAGTGGAGCGCAATTTTTCCTCGCTGCCAAATTCGGAAACATGAACTAGGCCGGCGACGCCCTCTTCGATGGAACCGAGGGCGCCGTGTTTGTTGAATTTGATAATCACCGCTTTAACCACATCGTCTTTGTGATATTTATTTGCCGCCTCTACCCATGGATTTGGTTTGAGCGCTTTGATGGACAAAGAAATTTTTCCGCCCTTAATTTCAATGACTTTTACTTTCACCGAATCGCCGGTTTTGAATCGGCTCCGCGGATTGTCCACTAACGCCCAATCCATTTCTGAAATATGAACCAGCCCTTCCAAACCTTCTTCCAATTTGACGAAAATGCCAAAATCCACAACGCCGGTCACTGCCCCTTCGGTAGTATCGCCGACCGCGTATTTCTCCACGATTTTTTCTTTGTCTTTTTGTTCCAAAGTTTTTTCGGAAAAAATCAATTTATTTTCTTTGGGCACGGCGGCAATAATGGAAACTGTCAGTTTGGTGCCGGTTAATTTACGCAATTCTTCCAAAATTTTATCTTTGTCGCCATCGTCAACTCTGGGATAATGTTCGGTTTTTAATTGGGAGGCTGGCAAAAATCCCTGAAGACCTTGCCACTCCAAAATTATTCCGCCCTTGTTGGCTTCTTTGGTAATTAATTCAAAAACAGTTTTTTCTTTAATGGCTTTTTCCGCTTTGTCCCAAATCAAAGCTTGACGCGCTTCTTTGAGCGACAATTCAATATAGCCGTCTTTGTGAGCGGTGCCGACAATTTTCGCGGAAACGGTATCGCCCGGATTCATTTTCTTGATAAGATCGCGAGCGCTATTGAATTCTCGGCCGTAAATAATGCCGGTGCCTAAGGGCGAAAGGTCAATGTAAACAACCGCTCGTTCAATGCCAAGCACCGTGCCTTCCACCAAATCGCCTTGGTTAGATGGATTTTTGGTTTGGCTTAAGACAAAATTCATCACACCAAACACGCCAGCCAGTGAATTTTCTTCCGGCGCTTCTTTAACTAAAACTTCCGTGTTCATAAAAAATAAAAGTTTAAAACGGAGTGTTCACCGATGAGGCGAATTTAATTTCCGCTACAATTATTAAGGCCTTTAAAATCCCTCAACAAGTTTCGGGACAGGCCGAAAAGAGTATAACGATTCCAATTAAATTTGCAAGTTATTGAACGCTTGTGCTATATTATCAGCACTATGGTCGTTCGAATGCGCAGCACCCGGTCCCATACCGGTCATAGGCGAAGCCATCACGCGCTGAAAGAGCCGCGCTTGGCTAAGTGCGCCAATTGCAATGCCATGCACTTGCGCCACCGGCTTTGCGAAAACTGCGGTAAATATCGCGGTCGGTTGGTGGTGGATGTGTTGGCGATTCGGGCGAAAAAGGAAAAGAGGAAAAAAGATAAGGCTTCCAAAGAGGCTCATTAAAAAAAGTAAAAATGGCCAATAGGCATTTAGCTCGTTCAATAGTTCTTCAATCGCTTTTTGAATGGGATTTTGCCCAAAAAAGCGACGGCGAGGCGAAGCAAATTTTACGGCAAAACCTCGCTGAGTTTGCTCCCGATATGGGCGAGCATTCTTTTGCCGATTCTCTTTTTTTAAATATTATAAAAAAACGCGAAGATTTGGACGCCATCATCAGCAAGGCGGCGCCCGATTGGCCCTTGGATAAAATTTCCTGCGCCGACCGCAATGTTTTGCGGGTTGGTCTCTACGAACTTTTATTCGCCAAACGCGCTGAAGTGCCGGCAAAAGTGGCGATTAACGAGGCGATTGAACTGGCAAAAACTTACGGCGGCGAGAACAGCGGCCGTTTCGTCAACGGCGTTATGGGTTCGATTTACAAAGAACTCGGCGAGCCGGGTAAAGACGAAACTTCCGCTAGAAAAAGAACCGACCCAACTAAATTTCCGGCAGAACGATTAGGTGGCGCTTTGGTTTTTTCTCGCCATCAAGGCGAAATTTATATCGCTTTAGTCCATGATATTTTCGGCCATTGGACGCTTTCCAAAGGCCATTTGGCTGAAGGCGAAGACGAATCGCTCGGCACGGAGCGAGCGGTTTCTGAAGAAATTGGTTTGAAACTTAAGGTCAAGGATGGCCTCGGCCGCAACGAATACATCGCTTCTCATCCGGAGAAAGGTAAAATTCGCAAGCAAGTAATTTATTATTTAGCGGAAACGAAATTTGACGATTTAAAATTAGCAAAAACCGGCGGTTTGGATGATGCCCGCTGGTTCCGCCTGCGCGACATCATTGATTTGAATTTTTACAATGATATTCTGCCGATTGTTACCAAAGGAGTGAATTTATTATTAGGGAATAATAAATAATTTCTAATTACTAATTTCTAATTCCCAATGAATTTTAGTGAATTTGAAAAGAATATAAGTGTTGATTTCGCGGACAAAACGCTTTTAAAACAAGCTTTCACTCATCGTTCCTATCTGAACGAAAATCGCAAGACGAATTTGGCACACAACGAACGGCTGGAATTTTTGGGCGACGCGGTTTTAGAATTGATTGTAACGGCTCATCTTTACGAAAAATATCCCGATTACAACGAGGGCGAGATGACTTCCTTGCGTTCGGCTTTAGTTAATGCCAACACTATGGCGGAAGCGGCCAGTAAAATTCGAATGAACGATTTTATGTTGTTATCGCGCGGTGAAGCCAAAGACACTGGCCGGGCGCGGCAATACATTTTAGCCAATGCCATTGAAGCGCTTATCGGCGCGATTTTTATTGACCGGGGTTATAAGGTGGCAGAAAAATTTGTCGGTGAAAATCTTTTTCCGCTTTTGCCGAAAATCATCAAAGAAGGTTTCTGGTTAGACGCTAAAAGTCATTTTCAAGAAAAAGCCCAGGAAATTGCTGGTGTTACTCCTTCTTACGAAACGCTCAAAGAAATTGGACCCGACCACGATAAACATTTTACCATCGGCGTTTTTCTCGGCAAAGAAAAAGTGGCGGCGGGCGAGGGCAAATCCAAACAAGATGCCGAGCAAGCCGCCGCCTCCGCCGGCCTCAAAGCCAAAAACTGGAATTGAAAAAGTGTGTTAAAATTATCGGGTGAAATTGAAGTCATTGGAATTGGTTGGTTTTAAATCGTTCGCCAAAAAGAGCGAGCTTCGTTTTACGGCGCCGATTACGGCGATTGTCGGGCCGAACGGTTCCGGTAAGAGCAATGTCGCTGAGGCGTTTCGATTTGTTTTGGGCGAGCAATCGTTCAAATCAATGCGCAGCAAAAAGGGTGAGGATTTGATTTGGAATGGCACTGCCAAAATATCTCGTCAAAATCGGGCGGCGGTCAAGTTGGTTTTTGATAACAGCCAAAAACTTTTAAACATTGATTTTGATGAAGCAATCTTGGAGCGGGTGGTGCACCGCGATGGCGTTAATGAATACTTGGTTAATAGCAGTCCGGTGCGTTTGCGCGATATTTTGGAATTGCTAGCTGGTGCTCACATTGGGCCGTCTGGTCATCACATTATTTCCCAAGGCGAAGCCGATAGAATTTTGAACGCCAATCTCAAAGAACGCCGTTTGATGATTGAAGATGCGTTGGGTTTGAAAATTTATCATTACAAAAAACAGGAGAGCGAGCGCAAGTTGGAAAAAACGGAGGAGAATATAAAATCGGTAGAATCATTGCGCCGAGAAATCGCGCCCCATATCAAATTTCTGAAAAAGCAGGTGGAAAAAATAGCCAAAGCCGCCGAATTGCGGGCAAAACTGATTGCTCTTTACCATGAATATTTTCGACGAGAAAATGCTCATTTAACGAACGAGCAGAAAGTTCTTAACGAGGAAAAGAAAATTCCTGTTGCCGAGGCAGCCCGATTGGAACAGGAATTAACTAAAGCTAGAAAAGTTTTGGAGCAATCAAACCAAGCTGATAAAAAAAGTCGCGAGCTTTTAGCGATTGAAGAACAATTGCGAGCGTTCCGTTCAAAGAAAAACGAATTGTTTCTAAATTTAGGCCGTCTGGAAGGTGAATTGTCGGCGGAAAAGCGTTTGTTACAGCGCTTGGAATTGGCGGAAAAAAATGAAGAGCATCGGACTATTGCTTGGCTAGAAGTGGAAAAATTAGCGAAAGAAATTGAAGAACAAACTATTTTACAAAAAATTAAAGAGTTGGTGGCTAATTTTTTAATGCTTCATCGGAAAACTCACGATGACGCCACTTTGCAAGAAGCTGTCCGGGCTATTGAAAAAATCGGCAAAGAAAAAACGATTCAGGAAGAAGCGCTGAAAAAAGAAACCCTCGGCGAAGAAAAAATTCTAGCTCAATATGCCGAAATTAAAATCTTGCTGGAAAAAGAAAAAGACGAAAGCCGAGTTGCCGAGCGGGAAGTTTTTCGCTTGATGACGGCGCAGAATGAAATAACGGGCCGGTTGCAAATTTTGCGCGCTCGCGAAGAAAAATTGCGGGCTGACGAAGAAGAATATAAAAGGGAGTTGGCGGAAGCGGCGGCCATTGCCGGTGTGGAGGCGATTCGTTACCCCATTAGAGAATCTGCGGGTGAGGTATTCTCTAACGGGGTAAATGAAGAAACCGAATCAAGGGTTGTCCAAGCCGAGCGGCGACGCGAATTGGAAAAAATCAAAATTCGCATTGAGGAAATGGGCGCGGGCGGCGGCGGAGAAATTATCAAAGAACATCGGGAGGCCGAGGAACGCGACACTTTTTTGGCGCGGGAAATCACCGACTTGGAAAAATCCAGCCAGTCGCTAAAAGAATTGATTACCGAATTGGATGAAAAACTGACAGCTGAATTTAAAACCGGTGTGGCAAAAATCAATGCCGAATTCCAAAAATATTTCGTTATGATGTTCGGCGGTGGCGAAGCGAGCATTGAAGTGATTCGCGAAAAGAAAAAAAAGAAAACAGCGGAAGAAGCCGGTCTCTTCGACGAAGATATTGAAACCGCCGCTTTGGCAAAATTGGCAGGTGAAGAGGAAGAGGGCGAAGAGGGGATAGATATTCGCATTAATTTACCAAGAAAAAGAATCAAGGAGTTAGATATGTTGTCTGGCGGTGAGCGGGCGCTTACTTCCATCGCTTTAATTTTCGCCGTTTCGCAAGTTAATCCGCCACCGTTTATAATTCTGGACGAAACCGACGCGGCGCTGGACGAAGCCAACTCACGTAAATACGGCGATATTATTGAAGTACTTGCCAAAAAATCCCAACTGATTTTAATCACTCACAATCGCGAAACGATGTCCCGGGCCGGTGTGCTTTACGGCATTACCATGGGTGCTGACGGCGTTTCCAAATTGCTTTCTATCCAATTCGCCGAAGCCGTCGAGGTGGCGAAGTAAAAAAACAAAAAGAAAGAGGGCGCTTTCGCGTCCTCCTTGTGCAACTGATTTTCGCTCATTCGTGAATCCTGCTCAGTTCTGTTGACAGAACTACGAAGAACAAAACTACTCCCCCAATTATTCCGCCGAACAGAACATAGAATGGGATTAACGGCCATCGATACCACTGGTCACAGATCCAATCGATGTGTTTTTTGTCAGGGATTTTCATAGTTTTCGTTGTTCAACCGAAAATATGCTAGCATACTAGGATTATTATGTCAATACTTTACAAAACGCCGGCGGTAAATATACTGGGTAAATGATTATTAGTAAAAAATGGCTTAAAATATGACAAAAGATAAACCGAAGAAAATTTTTCCTCTCGGCGACCGAGTGTTGGTCAAACCAATAGCGACCGATGAACTTGCCAAAACTGATTCTGGCATCATTATTCCCGACACCGTTTCCAAGGAAAAGCCGGAGCAAGGCAAAGTGATGGCGGTCGGCGAAGGCCGTTATGAAGACGGCAAACTCATCAAACCGCGGGTCAAAGAAGGTGATCGAGTGCTGTTTTCCAAATACGGTTATGACGAAGTAAAAGTAGATGAGGAAGAATTGTTTATTATCAAAGAGGAAAATATTTTAGCGATAATCAAATAAAAATATATGAGTAAGAAAATTCTATACAATGAAGATGCTCGGAAGGCGCTGAAACGCGGCGTGGACAAGGTGGCCGACGCGGTGAAAATTACCATTGGGCCGCGCGGCCGCAATGTGGTTTTTGACCGCGGTTACGGCGCGCCGACTATTACCAACGACGGCGTTACCATCGCCAAAGAAATTACACTTAAGGACAAATTTGAAAATATGGGCGCGGAAATTGTCAAAGAAGTCGCCAGCAAGACCAACGATGTCGCCGGCGATGGCACTACCACTTCGGTAATTTTAACCCAAACGATTTTTGCCGAAGGTCTGCGCCAAACCGGCCTTGGCGCCAACGCTATGGCGATTCGCGGCGGCATTGAAAAAGCTACCGAATTAGTCGTCAAAACCTTAAAAGAAATCGCCAAACCAATTAAAGGCAAAGAAGAAATTCGGCAAGTGGCGGCGATTTCTTCGGAAAACGAAGCGGTGGGTCGGATTATCGCCGACACCATTGAAAAAGTTGGCAAAGACGGCGTGGTAACGGTGGAAGAAGCCCAAACCATCGGCGTGGATTCGGAAGTGGTGGAAGGTTTAGAATTTGATAAAGGTTATGTTTCGCCTTATATGATTACCAATGCCGAACGAATGGAAGCGGAATATCACGACCCGCTCATTTTGGTCACCGATAAAAAAATTTCCGGCATCAAAGAAATTTTACCGTTATTGGAAAAATTAGCCACGACCGGCAAAAAGGACTTGGTGATTATCGCTGAAGAAGTGGAAGGCGAAGCCTTGACGACTTTCGTTTTAAATAAATTGCGCGGTTCGTTCAATGTTTTAGCAGTCAAAGCACCGGGCTACGGTGATAGGAAAAAGGACTTGCTCGGTGATATTGCCGTAACTATCGGTGCCAAAGTAGTTTCCGAAGAATTGGGTATTAAACTGGAAACCGCTGAAATAAAAATGCTGGGCCAAGCGCGAAGAGTGATTGCCAATAAAGATAGAACTGTAATTGTTGGTGGTAAAGGTAAAAAACCGGAAATTGAGGCGCGGCTGGTTTCGCTTAAAAAACAAAAAGAAACGCTTGATTCAAAATATGATGTTGAAAAACTGGACGAACGAATTGCCAAATTATCGGGCGGAGTGGCGGTAATTCGGGTCGGCGCGGCGACCGAAACGGAAATGAAATATCTGAAATTAAAAATTGAAGACGCGGTCAATGCTACCAAAGCGGCCATCGCCGAAGGCATTGTGGCTGGCGGCGGCGTGGCGTTCATCCGGGCGGCCGGCAAAGCCGGCGATTGGTTGGAACGGGAAAAAGCTAAAGGTAAAAATTTTACTAAAGAATTTGAAGTCGGTTTCAGTATCGTGCTCAAGGCGCTGGAGTCACCTTTGCGCCAAATTGCGGTTAATGCCGGCAAGGATGACGGCTCGGTGATTGTGGAAAAAATTCGCACGGCGCGCGGCAATGCCGGTTACGACGCGCTTAAAGACGAAATGGTGCCCGATATGTTAGTCGCCGGAATTATTGACCCGGTGAAAGTTACTCGCAGCAGTTTGGAAAACGCCGCCAGCGCCGCCGCCATTTTACTGACCACTGAAGCGGCGATTGCCGACGAGCCGGAAAAAAATCCGCCAGCTGGCGGACCCACTCCACATATGGGCGGTGGAGAGATGGAATACTA
>ERZ1292632.1431-Hain-H43-01um-R2-1431-length-23041-cov-15_pt1 | contig 23041 bp, 33 predicted proteins | sample MGYA00564407_ERZ1292632 | MGnify/ENA primary metagenome ERZ1292632 (study PRJEB36523, sample SAMEA6512637) | groundwater metagenome | collected 2019-01-08 | study: AquaDiva: Metagenomics assemblies of 32 groundwater samples | reverse complement strand
TTATGACCAAAGCCCAGGAAATGCTAGGCCGTGATATTCGGTCGCTGCCCGAATTTGCCACCTATGCCGAGGCATGGAAGGTGATTGACGAAATCGCCACCCTGAAAGGATTGAATCTCTAATGCCGAAATACTATTGTTTCCCCCCAGAAGTAGTGGCTAAATGGATGCCTTTCGAGTCGCTTTTTGATGCAGAACGCGTTTTGACTGAAACGGCACCTGAACTGATCGTGCTGGAAGAAATCGGCCATGTCCGGCGCAAACTGTCGGTTGAATGGACCGACATGGTAAACAGGGAGCAACCACCACCAGCGCCCGAAAGGAAGCGCCGGGGCCGGAAGCCGAAGGTACTCCCGTACATCCCCGCTGAAGGGTTAGTGATCGAGGCTTTCAGCATGGATGATGATCGACGGAGTGGAACGGACGAATACTACGCGACCCTGATCCTGGCGGACCGCATGGAACCCTACAGGGGCCAGGGCGGAAGCAAGGAGCTGGCCGCTCTGGACATCCTCAATGAGGCCGACTTGTGCCGGGCGGACATCGAGGCCGCCGTTGATTCCGAGGCCAAGACGCGGCTGCTGGAGGCTTTGAAATGAATTCCCTGGCCACCCCGGAGGTAACGACGGGGCAAAGGAGACCGAATGGTAATCAATGGAGAAGGGGCCGAGACCATTGGCCAGGACCGGACACGGGGGAGGCAAAGCGTAATTGCCTGGAATGGCAATGAACGGAGCGTACACAAGCGATGACACGGCCTCCCCTGTCGTCTGGCTATGAACACTGGCTCGCCTTTGCGTCGATCAGGGAATCGCCATGCTCAAGTGCAGATGTACAATTCCCTGGGCGAGCAAATTAGAGATAGGGGGCCGGACTGACAGCCGTGCAAGTCGGCAGGGTTGCTAAGACACCTGGTGTGCCGCAAGGACTTCCGGCCCCCGAAAGGAAGAAATGACAAGAGAAGAATTACTACTGACTCAGGAGGAAGGGGAGGCCGCCATTCAAAAATGGAAAAACGAGGACTGGGCACTTAGAGAAATTAGGCTAGGCCGTGGTCACTGGGAAGATATTGTTCCAGTCCTAGCCGAGGCCCAAGTGGACAAGTTCATCCGGCTCGGCGGTTGTTTGCGAGTTAGGGGAACATACGGAACGCTAAGCCGCTACGAGGAAATTGAATGAACGCCGAAGCCAAAGCCCGGTTCCATCGGCGGCTGAATGCCTATGCTGAGCATTACCGATAGGTTGAGAACGCCAAAGTTCAAATCATTGCCTATGATGCAATTTCGCGTACCTTTGCTCGTCATCAGAAGCGCCTTGCTCGCCGTGCCGACCGGCTGATAGAGGATATTGCAATGAAGGCACGGAATGCCTAACTGGAACGCCAAGCGCTGCCTATGGTGTGGTTCATACTCCCCGGAGTGGCACATGACCGCTTTGAGAACAGCCAGTGGCACGATTCTGGGCTATTTACACCATCGGGCCGAAGCCAAGCTCAAAAATATCAGGGCCGTTGAGATAGACCCGGAGACGAAACTATTGAAACGCCCGCCAGAGCTGAAGGAGTGGACCTGCCAGGGAAAGAAGCGGGAAATATCTGAAAAGCAAAAGAATAGTCATGTGCGGCTATGGGACAGAGCACATGGAGGGTAAATGACCGAAGATTTTGATGATGAAATAGTCATTTGCGAAGGCTGTGGCCGTTGCGAAGGCTGTGGCCGTGATGTGAACGCCCACGATGGGCCATGGCCTTATCCGTTTTGTTGCTCCCAAGACTATGCCCCCGGCACCGAGGAATGTGACTTCTGTGAATATGAGCCAGAATGCTCCGAATACACCTAAGTCAGGATTTTGGAGGGAAAATCGTGGAAATCATCTACAGCCACACACCACCGAAACCGCAGCGGTGCGTTTTCTGGGGTACGCGCACCAGAATTTCAACAACTGGTAACATCCAGCTCACTCATTGCGGGAAGTGCCCGAATCTGGCGAACGGCTGGGGTCTAGTTATCCGGCAGATTCGCCCGCCAAAAGCCAAGAAGGAGGCTAAATAATGGGAACCGTAGACCGCGAAATCCTGGTCAAAGCCGTGAAAATCATCCGTGATTGGCATGGAATGGAGTTTCTTATTCATGGCGACGTTGCAGGTGAAAAGCGGGCTTGGGAGATCTATTACAATGAAGCGCCTGAAATGAACGAAATCAGGGAAGCACTGGAGGGGGAATAGTGGCAACGACGAAAATAGAGTATGCGGTCAGTCCCGATGGTAGCGCGGGCCGCAATTGGTCTTTTTTCCCGGGCTGTCTAGGCCCCGATGGGAAGCCTTGCCCCTACTGTTGGAGTCGTAACCGCGTTCTGCCCCGGATGAAATGCGCGAAGTGCCGGAGCCTCGTGCCGCATTTTCACCCGGAGCGCATGGACGAACCCCTCCATGTGAAGAAGCCGACGACATGGCTGGTAAACTTTGCCGGTGATTGGATGGGGGGATGGATTGAACCGGACATCATTCGCAATTCGTTGCAGATTATGGCAGCGTGTCCCCAGCATCGCTTTCTGACATTGACCAAAAATCCGATGCGCCTGAAGGACTTTAGTTTTCCCACCAACTGCTGGGTGGGTGCGAGTGCGACTAATGCAGAAATGGCCCGAAGAGCCATGATAGAACTCGATTTTATTCAGGCGAAAGTAAAATTTCTGTCGATTGAACCATTACTGGATAATGACGGATATACTCCATGGCGTTATTTAACTTTTACAAAGGTACAATGGGTTATCATCGGCGCGGCGACTGGCTGCAAGGACCTGCTGCCTCCAAAAATCGAATGGGTGGCGGAAATCGTAGAGGCGGCAGACAAGGCGGGAGTGAAGCTGTGGCTGAAACGGAATTTGGACAAACTCTTATGGAATGAATCTGCATATGCCTATCCTGATTGGGCCGCTACGAGTGGAAGTGGCAAAGGGGAATTGCGCCAGGAGTTGCCGGAGGTCAGGCCATGAAGGGATTGAGTTTCGCCACCGACCTTGTCCCGGCCGTCCTAGACGGCAGCAAGTCCGTCACGTGGCGGCTTATGAAGCCGCAACCTATTTGCCAAAATCACTACTGGTCGTGGAATGCGGGCACTTCTAAGTACTTCGGTTGGTTTGACATGGATTCACCGAATAAATACCCGAGGCCAATAACGCTGTTTGCCCCCTACCGTGTCGGCGAGGTGCGGTACCTGAAAGAGGCAATCCGACGTGCCCCTGCTACGCCAGATTGGGCGATGTACGTTGCAGATGGCCGTATCGTGCCAAATGGTAAACCGCCTCTCAAGTGGCGCTGGAAACAGGATTTTCTGCCCGCGATCTTCTTGCCAGAAGAAGCCTCCCGCAAGTTGCTGAAAATTGTCAGCGTCCGGGTGGGAAGAGTGCAGAGCATAACCTACGACGACATCCTGATGGAAGGGTGGGACGCCCGTAGAAGCCAGCCGATAAGCGACGGGACGGCGGGCGAGGATGCCCGGGACTGGTATGCCGAGCTGTGCGACAAACGCTACGGCAAGGGATCATGGGGGTCAAATTACTGGGCCTGGAGATACGAATTTCAAAGAACGGAGGCCAAATGAACAAAGAAGAACAAATCCAAATTTGGCAGACACAGAGACTGAACTTTGACATTTGCCGCCGACGTAGACAAGTTTTACAGGGAGGAATCAAAATGACCGACCGTTATTCTGGCTTCATTGTCGTGTTGGAAAAAGACCTCCGGCAAGACGATGCTGAAGACACTATCAAAGCAATCAAACAGATAAAAGGCGTTTTGAGAGTCGCGCCACAAATTAGTGATTATGCGCTGCTGGCAGCGTATAGTCGAGCACGACAAGAGCTAATAGAAAGATTATGGAAAGTATTGGAGGAATCGAAATGAGCAAACTTAAAACCCTAATCTCTAATCTGTGGTTCAACATCCGCATCCGGGGCCCGCGGTGGTACCTGTCACCTCTGCTGATTCTGGCACTCCTGTCAACAGGCTGGGGGCCGATCACTCACTACAACGTAGCCGATCAGGTAGGCCAGCGAATAGTTATTCAGGATATTGTGGCCTTCCGCACCGGGGCCGTGATGCCCGACGCCGACCTTGCTACGCTTAACTGGGGCTTGCAGGGAGACTTCCACCAGGTCGCCTACGTCAACAACCTGTGGAATCTGTCGAGGGGCAGCGGGCACCTGGAATCATTCGCCCTGGGCTATGCTACCCATTTCCCTGTGGGTGACCCGATAGAGGAGGCAGTACCCCGCAATCCCGCAGCGCCGAACGCGGTGGAGTGGGTGTTCGACAGTATCATAGCTGGCTACCCCCATGACACAGGTTACCGGATAGTCCTGACCAAAGCCGAGAAACAACTTATGCGCGATGCCTTCGACCTGACCTATCCCACCCACTGGCTTAAAGTCCAGTACCCGGCAGACTACGACTATTACTTCAGGGTGGACGGATGGGCCAATCTGGATTCAGCAGCATTCCAATTTAACGCCTACTTCCAGGGGGCGTACTATTTCCGCTGGGTCGAGAACGCGGAATCCTATTACCCGGGATGGCGGACGCCCGTAGCCGATACGGTTAATGCGGCAGTGGCCTTTATCCAGGCCAAAACAGGAGGAACTCCTATTGCGACACCATCACCGACTCCTAGCCCAACTGTGGTGGTTACGCCTACAGCGACACCCCAGCCAACGCCTACGCCTGGCCCGACGCCCACGGCAACGCCGATACCGGCAACACCCACTGCGGTTCCGAGTCCTGTGCTAACGCCTTCGCCAAGTCCGACGCCATCACCAACGCCTTACGTCTGGCCGGGGCCGAGAAGGGGGAGATAGGAACAAGGGCATAAATGCAACTTCCCACCATAGGCTCACCTTTGTATACCATTGACTTTTCGCTGCACAGAACTTATAATTCTGTGCAGCCTATATCTGTTTTCATAGCTATTTTAGCCTTGCCGTAGGGAAAAACAAAGGTGTAACCGGAAAAAGAGTTCTATTTTGAAAGGAGCACAATGGTAACAATCGGAATCGTTGTCATCGTTTTCAGCCTTGCTGCCACACTTCTTCTGAAGGCATCTTGCATATACCAGGCTCTCGGTTGACAAGAACGTCACGCCAGCCCAACGGTATATCACCATTAGCTGCGTAGATAAATACGGGCTTTCTAGGGTGCTGGAAGGGCACGAACGCCTTATCCAGGTTCTCCAATTCAACGGTTTTTGGATCGCCATCTATGACACCAAGCCCGAGAAGTAATGGACATCGACCGCGACGACCTCCAAACCAAAGCCCTGACTCCTCAAGAGGCAGGGGCAATCATTAACGCAGCTTATTCATACTGCTACCACCAGGGAATCAACGATAAATGGAACCTGTATTTCAAGATTCTCTGGCAAACGGGGCTACGGCTGTCTGAGGTGCTGTTGCTCAAGGTGTCGGATATTCAGCCGGACCACATGACGGTCCACCGGTTGAAAAAGCGGAAAGCCAAACCCGAGGACATCATGTGGATCAAGCCTAACCTTTACGCCGATATATGGTCGGATATCGTCGGCTATGGCCTGACCGGGCGGATATTCCCCAATAGCCGCTTTGCGGTCAGTTACGTGTTCAACAAACTGAAAAAGCGGACTGGCATCCGTTCCCATCTGACGGTGCACGGGTTCCGCCATGGCTTCGCCTTCAACTACTTCGCTCAATTCGGGCATACTGACCAGGCCCTCGTGAAGCTTCAACGCTGGATGGGCCATGAGAACGTAACGACGACAATGCGCTATCTGCGGAAGGGCGTCAAGGACCTGAAGGCTGATTTAGATTTATTGAGGTTTTAAAATGATTATAACTGGTTCTTTAGGGAGCGCGTTTAGTTCTTTGCTGTTTTCTTTTTGTGTAATATGGGGATGGGGGTCAAGCCGCAGAAAGCCAGCGGTAGTCGCAATAATATTCTCCATTTTGCATTACAGACGGTATCGTTCGGCTTTGAATAGTTTGAGATTTTAGGAAAGGAAAAGCATGAATAATGATTTGGGAGCTCTTGACTTAGGACCAGATATCCCCATAACCCGTCTTATGGAAACCGGGGGATTTTGGGTTCAATCGATGCCGCCGATAACTATCTGGAATGGCAGAAAAGACGAAAAATACGAGACTGCCCGAAATTACTATTTTCTGAGAGTTGACGCGAACTATGCAGATTGCTCGAAGGAAATTGATATGCCGTGTGGTGTCATTTTACTTTCAACCGCAATAGCAGGGATAAACGGTATAGGCATACATGGTGTGGCTTTACGGTACATCAAGACCGGGCAACGTTACTATTTTCTAAACGGGAACGTGCAGATGGCAAAGGCAACCTTCATCTTAGCTTTCCCCAATTCTATCGACGGCAAGGTCCTCGGTCTTGATTTGAGAACTCAACAAACTGGCGATTTGCGATTGGGCTTGAGCATTGGGGGCAAAGTACCAAACAACCCTGACCAGTTCATTGTTATATGCCATTATTTGGCTCTAGAACTTTATCCCGCAAAAAGTAGGATTTGAATTTATTGAGGTTTTAGGAGGTTCGTCAAAATGTCGAGAGTTCTCTATTTCGTCTGCGTATTATTGGTGGTGGCTACTATCGGTTTATCATGTACAGGCCCGATAGATCGATTCGAGGCTACAGTAACAGGCATAGATATTAGATGGGATTCGCCAAAAGCATCCCGCCATATCAGTAGCGCGATTGCTACTATTTCCTTTGATAATGGGCGAATTATTGACTTCTACTTAGGGTACTTGTTGGACTATAAGGCTGAGCACGGCATCGAGATGCAAAAAGGCAAACGCTACAGAGTAGCAACACTTAGTAGCCCATTATGGGCGTTTTGGCGACTGGACAGCCTTGAGGAAGTCCGTCCTGCTCCCGAAAAACGATGAATTTACTGAGGTTTTGATGAATATTTTGGAAAGAATTAAGATTGGTTGTCTGATTGGCCTCGGCAAGGACAACGGTTGGTTAGGTAAAAGAACTATATGCCGAGAGTTCCGATCTGAAGATGGTAGCCCGTCATATCATCAAAAGGAATGGGCTTTAATGGTCTATTCCGAAAACAGCGACGTGCTCTGGGACCGTGTCTATTCAAGAGTCTAAACGTCTGTCAAACCGCTTCCCCGCAAACACCAGGACGATCAGAGCCACCACCGCCAAAGCCCCTAAGCCCAGTGGAACTCCGCCCACTTCCACAACCTTGTAAAGCCCCCAGGCCGCCGCGGCTAATCCTAACGCGACTAAAGCAGCCGCTACTGGAATCAACCACGCCGGGTATTTGATGTACGGAATGACGATGGCGCCATTCTCATACCGCACCGGGCCGCTAAGGTCAACGCCCAACTGGTCTACAGCCCATTGCACCTGGCTAGACCAGTTCCACGGCCACGATACCCACAGTTCCAGCTTCGTGCCCTCCGGTAGGGATTCATCCCAGCCCGGCACGTTTATCAGACCAGTACCCTGAGCTACTAGCTCGAGACTCATTTTAGCCCTTTTCCTTGAAAGCGCGGGTCACAAGAAAGCCAACAAAGAACCATGATAAGTCTCTGAAGGTTTGCTCGACTGGCTCATTCTTCGTGTAGAACTGAAAATTTTGATATGCAAAATATGTGCCGAGAGCTGCATAGCGATAGGGTTTGCTCATCAATAGTCCTGCCATCACACCTAAAGCAGCATGGCCGAGTTGGTATAGTGGTACGGTGGTCTCAACGGCAATGATCCCGCCATAGCCGTCAGGTTGCAAAGTGATAATTTGCTTGGTGAGCATCTATTTTCTGCTCATGAGTACGACGGCCAGAATTGCTATTAGTCCGAGCGTGCCCAAAGTGCCGCCTGGCCCTGGCCCTGGCCCTGGCCCTGGCCCTGGCCCTGGCCCTGGCCCCGGAACTTGACCGAGGACAAAGAGGTTGTAAAGCGGCAGATAGCCCTTGTTATAGTCCAGCAGGCCATCTTGGTAGTCTTTGGTCAGTAACGGCTCCCATTGCCCGCCGAAGGTAGCCGTACCGTTGTCAATTTCTAAGGCCCGGTCGCGCCAAACCCCATAGGCGTCATAGGATAGGAAGCCCGTGACTCCGGGTGTACCTGTAGCGTAGATCGCGTCTACGGCGTCTGTAAACACATAAGGCATGCTATTTTCCTTTCTGGGAAGCCGCAAGGGCTATCAGTAAAAGGATACCTAAGCCGCCAGCAGTCGGCGGGATAGGAGGAGGCGGGCCAGCAGTTGCCTCAATATAACCCGCTTTGGAAACGGTCTCGGTTATGCCGCTCTTGCTTACGGACAGACTAACGGTATACACCCCCGGCGCAGTATAAACGTTATAGGGGTTTCGCACCAGACTGTAGTTCCCATCGCCAAAGTCCCAGTCCCAGGCGGTCGGATTGCCGATAGATGTGTCCGTGAACTGGACTGCCAACGGGACAGGCCCGGCAATCACGTTTGAGGTGAAATTCGGTATCAACCCACTGCCGGCCCCCGTTACGCTGACTTGCTTGTTTATTAGCCGGATGCCCCAATCGGAAATAGCAGCCAGTTTGACCAGATAGATTCCCGGCGCTGTATATAGATGAGTAGGATGTTCATTTAGATCATCGGTTGCGCCATCGCCGAAATCCCAGTCATAGGAAGTCGCATTTTTCGACAGGTTGGTAAAAGCGATGACCAACGGACTGATTTGCTGGAAGGAAAAATCTGGTATTGGTTCTGGCATGATAGTTCCTTGCGCTAAATCCCAAATAATCACACTGTTTGGTGTCGGGACAAACTCCGGGCTAGTATATTTCACCGGGCGGAATACGCCTTCGCTATCGGCCTTAGAACCGCGAATAACAAAACGGCTAAGTCCTACACCATATTGGTAATATAAGTTATTTATCGTACCATGGTCAAGAACAATTATGTCAGGTGGAACTAAACTGGCACCCTTATATAGCTCGGCCTCATAGTAACTTCCCCAAACAGGATCAGGAATTCCGTAGGCATAATACAGTGTCCAGTAATAGACTTGGCCAACATTGACACATTTCAGTGTAATGGTACTCATTACTCATCTTGATGGCTTTTTGCCGCCCGATGCTAGGGCTACGGCGGCAAGCGCAAAAACCCAGGGTGAAATGCCTGTCCCTGGCGTTGGTGGGGGCGGAGGAGGGGGTGGCGGAGGTGGTATCGGTTCAGCCGTGATACTCAAATTAACAGGGACGGTCACCGGGTCTATGCCTACCGCTTGAATGCTCAGCAGCGCCCCGTACTGCCCAATCGGCAGATCATCCGTCACTATCGACACCACGACGCTATCGACCTCGCCGGTAGATGACCCGGTAATGGGCAACATGGTGATCCGGGAGTTGTCGGCCGTTATGCTCCAGTCCAGTACGCCATCGCCGGAATTGGTGACGGCTATCGTTTGGTTCTCTGGATTAGTCCCGGCCTGGGCGGTAAACAACAGGGCCGCTGGGCTAACACCTATCGCCGGGACTGGGCTAGGCGGTGGGGGCGGCGGAGGGGGCGGGGGTGGGGGAGGAGGCGGCGGGGGCGGCGGCGCCTGTCCCTCTTTATACATCACCCGGGCGGCCAAATCGACAATATAGACGACCCCGTTTTCCGGGGTGAAGGCCGGCAGGTGATACTGAGTGAATTGGGTCTTCAGCCCATTCAGCAAATCTATTTCGGGGACCCAGGGAATTGCCGCTAAATTACCGTAATAGCTGACGACACCCTCTCCTTTATATCCCTGGGGGTCCATATACCGCACACCATCGCCATTGTAGGCCAACAGGTCTATCGCTACGTTGGGCCAATCGGCAGATACGTTTTTCCGCTTGATCCAGAAATTTACCTGAGTCCCTGACGGATACTGCCAGGGGGTGAAGGTGTAGGTATAGGTGGAGGTTGTCAGATCGATGTGAATTTTGATTCTGCCGCTTGCTGGTATCGGGATGGCAACAGGAATCTCCGTCACAAATTCCCCATTGTACCAGGTGAGTCGGATAGCAGTCAGATTCGAGGCCTCGGGGTATTCCGTTTCCTCTTTGAATATGGAAACGTTTTTCCCAATTTCCCCGTCGTGGTAAATTTCCCATTTGTCCCACAGGAGGTTGCCCGTAACGGTCAGAGATACCCCGACCACGTGGGGGATACCCGGCGTAGGTGGTGGAGGCGGGGGAGGTGGAGGTGGAGGAATACCACCGCTTTCTTCATAGAGTGATGCCCCGGCGATGTCGGCAACATAATTGGCGCCCGACTTGGGGATAAAGGGACCTACCCGGACAGCAATCAACTCCGTTTTGGTACTATTGAGCAAATCAATTTCCAGATAAGATGTCATGCTGGGAATATTGGGGAAATGGACTGACCCCGTTGGTGTTTGATAACCCTCGGTTGGGCGTTTCGGTTCCCCGTCCGGCCCGCCGACCAGTACCAATCCGGTCCACCAGTAGGCCCCAGCCGGAAGGTTTGTAACTTTCACCCCTATAGATATTAGGGGAGTCCCGCCCGGCACTACGACATAGGGGGAAGCCGAATAAGTGATAGCTCCGCTGGCGGCGAATAGATGAACTGTAGCGGAATCTACCGGGCCAACGAGTCCATAGAATTGCTCCAGGGCCTGGCCGTTCGTGGCCGTCAGGATTACTCCCGTAATTAAAACCGACCCTTCAACCATCATGGTCTCCTGGGGGAATGCTATTGATGACTGGAAGGGAGTGCCATCGATCTCATACAGCAGTCTCCACCGTTTCCATGCAGTTGCGCTTTGGACTGTGTCTAACCTAACGCTGATCATTGTTTTTCGTTAAAGGGGAATGTCGAAGGTCGCACCGCGTGTCGAGTTTTGCAAGTTCCAGGGTTAAGGTGTCATGCTTTGCCCTGAGTTCCGTCAAAGTCAGGGTGACCGTCGTTTCCAGCCTCGTGAGTCGGTTGCCGAACACAAACGTCTGTACCCAACTGGTCAAAAGTGCCCCAAGGATTCCGCCAAAAATGGTCGGTCCGATGAAGTCTAAACTCAACCAAGTTCCTCCCACCCCTGAAATGAAAACGATACCGGGACAATCCCCGGTGGGTCATTTACCGGGATGAGCGTCTGAAATTTGCCGTAGCCCAAATATTGGTCGTCAAGCTTAAAATCCTTCCATTCGTTGGCTCCCACTTTGATATTAGCAGTACCGCCCTGGATGAGCCTGCCGGTGTCGTTGCGATAGACAAACCCATTGATACGAAGGCTTGCCCCCTGAATAACCTCTTTTTCCAGCACCTCGATCTCACACCGAGTCGTGACCTGGATTTCCTCCAAAACGGGAGGCGGTGGAGGGGGTGGTGGAGGGGTTATGTCTTTCGGCTTGACCAAAACCGTTATGACATCGGACATGGACGGCATAAAAATGTATCTCTTGGTTGGCAATGGCGCCGGGTCCCCGTCGCCCGATATGGTGATGCCCAGGCCCGCCATGATAGCGGCAATCGGGCAAAAGAAGCTCAATCCGCCACCGCCAGCGAAAACCAGGCCGACCACATGACCCGCCTCGTCCAGGACAGCAGACCCGGAATCGCCACCGCGGACGCCTAAGTCCGGACTGCTGAGTTGCCCCACGAAACGGGCAGTCAGGCCACCCCCGTAGGTAACCAGAATATCGCCGTCTATGCCGTCAACGTGCCCCTGGGTAAACCCGCTTGTCCGGCCAGACTTCTTGATTTTGGTATCAAGCGCAACTGCTGCCGTGCCACCCCACGTGGGCATATCGAGAATATACCTGGCCCCTGGGGGTATGTTCATCAGGACAGCCGCGGCGTCATACTGATTGGGAGTGCTGCTATCAAATACGATAACTCCTGCTACAACAAGCGGCCCCGCTGCGTCCGTAGGCTTTCCCCCATCGGCAACTCCCGGCTGGTAAATGCCGTCGCCGATTTTTGCCCCTGCCCAGAGTGGCCCGGCGACGTGGGCATTGGTCAGAATGTGGCCCGGGACGCCATTGACCTTGCACTCCGGGACTCCTAGGCTTCCGGCGGTTATCAGAGGGTGACCTATCGAAATACCGCCCATCGGGGGTCGGTGCTTCGCCATCCGGTCAACCAGCGCCTCAATGATACCCGTCTCGATAACGTCAGTAGGCAACGTCCCTTCGACCGTAGCGATGGTTCCGGGTATCATTTCCGTAGCCGCCAGCGCACTCTTGGCCACCTTCTTGACCACATAGACCCGCAGGGCGCGGACTTTCGTTTCCTTCCCGCCTACTTGCTTCCAGCCTATCTGGGTTCCCCTGTAGCCCGGTAGTAGTCTGATATCGGCTCGGTTCATTTTTCACCTTTCAGAAAGAGGTCTACGGCATTCTCAATAAAGTCAGTTCCAGCATAGCCCGCTAGCGCCGCGATAATCGGCGTTCCTTGAGCGATGAGTCCGGCAAACGCTCCGATGAGAATCGGGCCAACGAGTCCCAGTGATAGGCTTTTAGTCCCGTCCGGGTTCAAGAGGATAGCTGGCAGCAAGAGCAAACCCTTGTCCGATACGAGACTGCGTATGAGTCCCCCAAAAGCCCCGGCCATTAAGGAGAAAACAATCATTTCTTTGCCTTTTCCTCGCGGCGGCGTTCAGCACGGTTCGTATCGCCGTCAGTGGCGCTCTTAATGATTTCATGCAAAATTGCCACATCGAGGCCAAGCGCTCGGACACCATGCTTCATCACTTTCCCTTCCAGCCACTCATAGGACGCCTTTTCAAGTTCCATCTGCCCGTCCAGCGCGACGTTGGCAACCCGGATGATGTCCGTTGCACGGCTAGTATCCTCAAGCGACAATTCTGGCGGAACTTCCTTTTTGAGACCCTTTGCTTCCTCGATATCGAGCCGATTGAGGAAGAAAACTGTTTCGACAAATTCTTTGAGGACGCGGGGAAACTCGGCATTTTCCATTACGGCCAAAGCGTTACCAGATTGGTCACGTATTACAATGCCATCGCTGTCCTTTTGCTGGACAAATTCGCCGGTTTTGGGGTCTTTCTGGCGGCGCCGGAACGGCATACCATCGGCTGTAAGAAACGGCTTCGGGAAGGTGATGACTTTCAATTTGCCTCCAATTCGCTAAACTTCACCAGCCAGTGGGTTTTGTCACCACATGGGCAGGGAACATCTTGTATTGGCCATCCACAGATAGTCTCCGTATCAGGAATCTTATGCACGTAGCCGCACGGCATGGCGTATTCCTTGCCCACATAGGGAAATAGTGCGGCCTTGACTTCATACCAAGAATTGCCCTGACCTTTGACAAGGGCTACGGCTATAAATTGAGCAACTGGGACAGCCGGGATATTGATGGTGAGGGTATTGTTCAATTCCTTTGTCCTTTCAATTCGGCCAGTTCCTTTTCCAGTTCGGCTATCTAAAACATTTGAAACATCTTATCAGCAACTGCTGATGCAGTATAGTTGGCGTAGGTGGAGTATTTCCTGGTGGAGTCCAGCCACGTTATGGGGCTTGGCCACGTCGGATAGGCAACGCCGCTGGTCCTATATTTGGAGGCATTGGCTCCACTGGTGTCATAGTTCATCAGTATCGTATCCAGCCCATTGTAGTCGAAGAAAATGGCTATTACGTAGCTCTGAACCGTAATGGCCAGAGCCGCTGTCGGGGTAAAGGCTTCCCATGCCGCCGTTACAACATCGGTTTTTTCCGCGCATTGTGGCGATACCAGGGTACCGTCTGCAAGGTATAACGCCATCTTCCGCGCATTGCCCACTACCTGCGTAAAATACGCATTCAGGTCCACGATATCGCCGGATGAAGCAGGAGTGGCCACGAATCCAAGAACAAAATCACTCCCGACCAGAAAGGTCGTAGCCCCAGCCGTATGGTAGCCGAATTCCAGTCCAGCAGCCCGGCGTATAGGGTAAACCGCCTTTTCCAGGAACTCCGTAGGCATTATCACCCGTAGCAACTCCCTGCGTGCATCTATAACTACCTTCCCCCAAGCCTTGCGACCAACCGCGTCAACCATCTGGGGACGGAACAGGTGAAACGCCTTTGGCCCTTTCTTGTGGTAGACCGCATACGATCCCACTACGTTTTCAGGACGGAAACACCCTTCAGCTACTTCGGCGGGAGTGAGTCTGTCTTGCCGCCAGAATTCCAGCCCCTCAGTCTCCATTTGGAAGTCCATAATGTTACTTCTGGGTGGCTGTCTCAGGACAACGTTGAACTCAAACCCATCGGCAAGGTGAATCGAGTGGCACTCCAAACCAGGCTGTCGAGGCTTCAGGCCAAAACTAGCGCCTTTCTCCTTGAGAGCAAACCCGCGGCTGGTGGACAAAACCTGCAAACTATCCCTCATCATGCCTCCGCCGCCGATGCGATACAGTCCCACTTGCTGGCCGCGGAGTTATAAATAAACCCGACGTACAAATACTTGGAGATTACAGTTGTCGTCGGTAACGCTACTCCTCTGGCTACATAGATAGCATTCCAGGCCAGCGCCCTGGCCGTCGCATTGTCCAGTATACGTATCATAAGCTTCTGTCCATTGACAGGTGTCCCGGTAGGAGCACCGAAGGTCGCCGCTTGAGCCAGCGCCGTCACGGTATACATATCATCGGTATCGGCATTAGGCGTCGGAGCGGCACTGTCCGCTATGGTGCCTACCCTGGTATTTATAGCAGCATTTGAGATTCTCCTGTTGTTGAAGTCCATCGTCGGCGCTGCCGCATTTGGCGTCAAGGTTATCATGGGCAGCCAGGCATCGGCGGTGGAGTCCAAGACATTCAGGATGAGGCTACGGGCAGTGGCGTCAGTAAGAGCGAGGTTGCCATTAATCGTCAGGTTGGCAGTTCCGATTCCATAGATATTGTTGGCGGCAATATAGCCTACGGTGGCCTTTAGGGCCGCGTCGGTAGCCGCCGCCATCGTGATGTCAATGCCTCTCTGAGTTCCAGAGGCGCTGGCCGTCCCGCCAGTGATTTTGAGGCCGGTAGCTACGTTGGCTGCGCCGTTCGCTCCCTGGGCAGGCATCGTTATATCGGCCCATGTCCAGGTATAGATTCCTGTCGTCAAGGCAGGATTCGCCGCGCCTGTGGCGGTAATCATCTTGACGGTGATGGCTTCGCTGTCCGCCACGTTGCTGATTGCACCCTGGGCGAAGTTCAGCCCAGTCATGGTGATGCCGGCGCCGTTCGCAGCAGGGGTTATCGCGGGAATGACGATGTTCTGGGCTATGCCGGTGAAGGACTTGGTGTTAGCTGCCGTCAAGGTTGTTGCAGATGGGGCAGCGTTCAAGCTCTGGCTATCTGCCGTAACGCTAGCAGTCAGCATCTCTTGGAAGCCACTGGCAAAGTAGCTTAATCCCCCCGCCGCATAGATGGCATAGTTGAGACTTCCTGCACCAGTGATGTTTTCCAGATACAAGCCATAGGCATTAGTTAGCGTTCCAGTGACTGCCGGTGAAGTGACGTACATTCCAACAGCATTAGTAACCGTTCCACCAGCCGTTGCCGACCCCCAGGTTGATGCCCAAACAGCAATCAAGGAAGTTGTCGTCCCAGCATTACTACCGTGATAGGCTCGACCTTCCAGTCCAACGAGGCCAGGAGTGGTTATCCCAGCAGTAAGATTCTGCCCACTACTGTTGTAAGCTATGGCGGTTAGGCCATAGTGACTGCCGGATGATGCGACACTCCCGGCATATTCCATCAGGATAATGTTTATTATGTCATTGCCAGCAGGATTGCCGGTAAATTTGAGCCTCATGTCCAGCGCACTATAAATAGTAGCCGGGGCATTTATCGTCTCGTTGGAATAAAGGGTAATTGTGGCCGACGATGCAGCCATAATCCCGATATGGCCGCCGAAATATGAGCTGCCCTGGGCCACATAAATGGCGTCGTGAATGGTGGCCGACATGCTGACATAAATACCGCGCTGCGTTCCTGCCGCCGATTGAGTCATACCAGTGATAAACAGTCCAGTGGCCGCGTTCGCGGCACCATTCGCGGCCTGGTTCGGGAGCGTGATGTCAATGCCGCGCCAAGTATAAATCCCCGTCACCAATGCGGCCCCGTGCGCAGCCTCAATGGTCAACGCCGTAACAGTCAGAGGGCAAGTGTCCGCTGCATTCGTAATCACCCCCTGAGAAATCGCAATACCCCGCAGCGTCATGCTAGTCGTATTGGCTACGGGTGAATAGGCGGGGATGACGACGTTATAGACATTTCCCGTATAGGTCATGGCATTGGCACCCGTGATGGTGTTCGCCGTTGGAGCGGCGTTATAAGTCTGGGAGGCTGCGGTCGCAGTAGGCTGCTGAGAGTTTAGGCCCACGGTATTGAGTATGCCGGTCAGCGTCCCACCGCCAAGTCCTAAAAATGCTGTCCATGCACCGCCCTGGTAGAACTGCATCACGGAATCAGTGGAGTTGTAAATCCCCATACCGTTTACAGCCGTGGGGATAGCAGTCCTCTGGGCCGTCGTCATTTGCGGGGCCTGGTAATGCCCCTGCCAGGGTTTTATGTCGGTTCCAGCGCCTAAGCTCATCGCTTGATATCCTCTGTCCAGGCCCGGCCGTTCGCCAGGAATAAGGTCGCCGCACCACCCGCTTCCGTGTCGGCATAGAAATTGAGGTACATCGGCGTACTGGGCAAATTAGCCGTATGAGTCGCTTTAAGGACTTCGTTCACGTAAAACCGGATAGCCCCGGCATACGCTTCAATCCTGAGTTTGTTCCAGTTCGTCAGGGTTTCACCAAATGCCGTCGCCGTCGTCTCCGCGCCGCCGCTATCGGTTATGGATTGCAAAACATCGGCTAGCAGAGCAAACCCCGCGATACCGGCAGTCGCACGGGTATCGGCAACCGAGGGCGTAAGCCCGAAGAAGCAAATGGTGTTATCGAGGTTCGCCACATTCGCCAACTTCATCTCAAATTCCAGAATCAGCCGGCGCATGATGGTGTTCGTCCCCCAGCTTCCCGGAGCCAGAATCCAGCGGTCAACTGAAACGAATCGCGCCACCTCGTTAGCGTTTGGGACTGCCGAGACTTGCAGGTAAGCGCCAGATGCCGCCCGGGTCCAGGCGGTCCCCGTCGCAGGGTTGGTTACCGTCCACTTCGTAGCATCGATCCCTAAGACCTCATCCTGGAAGCCCTCGAATAGGGTGATGTAAGGCCTATGGCCTTCCCGGTTGAAATCGGCTTTGGTGGCGTTCGGCACGAGCAATTCGGCAGGCATTAGGATGATTCCTTAACGTAGAAATACATTGTCACGGTAAGAGTCCCGGCAGCCGGGGCTACTGCGCATTGCGCCGACAGGTTGTAGTACCGATGTAGCCCGGAGGTATCCTGAGTTAGCAACCGGCTTTCCTGTCCAGTCAGCGCCGCCACGGTGAACGGGTCGCCGACATTCAGCGTGGCCTCGCCGCCGGGTGTTAGCGTCGTGACCTGAATATCAACCGGCTGATCCAGGCTCGAACTGGCTACGATTTCAACCTTTTCGTGCCGCTGGCACTCCGCGTTAATGACGCACGTATGGGCTATCGCGTCGAGGATTGCCAGGGCGTTGATTGCTCTATGGGCGATCATCATGATGCATCTCCCGATAGGCTGGCCGTGAAGCTCCCTGCGTTGGGTAGAGTCAAGGCCGTTACTACGAGATAAAGTCCAAGATAATTGTCGGCTATGGGATATGTCCAGGTATGCGTATTTGCCGGGTCGTAGACATCAACCAGCGTTTGGGTGGTACGCTGAAGCGCGGCCTTGCTCGGATCATAGAGTGTTCCGTAAATGGTCACGCGGCAAACCGCATTCAGGGAATTGATGATTGTCAGTATCCGGTTAGTCGTTCCCTCGAACGACATGACGAAACCGGAATAGGTCGCCGAAACGTCCTCTGGATAGGAATGGGCTACGAGGTCCCGTATTTCCTGTGCATTGGCCAGGGGCAACAACACCTTGCGTCGGGAAATTACCAGCGTCCGGGAAGCCATGCCTTACCTCCTCCTACTGACGGTACGGGAACAGCGACCCCGTTTTCTTCTTGGATAATGGCCTTAGCGGTAACGCTACCGCTTGTCGGCGCTACGGGTGCCTGAATCTCTATACCCATGAACGGATACCAGTCTTCCTGTTTGCAGTTGATTCCCAAAGAGCTTTGAGCATCACAGTTCAGCCAACCACCAATCGGTAGGTTAAACCCCGGCGCTGCCGTCGTGCCACCAATCACCCGGACCCCAATCGGCTGATTAAGGCTAGAATTTATCTCGAAGGTCACCCGGTTGGCGCCGCGGCAATCAGCCATCCGAGTCGTGCCATGCAGCAGCGCATCGAGCACCGTTATGGCGTCCAGTACCTTGTCTTCACGTGTAGTTAAACCCATTTAATCGCTCACCACGTAGAATAAAAAGACGTTGAAAATTCCGGCTGTGACGGGATTCGCCGCAATGGTGAAAACCGGTGTCCGCGCTACTGACGTTTTAACGGCGCTAGCGGCAGACCACACCGGAATAATGGCTTTCCGGCCTGTGCTTGACCACGGAGCGCCAGCTACCACCGTCGCCGCAACCAGATCGTCAGCTCCCTCTATATGGAGTGCGCCAGTAGTCCCGACACCACCTTGAACTAACGTTAAGACCTCGATCAGACCGCCGAGGACAATCGCGTTGGCTGGAAGCGCAGATCCGGTGAGGGTTATCGCCGATACCGCGCCGCCGTGCGTGGCGAACGAATAACGCCACTTGCCGACACGGGCGGCATTCAGCGCGTTGGACGTTGGGAGGTCAAGTTTTGCTTCCGTCAAATACCCGTCGGCCATTGCCTCGCGGCCAACGGAATCAGCCGACAACGAGTTGACCTGGTATGCCCAGCGGGAAAGCCACCCTGAGTCTCGTCCATCACTGGATAAGGGCATTTGTTTTTCTCATTTTCAAAGTCCCAAACAAAAAAGGGGATGATAGCCCCGCAGGTAGTCAACGGACCTTACGAAACTATCACCCCCTTTCTTTCGAGGGTTCGAGTTTCAGCTACTCTCCTCCGTTGCGGTTGATTAGTCCGCTTGCCCCTACCTGCGGTAGCTTAATCTATTTGGTTGTTAAGGTTTGATTACCAGTTGTTCACCCACTCGGGACGCATATCCTGGAGCTGGTCCCAGTAGATCGTTGTGGCATCGCCAGCAGCATAGTTGGCGATGGTCAGGCCCAGTTTCAAATCGCCGGTTTTGTAAGGTGGGCGAAGGTCCAGCCCGTACAGCGGGTGGCCGTAGGGCCGGAGGTCAATCAGATACCAGCCAGCCGGAGCCATGTTGAGGAGAGCCACGGGAGACGGGCGGATCGTCGCGATTGCCCCGATGGGGCCGACTTCACCGGCGATACCGCGGAGTCCGTACCGGGCCGCCATTGCCTGTTTGACCTCGAAGATATTGGCCTCGATCAGGCGATCTGAGGAAAGCGACCGCTCCAGGGAGATTCCGGTTACTTCGTCGTCTTTGCGCCGCTGGGCCGGGGTCCCGGTGTCGTCCAGGACCCGGATCAGGATAGACCGGAGCCAGTTCCCACCAGGGACTTCCTGCTTGCGGCCAAAGTCGGTCAGGTTGCCCGTGTGGGTGTAGGTCTCGGTAAACCCTACTGGCACTTTCTGCGCCATGTGGGGCCGGGTGTTCAGCACGTGGTTCACTTCATACGTAAACGTGCCGGCGGTAACAAGCCCGTTGGGGTCAGCGACACCCGACGCCGGCGTGGTGAGCTTAATTTGGAGCGAGCTCAACGCTTTAGCCGGGATGACGGCGCTCAGGTCGAACGGGTCGTTGGGATTCGATCCCGGATGCCACTTGAATACTGAGATAAACGTGGCCGAACCGACATCAGGGCCAGCCAGCGCGATACCCGCGCCGTTGGAATGCAATGTCGGTGCCCCGGTTAGCGTTTCGTGCCACAGTGACAGCATCGTGGACATCTGGACCCCGCTCATGCCGAGAAACGCAATGCCCTCACCCTCTACGCGGATGTTCTGAATCAGCCGCCGGAACCAGTCGTCCAGGGCCGTCGCCGTCAGGGTAGCGGTAGTGTTTGCCCGGATGGTGACCTCGGTGATCTGCCCATCGCGGGGCAGGTTTACCGCAGCCAGGTCAGTAGCCGCGGCCCAGGTACTGGTGTCGGTAAGTCTTTTTTGCCTGTTGTTTATTGAACTCGGCATCGGTATTACTTACCTCCGTAGGGGCTAAAGGGATTAGCTGCCTGATATTGGTTGGCATGTTGCTGCGCCATGGACGCAGCGCCTTGCTGCATGGAAGCGGCCGGGGCCGGGATAAAGCCGAGAATGCTGTCAACTATCGGCTTGGTATAGGTTCGCGCAGTATTGGCTACGATCACCAATGCCGCATCGCGCCCAACCTGTTGTCCGATGAACTTTATTTTCTTCCCACCCCAGGCCGACAGCCAGGCCGCTCCGAGCTTGGTCACCGTCCCGGCATTCGTCCCTAAGCCACCCAGCAACGAGGCCGGGATGAACTTATCGACAGCACCGGTAATCAGATCACCCCAGAAGCCGGATATTACGCCGGAGCCAATGGGGATCCCCAGGGGGTCGAAACTGGTAATGCCCTTGAAGGACATTCCGAGTTCAGCAACCGGGGTCTCCGTCTTTGGCGTGTCAGTTGCGGGGTCACGGATAATCTCCGCAACCCCATCTTTCAAATTGATTTTCAAGTCACTCATAGACTGTCTACCTCTTTACGAACCGGACGCGCCCGCCTCGTTTACAGAAACGGCGGCCTTTCCGGGTCGTTTTACAAGTTCCTTCTTTCATTTTAATATGCTCGCTTATGCACGAGGCCTGATGTGCCTTTAGCAGGACACTTGATATGACGAGCCGTTCCCCGTTTTACCAAGACACATACTCCCCGTATACGTCCAATCTTGCGAGCCATTTTACTTGCCCCTTTTGAGACAAGTCTTTTTTCTGGCCATAGTGAAAACTCCTTAGATCAAAAGTGGGGAAATGTTGTTGACAGGACTACCGCCGTTTCCGGCCGGGGCATTGGCCCTTCTTCCGCGGCCCGAATCTGCATCCACGCTTTCTAGCCATTGCGCTTTACCTCCTTCTTGTAGATTGCTTTCGGAGGTGACACCCAAAACAAAAGGGGGTGACCCGATTGCTCGGATGTCACCCCCTTAATTGCGAACTGTTAGCCCGTTAGCTGGACGGACTAATTACCTGATGATTACAGTATAGATTCCTTATTTCGTGTTTGTCAACACCATTTTCGGCTGAAAGGTGATTTTGATAGCTTCGTCCATTCCAAACGTCCGCCGCGCCAATCCGAATCGATGCCGTTCCTCCCAAGTCAACTCGTCTATGCACGAGGGCAAAGGGCAGGATAGACAACTACCATGTATTCTACATCCACAGTCCGGCGGGTACTCGTCCAGCACTGGCGCGTCTCCGTCAGCTAATTTTCTTGACTATCTTCCCGCCGACATGATAACAGGCTGTCTCGCCTGTTTCCGGGACCTGAATACAAAGCGTCGGCAGCCCGAGACGGCGCATTTCGCGAATATCCTGGCCAGACGGTGTAACGCTGCCGAGTGGGTGGGTATGATAGAGTCCGACTGGTTTTCCCCCGCACGGTTGGCAGTCCACGGAAAGGCTAACTCCGGTCGGATGGCCTACCGCTTCGGACCCTTTGACGATGCGGCCGTCCTTTTCGCACATCGTCCAGCCCCACTCGTTGCCACTATTGATATGAGCGGCCTGGGCAAGATGGGCAACGTTGCCCACTACCTTATATATAAGGTAAGCGACAATCAGGCTGCCCAAGTCAAGCTGATTTTTCATTTTGCACACTTCTCACAAAGCCACTTACCAAGTTTCCAGGAATAGGCCAAATGGCCGCTTGGCTTTCGGCAGTTGTCACACCGTTTCATTTCACGCTAGCCTTACAAATGGCAAAGGGATTGGGACATTGTTTGGTCCCTGACTTCTCCGGGTCCAGCTTCTTGCCGATGAAACAGGCGGAGGGCAGTTTGGCTTTCACGTCCAGGATGCAACGTTCAAGTTTTCCGGGTATATTGCCCTCGTGGAACACAAAATCGTTTATTTCCTTACTGCCGAAGGGATTAGAATTCATATAACGGCGCACATCGGCTATTAGCCTCCGAGCCTCTCTATCCCAGAAATCAGGCTTGAAATCTACTTTGAGTCGTTGGACTTCAGGGATATAATCGGAGGCCAATAACTTTTTGACCATATCCTTATCCGTTGGCTTCAGCAAGGCCGCGCAGGGGGCACAGGAGAGGGTGGCTTTCTGTTCTCCTCCCCACTTCTCAAAGTCACCAACAAAAACTCCCCAACCTCCTTGTGAACTAATCCCAGTAATATCAAGCCGTTCTAAATCAACTACAGGCTTTCTTACTCGTTCCTCTGCGGCGTCAATCGCATCTTTTACTTGTTGTCCTAATGGTCGGTTGAAAACTGCATAAATGACATTTGAAGATATCCGATCCTCTTGCTCTTTTGAAGACAGTTGCAGAAATTGAGCTGCCCTCTGATAGCTATCAATCTGATTACTGAGAACTGTCGCTATCTCCCAGTTCTTAGGTTCACCATATTTATCCAGCCATTCAACAGGCCCTAGTCTTTTCTGTCCTAATTCCGCTTTGTCTTTCATTTCCTTAAACCTCTTTCCGTCGGTCGTCTCGACGTAGAGCGTACTGCCGCACTTCAGCGTCTTATCGCCGTCGTCGTGGAGCTTCACGAGACGACACCCGCCAAACATCTTAGCCTGTTGGCCCTTTTCGCCCAGGCTACAGGCATGGTAGTAAATCGCTTCCAGCTTCTTCCGCCACTGCCGGCTCCATTCTACCGGGTCTTTTTCGTCTTTGTGGGGTTTGCCACAAACGATACGGTCCTTCAGGGACACGTGTATTTTCAAAGCCTCGTCTGCCAAATCCTCCAGCATTCCAGCATTATCAGGACTCATTGCCTGGGTTTCCCGCGCCAAAACATGGACCCGTAGCGCGTGTTTCATAAGGCAAT
>ERZ1292632.1145-Hain-H43-01um-R2-1145-length-27099-cov-8_pt1 | contig 23063 bp, 27 predicted proteins | sample MGYA00564407_ERZ1292632 | MGnify/ENA primary metagenome ERZ1292632 (study PRJEB36523, sample SAMEA6512637) | groundwater metagenome | collected 2019-01-08 | study: AquaDiva: Metagenomics assemblies of 32 groundwater samples | reverse complement strand
GGCCGCGCCATGCGCGGCCGTCGAAGGTTCGCAGATCGTCCCAAATAGGCGCCGGTGCCAGGGTCGCGTCATCCATCCGCGCCACGAGAGTGGCCGCCGCATGAGCTTCCCGCTCGACGAAAGCCACAGTGCGATATCCTGGCTCGGCAATATGCAGGCCGAGATCGAGGCCCGCATATCCTGCGCAGAGAGAGATGCCGCGAAGTTCGTCAGGTCTGGTACGTAGATCCACAATGTTCAGCTCCCAAGGGTCGCTCTGCCGGCGATCTTGGAGGGCTCATGGGCCTGAAACAGTTGAAGGCGCCGCAGCGGCGACACTTTATCTCAATGACGCCGGCGATCGCGTCGACGGCGGACTTGAAAAGCAGCGCGCGACACGACGCGCATTTGTTTGAAACACAGGCAGAATCATTTGACGCGTGCATGGAGGCTCTCCACAAAACCGGCACCCGTATGCGCGGGTGCGGGGCGGCCAGTCGGCCAGCTGTGTCGTGGCGAGCTAGGTTCTCGTCGGTTCATCGGGTGGCAGCCCGTTGACCCCCGCTCCCGGCGCCGATCGGCGGCAGGCGCGGCAGGAAACACATTAAATCATGTGATCAGCAGCTCTCCCCACCGGGCGAAGAGGCTGCGGCGCTGGTCGAGCATCTCCGCGCGATTATAGGCGCGCTCGACCTTGCTCATGTCCGCCGGCGCATGGGCCAGAGCTAGGTCGATCGCCGCGCGCTCGAGCGGAAATCGTTCGTTCATCACCGTTGAAAAAGCGGCCCGCCATCCGTGCGGGACATGGCGGCCGGCATAGCCGGCCCGTTTGTAGAGAGCGCCGATCGCCGACGGCGGCAACGGAAAGACGCGCTGGTTCCCTTCGGAGCACCGGAGCTGCACCCTTCGGACCTGGTGCAGCATCGCTACTGCCTCCGGGCATAGCGGCACAATATGATCGTTCGCCGGGTCGGCCTTCCGCGCCTTCTTCAGCTTCATCCGTTCGGCCGGGATGCGCCACAGGGGCGCGTCGCCGTCCAGCTGCTCGAACTCGTCCCACCGCGCGCCAAGCAAGGTGCCCATGCGGACCGCCGTCAACGCCAGGAATCGGGATGCAAGCCGCACGATCGGCGGCCCGCCGGCGCGATCGCAGGCGGCGAGCAGCGCGCGTGCCTCGTCGATATCGGTCAGCGCCGGCTGCCGGCGCGAGATCGGCGTCGGCCGCAACGCGCGCGTGACGACGGCGGCGGGATCCTGGTCAACCAGCCCCTCGGCGATCGCGAAGCAGAAGACGGCCGAAATACGCTGGCGGATGCGGCGCGCTGTCTCTATCGACCCCCGCGATTCGACGTCGCGCAGAACCTGCAGCACCGCCGGCGCGCCGATCGCGCCGATCGGCATCGCGCCCAGTGCGGGGAAAACGTCGCGCACCAGGCTGTCGAGCACGTCCTGGGCATGGCGCTCGGTCCAATGCTCCAGGCTCTGCGCATGCCATGCGCGGGCGGCCGATTCGAACGTGCAGATTTGCACGGCCGTCGACTTGCGCTTCTGCAGGCCGGGATCCACGCCCATGGCGACGAGGCCGCGCGCCGCTTCGGCGCTTGCCCGTGCTTCGACCAGCTGCAGGTCGGGCCACTGGCCCAGGCACAGCAGCTTCTCCCGCCCGTCATACCGATAGCGCAGCCGCCAGCTCCGCAGGCCATTGGGCTTGACGAAGAGGAAAAGGCCGCGCTCATCGAAGATTTTATAGGCTCGCGGCTTCGGCCGCGCGGCGCGCACCGCGGCGTTGGAGAGAGCCATACGGCCTCCGTTTAATTTTCAGGACTGGATTTGCGTGCGCTTAAGCGGCAGAACCTGGGCATAACCCACGGCAACGCGGGGTGGTGACAGGATGGATACGGCTCGCAAGGCCCTCGGTCTTGGTTGCTATCGGGCGACCTAATCCACCCATTTGCGAATGCCGTGTCGTCAGAGGATCTAGACACATGGCTAAGTTCGTCGTTCTACGTAACTTCTCCAATGCGGAGATATTGGTCAACGTGGAACTCATACGAGTCATCTCTGAAGGCGGACCTACCAGGACACTGCTGACATTTGATCATGAGCACGAGATTGCGGTTCAGGGCAGTATCGCTGAAGTTTACAGGCGCCTGAGCCATCAGTGACGGACAACCCCTCCGTCGCGCATCTGGTGAAAGGCCCGCTTTTGTGTCAGTTTCGGGCAATGCGCAGACATGGTGATACCCCACCCGATACCCCTGCTCCCTCGTTGCTATTCGCGATCGAGGCGGTCGGTATCGCGCTCCTGATGGCTGCCGCTGCTATCGTGACGATCGCCGGCGCGCTTGGGGCGTGACAGCCGATCGGCGGCCTCCGTCACCAGCGCGCTGAGCAGCGCGCGTCCGATCCAGGCCGCGATCTTTCCGACGGGCAACTTCATGAGCATTTCTCCAACGGGACATTGCCGATCCGGTGATTGACCCAGCCTTTGCGAAAGACCGCGAGCTTGGCGTTCGCGCGGATCAGCCGGTCATATTCGGCGAGCTGCTTGGCATCGAGGCGCGGCAGCATCGCGCGGCACAGCAGGGTGCGCTGGCACCGGGCGAAGCCGGCGATTGTCGCCGGCCCTACCCTGCCATCAATCTTCAGCTTCAGCGCCGGGCAGATTTCGTTCAACGATTCCTGGAAGAAGCGCGACGGCCGCGACGGGCCCATATTGACGCTGGTATCAAACAGCTCCTGCGTCACCGCCGGATCGAGCGGGATCAACGGCTCATAGCCCGGGGCCTTCAAATAGCTTTCGTAGTAGATGCTGTAGACCACCGCATCGGGAATCGTGCGCATCGGCCCGGTATAGCCATGCTCCACCGCCACCTTCTTCGTGATCCCTTTGTTGGTCTCGCCGCCGGGGTCGTTCGGATGGTTCACATAGCCGCCCTCGAGCCCGATCGTCGCGGCGATTATCGCGATCGCGACCGATCCGCCCGCCGCCACCGCGCTGCGCGTGCTCATCGGCCGTCCCTCCCCGCTCGCCAGGGGCGGATCAGCTTTTCCCAGACGAACCAGCCGGCCTGCATAACGGTGTAGATCAGGGTGCTGATCAGCACCCAGTCGCTGAGGCCAATGCCGGCCAGAGAGATGCCGGTGACGGCGACGGGCGGAACCGCCTTGGTCACTTCGACCAGGCTGTCGGGCAGGGGAATAGATCGCATGGGTCAGGTCTCCGCTACCGTCAAAATGTCATTGCGGTTGAGGCTGGTGGGGATGGAGGAGACGCCGGCGGTCAGCGCCACGCCCGTCACGCTCTGGCTCGACCCGTCGCCGAAGCCATAGGTCAGGGCAAGCGGGCCGACCGGGCGATGGCGCGGCAGCGACCAGTCGATCGCAACCACGTCGGCCGCGCGCGTGACGATCGCGGTCGTGGTCAGGAGGTAGGACGTCATGCGATCGAGCGGCTCGATCTGGACGCCCCCCAGATAATAGGTCGATCCGCTCACCGCCGTCGAACCGCTACCGTCGCTTGTGGCGGTGCTGATCCGCAGTGCCGCCGTCGCCGCGCCGGGAGTGAAGGTCAGGCCCACGCGATAGGCGCCGTTGCCCAGCGGCTCGATCGCACCATGGTCGACCGTCCAGCCGGTGCCGGTGGTGGAGAGAGTACCGATCTTGCCGGCCGCGAGGTTTACCCACAGCTGCGCCGCATTGGTGCCGTTGATGTTGTCGCCGATCCGCAGCCTGATCCAGCTGATGGAGCCTGCCTTCAGCATCACGCTGACCGTCGTCTTCTGACCGGCCGTGACCGCCAGCGTCGCGGCGTGGCGGATGAGGTCCGCTCCGGCGGTCGTGACCAGCGTCATGCCCGTCACGCCGTCCAGCGCCGGACCCGCATTGGGGGTCAGCGCCAGGCCGGCCGACTTGCTCCAGTAAGCGTTGCTGAAGTCCTCGCTATAGAGGCAGAGGTTGGACGTTGCCGGCTCGACCAGCAGACCGGCGGCGATCCACAGCCCCTCGAACAGACGATACTGGAAACGCGCGACATTGCTGGTCGCGGTCTGCCGCACGCCGGCGCTGTTGATGTAGGTGCCGCTGCTCGCGCGGGTCAGCGTGGCGTTAGCGGGCAGAGCCCCGTTGAAGCGGAACGGCACCGCCGGGTCCGCCGGCAGGCTGATAGGCCCGGTCAGCGCGCCGCCGCTGCGCGGCAGATAGGGGCTGCGGGCGACTGGCAGAGGCCCGCCCAGCCCGCCGCCCAGCCCCGGCATCGACGCAAGCATCAGGGCAGAATCGCCATATTGATCGGGGTGGCGGGTATCCGCCATGAAGCCGAGCAGGCTCAGAATTTCATAGCGGTCGCCGAACAGGCGGGAATCGAGCAGCGCGCAATTATATTCGATCGCCAGCTCTTCATAGACCGCATTGTAGGCGTCCTGCGTCTCCTGCGGCATCACGTCATATCCAACGGGACGCGGCGTGATCAGCAGCGTCGCCTTGCCGCGATTGCGCTGCGACATGATCAGCGCGACCGTATCCGCCCGAAAATCCTCCAGGCTCATCGCCGGGAGAGGTTCGGTCATCGGATCGTCGTCATGATCCCAGTTGCGGCCGCTGTTGATGTTTAGGCCGACGCCCAGCATGTCGGGGTCATAGACATCCAGCTGCACCATCGGCCCGTAGAAGGGGCTGTTGTGCGCATATTGCGACACCGGCCAGCCCGACCGCGACCCGTTGATGACGCGGACCTGCTTCCGGCTGCTGTCATAGCCATAGAAGCCGGCGATGAAGACATCCTGGCTCGGGATGCTGCCGTCGTTCTCGATCCGCCAGACGTGCTCGCCGAGTGCCGTCGGCGCGTTGAAGATCTGGTGCGCGAAGCCATCCTGCGTGCCTGTGACGGTCTGCACCGTGCCGACAAGGATGCCGTCGCAATAGACCCGGAAATTACCGCCCGCGCTGGCCGTGGTGATGTAGTAAACGACCAGTCGGTCGGTCTTCTTATAGCCGCCGGTACGGATGTCCCGCGGCTTGTAGGTGATGCCGTTGTAGGTGCCCGTCAGGTCGAAGGGCATCAGGCGGAAGGCGTAGCCGCCTACCCCCGCCGCGCCGAATTCGACCGGCGCGTTCGCGGTCGGCAGGTCGCCGGGCCCCAGATCGACCTTCGCGTGCGCCTGATAATCGTTCCAGGGCCGCAGATCCCAGATGATCCCGTCATTGCCCTCGCCCTCGCGGCCGGCGGTGAGGCCGGAAATATTGTGGCCGGTGATGAAGGCGTCGTCGGCGTACCAGTCGTCGGGCGCTAGCAGCGCGAACTGCGAAGGGATCGACGTGCTGCGGTCCGGCGCGATGCCGGTCCGGTAATAGCCGGTGAAGGTGCTGTCCCCCGCGAACAGGGCGACCGCGTCGCGCCGCTGGGTGCGCACGTCGAACACCGCGCGGAACCAGGGGGCGAGCGCCTGCGCGTTGAAGATGCCGAGCGCCGTCGTCAGCTGGCTCACCCGCCGATCGACCGCGGCGTTCAGGTTGGTGATATAGGCGTCGAATGCCTCGGCCGTGGGCGCGTCGATGCGGTGGAGATCGTAGAGATGCCGCGCCGCCGACGCGCCATCGAGGCCGCGACCGCCGCGTTCGGTGATGACGATCGACGCCGGGTTTAGCAGCGCCTCGCTGTAGGGCAGTTCGACCCAGATCGGTGTGATCTCGCCGCCGATCCCCGGCCCCGGCGAGACGCTGACCCGCTCCGTCCAGCGCGATACCGACGCGCCGCCCGACAGCTCCACCACATCATAGCTCAGCGCGACACTGGCGCCGCTATTGTAGATCTGCGTCGCCTGAGCCCCGGTGATCGCGACTTGCGCGTAGAGCGCATCCTCCGAAAGCTCGGCGTCGATCGTCAGAATATTGAACAGCCGATCGGTGCGGCGGATGACGACGGCAAAGGTGCGTCCGGTCAGGTTCTGCGGCGTGACGCCATCCGCCTGGGCAAGGCTGATATGCAGCAGCATGGCTTCGCCGGCGCGCACGTTGAGCACGCCGGCGGGCGAAAGGCCCGCAAGGGTCATCGATCTTACCTTTTCGGTGGGAAGGTCAGGCCCCGACCAGGGCCATCAGGGGGCAGTTGGTCGAGATGACGACGCTCGGCGTCGGAAGGGTGCTCGGCAGCGCGGCATACGCCAGCGATGCGGTGAAATAGCTTGTCGCAATACCGCTCGAGAAATCGGCGACGCCGTTAAGCGAATGCATCCCGCCGCCCGTCGTGGCCATCTGGAGTATCGTCGGCGCAGCGCTGAACAGCATCGCCAGCATGTAGGTGCGCCCGTCAAGCGTGCGGGTCGCGCCGAAGCTTCCCGCCTTGATCCCGGTCGATCCGGTGGACTGCGCCGCCACTTCCTCGACAAGGGTCGCGCCATCGCCGTTGCTGTTGAGTTCGTAGAGGCCGAGACGGACGTTGCCGGCGACGGCCGTCGTCACCTGCATGGCGATTCCTGTCGCCCGCATGACGTTGGAGGCTGCGACCATGTAGAGCGTGTCCGCCGCCACCGTTTGGGTGCCGGCGTTGACGCCGTAGCCCTGAGGCAGGAAATAGCGCCCGCTGGCGAATTGCCGAACGCGCGCGAGGCCGGATGCTCCCAGCGTCGCCCGCGCCGCCGGAGCATCCGCATCATCGAGCAGCGTTCGGATGAATGCGGTAAGGTCGGCTAGGGCCAGCGCCCCGGGCCCGGTGAAATAGGGCAGTTTGTTCGCGGCGCTGACGATCGCCGCGAAGGCTGAAAGGTCCGGGTCGATGGGTTGCGCGTAGCTGTCGACATAGTCCTTCGTCACCGCGTGCCCGGGCGACGTCGGCGCCAGCATGTCGTAGACGCGACCGACCCCGCCCATGCCGATGCTGCCGGACATTATGCCGCCGGCCTTGTCGAGCTTCGTGGCGAGCGCGGCCGCCACCGTCGCTGCAAAATTGGGATCATCGGCCAGCGCCGCGATGATGGCGGCGTTATTCGCGTTGATCTTCAGTGCGGCGGCGCGCGGATTGTCGCCGGTGCCGTCGTCGGCAACCGTGCCGACACCGATATTCTGCAAACCAAGGGGCATGGGATCAGGTCTCGTCGAAGGTGCCGGCGATCGTGCTGTCGAAGCGGAAGGCGGACGTTGAATCGAAGGTCGCGCCATCCCAGGCGTCGCCGTCGGCGGTGCCGGGCGGCAGCAGCGTGGGCGGCGGCGGCGCGGTGCCGGTTTGGCCCAAGGCGGCAGCGTGCTTGCTCGCCGTTTCGGTTTCGAACGTGAGGTCGATGACGCCGCGGGCGACGTCCTTCGTCAGCGCAGCGATCACCACGAGGTGATCGAGGCCGTCGTCCGGGTCTACCAGCTGATAGGTTTCGCCGATCCGAGCATGCCAAAGCCGCGCCTTGCACGGCCGGACGATGCCGGTCAGCTCGCGCCGGCTGAACAGCTCATAGGCGGTGACCTGCGCGGCCTGGTCCTTGTCGGTGACCAGCTCGCACAGATATTCCTCTTCCTTGCGATCCCCCCGGTCCTGCGCGATCAACTCTGGATAGCTGATCTCGGCCGACTGGACATATTCCCACTTGTTGGCTTCCGACCGGTACTTCGGGATCATCACATTGACCCGGTCTTTCCAGGTCCGCATTCCCGGAGTCAGATATTCGCCATCGGCGAAGTCGTCTGGCGTGATGGTGTCGAGCGCTACTTTCGGCGACTGGAATCGCACCGACAGCAGCCCGCCGCTCCACACCGGGATAGCGGCGCCGGCGGCGCAGATCCGCTTCAGATTGTCCCAGGTCGATATGCCGGGCCCGTCGCGGACCGTGCCGTTCGTCTCCCAGCCGTTCGCCTCGCACACATTGGCGAAGGCGGTCCAGGCGGGCCAGTCGAACACGTCCTGCGGCACGCCGCAGCCGACCAGGCGCACCGTCTGCTCGCCGCTCGTCGTGTCGATCGCGTAGCGGCCGCGGGCATAGGTGACCGCGTTCAACGCGACATTGGGATCGTAATCGAACGTGTCTTCGTCGGCGAAGCGGTGACTGCCAACGCCCCCGGGGAACGTGTCGTCCTGCCGCCAGTCATAGACTTTCGACCAGCGGCCAACCAGGCCATGGACCGGTATGCCGTTCGCCCATCGCTTGTTGTTGCGATCCCAGCGGTAGCTCCACAGTGCCGCCGGATAGTTGCTGAGCTTGTGCGCGGCGCTCCATTGCGGGATCGCGCCCCATGGTCCCGAAAGTGCCGCCGGTTCGGGACGCAATCCCAACTGCCGATCGACGTAAAGCCAGCTGCTGTAATATCCCGTGGCCGCGTTGCCGGCCATCGCGATCGCGTTCCAGTCGACGAGCACCTGATCGATCGCGAATGCGGTCGAGCAGCTGTAGATGAAGACCTTCGACAAATACGGGTTCTTGGTCTTCCCGACCTTTCCGCCATAGCCGACATCGTGCATCTGCGTGCCGGCGACGAAGCATCGGCCCATCGAATAGGGGATGGGTTCGTTGGCGCCGATCGTCACCGAATTGACGGCGCCCTGCATCCCCGGCTTTTTCTGCATCAGCTGCGCGCCGATCGAGGCGGCAGCGGAAACCACGGTGGCGACCTGGGCCACCGTCGCGATCGTCGCTGCGGTGCTCGCGCTGACGCTGATGACGCCCGCGGAGGCCAGTGCGCCGACGCCGGTCGCCGCCAGCGCGACCACGCCGGCGACGAGCGCGATGGTTCGCAGCGCTTTCACCTCAGGCCCTCCACGCGGCCGTCAGCACGCCCAGGTCGACCACCAGCGTCACGATGCGGTCCTCATCCTGATGGCAGCCAATGAACTTGTCGAATTCGTGAAAGATGAGCCCGCCGTCGCCCCCTTCCCCGGGGATTACGGCGACGTCGCCGGGCAGCATGCGCGCGGGCGCAATGCGCGGCAGCAACCCGTCCAGGACTCTGACCAGGCCGCCCGCCTTTTCAAGCGCACGTCGGGCGCCGAGCATCGACTGGTAACGCGGCAGCGGCGGCGGCCTGTGACCCATCTGCAGCAGATGATAGCGGAGCATGCGCACGCAGTCGGCCGATCGGAAGTCGACCCGGCGCTTGCGATATTTGGCTGCGACCTTCTCAAGAGCGGCCTGCCTGCGCTCGAGGTCGGTCATCCCGCGTTATCCGCGCCCCAGGCCGAAGAGCGGGGCATGCCGGTCGCGTTCGACATGCCTAGCTCCCCGGGATAGCATTGTTGATGAAATCGGTCGTTCAGCGCATTGCCGCGCATGACCAGGAACAGCAGCTTTGCCGCGCTCTCGAACTCGATATCGACGGAGCGCATTCCCTTCGACCGCTTCAGCGTCACCGTGTCGATCGCCAGGTCAGCGGTCAGGCTGGGCGTCCCGACGACCTGTCCGCTTGCGCGGTCATATTCGCCGAGCCAGAAGCGCATCCGCGCACCCTGAAAGGCCGGGTTCGATAGCAGCGTTGCGGCCGTCGCGCTCGGAGGCAGGAAGGTCACTTTGCCGCCCGGCGCTTCATCCCCCGTCTTTTCCTCGAAAGCCTCTGCTGAATGCACGGCGCCGAAATGCTCGTCGACGCTTTCGAACTTGTCGCTGCCCCACAGGATGAAGCCGCCGTCGCACAGGCGCACGATCCGGCTCGGCAGCGTGATCTCCATCAGCGCCACCGGGCAGATAACCCGCCCCTCGAATGCCATCGCCTATCTCGCTTCGTGAATCTCGAAAGCCAGGCCAACCGAGCGGTTGAGCGCCAGCTCCCAGCTGAGCCGGTCACCGACGACCCAGCCTTCGACCACCGGCTGGGTGATGAGCAGCGGGTCACCGTCTGCCGGCTGCTCGCGGAGCATCTGGCTGAGCGTGATCGTGGCGGCACCGCTGCCGTTGGCGTTGGTGTCGGCGGCGATGAAGTCGAGGAAGTAGGTGCCGTCGATCAGGATGTTGAACGGCTGCCCCTCCTTGAACTGGTAGAAGGGCGCGCCACCGCGGACATTGAGCATCGTCCCTGCCTGGCCAGCGCCATTCACCACGAATGCGCCGGGTGTGCCGGGATCGAAGTCCAACAGCGGATATTCCATCCGCGCACCGGCGCTGAGCCCGCGCACGAGACGATTGACCCAGATCCGGCCTTCGTCGGCATTTTCGAGGCGGGGCATCTCGAATGCAACGCCGTAGCGGTTGCCGAGCCGATTGAACCTTTGCGTCGCTGCACCCGATGTCGGCTGCAATATGCCGCCGAAGTCGAGCACGCTGGGAACGGCTTTGGTCGCTCCCGGCCAGGTCGGCAGGATGATCATGCGCCTGGGAACCTCCGCCCGCCGGCGCGCGCCAGCGCGACCTGCGCGCCGGACGAACCCGCCACCGCCGCCTGCTGCGCCATCGGCGTGGCCACCGCCGCCGCGCGCTGATCGACGACGGTGTCGAAATAGGGCGACGGAATGACATGGACGATGGACGCCATGCGCTCGGGATTGTCGTTGGCGATCGACAGCCGCTCGCCATAGCTGACATTCGCGATCGGCAGCCCGTTGAGCGACAGCACATTTCGATCGATGCCGCGCCGGCCGAGGATCGTCATATCGCCGCCGGCCGCGAAGCTCAGCGAGCGCGGAACCGCCAGTGCGTCGGCCTGCGCATTGATCGCGTCCATCGAGGCCGCGCTGACGCCGCCCAGGCTGTTGCCGCCCAGCCCCAACAGACTGCCGCCCAGCCGGAACAGCCCACCGAGAAGGCCGCCGCTGCCGCCGGCCGCCTGCTGCATCTGGAAGCGCAGCAGGTCGGCGATCAGCTGGTTGAACAGCTGGCCAGCGAAACCCTTCAGCCTGACGGTGCGCGCCGCGGCTTCGGCGAGGCCGTCATTGATGTTCCGAATGCCGTTGGCGGCGATATTCTCATAGGCCTCGTTGATCTCTGCGGCCGTCTTCGGGATACTGTCGAAATAGGATTCCAGAGGCCCCATCGTGTCGCGGTTGATCCGCAGCGTCTCGCCGGTGCGGATCTTCTCGAGCTGGTCGAGCTTCGCCTGCGCCAGCGCCTTTTCCGCCTCGGTGCTGTCGTGGCGCGCCAGTACTTCCTCGGCCGACAGTCGCACCGACCGCAGTTCGTTGTCGAGCAGCTCCAGTTGTACCGCGCGCCGATCCTTCGCGGTGGTAGCGAGCGACGCGCGAATCTGCAGCATCTCCCGCTCGCGATCGAGGCTAGCCTGGACAGTGCGCGTCTCTTCCTCGAGCAGCGCGTCGTCCAGCGGCCAGTTGATCGCCTGCTTCTCCAGCTCATGATTGCGCTCGCGCTGCAGCTTCAGCTGGCGAGCCTGTTCCGCCGTCAGCTCGCCCTGCTTAACGCGGCTGTCTACATCGGCATTGTAGGCGTCGAAAGCGGCCGCGTTGCGCTCATGCTCGATGCGCGCGCGCTCCCGCAGATCCGTGGTCCGATCCTGCTCCAGCCCAAGCTGGTCATCATAGAGGCCAGCGAGCTCGTCCCGGAAACGCTGCGCCAGTTCCTCGGTGCGATCCTTCGGGCCTTTTTTTGGTCGCTCGTTAGGGACGGGCAACGCGCCATCATTGGCCGATAGGGTGACGCTGTTGCGCGACCTCTCGGCCAGCCATCGCCGCTGAAAGTCCGGGTCATTCTGCGCGGCGCGCATCAGGCGCAGGGCTTCCTGCTCGTCCTTCTTCGCCACCGCCAGCGCCAGCCTGCCCGCCCGCGTGCCGTCACCTTCCTCTTCGAGCTGGCGACGGCGGGCGGTGGCCCGCGTCAGCTCGCCGGTGCGCATCTGAAGATATTTGACCGGGTCGCCCGCCAGCTCCTGCCGCGCGGGGCTGGCGAAGAAGCCGGCAGACCATCCCTGGTCGCGCATCAGCCGCTCCGACCCCTTCCAGGTCTGGAAGAACCAGGAGGCCGACGACGCCGCCTTATCGAGCGCGGCCGCGAGCAGGTTCACGGCATTCGCATTGTCGGCCACGATGCCCGCCAGCCGCGTTTGCAGGACCATCTTGACCTGGTCGAGCTTGGCTGCCGCCTTGTCTGCATTCTGGATCTGATCGTCGGACAGGACAACCCCGGTATCATAGGCCGCCTGACGGAGCTGTTGTAGCCCCTTGCTGCCCTTCACCAGCAGCGCGTCCATCGCCTGAACGCTTTCGCCCAGAAACTTTGCGCCTTTCGCCGCGCGCTCGGCGGGGCTTTCGATCTTCGACAGCTTGTCAGCAAGCACGGGCAGGACCGATCCTGCGGAAAGAACATGCCCGTTGGCATCCTGAACCGAGATGCCCATGTCGCGAAACGCGGTCGCCTGCTCCTTAGTGCCGGCCTTCGCCTCGCCGATATTCTTGGTCAGCGTCTTTAGCGCCGCATCCATGTCCTTCTGCGCGACGCCTGCCTCGCCAGCAGCGAAGCGATATTCCTGCAGCTCCCTGGTGGTTACGCCGAGTTCGCTGGCTGTCTTTTTGAGCGAGGCCGCATAGTCTAGCGCGCGCCGGGCCGCCTGCAACGCCTCGCTGCCGAGAAACGCCGCGCCTAGTCCAACGACGGCGGCGCGCACACCGCTCAACTGGCTACGGATCGCGGTGGCGTCCCGCGTGATGGTTTCCTTCGCACGCTTCGACCCGTGTTCGAACTGCGAAGTGTCGAAGCCGAGCGTGACCCGCAAGGCACCGATAATGTCTTTTGACACGCGTGCCTCACCAGATATCGTCCCGTGTGGGGGACTCGAAATGAAGAAATGTCCGAAATGTGCCGAGCAGGTTCAGTCAGATGCTCGGGTATGCAGATACTGCCGCCACGAATTTGGTTGGCAGTTTAAAGGCCTCGGCTGCGGTGGGACCATAGGGCTATTTTTTCTGATCTGCTTAATTCTCGGCCAGTGCGACCCGGAGACCAAGCGCAAAAACGAGGATGCATGGAGAGTGGCGGAGGCGCGAGTAGCGATCGAGCGGGCGGTGAAAGCTCGACTGCGAGATCCTGACTCAGCGGCATTCCGCCATCTGGGCAGGGGATGCGGCTACGTAAACGCCCGGAATGGTTTCGGCGGAATGGTCGGCGATCAGCCGTTCATCGTGCAAAGCGACGGGCAAGTTCTTTTCCCCTCTGACGGCGAGAAGACCTTTAAGCGGATGTGGAAGTCGCGGTGCTGATGAACCAACCTACGTTATCGCCTGCCCATAAGCCCTAGCCCACATCTCCATTCGGTGCCACGCGACTTCGGGGTCTTCCTCCCGGCCGTCGGCGCGGCGCAGGACGTCGGCAAGCGATTCAAGCGTCTGCGTGAATGAGGACCAGCGCGCGTTGTGCCACGCCATTTCCAGCAGCGTCCGCTCTTCCCGGCTCACCCGCTCGCTGTGCCCGGCCAGCGCGGATCGGACGAGGCGCGGAGTCTGATCCCAAAAGGCATCGGGATCGAACCCCGCCTCGCACCAGCGCTGATGAAGCTTCAGCCAGTCCCAGTCTTCTTCCGCCGTTTCGGAGGGTTTGCGCCCTGCTTACCCTCCGTCGTTCCGAATGCGCTGGCAAGGCCATCGAGAATGGCGTTGGTGAAAATCGCCGGCCCATGCTCCTCGATCAGCTCGCCGATCTCATTCGGAGAATAGGCAGGATGATGCTTGCGCAGCCCGGCCCATATCAACATGCGGATCGTGTCCAGCGCCGGCCCCGCATCCTTGTCTTCCATGTCGTCAAGAATGGCCGCCGCCTTCTTTCCGAGCACCGATTCCGCTGCGCAGAGGGTGTTGACACCCATCTTCAGCGTCAACCTGAGATCGCCCAGCACCAGGGCGACTTCACCGCGCAGCGGATTCGTCATGCGGCGGCTCCGTGGGTCGCGACGCCGCTGGCCTGGAAGGTCAGAACCGCTTCCTGCTTGCCGGTGATCGGCATGTCCTGAGGTGCATAGCCGGTCAGGATTGCGTTGCCGGCAACCTGGCGCTTGGCGCCGGCGGCGGCATTATGCACCGAGCGATAGGCAACCGGATCGGTCGCATTGAGCATCGCGAGAAGCTTTACGTCAGCATCCGAGCCGGACAGATAATTGATGCGCACGGTGAGCGTGCCGGGCTCGAGCAGCTTCTCGCCCTTATAGGTATGCGCACCTTCGGTCTTGTGGTGCGAATCCTGATAGGTCGGGCGGGTCGGATTGCTCGGCGTCACCGATATGACCTCGGGGATCTCGAATTCGTTGCCGTCCGCGTCGGTGAAGTAGAATTCCGCGCCCTTATTGGGGTTGGACATAGCCCTTACTCCTTGTGGTAGATGGAAAAGCGCTGGGTGCGCCCGTAGACCGATCGCGCGCCGGCAACGCCGACGACGGGAATGTCTCGCTCCAGATCGATGAAGCCGTGGGTGAAGGTGCGGCCGTTCACCTCCGCCGCGCCTTCGAGCAGAAGTCCGAGCGCGTCGGCCACCGCCCGCGCATCGCTATAGGTCGGGGCCAGTGTATCGGCCTGCACCTGGGCGATCCGGAGCGCGTCGCGCCCGCCATGGGTGTAGTCGAGACCTGGATCGATCATGGTGAAGACGATCGCCGTCAGCCCGGCCCCTTCCGGCCGATCGCCCCAATGTATCGTGGGCACGCCATTCCATCGGCCCAGTCTCGCCGCGATCGGCGACTGCGCGACACGCTGGAGAAGATCCTCCTCAAAGGTCATACCCGCTGCACCGCCCGGGTCAAAGCGCGATCCAGTTCATCGGCAAGCGCGATCACCACTTCGCCCAGCACGTCGCCGGCGGTGACGTTCCACGCTACCGATACATGCGGCTGCGGCGGCACCCAGCTGAGGCTGTCGCCGCGCCGATGCATGAAACCGAATTCGAGCCAGGTGCCGACCGGATCGTTGGTGCCGGCATAGACCTCGGTGTAATGCTTGCCCGCGCGCCGCTTCAGCTTGGACTGGCGCCCGTTCAGTTTTGTGCTGATGATGAAGCTGTTGCGGTAAGCGTTGGCTGGGCGGTCTGGCGTTTCGCTCGGATCGTCCGCCGGCGCGATGTCCTTTACGACAGCCAGGAAGGGTTCCAGCGCCCGCTCCCCTGCCCGCTGCATCGCATTCTTGCCCATCTGCTCGGGAAGGGCATTGAGCGTGTCGAGCAGCGCGTCGAGCCCCTCTATCTCGTAGGCGCCGCCGCTCACGCCGCCACCCGCGTCGCCGTGAAGGCGAAGCCTTCGTTGAAGCCCAGCTCCGCCACCGCGTTGATCTCCCACACCGGCCATTTCGCCGGATCGGGATCGCTCAGCGGATAGCGGATGCGATCGCGCACGCTCACCGACTTGGTCTCGGGCGTCCACAGCACAGCGAAGCTTGCCACCTGCGATCCGCCCTGCTGCGCGGCCTCCCGCTGTTCCGATCCGCTGCCGAAGGCAATGTTTGCCCAGGGCCGCGCAATCTCACGTGGCTCCGGCTCGACCGTCGGGTGTCCGAAGCCGTCGGTGGCGGCGACGATCGCCTGGATGAGAATCGGCTTGTCGCGAGCGGTAGCGCTCAGCCGGCGGTGCGCCATCACAGCCTCAGGTAGCGATAATGGCCGACCAGGGCGTCGACCCCTTCGGGCAGATCGCCGGGCATGCGCCGGTACAGATGCTCCACGACCAGGCGCGCAGCCTGCTGCAGATCCTCCGGCGACTGCCGCAGCTGCTCCTGCAACTCCGCTTCCGGGTCGACGAAGCCCACGCTGGCCGTCACCGTGATCGCGCCGGGCACGCATGCCGGCGTTGGCCAGCAAGCACCGACCGCCGGGCTGATCCACGTCCAGTCGTGCCGGGTGACAGCGCGAAAATCCGCGAACGGCTGATATTCTCCGTGGGGGTCAAGATAGGACAGGGTGATACTGTCCGGCTGCACCGGGATCAGCGGCAGACGGACCTCCGGCGTGAAGCGGTCGAAGACGAACGTCACCTCCCGCCGCACCGAAACCACGCTGTAGACGGTCTCGATCTGCCGCGCCGCCACCCGTATGAGGCGGCCGATATTCTCGTCCTCGCTGCGCGTATCGACGCGCATGTGCAGGCGAGCATCGTCGATGCTGATCGGACCGTCCAGCGCCATGGCTGCTTACGCCTGGTTTGCCTGAGGATTGTCCTGGCCTTCGCCCTTCAGCACGAGGCCCGCGATCGGCGTACCGGTGCCGTGGGTGCCGCTGAAGTCGGCGAGCAGCTTCAGGTAGCGCTTACCGCCCTTGTAGCCGTAGCGGTACGCCGCCGCGGTCGCATGCGCGCTGGTAAGCGACTTGATGATGCCGCCGTCGCCGACCGAGGTCACGCCCAGCACGTCCTTCAGCTCGACCGCGGTGTAGGTCGAATCGTCGTCCGAATGGGTGAGCTTGAACTCGATCTTGTTGGTGCCGCTGAACGTGATGCCGCCGACGCCGATCGCCAGGATTATCTCGGCCGCGTCATAGCCCAGCAGGTCGATCGCCGCCGGCGTGTTGTCGGCGGACAGCGTGGCATTCTCGATCGCCACCGCGACCGAAATGTCCGAATGGATGTCCTTCATGGAAGTCTCCGAATGTCAGAATGGATGGCCGCCAGCGTCACCGCCGGCGGCCAGAAAGGCGGAAGGCCAGAAAGCCAGAAAGCCAGAAAGCCCGATCGTCAGGAGATCAGGTCGAGCACTTCAGGAACTTGATCGCCTCATAGTTGGTGATCCCGCCGCCCACGCGCTTCGTGGTGTAGAACTTCACGAAGGGCTTGTTGGTGAACGGATCGCGCAGAACGCGGGTGCCGAAGCGGTCGGCGATCGTGTAGGCCTTCTGCCAGTCGGCCACCGCCACCGGGAACTTGCCGGCGCCCAGGCCATCCATATAGTCGTCGGTGTGGACCGGCTTGCCCAGGATGGTGCCGACCTGCTCGGCCGCGCTCGGCGGCGACCAGAGATAATTGCCCTGCCCGTCCTTCCACTTGCGAATTTCGGCCATCACCGAATCAGACGTGAGGAAGGCGGCGCCGTTGCGATAGCCCTGCCGCAGCGCAAAGAGCAGATTGATCAGCGCGTCCGCCGGATTCGTGCTCGCGAAGGCCGCCGCCGCGCCGGTGACGACAAAGCCGATCTTGCCCCAGCTGTAGGAGGCGTTCGCGACCTTGTCATAGGACAGGATGCCGCGCGGCTTGTTCTTGCCGTTGCCGGTGATGAAGGCCTGGCCTTCCTCCTCGCTGAACTCGATCGCGATTTCGCTGGCGAGCCAGGCTTCCACGTCGAAGCGCGCATCGTCCAGCATCGTCTGGGTGACCGCCGGCTCGGCATAGAGTTCGCCGAAGGGCAGCGAAAGTTCACGCAGGGTCGGCGTCGCGGTGGAGCTGCGCGCGTCCTCTTCGCCGGTCCAGCCGGAGGTGGCGCCGCCCACATTGACCAGCTTGCGGTAGCCGCCGCCGCCGACCTGGATCACGCGGCAGATCTGGCGCATCGCCGTCATGGCGCCGAGCACGCGATCGATACCCTGTTCCCAGTCCACCGGAACCAGGTAGCCGCCATCCGGGTCGGACTGGGTCGTCAGCGCCGCCTGAACGGACAGCTGCCCGAGATCCGCGTCCACTTCGCCGCGGCGGAACCAGGTGGCGAAAGCGGTGCTGTGCTGACGCTCGGCCGCATTCAGCGAGTCACCGGCGCCGCCGCCCAGCTGGGCCGCGCTGAGAGCGGCCGACAGGCGGTCGATCTCGGCGTTGATCGGCTCAATCAGCGCATTGGCCTCGGCCTGCGTGATACGGCCGGCCAGCGCCTCTTCATTCTTCTCGCGCAGCGCGTTGACGGCCGCGTTGATGGCGGCAATCTGTGCGAGCGCATCGGCGGGTTCCGCGCGCGGCGCGGCGTGGACGGCACGGGGAGTGGACGCGACAATGCTCGCGCCGGCCGCCAGAAGGGCGGCGCGCTTCAGGTTCTTCATGGAAAAGCTCCTATCGGGTGAGGTTCGCCAGCAGGCCGCTCAAAGCCTGGTTCAGGCGTTGGTCGTCAGCGCCGGGCGTGACGTCCTGGTCCGGGGCAGCGCCGGGCGTACCCTTCAGATTCTTGATCCGGGCGCGCGCCTGGGTGCGCGTCATGCCCGATGCGACGAGCGCAAGCTCCATCGCGCGCAGCTCGTTGATGGTGCGATCGCCGGCCTGCGCTTCCTCGTCGACGGTGATCGCGTCCGCCGGCAGTAGCGAATTGGCGAACCCGCGTTCCACGGCTGTGCTGCCCGACATGTAGGTCTCGGCGTCCATCCACTGGACGATCTGGTCGCGCTCGGCCCCGGAACGGGCTGCGTAGACATCCGCCATCGCGCCGTCGAACGGTTCCAGCCAGGCGGCGGTCTCGGCCATGTCGTGGCGGTTGCCCATCGCGATGACCCAGCAATTATGGATCATCAGAAAGCTCGCGGCCCCGATCTCGATCTGGTCGCCGGCCATTGCGATGATGGAGGCGGCCGACGCGGCCATCCCCATTACCTTTACGGTGATGTTGTGCGGATGCTCGCGCAGCACATTGTAGACGGCGATGCCCTCGAACATATCGCCGCCGTAGCTGTTGATATGAACTTCGACATCGCGTTCGCCGATCGCGCGCAGCTGGCTCTGAACCTTTTTTGCGGTCACGCCGCCGCCGGACCAGTAATCCTCGCCGATGGAATCGAACATGGTGATGATGTTGTCGCCCTTGGCGACGGCGCGCACGCCGGCAGCCGCGTCGCCATAGCGTTCGATCACCGACGCCGGCGTGAAGGCCTGCAGGCGACGATCGGCGGGGAGCGGCAGCGCGCCGGGGCGCGCGCTCGCGAATAGGCGCGGCGCGTTACGCATCATCGTTTTTCTGGTCCTTTGGTTTGCCGCCGCTCTCGGACTCGTCGTTGTCGGCTGCGTCGTCACCTGCGGTGTTCGGAGGCGGATAGTAGATGTCGCCGTCGTCGCGCGGGTTCATATCCTCCAGCGCGCGAACCTCGTTGGGGGACATCCAGCCCCACTGAAGCCCTGTCGCATGGGCAGCATACCGCGTCTTGATGTCCGTTCGGACCATAGCAGAGCGGTTGAAGCGGACGTAAATGCGCGGGTCAGACACCATCGCGCTGGCTTCTTCCTCCCACATGACCAGATGGTCATCCATGGTGTAGGCGCTGAAGCCGTTGGACTTCTGCTCCAGGCCGGTGCCCCAGTTGGAATCGGACCCGCTATTGTCGCCGATCATGCTCGGCGGCACGCCGAAGAACATGCAGATCTCGGATCGGGAGAGCTTCTGCCCATCGATCCAGGCCATGTCGGTCGGACTGAGCGAGATCTTCTCCCATTTCAGCCCTTCCTCGAGCAGCAGCACGCCGCCATCCTTGTCGCCGCCGGCGCGGAAGTCGTCGAGCGACCGCTGCAGCCGGTCGAAAGCGGGATCGGTAAGCTTCTTGCCCTCCGGCATCGACACCGCGCCGGACGGCCGCGCGCCGTGCTTGAAGGTCGCGGCAACCTGCCGATCGCGCGCCCGCGCCTGACCGATTGTCTCCCGCGCATAGGTGAGCGGGGTTACGCCCGAAAAACCGTTGAGCGTCAGGCCATAGAGGTGGAACATGTCGGCCTGGCTGACCTTGAACTGCGTTCCGTCCCTGCGGGTGACGGTATATTCCAGCTCCAGGCTGTCCAGTTGGCGGACGGAAACCCGGTCGGGATGGATCGGTATCAGCTCGCGGACCTCGCCACGCGATATCGACTTCAGCGCAAAGCCGTTGCCGCGCAGCAGGACATGCGCCTGCATCATGCGCTTGAACTGGGCCGGCCGTTGCCACCGGTTTGGCTTCCGCTGCAGCAGCTGCGCGACGGCATGGTCGGACGCATCGACGCGCGTGCGATCGTCTACCCTACGCTTCACGTCGATCGGCAGCGTCGCCACCTTGCCGGCGATCAGGCGGATGCACCCGAACACCGCCCCGACGCGCATGGCCGTCTCTGGCGTTACCACCTCGCCGGTCATGCCGGATTCGCCGCGAAGCGCCGCCTCCAGTTCCGCCGACGTGGCGATGATGATGCCGCCGTCGCCAGCCATGGCCATCGCCGGCGGACGCCCGCGCGGCCCGAACGACAGCGGCGCGCCGCCGGCGATTGAATGCGCGGGTGCATCCCCGGCCGAACGGCCGAGGAGGCGGTCAAACATGCCCATGCATTCTCCTCAGAGCACCCGAACGCCGCGGGTCTCGTAGACGGACGGACCCTCGGCCTCGTTGGCGAGTGCCAGGGCGAAAGCCATGATCATGGCTACGCAATTGTCGATTTTCAGGTGCGGCTGCCCATCCGGCTTGTTCGGATAGACATTGTCCTTCTTGTCGGCGGCCGCGACGACGTTGCTCACCTGCCATTCCATCACCGGGCAACCGCCATGGGCGATCGTTCCGGCGCGCATCGCGGCATCGGTTTCCTTCATCGGGTCGCTCAGGTTGCCAACCGTGGCCCGGACCTCGATCATCGGAACGCCGCGCTTTGTCTGCGAAGTGGCCAGCCAGGTCGCCTGGAACGGGTCGTATGCGACATGCTCGACCTGGAAGCGGCTGCTCGCATCGTCGATCGCGTCGACGATCTCGTCAAAGTCGATGACGTTGCCGGGCGTCACGTCCAGCAGCGACTGCGCATCCCAACCCTGATAGGCCTCGACCTCAGCGACCGTGTCTTCCGGAAGGAAGTAACGGGTGATGATGATCCAGGGATCATCCTTTGTCGCCTTCGCACCGATCGGCGGGAACAGGTAGACCAGCGCGGCAATATCGATCTTCGACGCGAGATCGAGCCCGATGATGCAACGGCGGCCCTGAAGCTTCGGCAGCTCGATCGCGTCGGCCGCGCGGACGGGGATCTCGGGATCTGCGCAGGCGCGCCAATGTTCAACGCTGTAATAGGCCGCCTTCGTCGAGACCCACAGGTTAAGGTGCTTCGTCTTGAAGACACCCGCCTTGCGCGGCGTCGATATCGCGTCCCGCTGCCGGGCGCGCAGGAAGTCCATCGATACCGACACGTCGGCGTTCGGATTGGCCTTCCGGAGCGCCAGCTCCGACTTCCAGTCATCCTCCTTGTCGATCGTATATTCGACGAACAGGGTTTCGTGGTCGAGCGGCGGCCCGCCATTGTGGCCGATGCCGCCGAGCTTCTTCCGCTCCTCCTGAATCAGCGCGTAGCAGGGACCGGCGAGGTTATCGCCGGCGGTCGTGATCAGCAGCTGCAGCGGCTGGTCGCGGGCGCCCATGCCGGTGACCATCGTGTCGACCTGGCCGTCGTCGGGATGCTCGTGATATTCGTCGTGGATCGAGCAGCTGGGCGACTGCCCGTCGCCAGGATCTCCGATGATCGTCTCGAACTTCGATCCATCCCCCGGGCGGGAGATGGTCTTCGCCAGCATCTCGATGCCGAACTTGCGCTTGAGCGCCGGCGTGCGGTCCGCCATCAGGCGCGCCGGCTTGAAAACCTCCCAGGCCTGCTTCTCGTTGGTCGCGCCAGAATAGACCTCGGCGCCGAACTCGCCGTCGGCGCACAGCATGTAGAGGCCGAGCCCCGCGGCGATCGCCGACTTGCCGTTCTTGCGCGGCACGACCAGGAACAGCCGGCGGAATCGCCGTAGCCCCTTCTGCGCGCCGGATCGATGCAGCCACCCGAAGGTGACGCAGATGATCCAGATCTGCCACGGCTGCAGGAGAAGGCGCTCTTTCGAGCGGGCCCATTTGCCCTTGCTGTGCGGCAGCGTCTCGATGAATCGGCACGGCTTGCCCGCGCGGTCCGTGTCGAAGACGAAGGGAAACTTCGTCCCCCTCGCCCGGCTGAGCTTCAGCTCATCCAGGAATCGCCGGCACTGGAGCCGGATCTGCAACCCGGCCGGGATCTTTCCGGAACAGACGTCGGTCGCATATTTGCGGGCTATGCCCGCATAATCACGCCCCTCGGCCACATCAGAATTCAGCGTATGGGTCGTCTTCGACCTGCTTATGCCCGGTCGCCAGCTTCAGCGCGGCCGAGGGGTTGAGCATTAGCTCGCCAAGAAGCGACTGAGCATGGCGCATGGCTGCATCAAGCATGGCGACAGCGGGATGCGCACGCTTCATGATCTTGAGCGCCGAAACCGACCCGTCCTTGGTCGTGATCACGCTCTGCGTGGTGAAGGTGCATCCCTCGGTTTCGATCACCGCTTGATACATCGCGATCTGCTCGAGCCTGAGCGCCAGCAGCCCCACATGCTCAGCATAGTGCGGACTCGACCGCTTCTGCTGCTCCAATATGTCGGCGATCGTCGCGAAGTACCCGCGAGCGATCTCGGACAGGTGAAGCGGTGCGACCATCGGGCCCAGCGGCACGTCCTCGTTGACAAGAGCGTCGCGATCGGCGCGATATGTACCCATCGCCTCCTTCAGCGCCGGATCTTTCCGCTTCCGTCCAGCGCCGGACCGGGATCCGCCTCTAGCCATCCCAGGCCCTCACTTTTTACCCTTTGATTTTGACCGCGTGAGAAAATGGCCACAGGCGCGGTCCCGGGGCCCTGCAACGGGAAGTTTTGACCCTCCCCCGGGGGTGCGGACGGCTCGAAACGGGCCGAAATGCGTCCGATTTCACTTGATCGCGACCCATTTGCAGGTGGCTGATCAGTCCGAATCGACCCGGTTGCGGTGCCGGGCGCGGGCCGATTCGCGCGCCGTCTTCGCCTTTGAGTGCCGGTCGCAAAGGCCCTGATAGTTCTCGCGCTCGTTGCTGCCGCCCTCCGCACGGTTGCGGATGTGGTCGGCGATCACCGTGCGCCCGGGCGGAGCCACGCCGGAGCGCAGGCACTCGGCGCACCATGGCTCCTCGATGAGCACGCGCTTGCGCATCTCATCATGGACAGCGTCGTAGCCGCGCTGCTGCCGGCTCTTGCCCTTGCTGGTCGCCCAAGGTTCCGGCGGTCGCCAGCCCGGGGGCCTGAACCGTGGCGCTTGGCGCGGCATCAGGCCGCGACGGTGCGACCGATCAGGATGATCGTGTAGGTGACCGGCGTGCCGCTGCCGCTGTTGCCCACCAGCAAGATGTCGCCGGTGCCGCCGGTGACCGCCCAGCCCTTCTTGTTGGTGATCATCGCCACGTCATCCGGGCCCACGCTGAGCTTGGGCGTGGTGCCCGAAAGCGGGCCGTTGAAGGCGTTGCTCGCCGCGCCGAACAGCTGCACG
>ERZ1292632.825-Hain-H43-01um-R2-825-length-33370-cov-6_pt2 | contig 23100 bp, 38 predicted proteins | sample MGYA00564407_ERZ1292632 | MGnify/ENA primary metagenome ERZ1292632 (study PRJEB36523, sample SAMEA6512637) | groundwater metagenome | collected 2019-01-08 | study: AquaDiva: Metagenomics assemblies of 32 groundwater samples | reverse complement strand
TCATCCCGTCCCTCCCGCACCATGGTATAGAGATCGTTGCTGCACGACTCTGGATTATGCGCGACCGGGTGACCACACCCTTGACAATGCCAAGGGCAGTCGTGGATCGTACACGCCTTGCAGTCAGGCATCCCGTCCCTCCCGCAGCGCGGCGATGGCGTCTATGACGGGGATAACTTCTACAGGATCAATGTGGTATGACTTGCGCCCGTGACCTCGCTCCTCAACACGAGTTAAAGCGAGGAGGCGGCTATGCAACTTCTCCGCCTCCTCCAGCGCCTCGCGCACGGCGGCGGCGAGTCGTGGGCAAATACAAAAAGTATAAAGTCGTGCTGGATTCATTATGTTCCGTGAATGCCGTGGACACCACTTCCGCGCCAGCGCCGTCACGTTATCGGGCTCACTCATTGTGGCCTCCGTGGAGGGCTTGGTTTTGGAGAGGCATCCACCCAAACGGCCGCCAGAGACAGCGGGATCTCCATGGAGCACCCAGGACAGCGGATCACGCGGTACTTCCGGAGTTTCGTCGAGGAGAGTCGCTCGGAGATCCAATGAAGGCCAAACCCGAGCCCGAGCCCCGCGAGCGGACCGACGACCTCAACCCAATTCATTTGGCGACCTCCCGTCGCGGGCCGCGACGAGCCTGCTCGAAGTCCGACCGGACGGAGAGGATGATCTCGCCGAGTGGGCGGCCGTGGTCCGCCTCAACGAGGCGGAGGACCCACTCGATGGCGCCGATCTCGGCCCGGGTCCAGGAGTCGCTCCGACCCTTGTATCTCGGGAGGCGCTCCTTGAGTTTCCCCAGGCGCCGTTGGAGACAGTCGATCCGGCGTTGTTCACGGAGGGTAAAGCGTTCGGAGGCAGTCGTCATCGTGGCTCACCTCCTGTGGGAAGATGGTGCGTAGGGGAGGACTCGAACCTCCGGAGACCACATGGGCCAACAGGTCTACAGCCTGTCCTCGTTGCCACTTGAGTACCTACGCGGAAGGGAAATGCCGGTCAGGGGTCGCCGCGCACGTTTGACCACCCCCGGTTGGACGAGTGACGCTGGCGCACCCTCGCCCTGCGCGACCGGCACGTCTAGTGGTGGACCCGGGGCGACTCGAACGCCCAGCTTCCTGTGTGCAAAACAAGCACTCTCCCGTTAGAGTTACGGGCCCAATTCTGGTCCGGGTGGGGTGGTTCGAACACCCGACTCCCTGGTCCCAAGCCAGGTACGCTACCGCTGCGCTACACCCGGAAACGTCCCGCCAGCGAGATTTGAACTCGCGCTCTCCTGCTCGACAGGCAGGCGAGGACTCCGCTCCTCTATGACGGGGTCAATCTAGCAGCGAGGTTCCGCTGGCGGTAATCCGGGTCCGTCCATAGATGCTTCATCGTTTCGCTCTTCTCATTCCGAGCGGACTCGCTGAGAGTAGATCCACGGCGGTGCCCGTACGATGCACGCCGTTGTTCTGGCGTCATCTGCCGTCTGGTTTCCAGGGACCCATCAATACATCGCTGCATGAACGTGCGTCGTTCCTCCTTCGTCTTTGTTGACCACCAACCACGTACTCCGATCCTGAGTGCTGTGACGTGTCGTGGCTTCAACTTCTGCTCCTGCTTGTGCAATCTGGCATGGCATCCAGCATGTGCCGGTACCAGGTTCGTCGGATCATTATTGTCGTGGTTCCTGTCTTTGTGATGCACATGAAGAGACTCACGACTCCTTCCCTTCGATCTCCAGGGAGGCTGAACGTCTTCGCCACACACGACACATTGGTACGGTCCTGGGCCGTTGTGAGCACAGAAGATTAGTTGGTAATCAGTTTGCTTCGTTTGCCGTCTGGCCTGGCCCATTGTCCCCCACGAACTGGCTGATCAGGTTGGGGGTTGCTGTGTCGAATCCGACTACGTCCAGCATTCCCGCATCATTTGGGTCGGCGATAGAAAATACCGAACTCACCATGCCGACCACGACCAGCTTCGCCGGAATCCCATGTTCCCGCCGATACTGCTGCAGGGCCTGGGTGGGATGGATGCTCCCGGCCCAGGTCTCGCTGTCCGTCAGGATGACGAAGGCATCCGCCTCGTGCTTCTCCTGTAGAGCCCACAGCATGGGCAGGGCGCAGTCCGTCCCGCCGAAGGGCAGATTGTCGGTGGCCTTCACCACATGGTCCAGTCGGAGGCCAGGCTTGATGCCCTTGAGGACCGAGATCCCGTCGCCCTGCATGTAGCCATAGCGGCCGGCACCCGTCTTGAATGCCTGGGTGCCCTTGGACGTGAAGCCCAGGATCGTGTAGTGCGGCTCTCGCGACGCCGTCACGAGCGCCAGCGCTGCTGCGGCCATGCGAGGCGTGAGCCCCTCGACGCCTGCGACTGCTCCGCTGGCCATCGAGCCCGACACGTCCAGCGCCAGCACGAGCCGCTTCCCGGTCGGCTCCACGTTCTGGAACGTGAGATAGAACGCCGCGTCCAGGGCCTCGACGACGGCCCGAACCGGGTTCCACGTGAGCAACTCCTTGCCCTGAGCGACCCTCCGCAGGCCCCGGGTGCCATGGCCCTGGCTGTAGGTCAGGAGCGCCGTCAGGACGCCGATCGGGTGAATCCGAGCCTTCCGCAGCCGCTCCTGGTTCGAGAGCTCCCGCACGACGTGGGCTGCTGCCTCGCTGCCGTCGGCCAGGAGCCCGACCGCCGACATGCGGTTCAGGGTCCGGATCATGGCGGTCATGGGCATCTTCTCGAGCAGCGCGGCCCACACGTCCGGCTCCTTGAGCCACTTCGTGTCAGCCGTCTCCACGGCCTCCCGGGGGAGGTTATACTCTCGGATCAGGGCTGCAATGTCCTTGGCGGTCGTGGCAGCCTTGAGAGCCAGCACCCCGTGGACCACTCGGGGCAGGGCCGCCGGATCTGGCTTCCCCCGCTTCTCGGTGCCCTCCAGCCCGTAGATGATCCAGTTGAACAGGGCCTTGTGCTCGCTCGTGGGCGGATTCGGGTGGGCGAGCCGGAGCAGGTCCTTGTGCGTCCACCCCTGGCGCTGCACGTACTTGATCACCTGGTAGGCCACGTCGTTCGGCTCGTCCACGTACCACCGCTGGATGGCCCGACGCAGTCCTCGGCCCCAGCCTCGGAAGGCCTGGGCCGCCTCGGCGAACTGGAACAGATGGGTGCCGATGCGGCAGACCTCGGGCAGGGCGATGAACGCCTCGGCCTTGGTCGTGGCGTCGCCCAGTCCAGCGGCCATCGCCAGGGCGAAGATCGCGGCGTCATTCTTCGGCGCTCGTCCCCCCTTCGAGATCTCCACGATGCGTCGCACCGTCCGGGAGCCGTCGGCCTGGAGGCAGCGGTGGACCGCCTGGGCGTTCTCGATGGTCAGTTTCTTCTCGCTGGCATAGTACGAGCCACCCTCGGTGCCAAGCACCAAAAACCTGTCAAGCCTCGTCCAGTCGTCGACGGCCCAGGCAAACCCGCCCGCCGAGTTGGGGACCTGCGTCGAGCCCGGGATGGGCTCCGACTGCGGGGTCTGGCGGGTGCTGTAGTGCTTCCCGTACTTCGTGGTCATGGGCTCCTCCTAGACGAAGATTTGGGCTCAGCGAGTTTACACCAGGACGGTAGGACCACCAAGAGAAAAACGGCAGGGGCAAATGCTGCCGGTCGGACCCCCCGGCTCTGCCGCTTACGCGACCACCGGGGATCTACGCGAGTGTATAGATAACCAACCGACTCCGGCCCCTGCCGAATCAGGTACGGCGTGGATAAATGAGCGCCGAACGGAGAATGACCCGCGTCCTGTCGTTAGACGATCCCACCCGAAGGCGAGAGAGGGAATTGAACCCCCGTTACGGGTCTCCGATCACCATCCGACTACGACCCACGCCTGCAGAGCGGACAGACAAAGTCAGGCGGAAGCGGGATCGTCACGAAGATCCTCAAACACTTCCGACACTGCCAATGTTCAAACGACACGGGCAAAGAGTGCTGATTGGGTTTGGCGCTCTGCCGCTGAGCTACGCAAGTCCCTTTCGAGGCTCACGGGTGGATTCGAACCACCGACCTCCCCATTATAAGTGGTAACCAACCAACGACGGCCCGTGTCAAAGGATCGTCCGAGCAAATGTTGCGCATCGGGTAGAGTCCCTACGGTTTCCCATAGACACTACAGGACTTGAACCTGTTTAACCAGTTAACCGACGTGCTCCGGCTCGGGCGAGTTTACGTTACGTAAAGACGATGGGCAAAACCAACAAGGATGGGGTTTATCTCCAAATGATAACCCACCCCAACCGGCCCATCGTCCAGAACGATGCGACGGACAAACACTGCTAGCAAGGGGTATTTTGCAGATAACCCTCGCACTCCGGCCCGTCGCACGACTGACTCTACCCAACTTGGCTCGAGGCTCCAAGAGAAACTTTACCGCACGACCCGAGCGGAGTCCTTGACCAGATCCTCGGCGACGATCAGCTCGTCCTGGTCCGTCTCGTAGGAGACCCGTCCGTACTTGTTCCGTTTCACCCGCGTGATCAACACCTGCCGAGACGTTCGAGCCCAGTCGCCGTTCGCGTCTTGGAGGTCCGTCCACACGGTGACTCGGTCCCCCGGGGAGCAGTACCGCGTGCGCCACGAGACGGGCCCACGCTTCGGCAGTCGTGACAGGGGAGGGAGTTTCATCCGCGTTGCCCTCCGTAGCGGAACAGGTACTCGGCAGAGTCGGGGAGCTGGTGAGCGGCCTCCCGGCAGAGGAGACAAAGCATTTGTTGCACGAGGGCCGTGCCGAAGACCACGTCCCTCGGCTGGAAGGGCGCCCCACAGTCCAGGCAGCGAGGGTTCACCCAGTATTCCGGCATGGACAGGGCTAGGATCGGCTCCGAGAAGGCCTCTCTAAGCGCGTGCGGCGTCCAGGAGGCGAACTTCTCCCCCTGGGGAGGGGCTTCCCCTGTCTCCTCAGCTGGGCGTCCCGTCTCGGGTTCTCGGCGCGACAAAGCGTACACACCCAGGAGGCGTCCGGGGGCTCCAGCAACATGGGCCATTTGATCCCGTGGCAGACCGAACAGACGGCTCGATAGGTTCGGCCATGCCCTTGACAGCCACAGCGAGGACAGGCAACGGACTTGGGCATTATGGCATGACGGGGAACCCGAAGCCCGGCTCATCCCAGTGGTCGATGACGAGCCAGGTGCCCCATTGCATCCCGGGCAGCCCCACAGCGAGGAACGGATCGCCCTTCGGAGCTCGCTCCAGCTGGCTCACGTAGAACTGGGCCTCCGGCAGGCGAGTTCGAACCGCGTGGATCCGCCGCAGCACCCGAAGCGGAATGGGTTGATCGTACACCGAAACGGTCCAGCCAAGGACCACCTGGAGCGGATGCCAATTCACCCGCCACTGATCGCCCAGCTTGGCGGCTTCCTTCTGGAGGAACGTGGTGACGGCGTCCCAGGGATAGATGGGGAGGCCGAGTTCGGCTACCACCTGTCGGAGGCGCATGCCTTGGGCAGCAGGCAGGTTCTGCAGTCCCGCCTCCTGGGCCAGACGCACGTACTCCTCCGCCTCATCCGTCAGGGTCTCCACTGCCAGGGGGCTCGGCAGGCCTCCATTCGGCGGGTCGGTTCGCACCGACGACACGGCTTTGGACGTACCGCCCCAGGACTTCGTGATGTTCATGGGACGCTCCTTTCTGGTGTTAGTGGAACTTCTGAGTAGCTGTGGTCCTCTCCGAGTCTCAAACGCACGATGGAAGGGTTGGCTCGAAACTCACTCTCCCAAATCACCGTGCACCGATATCCCACACGCTCGAATTTCGCAGCGTGTTCCCTGGGATCCTGGCCTTGATGCCAATGGTCACCGAAGATTTCCAACACGGCTTTGGATCCGTTGACATTGACGAAGTCTGGCACTCTGCCAGCAATCACAAACTCCCCATGGTTGTAGCACCATTGGCCAGGGAACTGGTGGTCCAAGTACGTCTGAACAGCGAGTTCAAGTCTGTTGGGCAGATGACCTTGGCCACGGAGCCCGGCCGTGGAAAGTGCGGCTCGGATACGAGCGGATCGTTCCTCTACAGTCAAGCGATCCCAGGCATGCTTAAGGGAGGCTCGTCTCAAATCTTTGTCGCGGGCCCATGCCGTCCTCAATTTGGTACACGTGGTCTTCGACATCTTCCTCCCCTGCAGAGGATGGCCGTGCTTTTTCAACCACAACCTCACCGTAGAGGCGATCTTCAGTTGAATGGCAGACAATTCCTCTTGAGTTTTCTTGTCCCGGTAGGGATGGCGTCCTTTCAAACGGGCACTGATCTTCCTCCGGTGTTCCTCCGCCAAAGGCCTGCCGCGACGGGCTGCCGCCAACGCTCGACATCGAGCCGCATGCCCCAACCGTTGCTCTGGGGTCAGCTTCCAACGACGTCTGGGCAAGCCGTCCTTGCGTTGCATCACAAGCCCTTCCTAATCGTACCAGGCCGACGAGCAATCTTCCTGCCTTGCTCGAGCCACGAGATATACCGATTCAAGTACCATGCGGCTTTCTTAAGATCGTCCAATGTGCTCATACCGGGCTTCAGCCCGGCTCGATGTAGGTGCTTCGTCACGATTCCCAACGTGTATCCGTGTGCCCACCCGCGATCCTCTACGTATTCGATATGTTCAATAGCCCCAGAATTGTAATGCGGTGGGTGATTTACGGTCTCATACTCGGGCTCTTGGGGTTTGACGCTCTCAAGCTCGAGGGCCGACAGCATCTCGGCGCGGTTGGCGAGCTCGGCGCGCAAGGCGTCCTCCGTCTTGCCCGCCTCGGCCAGCGCCCCTTGGAGGAACGCGAGGCGCTCGCGGAGGGATTCGACGGTTTCAGACATGGTCATGGGCTGCCAATTCCTCCACGACGCACTGCGCCATTTTCTCTGGAGAAAGCGCACTGGTGAGCCAGACGACCTCGGCCCCACGCTGAATGGCCAACCACTCTGCCAGCCGCCTGACGCTCTTGGCTCGAGCGACCACGATGCCCCCCTGGTGTTTGAGCTCGGTACGGGGACGTCCGGAGCGCAGGGCCAGGCGCTCGAACGCAGTCTCGTCCAATACGTCCAACACGATGTAGAGCGGCGTGAGCCCCCGAGCAAGATACTCCGGAAGGTATTGCCTGGTCATCAGGATGATGCCCTCCCAGACCATGTGCGCCTCGAACGCCTGCGCGAGTTCCACAGCATGATCCAGAGCCTCAAGCAGGTGCCGCTTGCTTCGCAAGCGGTCTGCCCCAGGCGTATTGTTCGCTCGGACGTAGTCCCCGACCAGGACCAGGTGAAGCCGAGCCAGGACCGTGAACAGACCCCCGGGGGCTCCGAGTAGGTCTCGATGATGGAGGCTCGGGGCTCCATCCCGCTGGACCAGGGCCCGAAGCAGCGTGGACTTCCCGGCCCCGTTGGTCCCCAGCACCTGCACAACCCTCATGGAGCCGTCACCGCCTCCTCCAGCCAGGCCTCCACCTCGGGCAGGACCGTATACTCGGCGTCGATCCAGAAGGTCTTCACCTGCGTGAGGCACCGCGTGGCATTGCGCGTGAGAAAGACGTCGAGCGCTCGGGTGTACCGGGAGGTGAATTCGTACTCCGCGTGTTCCTTTTCCTGATCCCACCAGGAGCTCATCCGCTTCCCACGCTTCTCACACCGCTGTTGGATGTGGGCCCGACCCACCTCGTAGGCTTGCAAGGTGAGCCCGATCCAGAGGTCGCGGGGGCGCACAGCGGCGAGGGCCACCCGGAAGAGCGTCGCGTACACGTAGCGACCTTCGAGGGCCAATCCGGCAATGGTCGGATCCTCCCACCACGCGACCACTTTATCGAAATTCTCCCTGGCGGTGCCTGACACGTCCCCATCGGCATGGACCCAGCGCCACCCGGGTCGGGTTCTGTGGCGGGCTTCGACCGCCTTGAACACGGTGGTCTTCCCCGCGCCGTGTCCCCCTGTGAGCACCACGCAGCGCGGGGTCATCCCCGCTGGAGCGTGATCAGTTTGTGGCCGACCCGGCTCGTCTTGCGTGCGACCTCGGCGAAGCCCAGCGACAGGTAGAAGGCGAGGCCCTCCTCGTTGCGTTCGTCCACCTGCAGGCGAACGATCTTGCTCGGCGCCGCCTGCTGCATGGCATCCGCGAGGAGGCTCCCCACCCCTTCCCGGCGATGGGCGCGATCGACCCCGAAGTGGTAGATGGACGAGTACGGGTGCCGACGCAGGTGCACCCCCTGGCAGAAGCCGATGACCTGTCCGTCCGGGCCCCGGGCCACGAGCAACACCTCGCGGGACCCGAGGAAGTACCGCATGCGATCCACCCCCGCCGTATAGGGGCTCTGCCGAGCAATCGTCTTGATGGCGGGGTGATCAGCGGGTGAGGCAGGGACTACGTCCCACTCTCCCATAGACCTCCTTTCCAGTCACAATACACCTGTCCGTGGTCTCGGTACTGCCGGACCAGCGGCGTTCGGATCCCCACCCAGCCGTTGACCTCGCCCAACGAGCGGGGATCCAGCACGGCTCGTCGGGCTGCCCACCAGGGCTGCTGCGACTCCCCTTGATCCTCGACCCACTGGGTGTCGCGCTGGTGTTCGTCAATGTCGTGCCCGACGTAATACCTTCCGTGCACGAGGGAATGGAAATTGCAACAGATGGTCTCCAGGACGTCCCAGGTGACGGCCAGCCCGGCGGAGGCCAACCGTCCGCGCAGCCGAGACCCGAGCGCGTCGAGAAAGGCCACGTACTCCGGATCTTGTCGGTCACTGCAGGCGCACAGGTAGAGTTCCTCCAGGGCCTGGCGGGGGCCGGAGCAGAACTGGAGCCGCATATCCGGGGCGCGGACCGGAACATCGCTGACGTGCTCCAGGAGGTCCAGCCACTTAAAGGCGGCCCAGCGGCCAACGTAGGGCATCGTTTGGGTGCGCGTCCAGAGGGTCTCATAGTTCTGGACGGGGTCAGTCCCCAGACCCTCCGTCAGCCAGTCCTCTAGGCGCTGAGGGGCGACGTGCTGGAGGGCCTTCACGAGGGCCTCGACCACCTTCCCGCCGCGCAGCCCACGCCGTTCAAGGTTGACCTTCAGGAGCTTCCGTCGGGGTTGCTCCCAGGCCGCCATAGAGGCGGGCTGATCCAGGACGTGCTCGGGCTCCGGAAACGCTTGAAACATGGTCCACGCGGATGCCGTATTATAAAACGCAAGGTACAGAAGCACCAACCAGAATTCTTGGGGTCGGGTCAGCCCCTGGGCGTGAACGACCTGCCGCAGCAGGGGATAGATCGGGTCCAGATCCTGGGTGGCGATGAGCGCCCGGGCAAAGGTGCAGAGATCCTGGAAGGTACGCGGATCCAGGTCCGGCACCTCGACTGGGTTAGGCACAGAGAAGGGCGGCAATATCTCGGGCAACGAGAGGGCCTCGCTGGACTCCGTTCCGACCTAGTGGCGCCGCGATGAGCAGCTTGGCGTTCACCTCGACGCAGGCCACGCCTCGCCACGGGGCTGAGCGAGCCTGGGGACGCCACCCCTGGCCGATGTGCGTGTGGTACGTCGCTTCCAACCAGCCCCCGAAGAGGTCCGTCACCACCTGCTTGAACCGAGCCACCTGAGCCTCGGCGCGGGCATCCTCCCGTTGTGGCTGGCGTTGCAGCCGTTTGTCCGTCCCCGCCCACCACAGATGCCCCACGGTGGCCACTGGCTGGAGGTAGAGGCGCGTGAGTGAGGAGACCGGATCGCTGAAGTGCAGGGCGAAGCGATGGGCTCCGGCCCAGAGGGGAGAGCTGGCGGTCGGGGTGAGTTCCACGGCGAGTTGCCACCCCCAGACGGGGACCGGACGGGCCCGGGGGTCGCCGACCCCCCGACACCACACCTGGGTCACCCTGTAGCCCGGCACGTCGGTGACCTCGGTCGGCTGGACTCGACGAGCCTGGAAGTGTCGGCGTGTGAAGACCACGAACTCTTGCACGTTCAGCTGCCACCCGGTCGTCGGCTCCTGCCAGAGCCGAACCCCTCTAGGCGCCTCGGCGAGCAGCGCCCACTGTTCAGCTCGTGAGCGAGCTGATCGGCTCTTGAGGGCATGAAGCACGCGCACCGGCTCCAGGTAGGGAGCGAGCACGGGGCGAAGCGCCACGTCATCCCGCCAAAAGCGATAGGCCGCTGCGTAGGGCGACGGGTCCCCATCCGGATACGGGAGGATACCCCCCGTGGACACTTCCCAGGCATTGAGGGGAGACTCGACGTCGTCCCAGGAGAACTCTACGCCGAGTTGGTCGAGCTCCCACAGCAGGAATGAGCCGACGACGCCAACTCCGGACACATGAATCCACTCAAGCATCTTGGCACCGAAGGAACTGTTTGGGGTCGGCGAACCGCGAGGGCAAGTGCTCCCAGGGCGTCAAGTCCATGTCCGCCTCTTTGGCGTGGAACCGTCGCTTCGCATGGCCTCCCTCGGCCGCCCGCACGTACTTGGAGTACTCGCAGAGCGAGTGCTCGATGTTGCGGAGGGTCAGCGGAGGCCCATTCAGTGTGGCCCCGGCCTCGTGGAACCCTTGGGCTTGAGCCTGGCACAGCTGCCCGATGGCCTCCCTCGCCAGGTCGTCCGTCCAGTGAATCCGTGGCCCAAGGGCCCGAAGGCCCTTGAGGGCTCCGGGGCCGGGGTTGACCCAGTCATCCTCGGAGAACGGGAGCACGGCCTGGTGATAACACAGGTCGGTGACGAGCTCGTACGCATTGAAGGCAGCGATGCCGGGGATTTGGCAGAGCACTTCGTGCGCTGCATCCATCGTCGGCTGGGCCTTCAGGATCTTGAAGAACGAGTCGAGGCGATGCCGAACCCATTCCAGTCGCCGATGCACGATCAGCTCGACCTTGCCACCCACGCCGGGACGCGACCCGATGGCTTGCACCATGTAGGCTCCGGTGAAGACTTGGAGGCCCTGCCGCTGGCGCGCCACCAGGGTCTTGACCACCCGGCGGGGCTGCCAGGCGCCCGGCGGCTGGAACCCGCCCAACGCCTCATACGTGGGGATCCAGTTGAAGAACCGGAAGACCAGGACATTCCAGAACACGTCTCGCTTCGAGGCTCGTCGAGACACGATCCGCTGGATCACGTAGCGAGTCACCCGATCCAGTTCCCGATAGACGTTGGTGAACCGCACCGTTGCCAGGATGGGATCGCGGGTCCACGGAGGCAACTGCTGGAAGAGCATCCGCCGACGAAAGATCTCGTGACGCTCCGCCATGAACCACCAGAACTGGCGCATCCGTTCTTGGTCCCACTCGCTCTTGCTTACCACGCGGGTTCTCCGAGCAGCGACGTCGCCAGGTCCGCCAGCTGGTCGTCGTACCACTGCAGCACTCGCTCGCCGTGGACACGCATCTTCTCCCGAAGCATGGTGCGCAGAAGCACCCAAATCCGCTGCTCCGTGATGGCGAGGGCGGCGTTGCCGCCCTGCCGCTCCGTGTCCGAATAGAGCAGCAGGTCGGTCCAATCCGCCAGCTTCACGAGGAGGGCCTCCAGGGAGTCGGCTCGCGGATGGGGATACAGGCCCCCGACTCGTTCCACCTCCACCTGGAGCGTCGCGTCGAGGTGGTCCAGCAAGCCGTGGAGCTCGGGACTGGACCGCTTCACGTCGTGCGGAATGTCGCCCGTGCGCGCCTCGGCAGCGTCGTGCCAGAGGGCGCTACAGACCACGGCGGTCAGGTCCACAGCGACGCCCGTCTGGTGCTGCACCTGATGGGCGAAGAGGTGGGCCAGGAGGGCGGTGTAGTAACTGTGCTCCGCCACGGACTGAGGCCAGTGGACCGGGAATCGCTGGAACCGATGCACATGCCGCAGCGGCGCCAACATCTGGTACAGTTTGTAGGCACTCATCGCGTCGCGGCGACGAAACTCGGCCGCCGTTCCAGCCACTCACGGGCGGCCAGGGCCCAATCCGAGGCCAGGCAGGCCTGCACCTGCGCGAACGCCCGGCCGAACTCTCCACCCTTGTAGGACTCGAAGGCGCGGAACAGCGGATAGAACACGCCTGCAAAGAACTCCGTCCGACAGGCTTGGGCGGGGTCGACGAAGGCCTGCTGGAGATCCTCGTCCCACCCGGGCTCCTCGGCCTTCAGGGGGAACGGGGCCACGGTCCCGGCCTCGTACGGACTCAGCTGGGTGGCCGGCAAGCCGTGGAGTTTCTCCCAAACGCCCTCATAGGCATGGAAACTGTCACTCACTTGCGTGTACGGTCCGACCCGAACCTCGAGCCGGTCGGCGAGGTACTCCTGCAGCATGCTGAAATGCACAGCGTTGGCGCCGTAGGTGCCCCACACGACGTCGTTCGAGCGACAACAGACGAGCATCCGCAGCGCCCCGTCGCGAACCTTGAAGTAGGCGTGGGTATTGCAGGGCAAATCCAGAGAGTCCATGCCCAAGTCCAGCGGGGCATGCCACATCTGGAGCACGGCCCGACGGGTGTCCGGCTCGCGCTGCAAGAGCTGGATCAGGGCCACGAGTTGGTCTCGGTCGAATGCGCTTCGCCACCGGTGCCCGTAGGCCCCGTGGAACGTGACCCCGTCGTCGCTGAATTCCCGCATCCGGGCGTTGTAGTAGGTGAGCCACGCGACGTCGCGTCGCCCGGCCAACATATGCAGGCTCTCGAAGAGGTGGAAGAACGGGTTCGCGTCTCGCGCCTCCCAGAACACGACACGCTCCTGGGGCCGAGCATAGACCGTGGTCACCGGCTCGGGGGATTCGTAGCAGACCTTTCCCCCACGGGAGGACTGGCGGATGCCGGTACGCTCCAGGAGCGCAATGCCCAGGGGCAGCGCACGGTGCACGTTCCGAGTGCGGAGGATGATCATCGTCGGATGAAGGACTTCGGGGGAGGTCGTCCGACGGTGGACCCCTGGTCAGAGGCCCCCGGAGCCTCGTTGTAACCCCCTTCTTCCACGTCCTCCGCGAAGAGAGAGGCGGCATCCGTGGATTGGCGTACAGCAGCGACGACCGCGCGCTTGACCGCCATCTTCATCGCGCTGTTATGCACCTTGTCGGGGTCAGCGGCTCGGCCGACGTACCGTCCCTGGCGCGAGGACCAGATGGTCGAGGAGGCCGAGCCGAAGGCGACCCCCACGAGCCGCCCGTCGCGAGTGGTCACCCGACACCTCACGACCATGGTGAAGTGGGCATTGACGTCGACGGGAGCCTCCATGGGCCCAGCGATCACCTCGGGCTCCAGGCTGTACCCGTAAGCATGGGCGATGGCGTGGGCCCCCGGTTGAAGGAGCACGGGCTTACTCGCCCCGAACATCTTCCCGTCAACGTAATGGACCCCGACCACAAACTGGTTGCGGATGAACTCCTGGAGGAGGTGGTACTTCCGGACGGCCAGGGCGAAGGTCTGCTCTAACTCTTGGACCGGCGTGAGCGCCGGGGCGCGCGGCTCGAATGGGACCAGACTACCTCGTACGCTCTCCCCTTCCGCTGGAGCAGGAGCGTCTGCGGCGGGTGCGTCAGGGCTCGGGACACTTGGCTGACCCAGTGCGCCAAGAGGACTAATTCGTGTGAGGTTCCGATAGACCTGGGTTGGGTCTTTCTTCGACGTCCGTTCTTCCGTGGCATAGGCCACGTCCTTTCCGACGAGGCTGGCGGCGTCTTTCAGGAGCGTGGAGTCGAAGGTGGTGAGTTCCTGCTCGACGCCTTCCTGGGCAATCACCACCCCACCAGGGCCTCGGCCTCGTCTGGGGGCAATCCGGACGAGACGTCCGGTCTGTTCTACCGCTGGGACAGGATTTTCCATGCCTCTAAGTAGAGCAGGGCATCGGCCACGTGCTGCGAGCACGCCCGGCCCTGCATGAGTGGGTGTTTGAGGGCCCAGGCGCGAACCGTCGGCTTGCTCGCGCGACCGTGACCAATCACGGCCTTCTTTGCGGTACTGGCTTGAATCTGCCACCAGGGGATACGGTGCCCCATGCACCAGAACTTGGCGGCCCCAATCAGCTGGGCGATCAGGAACAGAAACGGGCGTTCCAGGATGACCCAGTGGGGGTGCGCTCGGTCGAGGAGGGTGCCGAGGACCCGATAATCTTCGACTTCACCTTGCTCCGGGTGCAGAAGGAGATCATTCGCCTCCTGCAGATGGCCGGAGTCGCGAAGCGACTCCCCCTCCCAGAGGACGTATCCTCCGATCTTCCGACCGGGCATGTCGATAGACAGAACTCTCACCCGTGCCAGAGCTTGGTTGCTATAGAGACGAGAAGGGCCAGCGTCGCCAGGATTAACGTCCAGTTCGGAAAGTCGAGCCAGGCCAGCGCGTCGATGCGGGACGGAGGGGGTTGGGCCGGGGGCCCGGTGGGTTGCACGTCCATTGGGGTCCCTCCTCCAGTGAACGTGATGTTGCCGGCCCGCCACAGACTCATCTCGTCCGTGTCGAGCCAGTCCAGGATGGTGAGGACTCGATCTGGCCACGGTTCGCTCTGGGCGGCGACGAGGCACAGCCGGGTCTGGAGAGCTCCATCACGGAGAACCTCGACCGTGGCAGCGCTGACGAGATACTCCACGTTCGGCCAGCGGCGGGAGGAACGAGTAATCTTGCCCGTCTTCCTCCACCACGCCCAGTCCTTGTCAGACAGACGGCGCTGGAGCAAGTCAGAAGCTCGCCGCTCAGCCTCTTGCGCCTCCTGGGATACAAGTGGGATGAATTGCCCAGGTTGGCCCAGCAACGTCTGTGCCAGCCCTGGTTGGAGCATCGCGCTTATCCCAGGGACCACCCCAAGTGGGAATTGGATCGGACCACCGAGGAGCCTGAGTTGGGCGGCGTTTGCCTGTTGCTGGGATTGCTGCACAAGCAGGCCCTGGAGGCGCTCCATCGTCTGGTTGCGTACCGCCTCCCAATCTGGGGGCGGTGGGGAAGGCGGGGGAGTCCCAGCCACCTTACCCCCCAGCCAAGGGCCAGAACAGGGTGACTTCCTGAGCCTCAGTGAGGTTGGCGTCGCCGGGCTTATACATTTCCTGGACCCCGTCAGGCATCGTGGCGACCCCGAACATGCCCGCGTTCATCGCCCGTTCGAGTTCCTGGACGGCCTGCTCGGTGTCCAGGTCCAGCTCGACATGACCTCGCTGGTCTCGAATGATCAGCTTTCGCATGGGCTCCCTCCGTTTACGTTACGTAAAGACTACTGTGGCCATTGACGCCGATTCGGGTTGGGCCAGCGGCCCGGGGGTTGGCAGGACGTCCACCAGGCGCAGTTCGTGCCACACAGCCAGGCCCGGCAGAGGGGCAGGGCCGAGGGATCCTTGGCCTCCAAGGCGTGGGCCAACTGGTCCCGGGCCTCCGCCAACGTGTGCTCGAAGGCGTAGAACTGCTCGTCAGTCACGGTCACGCGATAACAGCGCGGCTCCGGGAACGTGCGCCGGGTCTCCTCCTCTTGGAGGTTGATGTGGAAGACCCACAGGCACCCTTCCAGCACGTTCTCCAGCACCATGTAGGTACAGAGTTGCTCGAGGTAGTGCCCATACTCCTCCCGGAGTTTGTGCGGCTCCGGTTCCCGGAAGGCGCGGTTCGTCTTCAACTCGACGGGCCGCCCATCCACGAAGGTATCCGGGCTGTAGAGGATGCCGAGCGCCTCGTGGGTGCCCTCGTCGGCCTGCTCCGGCCGATGGCCCGACGACACACTGTCGATGACGAAGTGGTGGAGCACCCGGCCCGTGAGCCAGAGCCAGACCTGCCGCTCCGTTGGCTCCTTGGGCTCGACCTTCCGCCAGTAGGCAAGGCGTCGGTCGAGTAGGTCGGAGGCATGGATGCCGGGGGCCCGCTCCTCCTTCTCCAGCCACGCGCGAGCCCACGTGAGCAGCCGGGCCTCCTGGTACTCATCCCGAAGGATGTCCAGATCGGGCAGCGGCAACATCGGATCAGAAGCGTCGAGGAGCGGCCCGCCGGGGCGGGCGCGGCGGGGCCTCCGGAGGCTGGTCGTCCCCAGGAGGGGCGGCGTCGGGGCCTGGGCCGGTCGGAGGGGCCTCCGCACGGGGGTTCCCAAGCGTGACGTTGAGTATGTAGGGGGGATGCCCGGTCCGGGTGTTCTCGAACACCAGGAACCGAAGGGGCCGATCCGCCTCCATGGCCCGTTGGATCAGGTCGCCCAGGGAGACTCCGACTGGCTCTTGCGTCTCTCGGGGGGAGTACGTGAGCGAAATGTTGCCGGTCAGCGCATTGCCGGTCTTGGACGGGTAAAGCCCGCCGAGTCGGAGCAGAGGTTCATCGTTCGGATAGGCTGCGTTGGGAGGACGGGGCGCCGGGGGTTCGGACGGAGCTGGCGGAACGAAGGCCATCGTCAGTAGGCTCCTTTCTGAATGAGCCTACTCTACGCAGAAGGGAGCGAGCCACCAAGGGGTTTTTCAGGCAGCGGTTCGACAGCCACGCTCCAGGCCGGGCGCAGCTGTTGCACGGTGTGTCCCGCTGCCTCCGCCAAGGCCTGACTGGGGAATTGGTGGGCCACGTCTCTCGGGCCCCACGTGAGCCACCCGGAGGTCCGGAGTTCCCGAAGGTAGCGAATGCCGAGGTACGGGTGGCTGGCCTTGACGAGATAGGTCTGGCTCATAGGGGGTCGACCTTCGCCCACGTGGGGCCCCTGGCGATCTCGATGGTGAGGGGGACCGCCAGCGTGAACCCGAAGGGCCGCGTGCTGGGGTGCTCGCACACCTGGCGAATCAGCCGGATGAGCGGCGCACGTTCCTCCTTCACGGTCTCAAACACGAGGGAATCATGGACCTCCCCGATGATGCGGGTCTTCCAGGAGCGGAGGATGCGGGCCAGCCGCCGGAGGACCAGCAGGACGAGGTCGCTGGCCATCGACTGGACAGGGTAGTTCATCGCCTTCCGCCAGCCTTCGGGGTTCGAGGGGAAGTACCACTGGCGCTGGAACGGGCTGGTGATCTGCTCCCCCGCCGACAGGCGCTGGGCCAGGTGTGTCGTGAACGCTTTGTACCCGGCGAAGGTCCGAAAGAAGGCGTCGATGTAGTGCTGGACTTCGTCGGGGGGGAGCCAGACGGCGCCCTCCGTGTCATGGAAGATCTTCCACGACAGCGAGTCGGCGCTGATGCCGTACAGGACGGCAAAGTTCGTCATCTTGCCGACGTCCCGCTGCACCTTATGCTCAGCCTTGAACCGCACGAAGTCCGCCTTCGTCTGCGGTTCTCGCAAGCCCAAGGCGCGCGCGGCGGTGATCGCGTGGACATCTCGCCCCTGCCGGATCCACTGGAGCATGACGGGATCTTGGGACAGGTGCCCGGCGATGCGCCACTCCAGCTGGGCGAAGTCCGCCTGGACGATGCAGTCGTACCCCTCGGAGGGCACAATGAGTTCCCGCGCCACCGACGGGACATTCTGGAGATTGTACTGGTAGGAGGCGAGGCGCCCCGTGGCCGTGCGGCCGAGGGAGTAGAACGAGTGGACCCGAGGCCGGCCCGCCTTCGACCAGGCCTTGTAGTAGGTGGAGTGGACCTTCTCCTGAACGCTGTACTCCAGCAGGCGGGTGAGCAACGCGACGAGGGCCGCGTCGCGGCGGGTCTGCGCCTGGTAGCGGGCCCAGAGCAGGCAGGTGCGATCCGTGCTGTAGCCTTGCGTGCGCGTCTTCCGGAGTGGGGTCGCGTGGAAGCGCGGCCCGTAGAGGGCCTCGGAGAGTTGCTGGTGGCTGTCGAGGTTGGCGATGCCGAGGGCCTGCTGGAGGTCGGCCTTCTCCTGCGTCAGCCAGGGCCCGACCGTCGTCTCGGCTCGCTCTTTGAGCGTCTCACGGTCCACCGCCATCCCGGTGCCCCCGATCGTGGCCAGGATCGGCAGGACGTCCATGGCCAGATCCCACACGGGGCGAAGCCCCGTGCGGTCGATCTCCTGGGCCAGCGGGGGGTAGAGGTGGACGGGGGCATCGGCATCGCCCCCACATCGGTCGGCGAGCTCCTCATCGGACATCTGGTCGAAGTCGTCAGGCTTGAGTTTCCCCACGGTGGGGCGCCATTGCCCCACCGAGGTCATGCGCAGGGCCAGGTGCTCCAGCGTGAAGTCCGGCTGATCCGGATACAGCCACTGCGCAGCGGTCTCCGTGCAGAAGTACGGGACGTCGGGCAGGGGGAGCCCCGCCCGGACGAGCATGGAGAGATCCGAGATGAGGTTGTGGCCGACGACGATCACATTTTACGTTACGTAAACAACCTCTTGAAACATTGCAGCAGGAGTCCATGGAACATCGCCCAGAAGCGTTCCTCTCGAGAGCCCATCAGGAGCATGACGACCCGCTGCGTAGGCGACAGGGAGTACCGCTGGTACGTCGGAACGTCCGGGTACTTGCGTCGGAGCCGACGGGTCCGTTCACCGAGCCGCTTCAGGGAGCGGAGTTTCCGATCTGACAGGCTCATGGCTTCTTGTCCAAGTACTCATCCACGAGGGGCCCAGCACAAGCCATCACAAACTCGAGCACCTCGTTCCACTCCTCCTCGGGCATCTCGCTGATGGCCTTCCAGATGGTGTTGGCCTGCTCGCAGAACGTGGCCTTCCGGAAGGCGGTGTGGAAGCCCTCGCCGATCACGCCCTTCAGATCTTCCCGTTGCTCAGCTGTCATCGGCATGGTCGGCCTCCTCAATGACATGGCGTTCCCGGTCCGTCGCCACCTCTATGGTCAGCAGGACGACGATGTCTCTGCCGTCTGGCCCCTCACCTCGAGCCAAACGCATCCAGAGGCGGCAGAACCGCCCCTTCGTGTCGTACCCATACTTGCAGAACACGTACTGCCAATCCGGGTGGTAGAAGAACCACGGCTCGACCTGGGCACAGCCCTTCAGGTCCAGCGGAATCACGTCATCGAGGGCCTCGCCTAGCGTGTCGTCGGTGATCCAAGGATTCATGGGGGTGGCCCAGACTTACTCCCTGGCTGCGCCGGGTACTCGCCTCGGTCGAAACGGTCACGGATCTTCTGGGGCCACCACTGTCGCTTCACGCTGTGGAGGATGAACCACTCCTTGGCGCAGAGGACCACAGCGATCCAGAGTTGGTCCCACCGCATGTTAGTGGGAATCCTGCCCGGCCAACCCCCCACCCTGCGGGTCATTTCCGGGGTTCCAGTAATCCTTGGACTGCTTCTCAGCGGAGAGCCGATAGGCCGTGGTCGAGTGGCTGGTCTGCGTGAAACTCTGCATCGGGGCTGCTGCGTTATAGGCGGCCACGTTGCCGACCGCGACGCCCCGGCCCTGCCACAGAGAGGGCTCGGCGCCGAGGTACACAAAGGTCCAGTCGCCCTGGGCCTCCCGTGCCTTGATGATCTCTTTGATCTGCGGCTCGGTCGTTTCCCGGGAGGAGTTCTCCTCGCCGTCCGTGATGATGAGGCACACGACCTTCTCATCCGGCTGCTTCGCCTGGTCCGCCAGCCGGACCATGTTGGCCACGGCATCGAACAGGGCCGTGTTCCCGCCGGGCGTGTACGACTTCTCGTCCAAGGGCTTCACATCGGCCAGCGGGGTGGCCTGGAAGACGGTGGTGACCAGCGTGTTAAACTTGGACAGGATCATCCGACAGGCCTCGGGCTTCTCCTGCTGCTCCTTGAGGAACAGGTTGAAGCCGCCGATGACATCGGCTCGCTTCGGGCTCATGGAGCCACTCTCATCCAGGATGACGTTGATCAACGTGGGGTACATGAATCCTCCTGTGCTACGCACTCGGCGTAGGGTTTGAGGTGTTGGGTGTCGGCGGGCTGTCGCTCGTCCGCCGATTCAAGCAGGCCGATGAGTCCTCCCAGGTAAATGCGGAGAATACGCTCGTGGTGAGACGGCTCCTTCTCTCCTGAGGTGACTGTCCACAGATGCAGTGCCTGTCGGATCGTTTGGGCTTCTGCGAGCGCGTTGTCGCCCCGAATGAAGATCCCTCGCCAATCCTCGCCGAACTTCATGGGTCCGGTCTCTGGTCTCACTCTGCATCCCCCCATCCGGGCGGAGCGTCTTCGAGCAATCCGTCATCGTTTCCGCTGAGCATCTCGGCCAGTTTCAGGGCTTCCGCGATTTGATCGAGAGGATAGAGACGATAGCCGATGCCCCACTTCGAAGGCTTCCGTCCGGGGTAGCCGATCTCCCGCTCGTAATCGTTGACGAGGAAGACTTCGCCCGGATAAAACACCCGCTTCTTCACCTCGATCTGTTTGTCTCGGACGTTGTAAGAGACGTTGCCTTTGCACTCCTCCTTCGCGGTCCACTCGAAATCGTCGCAGTAATTGTCCTCCACGTCTGGGGCCCACGTGATTACACAGAGCTGCACCATGTTGAGATCCATTCCACCACCACCTTTGGGTCTTTGCAGATCACCTTCCGTTGCCCATCACTGAGTCCCGCCAGGCGGAGTTCCCCCGTGCTCGGCCGCCACTCTAGGTCGAGCCCGAGCACGGAGGGAGGCGTCGGGAAGCACTGCGCCAGCGCCTCGGAATCCTTGACCCACTCGATCGGAGCCACCGGCTGACGAGCCTCCCAGGCGGTACGAATGTCGTCCACGATCTCGGGGTAGAGACCGGGGTTCCGCCCTGAGAGGGCCGCAGCCGGATGGTACGTGGCACGGACGGGGACGGGCAGGGACGGCCCGCCTTGATGGTCCAACACCCGTAGGCGAGCCTCTCGAATGCCCAGGCGCCCGTTGTTCAGGACGCCTCGGACCGCCGTCTCTCCCAGCACGAGCACGCCTCGGCACTTGGAGTAGTCCAACGCCTGGAGTTCGTCCAGCAAGTAGGGGCGGCACTTGCGGACCTGGAGCATGTTGGGGTTCCCACTTTCCTTCGTCCCGCACCGCACGACGTTCGTGAAGAACACCTGCTCGGGATCGACTCCGGCCTCCTGCAACGCCTGCCGAAGGAGTTGCCCCGACTCTCCGACGAGCGGCTGGCCGATCGCGTGGCCGGTGGCGGCACAGGCCGAGGCCCGGGGCCGCTGGCACTCCCGGCACCACGTGTCCTCGACGCGGGCGGGAGCCTCGGCGATAACCACCAGTGCCGGCTGAGCCGGGCCGAACCCGGGCATGCAGACGGTCGCCACCTTCTCCCACCGAGGGCAGAGCCGACAGAGCCCGGGCCCCGTGGGAATGGACTCACGCGGCGGTGTGGTAGTCGTCCGGACTCGGGGTGTACGCCGCGATGATGTCGGGCCAGTCGATGTACTGTCCATCCTTGTATGACCTGAGATCCTTCACCCACTCGGCGGCTCGCTCGGGCCCGCCGATGCAGTCCAGCGTCGCGTGAAACCAATCCAACGGTTCTGCGTGCTCCTCCAGGCAACGCTGGCAATAGGCCAGGGAGAACGCACCGAGGACGGAGGAGGCGACGCCCTTGGCGGGCTTTCCACAGACGTCACATGTTGGCCACGGCATCCGTTCCTCCTACCAACACGGCGTCGGTTTGGCTCGCTGATCAGTCTCCGCGATGGGCTCGAACGACTTCGCCGTGACTTTGCTTTCCGTGTACCAATGCACTTCGTAGCCGAACTGCTTGTTGACCTTGTAGACCTTGCCAAACCGACCGTTAAGGTCGAAGCAATCCATGGCCCGGAACACAGCCTTCGGGGCTTGGCGAGCCTCCGAGAGGGCGTCGGCGACACACGAGCCGACGACGGCGAGGATGGCTGCAACGATGAGCCCCAGCACGCCCCACTGTACGATCGCCTTGACCCGTAAGCGGGTGAGCGGTGTTACCATCGCGCGATGACGGCGTACTGCTCGCCGACGCGGCCGATGAGCCAGGGATCCGCGAAGACCTCATGCATCTCGTAGGCCGGTTCGACGACGTAGAATGCGTCGAACACCTTGGCGTGCCGGGCCTCATCATACTTGTGCAGCGCCTCCACAGGGATCGGCTCACTGTAATCCCGAACCTCGTACCACTTGGCGACCCGCACTCGGAAGGGCATTGGCGGGAGCACCCGGCGGATGCGAGCCCTGACCTCTTGTCTGCGATACAGCGGCCCCCAGCGTAGCGCGGCTTCCTGGTACAGGTTCTGGACGAGTAGGTCGGTCTTGAGGACGGCTTCCAGCGTGGCCATGGGCTCCTCCGTGGGTGTGGAGTTTAATCCAGGAACGCCATCTCCTCGGTCAGGACCTCATTGTTCAGCAGCACGCGGTGCCAGCCCTTGAGGGTCAGGGTCGCGTGGTCTGGGTGGCTCACCTTCCCCTTAGCGTACACCAGGGCGTCCCGCGTCATCCGGCGCCAGCCGAATGCCTTCCGCTCCTGTTCGGGCAGCGCGTTGAACTCGTCTTCCGTGATCCCGTTCGGGTGCTTCCGGTGGACGTGCACGACCACACCGCCCGTGCGGTAGAGCCACTGGCAGAGGTGCGGCTTTGACCGTCCCCGTTGGATGGGCTCGTGCTGCAGGATGAACTCGTTGGACACCCGCACGTCCGGAGCGGGGATGAAGTACCACTCCCCCTGCCGCTTGAACACGTCGTTGGAGCGGGCGAAGCGGGTCTGGCGTGGGAGCTTACTCGCGGACGAGCGAACCGGCTCAGGCTGGAGCCGGTGCATCGCGTCGAAGACGTCCCGGCTGTACTGGTCCACGCCCGCCACGAAGAAGTGCCGCTCGTCGTGGCCACACAGGAACTTCCGGCTCTCGCGCCCCTGAACATGCAGGAGCAGGTGCTTCTCATCCGGCTTCACGTCGAGCACCATGATCTGCACGGGGGCCTGGTACGACAGCTCGAAGACCTCGCCCTTGCGCCCGGGCTGAACATTGAGCCGGAACCCTCCGGGCGTCATCGAGTGGCCAGCCAGGGGCCTCGTTTTGAACGAGGACCCGATCTTCTTGAAGTGCGCGTCAATCTTGTGGACGTTGATGGCCATGCCTCCTCCTTTCACGTTTACGTTACGTAAACTCCTGCAGCACAGCATCTACTTGGTCTGGTGCCAGTTCGCCGGGATCTTTCGCCCCCTCATAATCGACGAGGACGGTCTCGATGAGGGGGCGCAGGCGAAGGTACAACTCGTACGCCTCACACCGAGCCTCCCGATCGAGCCACACCAGGATCTTCTTCACCTGGTGGTCCCGGATCACGTCGAGCAGTTGCGCAAGTTGGCTGGGGCTGGGCCGATTGCCCAGCAGGGCCACCGCTGGGTCGCCCGCCCGCACCACGGCGAACACGTCGAAGGG
>ERZ1292632.246-Hain-H43-01um-R2-246-length-57401-cov-22_pt2 | contig 23156 bp, 29 predicted proteins | sample MGYA00564407_ERZ1292632 | MGnify/ENA primary metagenome ERZ1292632 (study PRJEB36523, sample SAMEA6512637) | groundwater metagenome | collected 2019-01-08 | study: AquaDiva: Metagenomics assemblies of 32 groundwater samples | reverse complement strand
GTCCACCTGCGCGGAGCCGCAGATGCTGTCCACCTGCGCGGAGTCTAAGATGCCGACAATCCGACCGGCGTAGAACTTCTCTAGCTTTGCGGTTCCGGCGATGATCCAATCTCCACCGACAAGGAGTTTCCTTGCCCCGCCTTTGACGATGCGGCTCTCGATGTACCTGCGTAGGAAATCTTCCACGTAGGATTTTCTGGCGTCGTCATACCACGCGGGGATGTCGTCTTGGTCTGTCCGGAGGATGTACTTATCCGGCTGGGCAAGGTCCGACTCATCATCCGGATAGAACTCCACTCGCACGATCTCACGCGGATTGTCGGCGATCCCAGCGAGAGATATGATGTCCTCGTGCGAGTCTACCATGTCATGATGGTGGATATCCGTTCGAGTCACCACAGCGGACCTCCATTTGCACATATGCTATTCTCCTTTCCTCGAATCGCACTTCTGGTTATCCATCTGAGACACGTAAGCGGCAAGGACGAACACGGCGCACATAACTCCAGATGCCATCACCTCGCTACTTCCTGTATGCCTAGCAATCAAACATCCAACCGCGAAGGCAGTCAACATCAACAGTTGCGAAACAAATAGTTTCACGGCTTACCTCACAGAATCATTCTTCCGTGACTCTTTCTTTAACTCACTCCTCACTAACTCTCTGGCGTCATGCCAAAGAGAAGGACATGCCCGCTTGCGGAATGATTCGCTCCTCTTGACATCGTACCAGTACAGCAACATCTTCAGCATATCCAGCGGCTTTACTCTCATGCAGATATTCCTTTCTCTACTTGTGCTTATGGTCCGTGCGGTAGGCCGCAATCAGAATGACATTCAGCTTTCGCCGAATCTTTTCCGGTATTCCCTTCGCGGACATCACCGCGACAACGGCGTCATGGTGCCCTCTGGTATACGGGCACATCTCAGCGCACATCTTCTTTGCCATGCTCAATCTCCTTTCCTCGAATCATTCTTCTGTTCAGCGACCGCTTGACGATAGTTCACCAACACTTCCCCCGGTTTGACACTAGGGTACGCGAGGGCGGCCAGTATGAAGGCATCCGTCCCCATCTTGCGGTTCAACTCCACGGCGTCCTTAATGTCCTGTTCTTGTTCAGGTGTCATGGCTTCCCCTTAACCTTCTTGGTCTGCTCGATAAGTTCCACAATGCGATGAGGAGAGCATTCAAGACCACTACAATCCTTCATATACAGAAGGGCCTGCCCCCGATGGGCTTTAACGGCATGGACATCCCTATTCACGCACACTATCGCCCACGCCCTAATTGGCTCTCGTTTCACCTGGAACATCCTGCCCTCGATTCATTCTTCGTGCTATGCGCCTCGGCCTTGGCGATGGCGGCATAGACGAGCGACAGATCGGCATGAGCATATACGAGGTCAATCCACAGCACGGACTTCAACGCCTCCAGCATCTCGGGCGCGGCGCAGATCAGGGCGGCGTCTGCTTTATGCTGGATGGACTCGCAGATGATTGTCCCCATTGGCCCACCAGCCCTGATCTCTCCCTCGTAAATCTCCCACGGTCCCGGCGTATGACTCACTTCGCGCCTCCTTTCATCGAATGGTTTATCGCACTATTCGCCATCATCCACCATCTCCTGCTCTTCGATCTCCAGTCTCACGATAAGATCCGACAGCGCCCGCTTCGTCAGCACCAGCGAAAACGCGGGATCGTTGATATCCACGATCCGAAGCAAGGTCTTGTCGAGTCGGGACTCTCCGGGCCTCCACTTGCTCCGCGCTTTCGGAGGATGGCTGAAAGACAAGTCTCTCCATTTTCCGTCTCCGTCACTGACGCTTAGCGACATCGGCCATGCCCTCGGTTATAGAGCGGTGCCACTCGGCGAGGAACTCGCTGATCCCAGCGTAGTAGCTTTCGTCGGTGTCGTTATTCATCAAGTCTTCGAGCGTCCACAGCCACTCAAGGCCGAGGGCTTCGCAGATGTCCTGGTGCCACTCGTGGAGGAACTCCACGGTGCCGTCAACGTATGCGCCCCCGATCGGCGGGGCGTTCAGTTCGGATTCGATGGCTTGGAGCCAGGGGACCAAGTCAACGGCATCGTTGAAAAGGTGCCATTCTAATTCCCCTGCCAGATCTGCCATGAACATCTCCCGGAAACTTCCATATCTCATAGCTTGAACCTCCTCGCTTCTATCTCCTCCGGTGTCGGAACAAGACCGAGCTTGGCCGCGTCCGCAAGCTGGCGCGTCATCTCTGCGCGGGCGCTGGCGTTCTGGCGCGTCCGGATGTCGTCGCTAACGCGCTGGCCTTCCTTCTCGACTACCGCGTTTTCCTCCGGCGTCAAGGGCTGATGCGGCTGCATCAGGTCTTTCATGGGCGGGGGCGCGCCGAATTTCTCCCGCGCTTCCTTGTGCGCTTTCGCAAGCTCGATGATCGCCTCCACGAGCGCGAAGGCTTCGCCTGCGTCGAGTACGAGCGTATGCGCCATCATCGTATGCTCGGTCAGGAAATACTGGCCTCCGATACGCTCGACGTGGAGCGCCGAATTGACGCTACCGAGCCGGAGTCCGATCTCGACGCCGAAGTCCCCGGCCCCTGTTGTTCTCCGGTATGCCGTCGCGCCGCTCTCTCGGGCGAGCGGGATCAACTCGCGCTTTCCGCCTTCGAGTGCCTCGTCGAGCGCGCCAAGGCAGCGGAAAACCTGGGCCTGCGCGGGCGTCGCCTGATACGTCTGCCCGTTCCCGCGCGCCCAGCCGTCTCCGATGTCGCCGCAACTCCAACGGGCAAGCTCGACCAGGCGCGGGTCACGGATCGGCGTAGACCTACTGATGGGCGTCGGAAGATTATCGCCGACCGTCTGGAGCGTTTCTACGCGGAGAGGTTGTTTCATCGTTTGCACCCTTCAAGTTTTCTCACTAACCACGATAGCGCCGCCTCAGTGCTTCCCTCGCGGCAATCTTGAGGAGAATCTACGCCTGGCTCGCCATGACAACCATGCCCTAACGCGCCATCTACTAGGTAAAAGTCAGCGCAGGTGTCCATCTCCGCGTATCGTGCCTCTATCATGTAGATATTGCTGTGCCCCTTATCTAGCTCTCGATCATGTTCAGCGCGTAGCTGATCTAGCTTTTTATCAAACCTGTGCACGCAGTCAGTTATCACGACCACAGCGCTGTGCCACGCGTGTGTTTCATCCCAGGCTACCGCCTCTACGTCAAACTCATGTTCAGCTAACTTAGCCATGGCGGTAGGAAGATCGTTAAGGCGACACCTCATCTCTTCGAGTCGAGCGGCCTGCCAAGCAGCGTCGTCACCAACTAGTCGCACGGTGATAATCATCTACCACTTCTCACAATCACGCAGACAGTCGGCGCAGATGAGCCGCTCTCGTCCATCGCCACCCATAGTCTCGAGGCGTTCATTTTCTCCGCAACACGCGCAGTCACCGCGCTGTCTTCCATATGGAGCGCGATACCCAGGAGACACCCCACGTCGACACCCGCATCCCCGTAATAGCCCAGCCCCGCGTTGTCGCGCTGCTTCATCATCGAGCAGCTTCCGTAACTCTTGTCCGCTCGTCAAGTATCTTCTTGGCGCCATCATCGCCCCCTCCATCTTTTTTTCCTTTCTCTTTTATGCCAAATAGAGGAACATTGTCTTGCCAGTTCGCGGCGCAGAGCTTTCCCTCAGCGTATAGAGGTACTTTAAGATAAGGTTTTCCTAGGTCGTCGTTAAATTCCTCCATGATCTTTTGCGCGATGATCGAGACTGATTTAACCTCGCTAACTGGTGTTTCAATTATCAGTTCATCGTGCACGGTTAACAGTAATTGCGCGTTTGTAGATGTTAGCGCGTCATCAAGTCTGACCATCATGTCTTTAATGATGTCAGCTGCACTGCCCTGACAGATAGCGTTTAACGCTTGATATGGAAAGAGTCCCTTTTTTTCTTCCTCATTCTTTCTCCAGCCTGGATTAAGTCGGCGCCGTCTTCCTAAGACGGTCCGCACGTAGCCTCTATCTATCAACGCGCGCCCCACGTCTTGTTGTAATGGGCGCAGCTCTGGCACGTTCTTGTGATAAAGCTCAACGATAGCTGCACCCATTGCGTCATCGATGAGTTGTCCGTCGCTACGTAGACTGGCGATCAACTTAGCTTTTCCCATGCCATACACAAACCCGAAGTTTAAGCTCTTAGCTGACTTACGGCTGACTCTATTTTCCAGGATTTCATCAGTGCACCATTGATGAAAGTCCATAGAAGGGTTATCACGATACGCCCCTATGAGCCTTGATGACCCGGTATAATGCGCAAACAGGCGATACTCGATCTGACTTAAATCTACATCGATGAACGCATGACCAGGCCTTGGAGTAAAATATCGCTTGGCGCCACGCGCTACCCAGTGTTCAACATCGGCGTTTTCAAGTGCGATGTGCCAAGTCGTGTCACCTGAAACCTGTTGTAAGTTTGGGTCACTGGAAGAAAATCGACCAGTCGTGGTGCCAGCTTGCCAATAATTGGTGTGAATCGCACCAGCGTCATGCCAGTAACGGTATGGCTCAATGAACGCCGTGCGAAGATGCTCTAATTGCCGCGCTTGCCTGATCAAGTTGAACATCGAGGTCCGAGTGGGCCATCGCACGGCATACTCTTGCAGCGTTGCGTCGTCGAATTTCGGTTGACCATGAGGAAAGCGCTCGGTGCGTTCGGTACGCGCTAGGATGGGCATGCCTAGACGGTTACCAACGAGATCAGCAAGCTCATCTGAGCTGTTAGGGTTAAAGCTGACACCGGTGAGTTGCTCTAACTTGCTCTCTATAATCAACAGTTCACGTAACGTGGTGGTCTCGTCTTGTTTAAGCCGATCAACATCAACGGCGATGCCCGTAAGTTCCATCTTGGTAAGAACGCGGATGAGGCGCCGTTCAAGTTGATGCAATTGAGTCATCCCCTGCCTCTCCAGTTGTCCTTCTTGACGAGCAGCTAAACGTAGCGCACGTTCCACGTCACCACAAGCGTAGTGCGCTTCCATGTCGATGGGAGCCGGGCGCATGTCCCATGCTCCAGTACCGACGTCCTTGAGGTATCTATCAAGGATCGCCTGCTCTGCCGCCGGCATGCCGAGCTCGGTCTCGCACAGTGGTTTTAATCTGTGAGTGATCTCATTTTCGTTTACTAGAACCGCAGCCACTAACGTGCACCACAGTTCGGTCTCGTCGGGGACTGCAACGCCATGGACGTCTAGGTGCTTCATGTCAAACTTCAAGTTGTGATTTACGAGCAAGCGCTTCGGCCGTGCCCAGAGAGTGTCGCGTAACCAAGCCAGCGTACTATCGCTATTCAGATTCTGACTGTCAGGCGCTGTGTGTCTCAATGGTAGATACCACGCCGTGCCGGGAACAGCGACGGCCACGCCGAGGATATCGGCCTTCCAAGGATTGAGCGCGGCTTTTTTATCCTTGCCGATGCCCGGCCGCGGACAGGTCTCCAGGTCAATGGCCAGTACTGGTGCATCCGCTAAATTAGGCAACGCTTCACCTGGCACGATGACGTTGTGCTCAAACTCTAGTTTTTCCCACGCGGGGTCTAGCATATAGGATATTCCTCACCGTGCTTAATGATCAGCGCGTGTAATTTCTGCGCGTACTCCTTAGTGTCATAAAAGTGAAAGCGTCTCACCCACTGAGGATGAGGAAAACCCAAAGTGCAAACGCTTGAGGCATCTAGCGTCGTCTTTGCGAGATGACCAAGGCAAATGATCAACGGTTTACCAAGCGCATGCCAGAGTGCTTTGATCTTTTCATTTTGATTAACCCCTTTGATGTCATACGCGTTTACGAAATGTACGGCCCGCTCCGGGATCTCAGACACGTCAAGTAGAGCGCTGAGCGTTTCACTGCTACCATGAAGACCGCTGAACGGTTCCCAGTGATCACCGTTGCAACGTTCACCTACAAAGAGAACGCTGGGGCGCAGTGAGCCCCAGGATTCCACGTTAAGCTCGTTAAGCGCGTCTTTGATCTTTTGTTCAAGTGCCCAGGTGGTGGCGATCCGCTCTACCTCAACGTCAGTAATATCGCGATTGGATGTATCGATGCTTTGCGGATAATAACGCACGCCGCGTTCACCCAACGCCAAGTTTGATGACATAGCTGCGACGAACTGCATGTGTAAACGAGAGTGCTCTGACTCTGTTGAGACCATGTCGTCAGGTTGCTTTGCCAGCCGCTTGGCAACGGTCTTCCAATCGGCATGGACGTAAACGCTTAGTGCACCGAGACGATTCATGATGCGCGCAACGCAACGTTGTAGATGAGAAGAGAACTTGACGTTGACGCCACTTCTAAACACTGGCCCGTAGGCGAGCTCGCTCAAAGCGAAACGATCTAGCACGCCTTCTTGGCATGCATGCGCTATGTAGTCTCGATGATAATCCCAAAACCTATCAAGGCGACCAAGATGATGTATTTCCATGCCAAGTCGCTTAGCTAACATCCGGCACAGGTGCGTCTTCCCAACGTGATCTGCCCCTTCGACGATGATCATCGCCGTTCTCCTTTCTGCTCTATAGAGTCAAAGCACAGCATCAGTTTGTCAAGCTTGCGCTCCAACAGCGCTCGAAGTGTTTTCAGCGCGTTAAGATTGGTCAATGATCGAAGCGCTTTTTTCCAGGCCCACGCGCACGTCATGAGATCAAGAAGCGACGGCTCTTTTACAGAAGAAAGAAACGCTTCAACGTTTTCTACGGCAAACTCACCGTCGCACGTGCGAAGAACGCGCTCTCGCTTTAGCATCTCTCCGATAAATGCCGTGGTGGTAGTCTCTGAGATTGGTAAGCAAGGCGTGCTCTCAAATGGAACGATCGTCCGTACTGCGGCAAGATCTTTATCGTAGAGATGCATGCTGCCGACCTGGTGGGTGTAGCCTCCTAGCTTTATGCCTAGCTCCATCGCCATCAGCTCCTGCAAGACCGTGAAGCAGAACGCGTCATAGGGCAGTCCCAGCCAGGCGTCATTAGAGCGCATGGTGACGATGAGGTTAAGGTAACCCAAGTTTGAGATAAACTGCAACGACAGTGTACATGGAGTATCCTTGCTGCTGACCTTGAGATCGTCCAACTTAAAGATGGGAAGCACCGCCTGTCGGGTGTCGGGGTCGCGTTTCATCTTGTTGACCACGAGGTCCCACGCTCCACTCTTAAAGATGCGAGGACCGTATGCGCCATGTAACCGCTCTCCGTCATCGCTGAACCTATGATAACTGGGCGCATAGTAGCGGATGAAGTCGAGGGCATCATCGCCCGCTAGATACCAAGCGAGTTCACCGGCCGCGTACGCCAGCGACCAGCGGCGCTCAGGGATGAGCACGAGGCGGTTCCGTGGACTGGTGAGGCGCGTCTGAAATCCCACCAGTTGCCGGCATGGGAGGCCACGCGGCTTGCTCTTCATGCCAGCGTCGATGACCTGCTCCCAGGTATCTATGACCATCTCGGTCAACGATGAACAGCTGTTTATTCCCATAGCGCTGCCTCCTCTTCCCATCTGATGATGGTGGGCGCCGCGGCCGTGACCTGTCGCACGACATGGGGGTATGACATCCGATGATTACACGTTCGACAGCCGATGAGCACCCGCCGCTTCTTTTGGGTAAAGTACCGGTACTTGAACATCATCTCGCTGTTCCATAGATCGAGCAACGGGGTCTTCTCCACGTTTCCTACCACCGGAATCTTGGCGTCGGTCGGGTCGATGGCGCAGCAAATGGGCACGTCACCGTTCCATAGCACGACGGCGTGACGCTGGGTGCGCATGCAGTAGGCCTTGAGCGGCTCGACGTCCTTCATGCCACGCGCATGAAACATATCGGTGATGGATGCGTTCTTCTCGATGCGAGACACTCGCATGTCGGTAAGCGCGATGAAGTTTCGACATGGTGAGTTATGACGATACTTGTGCATCGTGAACTCGACGTTAAACTTAGATGTCAGCTCGTTGATCAACGCCAGGTACCGCTCGTGCTGATCGCCCTCATCATACACGTTGAGATTGATGGTATTGATCCCGGCGTCGTAGAGCGCAACGACACGCTCAAGACTCGTCGCAAGGTCCACGCCCTTGAACAGCGGATCGCCATTTGTGCTCACGTAGATGGAGCTGCGCGGACAGGCAGCGCGAACTTCCGCTATCTTGGCGGCAAGGCTCTTGTCGAGCAGCGGCTCATTGAGCAGAAACATCGACACGATGCCGTCGAATCGAGATGCCTTAAGAGCTTCCATGATAGCTCGCCACGTGGCGTCATTCATGAACTTGACAAAGTCACGTCTGCCCGTGCTGATGGGGCAGAACTGGCAGCGCCTGTTGCAGTGACTGCTCGTCTCGATGGAGATCCGATTAAATAATGGAAACTTCTCATCACCGCCGTAGACCACCGGCCGCTGCTTGATGATGTCGAAGAAGCTGGCCATCTGACTCTCCTATCTAACCAGTCGTGGCTTCTTAGGTACCCAGCCGAGGCTTGGCGCGTCGAGGTCGAAGCGCAACCACGCTGAGTCATCGTCGTATGCTGGCTTGATGCCATCGAGCGTCGCCTTCATCAAGGCGCCGATCCACATCGCGACCTCGACGCAGACGCCCTTTCCCAGCTGCGCGATGGGCGCGGGCCCAAGTATAGCCCAGTCATCGGGTAGGCCCATGAGACGAGCTAGTTCTCGGACCGTCAACGATCTATGATACTCGGGGTGCAGGTAATGCCCGCTCGCGCTGTAGACCACGGGGCATGCGGCGTTACGATTAAGCCGCTTGGTCTGATGGAAGCTGAAGCCGATGCCCGCCTGCTTTTTGGCCCAAAGGCGCGGGGCCGTGCTGAGGACGGCGTCAGGCATCCGTTGAATGTTGCAGCCCTCTCTCATCTCGTGATAGAGCGCCACGACGTCAGGTTTATCGTGCGTGGTGTAATAGTGCTGCAGCAGCGGGGGTGACAGCTTCCTGACATCTGACAACGTCGGCTGGTCGGCATTGAACACGTCGCGGTCGAGATGATTGGCGACCCTGCGCCATGGCTCATCGTCCCACGTGGCGAACCGGCGGCGTGGGTCGCCGATGACGTCACCGACGAGAACGTGAGCATCTCGCCAACGGAGCTGCTCCGTGATCTCAAACACGGGTAAGCGAAGGTCTTCTCGATAGAGGATGAAATACAGTCTTTGGCGATGCTGGGCGTTGCCGAACTGCGCCGCGTTGTGATAGATCTCCGCGACGCGATATCCGGCGCCGTGCTTTTCATAGAGCTGCTCCATGAGTGGACGACCTATAGTCCCAAACTGCTGCACGCTCTCAACGCAGATCAGCGGTGGCTTTAGCCACGATGCTAGCTCAAATACTTGTCGCAGATCGATGGTGGGCGATGAAAACGCACCGCGCGCCCTTGAGCAATGTCCATGACCGAGACACGAGAAGCCCGTGCAGCGTGGATTACCGTAGACTAGCTCCACGCCATTGAACTGCTCAGCTACCTCACGCCAGGTCTCGAACGGGCCTTGCATGAAAGGGATGCGCAGGTTGTGCTCGACGGTTCGCTCACCGAGATCAAAGACCTCCATCTGAGCGAGGACCTTGAAGCTGCGTTGAACGCCTACCGTGAACGCGCCCATGAAGCAGTGGGCGCCGAGAGCCGTATACTCGCTCATGGCTTTTCCTCAAAGAGTTGACGCGCCCGTATCAACGCCTCGGCCCCGTGATTAGACGCCTCTCGCGTGAACTGACGTAAGAGGATAGACTTCAAGTCGGGCGGTTGATAGTTTTCGCCCTTCGGATGCAGCGGAGAGCGCCCCTCGTTCCTCGACTTTGTCATGTTGCTGCACTGGATCTCGTTGAAGATGGGTTCAACGTCGATCCCAGCTGCCGCCGCACTTCCGAGGACCACGTAGAGCAGATCTCCGATGGCATCAGCGATCTCCACCACGTCTTGATCGTGCCAGGCTTCCATGAGTTCGCTAGCTTCTTGAACTATCATGTGAGAGCGCTGGATGCCAGTCGTGAGCCAGTCCTGCAACCACGCGGCCTGTCCCTCCAGCGGGCCCTTTACCAGGCTCTGCAAGAGGCCTGTCTTGAACCCATGCTTCAGGTGGAACATCTCTACGCCACGTTGTGCTTCGCAAATGGTCGTCATCTAATCACCTCTATCTAACATAGATGTAACATCAGGCCTCAAGATCTCGCCATTTAAGGCCTTCCACGCCCTGAATACGTGGAAAACCACGTTCTTGGGCCACGCGGGCCTCTAATGGCCGCTTAGGCCCATCGGGGTCATCGTAGAACATAGTCTTCACGTTATCTACCATCTTGGCGCGGTTAGAGACAATGGGGCTGTTCTAGCAGCTACCCGCTCCATGCCGTCTACCCAGAACCCAGCCGTGAGTCTAGGATTGGTCCGCAAGCGCTCTCGTTGCCACGCCACGTGATCCCAGTAGCTACCCTCTTCGATCACGGCCATGAGGTTCCTGTGGGCCCCTTCTGGCGTGGCCACCGCGTAGTCCTCGAGACCCAGGGCATCGATGCCCTTGAGCTGACTATCCACAAAGAGCAATCTGCCGGCCTCGATGACTTCGCTGAATCGCTGCGTGAGCATGCCCGCGGCGTAATACTTACGATGCGCGATGACGATGCTTGCGGCGCATCTACAGTAGCAGGCATGGATCTGACTCGGAGGCACACGCCCCTTAAACGCGTCTCGCCCCACTATCTCGTCGAGCCTGCTCTCAACGTACATCTTTTCATCAGGGCGCCAGTTCCCCCACACCGCGTTGTTGAGGTAGGTGCCATCGTTGAGTTGACGCTTGTAGAACTTCGCGAGGTATTCCTGCCGTTGATAGTCGTTGCCGACGTATCCGAACGTAAACTCCATTTCATCATCGTTCTCGTTTAACGGCAACTCACGCTCCGGGCAGTAGACGTAGAACATGACCGACTGTCGTGGCCATACGCGGCGCTGATATGGCGACCAGAGCTCAACTAGTCGCTCGATGTTAGTCATGCGGCACGGTTTACCGATGCCGCGATCCGCGATAGATACCCAGTGCTTGAATGTCGCGCGCATGGTGGAGAACTGATACTCGCCATCGATGACGATGACGGGCACGCCACTCTTTACGGCCCACATGATGTAGGCAGCCTGATACATGCGGATGTCGAGACCAGCTGCGGGCACGTTCTTGAGCACCATAAGGTCGGCGTCGAGCGCTGGCCAAGTACTACTATCGATGAACTCCTTGACTAGCACGGTAGCCCGCCACGAACCATCGGGGCCAGCGGCCTTCTCATGCGCCAGCTCGTAGAGCTGCGTTCGCATCGCCTTTACCCGCTCCATGCTCATCCAGTTCGACTTATACCTCCCGGTGTCTAGGTTTACCTTACCGTCGATGGCGCGGGGCAACCAGATGAACTCTACGTTATGCCCACGACGTGTCAACTCATCCAGGACCGGCAGCCTGTTCGTCGTGGTCGTTTGAGTCCAGACGTCAGGGTCAGTGATCAGCGAATCCCACCAGGCTACCTTCATGCGATCATCTCCGTTATCCCCTTATCAACCCAACTCGTGAAGGCAGACCACGCCCAGTCTTCAGGCTTTGAGTTTGAATTGCCAGGAAGCATCTCGTTGGCCACGAGATGACGATACTTGACGATGAGCTCTTGATAACTGACGCCCTTGACACCCGCAAGACGGATGACCTCGAACTTCGTGAAGCGGGGTTCGACGAACGTGTTCTCTTCCAGCTTCGCGATGACCCTGACGCTGTTGTCATTTTCAAACGAGTGCTTGAGATCTTCTTCTACGTTCTCGCCTTGCCAAGGTGAGCACATGGCAAAGATGCGATCAACCAATTGCACTGAGACTGGAATGGGAATGCCGTAGACGCCATAGTGGTGGCGTTGAAAGTTACGGGCTAAGGCTGCGCGTAGCCACGCATTGTTGGCGTCTCTGTACTTCTTCCAACGTCTTGGCACGGTACCGATGTCTTCCTCGAATCTCCTGAGCAAAGTAGCTCTCGGTAAATGACTGAGTTGCTTCATGTAGTCAAAGACGGATGCCATGCGAAAACCAGAATCCAGCTTTGCGTCGCTGGTCGGTACCTCTTCAGTGGTAGACACGTGCACGTCACCCTGTGACTTCCTCGACTTAGCTACCTGCAGGGTGAGCGCGGCTATCTGTTTCTCGAGCTCACGTTCTTCACGGCTGGCGTCTTTAGTACGCACGCTTAGTTTCCTTTTCATAGACGGGTGGCGCTTGCAAGGCGCCATTACTGTCCATCTTCTTAAGCAGCTCGATGAACGCGGATGTCTTAACGTAGGCGTAGCTACGGCGTTTAAGCGCGTTCCTTCTCACCAACAGCGAGAGCAGGCCCTTCACCTGGTCACCAGAGAAACCGCTCCAGTCCTCAAGATCAGTGAGCTTGACCTCAGCGGCTTTTAGTAACCCCGTGACCGTGTCCTTCGGAAAGAGCGTGCTATGGATAGCCTCTCTTATCTCATCGGGGGCAACGAGCGTCGTGTCTGCCTTCTCTACCGCTGAAAATTCATGATATGCGGTAGCACGCATGCTATAGATATCGATGAGAAACTTTTCTACCCACTCCACATGGCACGAGCGTATCATGAGTTTCTCACCATCATCGGTGGAGAAGGTCCTGGCGGCGACTGCAGCAGCTAGACGCGCCACCTTGAACCGCTGGTCTGCCGGCTCCACGAGGGGAATGGCCGATGAAAACTTTTCAGCAAGCAGCTTGGCGGTGGTCAAACATGCCTTCTCGGCGTCCTTTTTAAAGATGACGTGAGATGACTCACGGCTCCAGGCCCACAGCACGAGCCGCTGGCAGAGCATGGAGGTAAATAGGTGCGGTACCGGCGCGCCATGTAGACGTGTCGCGTCGTTTATCATGTCTGAGTTTACCTCGTTGCTGGCCACGACGAGAGCGGCGTCAAACCGGCGAACATCTTCCAGCGAGCCCATGAGCTCACGCACTGTCTCAACGCCATAGTTGTAGGTCATCACGCCACGATCAGAGCGTGGGTTGCTGATCCAGATGAGTCGAGTCCGTGCGTTGGTACGGCTGTGCTCTATCTTGCCTATCTCAGCGATGCCTGAGCTGCGCATGTCCGTCAGCGACTGAAGGACTTCGATGGGGCAGCCCTTAGCTTCTTCGAGGATCACAAGCCGCCGATCATTCAACGGTATCGTGCCCCAGGTGATGAACCAACGATCTTGAAACTTTTGCAGCCCACCCTTTATGCCAGCAACGCTGGACGTCTTGATGTCTACCCGCTCGCCTAAACCATAATGATGCTTGAGTTGATTGGCCGTTTCTGACTTTCCCTGCCCTGAGTCACCGATGACGAGCACGTCCAGCCAGCCCTTGGCTAGCTGATTGCCAAGTCTTACCTCGATGACCGAGTGCCACGCTAGGTCCATCAAGGCGTGCAGTGGCCGGCGACGATAGATGTGGGTGACGTTGTGCTCAAGATCATTGTAGAGCTCGTCGAGCTTTTGTTGAATACCGGACAGTGACCACTCTGCGGGCCTGAATATCTCGAGCTCCTTGAGCTCCTCGAACGTCGGGCTGAAGGTGGACAGGTTATCTACGTTGGGCTCAGCCATGCTGATCAAGCAGGTGGCATGTTGCGACTTGGGCATGACGCCTACCCGTCCAGAGAAGCGATAAGATGCGTTGGGTTCAAGGCCGTGTCCCACGCTGTAGGAATGAACCTCGCCGCGCTCCAGGCCGCTGGCTTCAGTAGCACCAAGCTGACCCACGACGCGGGTCTCTTCGATGTTATACGCCTCATCTGATAAGATCTTACACGACGAGCACTTCATGGGGACACCGATGATCTCGCGGAGCGCTTGGCGTTGCCGCTTGGCGTCCACGTCGATGAGCTCTAGCAGCGCTAGGTCGTCCTTTTCCATCTCCCAGCAACAGTCAAGGGGCGCTGCGTACACTCCACAATCTGAGCAGTACTCTTGATCACGTGAGCAACGAACACGCAACTCAGATGGCACTAGGTATGGCGCGGTGTCTTTGGAGCTGACGACACCGTTGAACCGTATCTTGCGCATGTAATACTGCGCCTTCGTCGCAGATGCGACGGCGACTTCGTACGTTAGGTCGTCCCTTAAGCCGCTAGGCGCCGCGTCTTCAGATGGCTCATATAGCGGTGTACCCAAGATCAAGTTACGCAAGTCCTGGACGCCGTAACCTTCCATGAAGTAGTCGATGACGTCACCGTGCGGGTGCTTTCCCTTATCGAGAGGAAGCGTTAGGAGCTTTACCTTGGCGCCGTGCTTATGTAGGCGGCGCGCCAGCCCACGCCCTCTAGCCACGCCAGTATCATCGATGTCATACGCCACCTGAACGTCCTTGGCGGCCAGTAAAGCGTCCCAGCGACTATCCCAGGAGTTTGCCCCGCCGCTTGGGCTCACGGCGTTGAATCCCAGTTGAATGAGGTGCAACGCCTTGAGCTCACCCTCAGTTACGATGACGCTGTCCTGCCTCAAGGCCTCGATGGGAAAGAGCGACAGCGCCCCATGCCCACCGAGGTTGGTCATCTTACTTTTGGTGTCGTGTATCTTCAAGAGATCATATTGACGTATGTTGATGATGTTTCCTGCCTCATCCCTGATGGGGATGGTCAGTCGCCGCAACTTTGCATTCCACCCGAGTCGCCATCTAACTACCGACTCGATGGAAAGGCCCTTCTTGACCTCCAAGGCTTTTAACACCTCCGCATTTAATCGTAACGCGGCGTGGTACTGCTCAATGAGCTCACCAGAGATGGTCTTAGATGAACTAACCCCCAGCTCGCGTGCCAGCAGCTCCACCACGAGATGCCGCGGCTTCTTGGTGGCCTCAGCAAGCAGGTCGATGGCTGAGCCCGTCTTGTTACACGCAAAGCACTTAAAGCCCTTCGTATCGACGTTAAAGGTCGCGCTGGGGTTCGTGTCGGCGTGGAACGGACACTTGAACTTCATCCAGCCGTTGGCGTTGGGCGGCTCTGCCTCAGGAAAGTACTTTCGGAGGAAGCCCTGCCCTTCCAGCTTATCTAATACGTCCTTTACGTCGATGGCCACGCTGCTCCTCATTTAGAGGGGGCTAGGAGGCGCGCGCCTCCTAGCCCCCGATAGAAGGGGAAATTAGTAATCCTTCTTGGAAGAAGCAGGGGCCTCGACCGATGTCTCTTCCTCTTCGAGAGGAAGCGCGGCCTTGTCGTACTCCTCTTTGAACTGCCGATACAGCTTCTTGGCCACCTCGTACTCTTCGGTGGTGACCCATCCGGCGTTCTTGATGTCGTAGTTGAAGTACGTGTTGCCGTTCCGAGTCTCGGTCATGGCGCTCAGGGCGTACTTCCCAGCGTACAACGGATACTTCGGCCCTCTCCGCAAGGCCAGGCTTAGGAGCAGCCGCCCCTTCTTGTGCGCGGTCTTGGCCAGTGGCAAGCAGACCGGCTCGGTGAGGTTGCCCTCGAAGGCGATGAAGAAGACGTGATATTCGGTCACCGCCAGCTTTGCGTTGTCACCTTCACCGCGCATCTCGCCGCGCGCGAAGCGCGCCGCCAGCTCACCCTGAGCGTCGATGGATCGACCGAGGATGCCGCCACCCTCTTCGCGGGGCGCCCACTCGATCCACTGCTTGAAGTGGAACAACGGGATGAAGTTGGTCTCCACCCCCGTCGGGATGAGCGTCTCGGTCGGAGTGAGGTGCAGAAAGACGTCACCTGGTTTGAGGTGGCCGCTCATCACGGTCGGCGTGAGGGGCTGAGCGAGCTTGAGCATGGGCAGCATGAGACCAGCGTCACCGGAGTTCTCGAGACCTTCGGCTGTGGGCTCGATGAACGAGGGGGCGTCACCCGGCGCGGCGATGACGCGGGTCTCGGCGGGAGCTAGGGCACCACTGGCGGGCCATACTATGGGCAGTTGCTCAACGATCGCCGGCGCTGGGACAGGCGGAGGCCTGGGTGGGATCACGGCGACGGGGGGCGGTGCAACAGGCACCGCATCGGGTCTGACTGCCGGCTTGATGCGCATGACGCTCTCCTTAAAAAAAGAATCAACGGATATAGACCTTGGGCTTGACGTAGGTGTCGACGTGCGGTGGGAACGGCAGGCCACGCTCCGACAACGTGTTCAGGATGGATTGCATGGATTTCCAAGGCACCTCGACCTTGACGGCCCCTGCGAACTCACTCGCCTTGAGCCACTCTATCATAGCCGCGTGCTCTTCGGTGCCGTACTTCGGCGTCTTGGGAATCAGATTGGAGTCCACTCTGAATCGCTTCCCAAACACCAGGATGCCATCGACACCACGCGGGACCACGATGCGCATGAAGCGTTGCGCGTTGGCCTCATCGAGAGAGGCCGCCTTCTTCTTCAACTCTTCGGCGGTCTCTCCAGCCTCCTTTAAAAAGAGGGCATGATAGGCCAGCTCTGCATCCGTGGCGTCAACGCTGCTCATGCGCAGCTCCACCGCTGCGTAGGCAGCGGACAACCGCTCATTGCTCAGTCGTAACGCCTCCAGCGCGTCGCTGATCTCGTTGTGACCGGGAACGGTTCGCTCTAGATCACTGTGCTCTGACGGGATCATCGACTTTCTCCTTTATAAGAATGAGCTCCTGGGGAACGTACGCGCGCTTGATGGCATGGAACATGAGCAGATTGAGGCGCCCAAACTGCTGTTGAAACGCGGTCACCGCGGCCACGTTGAGCACCTGTTGTCCACATGGGAGAAGCCAGTCATCCGCTTTGCCATCGCGCGCCAGGATCTCCGCGCACTTGAAGTACGCGTCCCTAACGTCGAAGGACGCGTGATCGGTGAACAATGACTTCACCTCGCCGAAGCGCTCAGCGTCATGGAAGTCCATGCCGCCCTTGTCGTGTACGATCCAGACGGTGCTCATGCCTGTTCCTCCTGACGTTGCTGGAGTTGCGTCTTCAGCGCCTTCACGATGAGATCACGATCAACCAGCATGGTCGCCATGTCGCGCTTTTGCCGGATGGCGTCCAGCACGAGCGTGTCGATGCTGAGAGGAACGATCAGGTCAGTGTACACGACGTTTTTCTTTTGTCCTATGCGATGGCATCTGTCCTCGCTCTGCACCCGGTTCTGCAACGAGAAGTCGTTGTTGAAATAGATGACCCGGTTGGCCTCCACTAAGTTGATGCCGAAGCCGCCCGTCTGAGGCTGCGCGATGAACAGCCGGCAGCGCGCGTTCTCCTTCCAGCGCTTGAGGTATTCCTCACGGCGCTCACTGTTGACGCCGCCGTAGAATGGCACGGCGCCGAAGTCGTCCTTGAACTCGCTCACCAGATGCTCGATGTCCTCCCTGAACCTGGACCAGATGACGACCTTGTCGTTGTCGTCCAGGTCCTCAAGCAGTTCCCGCACGGCCTGCACCTTGGCGTTGGGATTGAATCGCTTGATGGTGCCATCCATGAGCTTGAGAAAACCACTCGTGATCTGCGCCAGCCGTAACAGCTTGACGAGGATGATGCGCGCCTCGCTGAAGCGGTTTGAACCATCTTCCTTGTAACTGCTCTCGGTCAAGAGATCGCGCAGCTCCTCGTTGATCTCTTCGGCCACCTCTTGCTTGGTGCCCTTCTTTAGCTCTTCGAGGTCCACGACGAGGTCCTTGGCCATTTGCATGTAGGCCGACGTCTGCTCATCGGTCATCTCGATCTCGCGCGTCTCATAGATCTTTTCGGGCAGATCCAGGCACTGATGGCGCCTGATGATGAACGAAAAGCGAGCTAGCCGCTCCTGCAGCTCCGGGAGCTTGTCCTTCTTCCATGACTTGTACCCGCCCCACCAGTTCGCTTCGCTGAAGTACGTCTGGTAGGCGTAGTAGCTGGTGAACCCGAGACTGCCCTCCTTGAGGAAGTCAAACTGACTGTAGAGGTCAAGTACATTTTTTGTGATGGGTAGACCGGTCAGGATCATGCGAGATGCGCAGGTCCTGCCTACCCTGACGCAAGCCTTGGTCCGTTCGGCGTCTCCGTTCTTGATCCAGGTGGACTCGTCGCAAACCATGAGGTCGAACTGGACCTTAGAGAGAGCATCCTCTAGCATCTTGACCCCTTCGTAATTGATGATACCCACGATAACGGGGGTTTCCTTATCGCGGATGAGCTCGAGAAGCTGTTCCATGCGTATGTAAGGACTGCGCCGATCGATCCGCCCCAGGTTGATGTCCATGGTGGTGTGCTTGCTAAACTCCTCGACCCAGTTGGAGCAGATCGTTTTGGGCGCGACGATGAGCACCCGTAACTGCGTGCCCTTCTTTTGTTGCGCGCGCCAACAGATGGCGTCGACCACCACCTTGGTCTTTCCCGTGCCCATCTCCATGAGGTGGGCAAAGAACTCCGCGTTCTTGCAGGAGTTAAAGGCAACCACCTGATGATCATACGGCGTGGTGGCGAACGTATAATCGGTGGGTCTCTTGACGTCCTTGCTCTCGAGGAATGAGAGGCGCTCCCTGAGATGGATATCAGCGACCTCCTTGGTCTTGCGGTAATAGTCGAGGAGGAGCTGCCCACCGGGTAGCAACTCAAAGCACTTGAACGACCAAGACGACATGAGATGATTGAGGTTAGGCTCGGTGAGTGGTATCAACCACGCCCCCTCGTGTTCGGACCACTTGCGTTGAGGGAAGTTCCTGACCTTCTGCAGGTCATCATAGGTGGCACCAAGGACGGCGCCGTACCTGAGCAGCTTCAACGAGATGACGTTCGCGTCAGCTGCGTCAAGCAAGATGATCGGGGCGATCGGTTTCTCAGGGGTGACGAGCTTGCGCATCTGCGCCTGCGCCTGACGGTAAAAGTCTAACACCAGGTCGTCTCCATCATCGGCGTTGATGACGGCAGACGCCTTGGCTAAGGCGACTTGGGTGATTTTAGCAGCCAGTGTGTTCATGGTCTCTTCCTTTCTAGTTTATTCGTTTCTATTATATCATACATCGGTCCGCGTGACCAGCTGATCTTAAAAACTTCGTGCAAATTTCCTCAAGCGGAGCCGCAGCTCATCGAACAAAAGGCGCGTGGCCATCGCGTCGCCCTTGGCGAGCCGTGCCAAGGCGATCATGATCAGTGCCTGGTCAGCCCCAGCTCTGAGCACGGCCTCGTACGTCGTCGGCGACATGTCGAGGAGCGCGCTCCACTCGCGGATGCCATAGCCGGCCGTCAGCCGCAGCCGCTCCAGCTCCCTCGCTTCGGCGGTAATCGCCAACTTGCTGACGCGTCTAGGGGCACCGCTCATGGCGTCAACCTCAATAACCAGCCGGTCATCCAGTCATGGGCGCCGCGAAGTTGCGCCCGTACAACGCCGTTCGCCGCCTCGTAGGTCGGGGGATAGGAATGAGCGACCACCTCAGCGATGTCAACGATGGAAGGAAGCTTGCTGGGCAGCGCCTTTCCATAGGCTATTGAGATAGCTAACGTCCCGTTGACGAGGCCTTCGATGGACATTCCTATGATGACCGCGGCGTTGCCGCCATGCACCGCGATCTGCCGCAGCTCCATGGCCTGCCCCGCCGTCAAGAGCCGTTCAAGGCTCTCGGTCAACGAGCAGCGATGGCCGCTCTTGACCCACTTGAACTCGGCGAAGACCGTCTTCCCGTCAGCCACGACGATGACGTCGGGCAGGCCTACCTGAAACCTGTTGCCATGCGTTTTGCGCCACCACGCGGAAGGCAGGGCGTCACGGAGCTGATGCGTGAAGGTGGTCTCGTTCATACGTCGTGCTCCTCCGCAGCCATTTCCTCGGGGCTATTCACGTACCGTTTCCATCCATCATCTCCTAGCCAGCGCATGGTCCGGCGCCAGAAGCGGCCATGCCCGCGATCGCCATACACCTTATACGCCAGCCAGTGCGCCACCTCGTGGATCAGCGTGCGCTGTTCCTGACTCACATCAAGGTTGACATCGAGCAGGATGACCTGGCGCCTCAACTGACAGACGCCGTACGCATGACGTGGACCAAGGTCGGCCTTGACTACCTCGACTTCGTCCTCAAAGTCACGGCACAACGAGTTAAGCCCATTATAGCCTATCACGCCGTGACCGCGCATCTGCGCGTCGAACGCGACCAGCGCGTCGTGAATGGCGAGGCTGATCATCGCGCGCCTCCCTTCTTCGTGGTAGGACGCTGGGCGCGGGCGATCTCGGCGGCCTCTTCCTGCTGGGCCTTGACCAGCGCGGCCTTGAGCTTGGCGACCTTGTGACGAGTGTCACGTTGGGGATCGGTCATGGCCGCGGAGATGAGCGCCCGTAGAGCATCGATCTCGCCGGGCACCGTGGCGATGATCTGACGATACCTCGCTATGGTATCATTGAGCTGCGCGACGGCGTCGAGCAGCTCTGGGAGCCGCGCCTTAGCGCTCACGAGCGAGAGCTGCTTCTCTTGTAGGAGCAGGGCCTCCTCTTCGCCAGGCGCGTAGACTCGATCCAGGCGGATGTTCTTGGGGATGGGCCGGCGCACGGGTGCCTCGTAGAGAGCGTGGGTCTCCTCATCCTCTGCCCATCTCCATCGCTCAGGGTGCTCACACGGGAGGCACGCGAACCTCTGCTCAGCGCTGAACTTGAGGACGACCTCCTCATGGACGTGGAACTGTCGGTTGCACCTGGGGCACGTCGTGATCATCATGGTGCTGGGGACCTCGAGGACGCGGCAGGTCGTGTTAGCATCGTCGAGGCAGGCAGGCATGGCGATCTTCTTGCACGTCGTGCACCACTCGGTGTGCTCCAGGACCTTCTCGAAGCGCTGCGTCATGCGCGCCTCCCTTCCACGAGGGCCAGCGCGAAGGTCATGAGCCGTTTGTAGCTGGCTTCGATGGTATCGGTGGGCGGGCAGGCGCGGCGAGCGTTGGCCACCAGCGTGGCGAGCACGAGCCCATCGTTGAGCTGCATATCCAGGGGCGGGGGTAAAAAAGTCAAGCCAGCGTCCTTGACGGTGACGTGGCGTTGCTCGCGCATCTCGCGGTTCAGGTCATCGACTAGATCGGCGAACGGCAGCGGCAGGTGTCGAACGTGGTGCGTGGTCATGGGCGCCTCCTTTATAGTTTACCGATCATCGTGTCAAGGCGAACTGGCCTCGTCAGCGCGGGCAACACCCGCGGATGCCCATCTATCTAAGGTAGGGCATTTCGGCCTAGCTGGCGCGGAGGGCGTTGACCTTCTTCGCTATCGTCAACGCCCGCTTGAGCATGCGCTGGGCGACCTTGGTCTCCTTGCGGGAGGCGCTGAGCTGGGCCTTGAGGTTCTTGACCCCGCCCTTGAGGGCGGCGATCTTGACCTTGGCCCTGAGGGTGACCTTTTGCAGCTTGGCGGCGAACTTCGCCTTGAGCGGGTTCGCCTTGCGGACCTTGGCTTTCTTCGCCATGCGTGTCTCCTTTCACGTTTCCACTCCACGATAGAGGTCTACCTGGCCTCGTCAGCACGCGCCTAACGCGTGAAGCACTGGCCCAAGAATAGGGCCAGTGCTTTCGGCCTGACTATGCGCCGGCGAGCTCCTGCTCCAGCTTGGCGAGCTGGGCCTTGAGCTTCTCGATCCGGGACTGCTTCTTGGCCACGGACCCGAGGCCCTCGCCCTTCTTGCGCAGCTCCCACTCGTTGGCCTCGGCGGCCATCCGAGCGGACTTGGCCAGGCACCGCTGGCGCTTCCACTCGCAGAACCCCTCCCAGGTCTGGAAGTTGTCGCGCTTGTAGCTGGTGCCCCGGCCCTCGTTCTTCTTGGCGGCCTCGACGATCTTGGCCAGGACCTTCGCGTCGGTGTGCGCACCGAACACGACACCGACGGGCGCGGACTTCTCCGAGGGCTCCTCGGCGGTCTTGCCGGGCGCGATGGCGACAGGCGCGGTGGCGGCCTTGGGCTGGATCTTCATACGGGCTCCTTTCACGTTTTCCACGATAGAGGTCTAAACTGGCCTCGTCAGCACGGGTGCTCACCCGTGGACCCGGGCCTCGCATGCACCGGGTTTCGGCCTTGGCCCTCCCCTGCCATGTCCGTGACCTATATAAAGGTAGGTGGCCCCTAGGGAGGGCGGTCTGCCCCAGGCGTGCTTCTCGTTCAGGACCAGCGGGTAAGTTCCACTCCACGGAGTCAATCGCCGCGGCCTCGGCTAGTTCACCTGGGCGTCTGATTGTCAATCATCACCGGTCCCGTTACCTGGCGGCGTTTCCCCGCGGGTTATCCCCCCTGCGTGGGTCGCCCCTGACCCGTTGTCACGGCCCGGCCCGATTAGAAAGAGCGCTGTACCTCTATCTAATTATACCACTTGATCCGTGGATAGCCAGCAAATTGTTACAATTTACACAAATAGTTTCAGCCCCTGGGGCAGGCATGTATAAATTATACATCTTGCCCGCTAGCCAGGGTAGAATCAGGGTCGTCAGGTCTGCGAGCCACCATGGGCCAGGGGGACCTGTTCTGGGGCATCCTGGCGGGCGTGATAGGCGGTTACCTCCTCTGGGGTGGCCCTGACGTAGTCGTCCTTCTGCAGCTCTTCAAACGTGGCCTGCTCGGCCTCGCCCAGCGTGAAGATGAGCTCGCTGAGCTGACCGTCGTGCAGGTTGCGGTACCACGCCCTGACCTCGTCGATGGGGAGGGAGATGCCAGCCTCAACGGGTGGCGTTACCTTGATCTTGAGCAGAGATGAGCGATGATTTGAGTTGGGAGCGTTGGTGCGGGGGTGCTCACCGAACACGGCCATGGACAGCTTGGGGTCACCGGCGGACTGAACCAGTTGCAGGATGATATGCTTTAGCCTGGTGAGCTCGGCGTATGAGGCATGGATGGTATCGATGAGCACGCGCAATCGCGCCACGCAACGCGCGGTGAGCTGCTCATGTGGTGGGATCACGGTTATCCCCGTCGCGGCGGCACGAACGGCCGCGTTGCGCAACGCGTTGGAGATCGCGGATTGCGAGACGTCGAGCTCCTCGGCGAGTTCCTGTTGTCGAACGCGATGGCCTCGAGAACGGGCATCGCAGATGCGGGCATACAACTGATCAGCGAGCGGCTCAGGCACGACGGTGCCTCTTCCCATGTTTTTTCTCCTTTCAACGTGATTCAAACGTGATTCAAACGTGATTCAAACGTGATTCAAACGTGATTCAAACGTGATTCA
>ERZ1292632.1424-Hain-H43-01um-R2-1424-length-23163-cov-5_pt1 | contig 23163 bp, 25 predicted proteins | sample MGYA00564407_ERZ1292632 | MGnify/ENA primary metagenome ERZ1292632 (study PRJEB36523, sample SAMEA6512637) | groundwater metagenome | collected 2019-01-08 | study: AquaDiva: Metagenomics assemblies of 32 groundwater samples | reverse complement strand
TGCAAGAACCTTGGAAGAAATTCAAAAAAATCTTTTTAATAAATCTAAAAAACTATTTGAATCTAAAATAAAACACGCACAAACTCTAAACGAGCTAAAAATAGCTATAGAAGACAAAAAAGTAGCCATCAGCCCATTATGTAAAAATGAAAAATGCGAAGAACTTTTGAAGTTTGAAACAAAAGGCGCAAAAACTCTTTTTATCGATGATAAAAATCCAGTAAAACCAAATGAGAAATGCATAATCTGCAATGAAAAAGCCGAATATAACGTTTACATTGGAAAAACCTATTAGGTTTTTACAAGTCAAGAAATCTATGATTTATTGAATAGGTAAGACTTACTAATTAATCCCCCTTATTTTTACAAGAAGCTTCTTCTATCCCAAACATTATCAATTAACCGGATAAATTTTCCAAACAATCTAAAAATAAATAATTTCTTTGGAAAATTTTAGGTATTAATTCAATATCAATCAGCAGAAGTTTATAGTAAGGAAGTCTTACGAAACATACATTAAAATTCTAACCATTACTCTTCCTCATCGTCATCCTCTATTCTTTTAATCTCTCCAAGCAATCTTTCTTTAAAGAATAAAATCTTATCCGCAGGAACTCTTGCGCCAGTAGAATGCTCATGCCCTCCACCAGAAGCGCCATCGATATCTTTAATCGCATTTATCGTAGCAGTTCTAATATCTTTTTCCCAGCGCAGAGAAATATTTGAAATACCGCCCTTAGTATAAACAACTACAATAACTTTATGGGGATATTTATAGAGTAATTCATTAGCTGCATACTGGCTTATGCTCAAATCTCCTGCATAATTAAAAAATACTATATCTTTCTCGACAAACTCTTCCGCTTTTTTAATAATCTTTTGATATTTTTCATTAATTTCATTAAATCTTTTTAACAAATTTTTGGTTTTAGAATTTTCCTCAAGCAAATCATAAGGATTTTTTGCATTAACTAGTAGTTTAATCATAGCAACAACATTTGTAACTGTATCTCTTAATCCAAAACTAAGAATCATAGCCAATTTTCCAAGTCGGCTATTGTATACTATATCGTAGGCTTTTTTATATTTATTCTCTATTAATTCAGGATATCTTTCTTTGAGCTCTTCAATATAATCTGGAAGATAAGAATCAGTTATACATCCAATTGCAGAAATCCACATATCTTCTTTTCTATTTGTAATCTTATAGCAAAGATATGAAACAGGCTCTATCTTTCCACTAGAATAAAACGTATTATAATAATATTGAGCTTTTGATTTAGCAACATTGTGATGATCAATATGAACAACAGGGATATTTCTTTTTTCTGCTTCCTCAATAAAATCGTCATCCACAACAGGCTTATCCACGATAAAAATATAATCTGCTTGCAATTCTTCAACTCGTTTAAAATAAGTCCCACTTAAACCTGGATGAGATTTAATAGCAATTCCTCTTCCTCTTCCAATAAATCTCTGCAAAAGCAAAAAACTGCACAATCCATCCGGATCATTATCAAAAAAGAAAACCGGATTTCTCGCATTCTCCAGATGTTCTCTTATCTCTTGAATTTCTTTATCCGTCAGCATTTTATTTTAAAATCTCTTATTTAATTTATTAATAATATCAAATCTCAAGAAGAAGTTGCTTCTTACAGATTCCTGCGCTAAAACTTTTCCCACGATTTCACTAAAGTCTCCAAACTTAACAGATGCCATAATTAATTATTAATAATTATTTCATCAAATTTAATTTCAATCATACTTTCTTCCCCATTAAAATTTGTTCCTTAAGATTATCAAGTTCTTTTCTAAAACTATCTGCTTTAGCCTTCAAAACTTTCCTTAATTCATCCTCTCTAGCATCAAGAACATTAGAAAAATTCTCAAAGTATCCTATCAAAGATTTTATTTCTCTCTCAGTCAAATTTAGTTTAGTTAATAATCTAAATCCTCGGGGGCTAAGTTGCGTATCTGGAGAATTTTCAAAAATCATTCGCGAAAGCGATTCTGTATCGATAACTCCTTCAAAAGTAATTCCGTCTAATATCTTCTTAGTGTTCTGTGGCTTATTTGAATAATCTCTTATAACTTTCTCTTGCAGCGGTTCTATATCTTTAAAAATTTCCCTTAATCTCATTCTAATAATAACTCCTTGATTTCCTAATTCAGTCAAATATCTTTTCATTGTATCCATCATCTTAATTATAACCCCGGTTCTTTGTAAAACTGAACATACATCTGCAGCAGAAACCAGTTTAGTAATCTCTAAAATATTTAAATTCTTAAGAATATCATCAAAAATTTCTCTTTGTTTCTCAAGAATATGCAATGTTTCTGTTGCTCTTCTCAAAAGATGCTCTGAATTTTCTAAAACATATTTTTTATCTTCATAAAAAAGCGTAATCTTATTTCTCCTTTCAGATACTGCAATCGTGCTCGTTCCAGTATGCTTAGATGTTCTTTCTGCTGCCTTATGTCGTGTTCCTGTTTCATTACTTGGAATCTTTGAATCAGGAACTAATAAAACATTGCAGAAAAGAATCTTTTTCAAGTCTTCAGATAAAACAATAGCACCATCCATTTTTGCAAGCTCAGCAAGTTTTTGTGGAGTAAATCTGCAATTAATTCTAAATCCACCCTCCATAATATTTCTAAGTTCAGGACAATCAATAACAATTAAAGCTCCGGTCTCGCCCTCTAAAATATCATCTAACGCCGTTCTAAGACTTTTACCAGGAGATAATCTTCCTAAAACATCAAGAAAAGGCAGCTTTTTCTGCTGCAATTCTTCTGAAAAAGGAACAATAATTTCATTGCTATTATTCTGTACCTCGTTTTGCACTTCTTTAATATTTTCTTCTTCAGTCATATTATCTAAACAAACCTGTTCTTTTTAAACTTTTTAGTCACTTTAAAAATATACTTGTTTTTAAAGGTCAGAAAATTATGAATTTTCTGAAGAAAAAAATTAAGTCTTACAAATCAACTTTCTACCTCCTAAACCCACTACTTGCCCAATTTTTATCTAATTACTAAATTAAATTTTTCAAACAATCTAAAAAGATATACTTTTTTTGGAAAATTTTGAATATTAATTCCAAATAAGTTCTAAGGCAATATTTTAGCTAAGTTTTTCCATTCAATAATTCATCCCATGTTCTAAGTTTAAACGTATATATTGGGATATAGAAACTTTTATAAATAAAAATAAGCTAAAATAACCATGAATAAATGGTTAGAAATATTGCTTGGACTTATCCTCGTGATTGCAGCAGTTATTGGTTGGGTTCTTTCACCTAACGACTGGGGCGCAGCAGCACTATCCCTCCTTAAGGGCGGAATAGTTTGGGGAGTAATCCTTGTTGGAATGCTTTTCCTTTTACTAGGAATTAGCGATTTACGAGATTAAATCAAAGCAATTAAAAAGAGAATAGTTCTTATTTAATGTAATTATAATTATAAATCCCAAACCTTTCTTAGTTTATGGCATTGTGTCGTATCTGTGGAGCTATTAATTGCAAGAAGCATTCTTCTCTATTCGAGAATGTCAAGAGAATCTCAGAGTTTTCTGGGAGTTCTCCACCAGAAGTTTTTGTTGGTAGATATGATTATCCTAATGTTTATGTCGGTATCCTTTCACCGCAAGAACACGGAAATACAGAAATACTATCTTCTCAAGAGCTATGGCATAAGAATAGACTAAAGATGCCAGAAATATTGAGCCTTAGAAGCAAATTAATCTATGGCAGAACTAAAAGCAATGTTAAAAAAGCAATGTTAAAGACGCGCTTCATTTCAACAATGCAGGAAGTAGCAATGACTTCTAAACCTATCTCAACAGAATTCAAGCTTGAAAAATCCATAATAGAAAAGAATAAGGAAAAAGACAGTTATACGCCCATAATAAGCAATGCGGCATTAGTTAAATCAGTGAGATTAGAAGAAAATCCAATAATAGATAAAAAAGTAGACAATCTTGTAAATGACAATGATGCAAAATCTGTGACTGCAATAGCAGAACTCGATAGAGCTAAAACACCAACATCAACAATAATAAAAATTCTTTCGGCAGGACTTTTAGGACGTTCTATTTTAAGAAAAATGGTTCCAACTCGCTGGGCGATTACTGCCGTAGATGATACTCTAAGCAAAAATAAACTAAGAAAAATAAAATATAATCATGAAATAAATGAGATTTTGGTTTTTTCATCAGAATATCTTGGAAATCACTATGAATTTTTAGTTCTTCCTGATAAATTTTCCTTTGAAGTTATAGAAATAAATCAAAATAATCCAAATGCTTCATGGCACGACTATGAATCCTTTTTAGGTAGAAAAACTTATGCCACAAGTGTTACCGGGGCCTATTATGCTAATCGTTTGGCTTTATGCGAATATCTCGAACGAATAAACAAGCAATCTTCCTGCATTGTTTTCCGTGAAATCGGCGATGAATACACTCAATCAATGGGCGTAGGCATCCTTCGTCAAATTTCCAGAGAAGCTTTTTCAAATCCTCCAGAAAAATTTTCAACAATTCAAGAAGCCCTAAATAAGATTCAATCCAGAATAAAACTACCAATTAATACATTCACAGATAAATCCCTTATTCTAAAGAATTATGGAAAACAAAAACGATTAGAAAATTGGTTTAATCAATAACTAAAAATCAAAAATTAAACCCTAAATCTAAGAACAAAATTCAAATTCCCCTAAACCTGCTAATAAAAATAAATCCCCCTCTACCAAATACTGCACCAAACCTTAAAATCTTCCCATCTGCCATCTACCAAAAAAATATCTACTTTCGAGCAAACTCAAAAGTCTTAACATGTTCTCTTGCTCGAGAATTTCCCGAATTCTTTCTTAAGAAAATTATTCCTACAACAATAAGCGCAATCGCAATTATAACTCCAAGGCTAACTGTAATTTTCTTTGCAAGACTCCAAGCTACAATTTTATCTACAGTTTCTCCAACTATTGCACCAACACCTGTTTCAATAGGGGTTTCTGTTGCAAGAACCGCAGGAGTTTCAGTTATAAATTTAAGGGTTGCATCTGCCTTAATTCCACTAATACTATTAATTTTAACATATATATCATTCTTTCCATCTTTATTTAAATCAAAGTTCTTTTCTTCGCCAACAGCTAATGTTGCTGATTGTAAATTTGGTGAAAACTGGATTGTAGCATTATTCCCTTTTGTATAAAGCAACATAAACATAAATGATTTTGAATCAAATTTAAACGAAAGCGTATCTCCTGTTGAAAATAATTTTGTATATCCTGCTGTCAAATTTTCAGAAGCTGCTGCACTTGATGAACCTCCACCAAGAGTTGTTTCTGCTGCGGCAACATAAGGAGTATATGCTGCAAAACTTGTAAAATGATATGTCCAGATAATTAAATCAGCGCCAGTAGAATTATAACACTCTCTTGTTGTAACTGCATCAATATTTGTAGGACTATCTGTGTTATTACAAATTGTAGCTATATTTGCAAGCGCAGAACCACTACTACTCCAAGCAGCACTTTTTCCTTGCATTCCACCAATTACAACTTTTACTGGACTTGAGAAATTAAGATGAACTGAACTCCCAATATCAACAACCACGTTTGTTGTTCCAGAAGATGGTGCAGTGAATGTTGTAGAAACATTTATTGTTGGTAAATTTACCTTACCATCCCAAGAACTTCCACCCGTTATATTAACAAATTGGGGAATATAAACTGTATAATTATAAGTTCCTTGAGTAACCAATGAAAAATTATTTCCTGATGTTACCGTTCCGTTGTCTAAAACTTGAGATAAATCAAAAGCTACAACTTGCGAAGTATTTGTTAAGCTAACATTTTTAAGAGTGCTATTATAAGGAACGACTATTGTACTCATAGTAGCATTTACATCAAGAGCAGATGAACTCGAATTAGCCATAGTGGATGTTCCGGATAGACTTGTTATGTTAATCATTATTCTAAGAGTAGTCAAATGAGCTGTAGAGTCATTAGCATAAAAAGTAAGATTATACCAGCCCAGAGAGGGATAACTAATTGAAGTTAAATTAACACCCGGAACAAAAGTAATATTAGTTCCGCTTGAACTATTGAAATACCAATAATTAAAAGGATTAGTCTCTGTTGCTAAAAAATTAATGTTAATTGATTGATTAGCATAATAATTAGTGTTATTAATCGGACTTGATACGATTATTACTGGAGAAATCGTATCAATAGTTACATTTCTCGAAGTAGTATTACTATTTCCGGCCAGATCATAAGCAGTAGCAAATATAGAATATCTTCCATCTATAGTAACATTCAAGGTCGTATTAGTTGAAGTTATATTCGCACTGCTTACAAGAGAGCCAGTAAAGTTGTAAATAGTTACTGCAGTATAATTAATATATGTATCCCTAAAAGTCATATTTATGGACGAATTCCATGCAGAAATATTTGCATTAGCAGCAGGAGAATTAATAGTAATATTCGGTTTTAAGGTATCCACCGTTATATTATATCTTATTGTAAAATTAGAAAAGGTTACGTTAGAAGCATTTACAGTTATATTATAAACTCCATCAGGAACCGCAAGTTGAGTAATATAATTTATTACAGGACTAGTTGAATTAGAAGCATTGCACATAACCGTTGAATTATAAACATAAACAGTGAGATTATTAACTCCTGGCAATCCACTTAAATTAGCAGTTACATTAATTAAAAGATAGGCTCGATTTAAATAAGTGTGCGAACTTTCACTAGGACTTAAAAAAGCTACTCCATTATTTCCTACATAAGAATCAGTAACTGCTGCATAAATAAATGCGCCAAAAGCAAAAGCTAATAAAGATATAATTATTACAGAATATAATCTTTTATCGCCCATCTTTTTCAAAGAGATAATCCTTTTCCTATTTATAAAGCTTTTCATAAACACGATTTATATTATCCTAGAAGAATCATCAAACTTCCTTCAATAATTGCTGCCAAAACTAAAAGAGGGATAATAATTAGGACAAGAACTCTAAGAGCGTCTTTTAAATCACTCCAAAAAATTCTAAAATCTGAATTATTTAAAGCCAGGATTAAAGAAAAACCTAATCTTAGTCCAATGCCTATTGAGATAAAAATCGCGGGCAACTCAAAAATTCCATGAGGCAAAAGTCTCCATAGGGATAGTGTTCCATTAAAAAAGCCCAAATGAGCAATCAAATTTTTTATAACATAACCAAGCATATAACCATTTGAAATCGCAAAAATTAAAGGGACAATTCCAAAAAAGATGCCTGCGAAAAGTCCAATGACACTTGCATTAAGATTGTTATTAAAGATAAATGCAATCAGATTTATCTCCTCCAATCCAAATGCCTTAAATAAAATTACCTCCAAAATATTCCTTATAGTCCGATCTATTTCTGCAGGAACAGGAAGAATTAATGCCAACAAAACAAAAAAGAAGAAGAGCCCTATAGAAAAATAAATATATTTTTTACTTCGTTTTATAGATTCCAACCCAAGAAGAATGTTTTTCCCAATAAAATCCGGAGTTTTATTCTGGTTTTTCATCGTGAGAAATAATTAGAGATAATTTGGGATTTTTTCTTATATCTTAATCTAAGATAAATACCATAGGCTGCTCCAGCAAAGAATCCTCCAAGATGCGCGGTGTTTCCTATTGGAAGTTCAACGAATAATCCTACGATAATCAGAGGAACAATAGCAATAATAGGCAAAAGCCAAAAGGGCATTCTTATCGGCAGAGATATTTTTCTAAAGGTATTATTTATAGAAAACATTGAGAATATCGAGATAAAAATATAGATATTCACAAGAACATCCAAAATAGTCATAGTTCCTGGAGAAACAAAACCCATAAGCGCAAATTCTACAACTATAGCAATCAACGGACCCGCGATAAGATAAACCTTATTTCTCGGAGTAAGAAAACACAAGACGCCGGCTATAGCAAATATTGCGCCAGAAGCTCCGACTGCAGGAGTTAATGGACTTACAAAAATAAGTCTGCCAATCTCACTATTTCCAAATAAAAAAGAAAGACTGGCAAAAAATAATCCTGCAAATAATCCTGAAATAATATAAAGCCAGAAAAGCCTCTTCTTACCGATAATCATCTCAAGGAAACTTCCAACAAAAAACAAAGAGATAGTATTAAACAATAGATGCCAGATATTTGCATGCATAAACATACTTGTTAAAAGTGTCCAAAAATAACCATTAGTAAATAAATTATAAGGCTGAAGAAAAATATATTTTTGAATTCCAAACAAATTTATTAAAAGACTGAAAATTATAAACATAATAACATTGACAAATATTAGCCATCCAGTAACACTCAAATTAGAAAACCAAATTGAAAGTAAACTTCTTCTTTTTCTATGAAAACCACTATCCTTGCCATCTTCCACCTTAGAAACCTTAAAATAATGCCCCATTATTCTTTTTTCTTGCCATGTTTTTTAGCAGACTTTCTAGCAGATTTTGCTCGAGCTAACTTATTCTTTTCTCGTGCCAGCAATTTAGCCTTAGTTTTCATTTTAGCTCTTCTTTCAATACTTTTCTTAAGTTTATCTTTTTTAATCGTCTTCAATAATTTTTTATCCATCTTTTCCTGTTCTTGTCTAATTTCGCTTCTTATTGATTCAAGTTCACGATTAAGTTTTTCAATTTTCTTTTTGACTTCCTCAATAAGTGGACCATTATCTGCAAGTCCATAAACCTCACCACATTCACTGCAAGTAAAATTAGTAATCAATGCATTTTCTTCATTAACTTCTCTGCCGCAAAGTTTGCATTTATAAAATCTCTGCGCCTGCTTTTTCGTAAGTTCATTTTTCAGATTATTAATTTCACCGCTCCATGTTTGTTCTAAAACTTCAAGCGATTTCATTATATTAAATGTCCAAAAATAAATATACCATCCCTTTCGTTTATCTTTTTTCCTTATTGAAGTTAAAATTCCCAAATGGGATAATCTGTAAAGAAGATTTCTTGTTTGATTTATAGTTAAACCGAGCTTTTTAGCAATTAAAAATTCATTAATATCTTTCTTATTATAGAGCAAGTCTACAATCTTAACAGCCTCTAATCCAGCAGTATTCTCTACGACTCGCTTAATAAAATTGATTTGCATACAAATAGATTTAACGGGCGGCATTTATATATTTTTAGGCTAACGAAATACTCACTAATTAGGATAAGATTTAAAAACACCGGATTCATGAGATAATTAATAAAAAGAGGATAAGAAATTTAAAACACCAATGGCTTTCTTTAAAAAAAATGTGAGGGAGATGAATAAATCTTTAGATTTGCCAGAACTTCCTGGAACTTCTAAACTTCCAGAACTTCCAAGTCTGCCTTCACTTCCTGAAAGCAAAGCGAATGATTCCTTCGGTATTCAAGCAATAAAAAGCAACATTATGGGTGATAAAAATATGCCCGAAGAAAAAAGAACAATCGAATTAGGAGAAAGAATTGAACGCCCTCAATTTACATCAATGACTCCAAGGAAAATGGTTGCTCAAAAAGAACCTGTATTCGTTAAACTTGATAAATTTAAAGATTCTGTATCCAAGTTTGAAGAAATAAAAACAAAAATAAACGATATTGATTCTACTCTAAGAAAAATAAAAGAAATCCGTGAAAAAGAAGACCACGAACTTCGAGCTTGGGAAGAAAAAGTTCAGCTGATAAAAGAAAAAGTAGATAGTATAGATAATTCTTTATTCAGCAGGATGTAGGGGGCGCAATATGAATGAAAGTTTACATATCAAAATTGAACGTGAAGATGCTGTTGCAATTAAAAAAAATATTCTAATATCTGAAAGTGACTTACTTGAAACCATAAGATATACTCGAAATTATAATCTTCTAAGAAAACAAGAACTTGTTCTAAAAGAAAAAATGCAAAAGGAATTAGCGGCATTACATTTGATAGTTCAAGCAATAGAAGCAAATCTTCCAAAAGAAGGATTGCACTATCAAGATGAACAAGAAAAAACAGAAAAATCAGTTATAACTCAAGAAGTTACAAAAAGCAAAAAGAAACAAAATAAAGTTATAGAAAAACACAAAAACGAACTTGAGCAAGAAATTGATAACATTCGCGAAAGACTGGCGCAATTAGGCTAATTTTTTAAATTCCCTTATTTCTAATAAAGGAAAAGTTTATAAGAAAAACTTTGGTTGTTCTCCTATGGCAACAACAATAAAGAACCGGGAAGAGCTTATAAAAAAATATATTGAATTTTTCAAAAAGAACGGACATAAAGAAATTCCGAGTGCAAGTTTAGTTCCTGCAAATGATCCAACAGTCTTATTTACAACCGCAGGAATGCATCCTCTTGTTCCTTTTCTTTTAGGACACCCACATCCACTTGGCAAAAGATTAGTTGATGTTCAAAAATGTATTAGAACAGGAGATATAGAAGAAGTCGGCGATAATTTTCATTTAACATTTTTTGAAATGCTTGGTAACTGGAGTTTGGGTGATTATTTTAAAAAAGAAGCCATAGAATATTCATTTGAATTTTTAACAAACCAACTTGGAATCAAGAAAGAAAAACTTTCTGTTACTTGTTTTATAGGAGATAAAGATGCACCGAAAGATGAAGAATCGGCAAAAATCTGGCAATCTCTTGGAATAAAAAAAGAAAATATAAAGTTTCTTCCAAAAAAAGATAATTGGTGGGGGCCAGCAGGAAATACGGGCCCATGTGGTCCGGATACTGAAATGTTTGTAAATAATTGCGAAATCTGGAACGATGTTTTTATGCAATATGTTAAGGATGAAAAAGGAAAATATAATTTAGCAAAACAAAAAAATGTTGATACCGGAATGGGCGTTGAAAGAACTATCGCCATACTTAATAATTTTCAAAGTGTTTACGAAACGCAAATGTTTCAACCAATAATAAAGGAAATAGAAAAACTGGCAAACAAAAAAGCTCTTACAAATAATAAATCTTCAAGAATAGTTGCAGACCACATTAAATCAGCAGTTTTTATTATTGCTGATGGAGTAACTCCAAGCAATGTTGAGCGAGGCTATGTCCTTAGAAGATTAATCAGAAGAGCAATTCGTCACGCAGCACTTTTAGGAATTAAAGAAAACTTCACAACAAAGCTTGTAGACCCAATTTTAGAAATTTATTCAGGCTATTCTGAACTAAAGAAAAATAAAAATAAGATTATAACTGAATTAGAAACAGAAGAAAATAGATTTAGACAAACATTAGAATCCGGAATACGAGAATTTGAAAAACTAGCAAAGGATAAAAAAGAAATTCATTGCAAAGATGCTTTCCTCCTTTACCAATCTTATGGTTTTCCAATTGAAATGACTGAAGAATTAGCAAAAGAAAAAAAAATTAAAATAGATAAAAAAGGTTTTGAACAAGAATGCCAGATGCATCAAGAATTATCAAGAAAAGCAAGCGCAGGACAGTTTAAATCAGGATTAGCAGATAATTCAGATCAAACAAAAAAACTTCATACAGCAACCCACTTGCTTAATGAAGCTCTCCGAGCAGTTCTCAATGATAAAAACATTCATCAAAAAGGCAGTAACATAAATCCAGAAAGACTGCGTTTTGATTTTAATTTTGGAAGAAAATTAACAGATATAGAATTAGTTGAACTTGAAGATTGGGTAAATGATAAAATTAAAAAGAAAATTCCGGTTAAACGAGAAGAGATGAAATTAAGTGATGCCCTCAAATCAGGAGCACAAGCAGAATTCGGAGCAAAATATCCTGAAATAGTTTCAGTTTATACAATCAGTGAAGGAAAAAATATTATCAGCAAAGAAATTTGCACGGGCCCTCATATCAACAATACTGAGGAACTCGGAAAATTTAAAATTCTCAAAGAAGAAAGTAGCGCTTTAGGGATAAGAAGAATTAAAGCGACAATTCAATAATAACAAATCCTGCAAAGAGAAGCTCCCCTCCTTATATTATAGAATTATTAAAATAGTTTTATAATGCGCAGCACACCCTAAAAATAAATAAAAAGATAAAATAAAATTTGCTTATTTAAAATAAGCTATTGCTTCTTTGTTGAATCCCAGATACCAGATTACAACTGCAGAGATTACTAAGTTTATTAAACTAAATGATGTAAGAGAGCCCAATATACCTAATACAGCAAAAACTAATAATAAAATTCTCGCCCAATTTCTTCCGTTCCATAAACCCCTACCAATAAAATAATCTAAAACTCCGCAAGCGATTATCATTAATCCCATTAAGATAAATGCTATAGCTCCCCATGTTGCAATTTCCGCATAACCAGGTATTGCACTAAGTAAACTGCTAAAGAAACCAGAACCTGCAATCATCATTACTCCAATGAGTGCTGCAAATGCGGCTCCGATATATGCAAGTATAGAAAGGACTTTTACACCTACCGGAATAGATTTAACAATCTCTTTCTGAACTTTCACTTTTGATTGTTTTTTTACCAAATTATTAACCTCCTTTCAAAATTTTAAATTATAAACCGCTTCTACTTTTTTTTGTTATTTTCTTAATAACAAATTCTCTTATCTTTTCAGCCTCTTCAATAGATACCGCTGGAAGATATCCTTCTGTAGACATACCTGCACCATTTCTCGAAACAGAATATCCCGCAGTTTGAATATTTACTGTTGAAAAGCAACATAATCTTGCGATAATTCCGCGAGTTATATCTACATTTTGTATTCTTTCGTAGGGAATATTACTATATCTCTTCCAAATTATTCCTCTTTCTATTCTTAATTGCGAATCTGTAAACTCATACTTCCAAAATCTGTAGGATAATCTTGAATAAATTTCTATTATAACCACCGCTATAATAATCAAAAATAAAAGATAAATTAGAATTCCTGCCAAATTAATTTTTGATCCAAAAGTCATAATCATAAACGGACTAGACCATATTCCAAAAAAGAAAGTTAAAAAAAATACTGTAAAAAGACCTCTAACTCTAAACGCCCATTTTGCTCCAGGATGCAATTGTCTTTCAGCCATAAGAGTATATCCCTGAACTTATTTATAAATCTGCTTACGCAATAAATATTCCGGGTTTTCCAGGTTTAGCTTTAGAAGATTTTCCTTCAGGATCATACTTATTCTTATCGTTTACTGCAAAAATCTGCACTTCTTTTCCAGTTCTTTTTGCAATCGCGTCTGCACTATAGTTTCCAAGCTCATTAGGAATAACATAAAGATAAATTTTATTGCCTTCTTTTCCTGTTTTTTCTTTTATAATATTCAAAACATTAAGGACATCACTCACAACTTTATCAGCATTTTTTTCTGCCTGTTCTAATTTAATATCAATCTTGCTTTCATCTGCAACAGGCCAGCTTTCAAGCGATAGGAAAGTCTTATGTCCAATTTCATGCCATAACTCTTCAGTAATATGCGGGCAGAATGGATGAATTAATTTCAAAAGAATTTCATAATTTTCTTTATTAATATCTTCAACAAAAGAATCAATGCATTCAACAATAGAAATTATTGCCTTAGGATATTCAAAAGTTTCCAAAGCAGAATTAACTTTTTTAATAGCTGCATTAATTTTATTATCTTGTGCGGGAGTAGTTTTATCAGTTATTTTTTTCGCCAATCTAATAATCTTGTTAATTATTCTAAAACTTCCTTCAACACCCTCGTCACTCCACTCCATCTGTTTATCTGGAGAAGAGACGAACATTAAGAACAATCTTGCAGTATCAATTCCATATTTATCGGAAATCTCTGTTTGAAAAATAACATTGCCTTTTGACTTTGACATCTTCGCACCATCTTTGTAAACTATTCCCTGATTAAACAATTTAGTAAAAGGTTCATCAAAATTTACATAACCCAAATCTCTCAATACCTTTGTAAAAAATCTTGCATAAATTAAATGCATTACTGCATGTTCTGCTCCACCAACATATTGATCAACAGGCATCCAATAATCTATTTTCTTTTCATCAAATGGCTTTTTATCATTATGTGAATCACAATATCTCAAAAAATACCAAGAGCTATCTACGAAACCACCCATAGTATCTGTCTCTCGCGTTGCTTTCCCGCTGCACTTAGGACATTTTGTATTAACAAACTCTTTATTTGTAGTAATCGGATTTCCTGCAACTTTGAAATCAACTTTTTCAGGCAACAAAACAGGAAGTTCTTTTTCAGCAACAGGAACAACACCGCATTTATCACAATAAATAATAGGTATTGGTGTTCCCCAATATCTTTGTCTTGAAATCATCCAATCTCTAATTTTATAATTCGTAGTTTTTCTTCCCAATTTTAAATCTTCTAAATGTTTTGTAATTTCCTCTATTGCTTTCTTGCTCTCCATTCCATTAAACTTCCATGAATTAATAAGAATGCCTTCAGAAGTATATGCTTGTTCTCCATTCAGGAAGATATTCCAAGCATATTTATGATTTTCAAGATTCAAAAAATTAGCTATTTTATCTTTTTCAATCCAAAGACCATCATGATTTTTAGTTTCCTCTTGACTGGGTTTTTTGTATTTATCTGATTTCAATTCAATAACAAAAGTCTTATATTTTCCATATCGATTAACATCTTTATGACCTGCATAAAATCTAGCATGTACTTCAAAACCTATTTGTTTTATTGATTTAATATCTTGATAGCCTGTTTCTTCTTTCATCTCTCTCAAGGCCGCCTGTTCTGGAGTTTCCCCTTTTTCAATTCCACCCATTAGAAAACTCTTCCATTTATGTTCTTTCCAATTTAAACAAAAATATTTATCATCTTTCCAATGTTTAACAATAATAAATACCGAGTCTCTTTCTTCAGTTTTTTTATCAGCCCTAAATGCATCTTTATCAAAAGTATTACTAAACAAAGGAGCAATTACTTGCTTCATCGGAATCTTATATTTCTTAGCAAACTCAAAATCTCTTTGGTCATGAGTTGGAACAGCCATAACCATTCCACTTCCATAATCTGCAACAACAAAATTTCCAGCCCAAACCGGAACTTTTTCTTTTGTTACAGGATTTATTGCAAAACTTCCTGTAAAAACTCCGTCTTTATCAAGGCTCTCAACTTCTTCAGGGGTTCGTGCTTTTTTACATCTTTCAACAAATTTTTCAACCTCTTCACGATTATGTTTTGGAACCAATTCCATTAATTTTGGATGCTGAGCAGCAATAACCATAAACGTAACTCCATAAAGCGTATCTGGTCGAGTTGTAAATACTGGCCATTTTTGGTATAATATCTCTTCTAAAAGTTCGGGAAATTCCTCTGTCTTCATATCCCCAAAAGTAAAATGCCCTCTGCCTTCCAATTCAATTAATTTAGCAGGAAGTTCTTTTCCATATTCTCTGGCTCCTTCAATATGCAAATTGGTATCATTATTAGATGTAAAAATTAAAATTCCATCTGAAACATATTTAGCAATATCATAAATTTTCCTATCGCCATATAGTTTGGCTCTTGTTTCAAGTCGAGCTTTTCCAGATTTCCCCGGAGAAACTAAAATCAATTTCTTAATCTTCCTTTGTGTTTCTTCTAACCATCTTACTAAAAATCCGCCACCAGCACTATGACCTACTAAAATCGTATCTTCATTTATTTTATTTTTTTCAAAATTTTTCTTCCAATCTTCATAATTTGGTGCCCAGTCTTGAGGATATAGTTCATTACTAACTAATATTTTTCTTTTCTCTAACTCTCTTTTAAGCCAAGGTTTCCAATGGCGTTCATTCTCTAATTTGCCTTTTTTTGCTTCATTTTCACTAGAATTAGACCCATGAACAATTATAACATTTGATATATTTTTATCTTCGATTTCAAACTCCACTTCAGTTCCATGACTTTTACCAATCCAGTTTCTCTGCATAGTTTTTATTTTGTCACTCCACTGAATTCCTTCTAAATCATTAAGCAATCTATCTGCATAGGCTGTAATTTTAAAGAACCATTGTTCCATTTCCCTAATTGTAACTTCTTCTCCACATCTCCAACATTTTCCACCTTCGGCTTCTTCATTAGCAAGAACACTCCCACATTTCTCACACCAATTAACTGGGGCTTTTTTTCTATAAGCTAATCCTTTTTCAAATAACTTCAAAAAGAAATATTGATTCCATTTATAATATTGCGGTTCATGGCTTGCAAGTGTTCTACTCCAATCATAACTATTTCCTAACGCTCTAAAATATTCTGTTATTTTTTTAATAGAATTTTCAGTATATTGCTTTGGATGAATTCCTTCTTTTTTTGCAGCAGTTTCAGCAGGCAATCCAAAACTATCAAAGCCCATAGGATAAAGAACATTAAATCCACTCATTCTTTTAAATCGCGCATAAACATCACCAATTGTAAAATTTCTAACATGCCCCATATGCAAGAAACTTGCACTAGGATAAGGATACATTTCAAGAACATAACACTTTTGTTTCTTAGAGTTCTCATTAGTCTTGAATATTTCTTTGGCTTCCCATTCTTTCTGCCATTTTTTTTCTATACCTGCGAAATCGGTTTTTTCGTCTTCTTTATATTCGGTTTTCTTATTTAAGGAGGGTTGACTTGTTAAGGGAAACTTGGTTCCCTTACGACATTCTATAGAAGATTCTAATTTCTTTAATTCCTTTCCCAAATTCATTTTAGTTTCCTTTTTCATGTTTGGCTATATCTTCGTATATTTTTAAATTATACTAAATGACTCAAGTCGATAACTATCCCCTGACTCTTCATGGGGCTAGAAACCACATAAGCATATGGTTGAGTAAACCAATAAACCTTACTTTCATTAAATTGTCTAAAATCTTGTCTACCATTATTTGAAACAGCTATTCCAATATCTTCTTGACCATCATTGTGAACTATCTGATGCTTCCCACCAGCAGGAATAACATAGCTACTCATACGCTCAAATTTAATGAATTTTTCTTTTTCAGTCAAATGTTTAGCCTTAATTCCTTCATTCATTTTATCTTTTATATTTTATAGTAAAAACTATCAAAAACCTCCTTTTTGAACATTATAATAAAGTTTTGTTTTAATCATTTTAATCATCCAGAAATTTAAGCGGAAAATAAAATGACTCTTATAAAAGAGTCAAGACTAGCACTAAAGTTAGAACCATTACTGATTGTGCTAGTTTAATTTCCATAAAAAAATCAAGGGGGGTAAGTTTAAATAGTTTTCCAATATATTGTTTATATCATCATGGCATTCGAAATCTATAGCATATCGAAAAATGTTTTTCAAAGCAATCGCGAAGAAGCAATAGCTCTTGCCAGTAAGAGCAATATTGGAGAAATTAAAAATGGCAAGGTTCTATATTCAGTTCTTGAAGTTCTCTACTTATTAGATAAAAACAAAGCAGAACTAATCGAAAAAAACAAGGCACTAAAATTCGCAGAGTTTATGAAACAAAATAAAAAACTTCATACAATCTATGAAGTCTTCAAAGATTTACGCGATAAAGGACATATCGTCAAAGAAGGAATGAAATTTGGTGCAGATTTCAGAGTTTATGAAAAAGGTGACAAACCTGGAAAAAATCATGCTAAATATCTTCTGCACGTAGTTCAATCAAGCAAAAAATTAGCAATGAAAGATTTTTGCGCAAAAGCTCGTGTTGCCCATTCAACAAATAAAATTCTTCTTATGGCTATTGTTGATTCGGAAGGCGATGTGAGTTACTATGAAGTTAATTGGAAGAGTAAGTAATTCTCAGTTTAAGTGAAATAAACTCACCTCCTTAAAACTTAAACAAAATTCTTATAAATCCGGCATACAATTATTAATATCCTAAGTAATAGATTGCTGAGCAGGAGGCGAGAAGTTGCATTTAAGTAAATTAATTCATAATAAAAATGCGAGTTCGAGGAAGCAATCAGGTTGAGATTTTAATTAATTATGTTTACGAAACCAAAGAATCTATTTCTTCACTAAAACAATCTCAATTGTAGAAACATTAACTTTCTTTCCTTCTTTGTTCTCAAACTCTTCACTATTAATTCTAATATCTTTAACTGTGATATTTTCTTCTTTTAAAAATTTCTTTGCAGAAACTTCAGCAACATCAACTGCTCTTGAAATAAATTTTCCTCTTGCTTTAACAATAACTTCTTTTTGATTCTTTGTTTTAAACTGAGTAACTACTCCCGTAACGTAATTCATAAAGGGCTTTTCGCCAATATAGATTATATTGCTATCTGCATGTTCACTTTCGGATAAATGTTGCTTTTCGTCGGTCATTGATTTCTGTTATTAGCGTAGTTGTTTATTCTTCTTGAGTTTCTTTTTGTTGTGTCTTTTTTTTCTTTGCGTTGGTGTTAATTCTGGTGATGTATCCGGCAATTTGGTTTCTAAGCCTTTTACTCGGCATATTACTTCCAAGATGTCGTTTATTATTATTAAATTCCTCACTAAATTTGTTTTCTTCTTTTAATAAACCTTTCGCTGTTCTTTTAACTAATGAATTTTTTATTCTACCCATATAATTACCCTTTTTTAGTTGTTTTTAAAGTTTATTGTTCCGCATTATCTTCAAAAGATTCAATAGCAGCGAGCTTTTTGTATGCCTCAATTACTTCCTTTGTTTTCTTAGAAGTATCGCCCTTGGAAATTATATAATAGGGCAAATCTAATGCTAAGGACTTTTTGTAAGCCCTCATTATGTCTGAAGCTTCGACTTTCTTTTTATCATATGCAGCCAATAAATATTCAACATTTCTTATCTTTATTCGAGCAAATACCTGTTTTTTATCATATTGTTCTACATTTACTAACTCGATAGATTTTTTATCAAGAGTCTCTTTTATTTCTGATAAGAATTTTTCCTTCGCAGATTCTGCTTTCTTTTTAGGTTCTTTTTTAAGAACTTCTGGTTTTTTTGAATCTTTTTTAAGCTTAGGAAAATTAAGGATTTCACTTTTTAATTTTTCCAGTTCCTTTCTCTTCTCTTCGAGTTCATTATTTATTTTATCAATTTCTTTTTCTTGTTTTATCTGTAATTTTGTTTCAGGTTCTTCTTTTTTAGGCTCTATCTTAATTTCGGGAATAAGTTCAATTGGTTTAGCAGTTGGAAATAATTTTTCTAAGGCAACATCTTCATTAACTAAAAAATATCTCCAATAAAGCTTTTCATCTTTCTTTATAGGGACTGCAAAATCCTTTAATCCTCTTAACGCAACACGAACTATTGGCGTTTGTTTTTGGTCATCAAGAACCATTTTTTCTTTTAATAATAAACAAGCTTCCCTATCTTTTGAATCAAGATGATTCATAAAATTTTCAAGCATTGCAACTTTATTTTTTGGATAATATAGTGGGCTTCCGCCAACTTTCATATCGCTTATCTTAAGATGCCCTTCTTCTGAAAGTTCAGATAAAAATGCAGAAGTGAATAGAGAGTTTAACCCTACGTGTTTTGCTAAATTTACAGGCAAACTTGGTCCTTTTTCATCAAGATATTTTACTAACCTCTCTTTTACATATTTAGCATCTATTTGTTGTTGTGACATTTTTGTATAATATATTACCTTTAAAGAGAGTTATAAAGTTTATTGGGTTTGTGTGATATAAATAAAGAAAGAACATGAATGGCTCCCCGGGGATTCAAACCCCGAACCCCGGCCTTTCTCAAAACTAATGTTTCCATGAGAGCCGTGCTCTATCATTGAGCTAGGGAGCCATAAAAAACCTAATTAAAGAACATTTTTAAAGGTTCTCAACTCGCCTCGCTAACGCTCGGCCCATAACAAATTCTCTGCTCCAAAACCTGCGCTTGCTCGGTTTTTATGCAGCTATGATAAATTTAATCATTAATAATGTGAAACGAAACTTGAAAAGTAAAGATTCTTATTACAATATATTTAAAAACAACAATCATTTAATGATGATATACTAAAAGAGGCTCAAAAATGAAAGTAATGAATGTTGTTTTCGGCATTGGAATTGCAGTTATTCTATTTATTGTAGTTATGCTTGGAACCCAAGTTTTCTATTCTGAACCTCTTTACGAAGACTACTGCAACTATTCGATGTATCCTCAGCAAGTTTCTGTTTATGGTATAGATCTCTGCAGCGATAATATGAGTGTTAGAGAATGTAATTTATTAATTAAAGAAAAACAGCCAATTTTCGATAAACAACAAGCTTATTACAATGAATGTCAAACAAAGTACAATGATGCTTCTAAAATTTACGGGAAAAATCTTTTCATTATAAATAATGTGGTCGGTATTATTGCAATTATAGTTAGTCTATTCTTGTTTGGAATGATTAATATCGCTGCAGGAACTGCATTCGCAGGATTAGCATTAATTATTTATGGATTTATGCGCGGCTGGCAGGGAATTGGAGATACTCTTAAATTTATTGTAGCCTTAGTTGTAGCTGTATTGTTCATTATGTTTGCAGTAATTGTAAACAAACGCTATACTAAACCTTCTAAGAAAAAATAATGGCAATAGAAAATATTACAATGGTTCCAGATTCTGGATTAGTTGCTGAAATCTTAGATAAGCTAATAAATCTTCCAGGAGTAAGCACATTAGTTAAAATTCTTCAGGCAGTAGGAATTATTATTGTTATTTATTTCATATTTCTTATAGTTAGGATGATAACTCAAATAAGACACAATCTTAATATAAAGGCGCTCGCCAAAAATGTTGAAGAAATCAATAAGAAAATGGATGTTCTAATTGGTAAAGATAAAAAGAAAAAATAAGTTTACAAGCCCATAATTTGATGCATTAAATTTCCAACCTACCTCTTCTCAAAACCTCTACTTCTGAGAAGTATTATTAATAATTAGTTATAAACGAAGTCTAACTTAAAACCCCTATTTACAGCTATCAGAAATCAATAAACCAAAACCATTATCTTTTCCCTTAAAGAATTGTTCAGCTAAGCTGTTGCTTAATGAACTAATTGGAAAATGACATTCTCTTAAAGTTCTATCATCCGATGTCATTTTAAACGTACAAAAATCACCGCCAATAATACCCACAACTTCCATTGTTGCAGTAACTCTTTGTTCTCCAGAATCTGAGGTCCAAGTCATTCTTGCAGGCGTGCAAGAAACTAAATTTTCACTTATACAAGCAATATCACTGCAAACTCCATCTTCAGAAATAGCAAAAAGAGTTATGCCTGCATTAGAACCTGCATAAATAAAAACACATGCGCCAAGCAAAATAGTTGCGACAATACTCATTAAAATTTCTCGTTTCATTTTCATCTTAATTCTTAAAGAGCCTCATTATTTATAAACCTTATCAAATAGCAGCTTTTATTTTATTCGCGATTTTTTGTAATTCTTCCTGAGATTTTTGTGGTCCTAGTTGAGTAGAAATATAACCATTATAGGTTTCAAAATAAACTTTATCTTTAGCCCACATTTCTTTGAATTTTTCATCTAGTCCATGTATCGGATATAACTTTATATGAACATGATTAATTCCCAAACCCTCCATAACTAATGCTACTCTTTTAACGTTTAGGCTTTTTTCAAGAAGTTTAGCTACTTTTTTAGTAACGAGCATAAGGGCACTATAATCTTTATCAGGCATGTCTGTAGCATCACTATCGTAATGTTCTTTTGTAATTACTAAAGTTACGCCAAATACATTTGGATTTATATCCAAAATGGCCATGTGTTTTTCATCTTCCCAAATTTTTACACTTGGTATTTCTCCAGCCACAATCTTGCAAAATATGCAATCATTTAGTTTTACCATTTTAATTGTTTCCCATCCACTAAAACCTTAGGGTTCATAATTATTAAATCTTCATGCACCTTGCTTTTATTTTTTCCTCCGAAAGAAACATTATTTCCGAAAGCAATATGCACCGAACCATGAATTTTCTCATCATGGAGCGTATTTCCTATAAGAGATTTATGTTCCTTATTAACACCTATACCGAATTCAGCGATTATAAGTCCGTTTTCAACAGACTGGTCTTTTATAAAAGATTCAGCTCCCGGACTCCATTCAACGATTTTTCCTTTTTTTATTTTAATCCATGCATTGCTGTCAGGTTTTATTTTATTTCTCCAATTCTCAATAAAAATTATTCCATTAGCGCTATCTTCAATTGGAGCACAAAAAACTTCGCCAGTAGGCAGATTTTTTACAAAACCCTTTCCTTCTTCAGCCTCATCTCCTTCCCAAATTCTGCCTTTTACTGAAAAATTAATGTTTGTTCCATTCTCAGAATTTACACTTATTTTATCTGCATTCTTAACCTGTTTTAAAATCTTCTCGCAAGATTCATATATTTCCTTAAAATCTGCTTTATTTATTTTTAAGAATATTTCTTCAGTAATATCTGGCATTGTAACAATTCTCGAACCTTTTTCCTCTGCTCTTTTTGTCTCAGGACAATGAGTTATACTTTTAGTAGTCGGGGCAATAGTCACATCTGCCCACATTAATTCTGCTGCGATTTCAGGAATAGGCGAACTATGACCCCTATCTGCCGTTATTCTAACTTCCTTAAATACAGAATTTCTATCTTTTAATTCTTCAATAAATACTTCCGTTATACTATCCTTCTCCTTATCCTTAACAAGCAAAATTTTATCCCTACTATTAATTTTAATAAAATTATCTAAAACATTTTTAACAGTATCAATCATATCTTTTTTATTCATCTAATCTTCTCCTATTAATCGGTCTCAAAACTCTTCCACCCATTAGAGTATTATCATATCTTGGAGTAATTATTTCGTATCCTAAATTAGAAACCCTTAACACAGAAATATCTGCCCAATAGTCATCTACATTAGGAATTACTACTCTCGCTTTAATTCTATCAGCCATATAAGAAATTAATTTTAACTCTTTTTAATCTTTTCTCTGCTGGAGTTTAACTTCGCATTTTTATGGACATCGCAGCTTTCGCATTCCTTTCCTTCTCCAAGCCTGCAGAATATTACTGACCTTATCCAATCCCTATTAAGAAATAAATGAATAAAAAAACTTTAGTTTTTATCGGATTTATCGGAATGCAAGACCCTCCAAGAATCGAGGTGAAAAATGCAGTTGCATTATGCATGAAAGCAGGAATCAAGATAAAGATGATTACAGGAGATTCTGGAATAACTGCAAGAGCAATTGCTAATCAAGTTGGTATTTTTGGAGACATGATT
>ERZ1292632.1423-Hain-H43-01um-R2-1423-length-23179-cov-8_pt1 | contig 23179 bp, 25 predicted proteins | sample MGYA00564407_ERZ1292632 | MGnify/ENA primary metagenome ERZ1292632 (study PRJEB36523, sample SAMEA6512637) | groundwater metagenome | collected 2019-01-08 | study: AquaDiva: Metagenomics assemblies of 32 groundwater samples | reverse complement strand
GGCTCGAACCTCCTCCTCCAAAACAAATTAGTGCGCGCAAGCGCGCCAAAAATTCTGAATTCGTTTGGAAAAATGGGGGGAAATCAGTGGGACGCGCTTCGCGCGTCCCACCTTTTGGCTTCTTCAAAACCTTTGAGTTCTGTTCTGGTGCGCGGTGCAGGACTCGAACCTGCGACCTTCCCGGTGTAAACGGGTTGCTCTACCAACTGAGCTAACCGCGCGTAAACACCTTTTCAAATTAACATTTTTACAACGATGGGTCAATAACCGGCGCGGGAAAATTTAATATTTGATTTGACTTTTCTGCTCTTAAAAAGAAATATTTTAGCGCTTTATCAATTCTTTCTTTTTTTATTGTTTCTGCTTGAGGACTGACACTACTTTCCAATAAAACAGGTTCTCGATTGATTTGCCTAAAAAGGTAATAACCAAAAAAGAAAGATAAAAGAAAAAATACAAACATAAAATTAACAGCTAGTTTCCAATAAAAGTTTATGTTCAACCATAAACTTTCTTTTTCTTTTTCAAACTTCTTTTCTTTTTTAAAAAATTTTATTTGCATTGGTTGTTTATTTTCTTACTTTCTAAATTTTTTCGCTACCCCTAGGGCACAAAACTTAAAAGTTTTATTTTTAAAGCTATATTCCATTTAGAAATGACAATATTTTTACTACCTATATTTACCCCCATTTCCCGGCGCATATCCACTCCGATAAACTCGAGTTCATACGGAGAATTCTCTAGCAGTGTCAAAAATTTATAAAGACCGTTAAAAGTTCCCGATGTTTTCATCCCAACCACAAGTTCAGTACGATCTGCTGAAAGATCGACAGAAGTAACTTCCGCCGTAATGCCTGTTTTAGGAGCCAATCCTTCAATGGTATCCAAGAAAGGCACAATATCGGAACTTTGCGCGAAATGAGTCTCTAGTTGAGCTCTATCTCCTTCAATCATTTTAACTGAGTCATCAAGCTGTTTTATCCCATTGCGTCTAAGTGTTTCACTTTGCCACTGTTGTTCTTTTAATTGTGATTCTTTATTATTGTCACTTATCGCTCTGTAAAAAAATAAAAAAACAAAGAAAGAAACACAAAAAAACATAAAAGAAAGAAACAATGATACTTTCGGAAAGTTATTTTGCATATTCATATTTATTCTACTGCGGAATTAAACTTAAATAAAATTTAATATTGGACCCTTTCACAAAATTTGAAATTGGCAAATTAACACTTTTAAAAGTTGCATCGTCTTCAAGTGCTTGACGGAATAAAAGCAAAACTTCGCGGGAAGGCGCATTGCCTTCAATATTTATTTTTTTATCCCGCAGGGGGTCATTTTGAGAATTATTTTCATAGGAAATATCAGTAATTTTAATATTGGACATCTTTTTTAAAATAATGGCATTTATTACTTTTTGTGAAACAATAAATTTATTATCCCTTGTTTTTTCAATTAAACTTAGTTTACTATCCAGATCCTTAATCACCGCGAGAGTTTGCTCTTCCGGTAGAGGCACTGGTTCTTTTTTTTGTATTTCCAGTTTTGTATTTATAATAGTATTTTTTGCGGAAGAGAGAAAGTAAGATGGCAAAATGGCTATAAGAGCAACAAAAAAAGAAGTACCGAACGTTAAGAAGAACAAAATTAAAAGTTTATAGTAAAAATCCTTTACCATTTTTTTCTTTTTTTCTTTGGGAATCAAATTAATCATAGATAATTAAATTTAATTATTGATCAAAATCTCTTAAAGCAAGCCCGAGCGCGGCCGCAAATGAAAGCGCTTGTTTAAAATCCATATCTGGAACATAATTTTCTGTGTCTACTATATTAACCCAAACATTAGCCATTTCTATCCGGCTCTTTACACTAACAGATAAATAGTCAGAAAGTCCTATTAAATTAGAATCCCCTCCGCAAAGGATTATTTTCTTAATGGACGGATTATTTTTCCCCTCTTCATCTTTATGGGTATGCCAATATAAAAAGTGCTTTACTACTTCATCACGTAAAATAGAAACACTGTTTAAAAGCACTGAGAATATTTCTTTATTCGGGGTATTGCGTTCCAGACCATACTTTCGCTTCATTTTTTCTGCTTCGTTAAGACTTATTTTGAAATTCTTGGCAATCATATTAGTAAGCATAATTCCACCAAAGTCAAGGGTAGAAGTAAACATCACAACGCCCTGAGAGATAATAAAAATACCCGTGCGTTTTTCTCCAAAATCCACAATCATATAAGTTTCCAGATCACCCTTTTTAACAACCGCTCGAGAAATGGCTTGAGCTTCAAGTTCAAAAGATTGAACTAATATTTGCGAATGCTCAAACATGTCAAAGTAACTTTCAATCACATTTTTGGGAATAGCCGCAACTTGGAGTTCTAAATTCTGTTTATCTTGGCTAAGCAATTCATAATCAAAGATAGCTTCGGGTGCTTGAAGTGGCACATGTTCTTCAAGGGAAAGTTCTATGCTTTCTCTAATATTCTCTAACCCTAATTTTTCTAATCGGAGTTTAAAAAGATATACTTGCTCTTCCGGCAAAGAAACACGCACCGATTTTATTCCAGCCTCGACTTTAAGCAACAGTAAAATTTCTTCCATCCGTTTTGGATTTTTAATCTTGCCTGATTCAATAATTCCAGAAGGTATATTGATCTCTCCGTGTCGGCCGACTCGGATACCATTTTTTGTGTTAATAAGTTCTATAAATTTTAATGATTCATCTCCTATGTCTATACCAAAAGAAGGCGCTACGAGAAAAGAAGGCACGGGGAAAAACCGGTTGAAAAATTTATTAAACAAATTAAACGACATAGTAACATTATACAATATTCTCCAGATAAATTATAGTACGACGTTATTTATTTCATCCCTCTATTTTGTCGGGACCTTCGGTCTAAATATCGCTGGAGTATAAGCGCCGCGGCACTGGCATCCACTCGACCGCTTTTTATTTGTTTTATTTTACTATGCGCTTGCGACGAGCTTAAAAAAATTTGACCATTTTTAGACCGTCTGGCTTGCCCGCCAAGATTAGAATATCGGCGAGCCTCCATTGAGGTCAAAAATTCTTTTTGTTTATGAACCGGTAATTTAAACTTTTCTTGAAGTTCTAAAATAAAAACTTCAATTCGAGCGGATAAGACGTTTAATTTTCCAGAAAAATCCACCGACTCCCCTATCACCAATTCTCCAATATTTTCTTTCTCTATAATCTCACCGATCTTTTTAAAAGTATCTAAATCATTCAGGACAATTTTTTTAGGAAAAGCCAAGACACCATTTTCGTCCGAAATTGCCACGCCAATTCTTTTCGTTCCATAATCAATGCCTAGAAATTTCATATTCAAATATTAGCATAACAAGCGTTTTTCTGATATGATTTTCAGCATGCAAAAAAAGATTTCAGCCAAGCCTGATCATTAATTAAACAAAAATGGAGGCGTCGCATAGCGGTTTAGTGCACCGGTCCTGAAAACCGGAGTGTCGCAAGGCACCGTGAGTTCGAATCTCACCGCCTCCGCCAGTTGGAATTTTTATGTTATAATAGCTTTATGAATCAATTTGACCAACCCTCACACTCACCCGAAGAAACAAGAGAACAAAAAAAAGCAAAATATATTATTTTGGCTCGAGAGCTAAATGAAGTTCGTGAAGGTTTTCCTTTTCCGGGCATTAATGAAGAATCTTACGATAGATTAAAAGAGGTTGCAGAAAAATATCCTGATTATACTGCTCCAATAGATGAAATTATTGAAAGATGCAAGGCACAAGGAATAAAAGTGGTTCTCGGCAAAAATCCCAATAGTGGAAATGTTTTTATTATGCCTTTTGGTAGTGATAATATTGAAATGGACAATTTATTTCCTAGGCATCTAAAAATCATAGCAGAGATGGATGAAAAATTAAAAAAACTGATATTGTTAAATCAAGAGCTAAAAAGTATTTCTTTTTACTAAAATCGATTGCTAAAATCTGCTATTTTATGCTAAAATTAGCGCATGGAAAGATTGGAATGGTCAGCTTTGGAATATGAAGAAAAAGAACGAAGCGCTGATTGGTTCTGGGCGCTCGGCATTATTGTGGTGACCAGTTCGGTCGCTTCGATGATTTACGGTAATTATTTTTTCGCAGTTCTTCTTTTGTTAAGCGGCCTATTGTTAGGATTTTTTGCAATTAAAAAACCGGAAATGGTCTATTATGAATTAAATAATCAAGGACTAAAAATTAAAACTCAACTTTATCCTTACGAAAATATAAAATCTTTTTGGGTGCAAATAGACCCGACCGGAGAGACAAAATTAAAACCGATGCTTTTTATAAAATCAGAAAGATTATTTATGCCAATCTTGTCAATTCCCATAGATGATCAGGCAGGAGATATTCGTTTTCTTATGCTTGAAAAGAACGTCGTTGAAGAAGAAATGAAAGAACATCCATCTTTCAGAATAATGGAATCTTTAGGCTTTTAATTTCATTTAAAAATTGCTAAGCTAGGTTGAACTGCTCTCGTAGTTCAACGGATAGAATGCTGGCCTGCGAAGCTGGCGATCCAAGTTCGATTCTTGGCGGGAGCACCAGAAATTTGACTTTTGTATTTTGAAGTGCTATAATTGGCAAATGTTCAATAAAATAATCAATTTGTTTGGAATAATCCTTTTGGGAACTATGTTATTTGCTTATTCCCCTGCTCCTAGCTATGCGCAGTATTCACAAGCAAATACTTGTGGCAACACATATACATATGTGAATAACTATAACCCGCTCTGTGTAACAACAAATAATGCAACTAACATAACCAGTTCAAGCGCGACCTTGAATGGTCTAGTAAATAGGAACAATTTATATAATACGTATAACTTAAATACTTGGTTTGAGTATGGAACAAATACTAATTTTGGATTTGCCACTGTGAAAAGCATTTCTAATTTTGGATACGCTAACTACACTGCCAATGTTTCTGGCCTCAGCGCGAACACTATATATTATTTCCGGGCGGTTGCGCAAAATCCGCAAGGAATAGTTTATGGAAACACTAATTCATTCAGAACTAGCTTTACAAGCGCAATAAATGTAAGTGCCGAAAATGATTATTCCTTAATCCCTACCATAGTAACAAATCCCGCTACATCAGTATCAAGCAGAAGCGCCCAATTAAATTCTCTAATTACTAATCCGGAAAATGATTTCGCAAATTCTTGGTTTGAATGGGGAAAAACTGCAAATCTAGGAAATAAAACCGTGGTTACATCAATTGGAACATTGCCGTCTGTTTTTCACGCAGATACGCTCAGAAGACTTTCTCCAGGAACAACTTATTACTTCCGAGCCGTAACAGAAAATTCTTTATGGAGAAGTATTGGCCCTATTTTAAACTTCACTACGAATAATGTCGCGAGCCAAACCAGTATTGTAGAGAAAGATACAACGAACGCCAACACGGCTACCACCAACCTAAGCTCCATCCAACCTGCAGAGTCTGCGCTTGGAGCAAATATCATTGAGTCTAATTCTTTTTTCCCAGTTAATATCCTTGGGTGGTTTGTTTTAATTATTCTTATACTTATTCTTATCATTCTCGGTCAACATCTGCACCGTAAGTTCTTAAGTAACACACCAGATCGCACCCAGGAACATATGTAAAAATTTATGTTATATTTAAAATTATTTATGAACAAGATAAAATTATATATTCTGGCTCATAAAATAATCAGCGCCATTCTTGTGCTAATTCTGCTTGGCATTGGATACTGGGGATATAAAAAATTCACCAGCACGGCTGGGGATACGCGTTATGTAGTAGCCAAAGTAAAAAAAGGAACAATTGTTGCCTCTATTTCTGGTAGTGGTCAGGTTTCCAGTCTGAATCAAGTAGATGTTAAAGCTAAAGTTTCTGGAGATGTCATCTATCTAGGAACGCAAAATGGACAAAAAATCGGAGAGGGTGGGCTTATCGCGCAACTTGATGCTAAAGACGCTGAAAAATCTATCCGCGATGCAGAAGTAAATTTAGAATCCGCTAAAATCGCTTTAGAAAAATTCAAGATTCAAAATTCAAACGAAAATTTGAATGCCGACTTGGTTAAAGCTTACGATGACGGATTCAATACAGTCTCAAATACATTTCTGGACTTGCCAGAAATTATGACGGGACTCCATGATATGTTTTTTAAAAGCAATCCAGCAACCGGTCAATGGAATGTGGATTGGTATGAAGGACAAGTTGGAAATGGAGACCGGGACAAAGTTAAAATTTTTAAACAAAATTTTGTAGATTCTTATAACAAAGCGAAGAATTTTTATGACAAGAATTTTGATGATTACAAAATAGTCTCCCGAATCTCTGAAAATGCAATTATGGAAGCTCTTATTTTGGAGACTTATAATACGACTAAGCTCATCTCGGATGCGATCAAAAATGCAAATAACTATATCGATTTTGTTAATAGCTCAATCCAAAAAAACAACTTCGACACACCTCTTATAATAACTACGCATAAAGCAACTTTAAACAGTTATACTTCCAAGGCCAATACTCACCTGGTAAACCTTCTATCAAATACAACCAGTATAAAAAATTACAAAGACGCTTTCCCCAGCTCGAACCTAGATATGCAATCTCTTGAATTATCAGTAAAACAAAAGGAAAATGCGTTGCAAGATGCGAAAGATAAATCGGCAGATTATTTTATCCGCGCCCCTTTTGCTGGCACCATAACGAAAGTCAATATAAAAAAATCAGATACAATTTCCGCCGGAACGATTGTGACGACACTTATTACAAAAAAACAACTCGCCGAAATTTCCCTTAATGAAGTAGACGTAGCAAAAATAAAAATTGGACAAAAAGCAACTCTCACTTTTGACGCGATTCCGGACCTTACCATAGCAGGCGTGGTCGCAGATATTGATACTATTGGCACCGTTTCCCAAGGAGTGGTAACTTACAATGTAAAAATAAGTTTTGACACGCAAGATGAAAGAGTAAAATCTGCCATGAGCGTATCGGCAGCAATCATTACAGACATAAAACAAGATGTGCTAGTAGTGGCTAACAGCGCAATAAAATCGCAAGCCGGAACAAGTTATATTGAAAACTTTGATACGCCCTTAGCGCCACCCATCGCCGGAGCGATTGGTTCTATCTCTAAAATCGTGCCGAATAAAATTCTAGTTGAAGTTGGTTTGTCAAATGACTCACAAAGTGAAATTATCTCCAGTATTAAAGAAGGTGACGAAATTGTGACAAGAACAATCCTACCTACCACCACGACGACAGCAACAGCACCTAGTATCTTTGGAACTCCCACAACAGGAAATAGAGGGGTTGGAGGCGGAGGTATGAGAATACAAGCACGATAATTTTAATAACGGATGATTGAAGTAAAAAACATTACAAAAATGTATAAGACGGGAGATGTTGAATTTAACGCATTAAATGACGTATCTTTTACCATTAACGACGGAGAATTTGTGGCAATAATGGGGCCGTCAGGAAGTGGCAAATCAACGTTGATGCATATTTTGGGAGCACTGGATAGTCCAACCTCCGGAACATATTTACTGGACGAAAAAGATGTATCTACATTATCGGATGACGAACTTGCGGACATCCGTAAAGATAAAATTGGGTTCGTTTTTCAAGCTTTCAATTTATTACCAAGAACAACCGTATTACGAAATGTAATGTTGCCTTTAGTGTACGCCGGAGTACATGGTGCAGAAAGAGAGAAAAGGGCAAGGAAAGCGCTGATCGCTTCAGGCCTCGATGAAAATCATTTTCATCATATGTCTAATCAGATTTCCGGTGGTCAAATCCAACGCGTAGCAATTGCTAGAGCATTAGTAAATAATCCATCGCTTATTTTAGCGGATGAACCGACCGGAAACTTAGATTCAAAAACAGGAGAGATCGTTATGGGAACTTTCCAAAAATTAAATAAGGAATTAAATCGAACCATAATTCTTATTACTCATGAACAAGAAATAGCGGAACACGCTAATAGAATTCTTTTTATAAAAGACGGGAAACTTGTCGAAGACAGAACAACTCATAAAAAAAGAACCATAAATTATGCGGGACATGATTGGGGAGGTAAAAAACAAATATGAAACTAAAAGATGTGACAAATGAAACATATCGTTCTTTATCCGCTAATCTTGTCCGTTCCGGACTGACTATGCTTGGTATTGTGATAGGTATCGCCTCGGTTATCGCGATGATTTCCATCGGCAATGGCGCTAAAGCGTCTATCCAGTCAAGTATCGAGGGATTAGGCTCAAACCTCTTAACAATCCTTCCTGGCGTTGTTCAACCAGGACGGGGAATTGTCTCTTCTGGCCGGGGGAGCGCCCAAACATTAAAAAATGAAGATATAGATATAATCAAAGCCCTAGACGGTATAGGATCTGTTTCTCCAGAAGTCGCTCGCAGATTTCAAGTGGTCGCAACAGGTAATAATACAAATACTACTATTACAGGCGTAACTGGAGATTATCAATTTGCACATAATGTAACTCTAGTAAGCGGAAGTTTTATTTCTGATGCCAACCAGAGGAGTATCGGCCGACAAGCAGTTTTGGGCGCGACGGCCGCCACAGATTTATTTGCGGATGTTGATCCACTTGGCAAAACTGTTCGCATTAATAAAATAAATTTTAATGTTATTGGAGTATTGGTCGCGAAAGGAGGAGCGGGATTTTCTGGTCCGGATGATATGATTTTCGTACCTCTTTCCACAATGCAAAAAATTCTCTCCGGAGAGGATTATCTGTCCACTATTTCTATTTCCGTTACTGATAAAAATAAAATGGCAGAAGTTAAAGATTTGGCAACTAATGCACTCCTAGATAAACATCGAGTAGTTGAAGCGGATTTTTCAATAATTTCACAAGAAGATATTTTAGGAACACTCACTACGGTCATAGACACTTTTACGCTTTTCTTGGCAGCCATCGCTTCAATTTCACTTTTAGTTGGCGGCATAGGCATTATGAATATGATGCTCACAACCGTGACTGAACGCACGAAGGAAATCGGACTGCGAAAAGCAATCGGAGCAAAAAAGAGTGATATTAATCTGCAATTTCTGTCCGAAGCTGTAACACTAACATTTATTGGGGGAATTCTGGGAATCGCATTGGGATGGTTGATATGCTTGATAGTAACCTCGACCGGTATTGTCCAAACACAAGTTTCGTTGTCTTCTGTATTTTTAGCTTTTAGTGTCTCGGCTAGTATCGGTATTATCTTCGGCTACTACCCTGCCCGTCGAGCAGCGATGTTAAATCCGATAGATGCATTACGTTATGAATAAAATAGATAAAAAAATAATACAATTGTATCCAATGCGAATAAATAAATATCTTGCCCTTAAAAAAATCTCGACCAGGCGAGGGGCAGATGAATTGGTGAAAGAGAAAAAGGTTTTTATTAATGGTAAGCTAGCTAGGCTGGGCAGTAAAGTTTTAGCAAAAGATATTGTAGAAGTAAAAGAAGGAGAACAAAAAGAATATTTATATTTTGCTTATAATAAACCAGTTGGAATTGAAACAAGCTCTCCACAAGAAGACCTATTTCCTTTGGGCAGATTAGACAAAGCTTCTCATGGACTTATGATCCTGACAAATGATGGACGGATTACCGATCAACTCTTAAATCCTAAATATTTTCATGAAAAAGAATATGTCGTGAAAACTTCCAACAAGCTTCGTTCTAATTTCAAACAAAAAATGGAAGCGGGAGTAAATATTGAGGGATATTTGACCAAAAAATGTTTCGTTGCAATCATAAATAATTTTACTTTTAGAATAATACTAACTGAAGGCAAGAAACATCAGATCAGGCGTATGTGCTCGGCTCTTTTTCAAGAAGTCGCCGATTTGAAACGCGAGAGAATTATAAATATAAAATTAGGTAATTTAAAACCTAACGCTAAGCGAGAAATAAAAGGCGAAGAATTAGTCATCTTCCTAAAATCTATAAGTTTTTAAAATAAATTTATTAAAGAGTTTGTGTTCAGTTTTTATGATATAATAAAGTCTCGGAATATTACTAATTAATTGACACCGATTATGAACATAAATACAGTGATAATACTCATTTTGGGAGTTGTTACTGTGGCGGGGACAATTGCTTCCCTTGTTTATTTAATAAAGTTAATAAAACATCAAACAAGAGTACTTCCGTGGCTTGGATATACTGCACTCTTCTCTGTTGGCCTATATTTATCAGAACCTCTACTTTGGGGAAGAGTTTCTTGGATAACCAAATATACCAAGTAGTGATCAAGCAGGCACATTGCAAGGAATCTGGGTTTTTATTGGTATACCTATGGCTTTGTGGGGGTTATTTAAACTGATAGAGGCATGTTTTAAATTTTCTAGAAACTAGTACCTGTTGAATTTATTGACTACTTTTCTAGATCAAGTACTTCATCAGTCCAGCAAGGACTACCCTTGCTGGAATTAATCCTGAGCATTGTATTATACTAAGGATATATATTATATGATGTATAGGTTTCATACAAATTTAAATAAAAATGAATGTATAAAACGTTTATCTGACACAATTAGATCACCACAGTTTTTTGATACTAAGATTCTTTTAAAATATGCAATGGTTGGTAAAATTAACGGTGATACATTTTATTTTGAACCGAAAAAGATGGGAAATAAATTGGGTGCTAAGATAATGCCGAAAAAATTTATTGGCAAATTTGAGGAAGAGCCTAATGGAACAAATATTTCTGGTCAACTTACTAATGTGAGTAATATGTTTATAACTATATTTGTCGTTGTAATTGCATTATTAATAGCAATACCGCAAGTAAAGAAATCTGGGATTATTTCAGCTATTATATTTCTAGTTTTAATAATAGGTATAGGTTTTATTTTCTATCGGATTAGAGAAACAGGTCAGGAAAATATCGATTTCATAAAAGATACGTTTAGAGCACACGAAGTTATTTGATTATTTTTCTAGATCAAGTACTTCATCAGTCCAGCAAGGACTACCCTTGCTGAAACTTTCGCTTTAGTTTATAATGTAAACATGTATAGAAAAACACCTTTTGTTTCAGGCGAACACTACCATATTTACTCGCGAGGAGTCGAGAAGCGAAAAATATTTCTTAATACCAAAGATTATGACCGTTTTATAGCTCTTCTATATATTATGAATCAAGACTTATCATTTAGGATGGATAATTTTTTACAAGCACATAAAAACAACTTAGTAGAAATTTTTAAAGAACAAAGAGAAAAAACCCTTGTTTCAATTTTGGGTTATTGTTTGATGCCTAATCATTTTCATCTAATTTTATACGAGCATACAGAAAATGGAATAACTAAGTTTATGGGCAAACTTTTAACTGCTTACTCAATGTATTTTAATACGAAATATGAACGAAGCGGTCCTCTATTTACACATCCTTTTAGATCTGAACATATAGATAATGAATCACAGTATATGTATATATTTTCTTATATACATTTAAATCCAATATCTATAATAGAGAAAAACTGGAAAGAAGAAGGCGTTAAAAATAAAAAAGAAACAGAAGAATTTCTGCAAAATTATAAATATTCAAGTTATTTAGATTTTCTAGAAAAAAATAGACCAGAATTAGATATAATAGATTTTTCTCTTGTACCAAAGTACATAAAAGATATAGAATTAGATTTTAAAACACAAGAAAAAACTTTTCTCGAACACAATAGAGCTGAATAACTATCCAGCAAGGACTACCCTTGCTGGGTGTTCATTTTTCTAAATCCAATACTTCATCAATCCTGATTTGTTTAATAAATTCAGGAACGTGCGAAACAAGAATCATCGCCCCAGTGTATTTGTCTAGCGCTTCCGCAATGATGGGCAAATGACGAAAATTTATATGATTCGTCGGCTCGTCTAAAATTAAAAGTCCGGGTTTTTGGAGAACTAATCTGGCGAAAGCCACCAAACCCTTTTGTCCCTCCGAAAGATCACCTATTTGAGTACGAATAAATTCTCCGGTGATTAAGAAACCCGCGGCGATAGAACGCATTTTCTCCTCATCCAACTTTTCTCCACCCGCGAGCATGGCGCTCGATAAAGATTGATAAACAGTATCTTCAAAATTAAGCGTAGAAAAATCCTGTCTATAATATCCAATGCGTATTCCCTCTTTTACCTTTTCTCCATCGGCCTGACCGCTCGCCAGTCTTTCTAATAGAGTTGTTTTACCTATTCCATTCGGCCCTTGTAAGAGTAAATGGCTGTTTTTATTTAAAGATATTTTTGCTTTATGCTTTATAATTTTACCGTTCTTTTTAATGGTAAAAGAAGAGATATTTAAAATTTCTCCAATCAAGTCAGGTTGGGAGGGAATGGTAAAAGATCTAATAGATCTATCTTCCTTTCGCACATCCACCATCTTTTCTTCTAATTCTTCGGCTTTTTCACGCATTCGCTTGGCAACCAATCGGAGTCTTCCTCCCTTATACGCAAATACATTCGCTTGCTCTTTTTTGGCCTGAATTTCTTTTTCCAATTGGGCATTTTTCATATTTTCTTTTTCTACCCGAGCCGTAATATCTTTGACAACATTAAAATAATTACCGACATATTGTTCAATGCGTTTTGTATATATATCTAAATAAAGAACACCTTCCGAAAAAGCGTTAAGAAACTCCGCATCGTGAGAAATAACTAAAACAGTTTTTTTATAATTAATCAAAAAATCCGTTAAATGAGCAATACCGACTTTGTCTAAATTATTTGTTGGTTCATCCAGTAAGAGTAAATCTGGATCTTGGATAAGGGCAGAAGCAAGTAGCAGTCGAGCCTGTTGTCCACCAGAGAAAGTTTTTATTTTTTCATCATGTATTTGGGTATGTTTTTTAAAATTTACCATTTCCAAAACATCATTAATTTTAGGGTCAATATTATAAATTTTATGTTTAAAACATTTTTCAAAAAATTCTCTAACCGTCAAATCCAACTGGTCTCGATGAATTACCTGTAAAGCGGAAGCAATAGTTACTCCTTGAACAATATTAATAATTCCAGATTCGGGAACGTATAAGCCGGAAATCAAGCCAAAAATCGTACTCTTTCCAGCTCCATTTTGCCCCATCAGGGTAAATTTCATTCCTCGTCTTATGGTAAAACTTACTTTATCTAAAATAGGCTTATTGATCCCCCATTCAAACGAGACATTATCAAATCTAATTATAGTTTCTTGAGTTTTTTGATTTTCTCTTGTTTCTTTTATTTCTTCTTTAGACATCAACATAGATTAGCTTATTTAAGCAAAAATAGAAAGAAAAGAGGGGCCACTTGACAAAATAGATGCTTCTGTGATACACTTGGAAAACAAAGTAGGTCGTAGATCCTGAGAGTCTAGAAAGTTTTTTGGCTCGAATGGATAAAGAAAAGAGTCGATTTCGTAGAACACTTTTGTATTTAATAACTTAACAAAAAATCAATGACCGGTACAATAAAAAGACTCACGGAAAAAGGTTTTGGCTTTATCACGGGAGAAGGACTGGCGAAAGATTTATTCTTTCACAGCAACTCTCTCGTGGGCGTAACCTTTGACGAGCTTAAAGAAGGTGATACTGTCTCTTTTGAAACAGAAGAATCACCAAAGGGATTGAATGCTACCAACGTGCAACGCGCGTAATATTCTTTCCAATAAAAAACCACTCCTTAAGGAGTGGTTTTTTATTTTTCCTTCTATGCCATAAGATATAGGCTATCTATCTTGCGCCCATTCTTTTAATTCCCTATAGTTCGATTCGCCACATATCCACTTATTGGTTTTAGTATTATAAAAAAAGGGCACCCCGCCACATAAATTTTTATCCAATTCTAACAAACGCTTCTCATTTTCCTTATTATGCCAAACTTCCAAACTTTCTACTTTGATTCCCTCCTCTTTTTCCAATTTTTCCACGAGCGTATGCATCCTCACGCAATATGGACATTCAGTCCCGTAAAATTCCAAAAGATGATTCATTTTTACTTTGTTAATTTAGACAAGCGAGATTTCTTGCGAGCGGCATTGTTTTTTTTAATGACACCTTTTTGAGCCGCTTTATCTATTATAGCAAAAGCGGAACTTAACATTTTAAGACCTTCGTTTTTATTTGTTTTGACAATTTTCTCAATTTTCTTTATCACCTCTTTCATTGCGCGCTTGCGGCTGTCGTTAAAAGCTTTCTTGCGCAGAGAACCTCGAATCGCTTTTTTAGCTGATTGTGTTATGGGCATGCGCCTAAATATAGCAGAAGAGGTAATATTTGTCAATCATAGAAAATAGCTTTAGGGAGTATGATTAATCTATGATCGGCAGTATTAAAGGAAAAATAATATTAAAAACAGAGAAATTTTTAATATTAGAAACAACGGGGATTGGATATAAAATAAACGTATCGGCTGATACACTCTCTCGGCTTGCCCCTCGATTACGCTCGGGACAAAAAGAAATAAATGAACTTGTTTCTTTTTGGATTCATACCCATGTTCGTGAAGACGCGCTAGACTTATATGGATTTTTAGAATACGCTGAACTAGAATTTTTTGAAATGCTTATCAGCATACCGGGTATCGGACCAAAAGGAGCGCTCGCTATTTTAGGAGTTACTTCAATCGAAACGCTCCGTAAAGCGATAAGCGCAGGCGACATATCGTATCTAACAAAAATATCCGGCATCGGAAAAAAAACTGCTGAAAAAATTGTAATAGAATTAAGAGATAAAATCGCAAATAAAATAAGCGCTAAAGAAGAAAACTCTCTGAAAGATGAATTAGATATATTGGAAGCGTTAAAATCTTTAGGCTACTCTCAAAATGAAACGCGAGAAGCACTAAAAAAGATCCCCACAGACATAGGCACCAATGCAAAAATTCGCGAAGCGCTAAAGATCTTGGGTGGAAAATAACATGCCTGAACTTCCCGAAGTAGAAACAACAACCAAGGGCCTGAGAAAGACAATAGTGGGCCTGGTAATAAAAAACGTCTGGACAGATTTATCTACCAAAGATAAACGCCAAGGTGACACAATCGCCAATCCAAAATATTTTAAAATTTTTAAAAAAGAAATTTTAAATAAAAAAGTTTTATCGATTGAAAGACGGGCAAAAAATATTTTGATAAATATCTCTGGGGATAAAACGATTTTAGTACATCTAAAAATGACTGGGCATTTACTCTACGGTAAATATAAATTCACCCGCTCCTCAAGGCCAGACCTTAAGAATTCAAAAAGGTCTGGCCTTTCCCCGCGGGCCTGGACCCCAGACGAAGAGGGCCCGCTTCATGACCCATATAATAGGTTTATTCATGCGGTTTTCACTTTTAATAACGGCAAGTGCCTCGCTTTTTCAGATGCTCGGAAATTCGGGAAAATTACTTTGTTGGACACGGCAACCGCTCACGATATCAAGCATTTAAATAATATCGGTCCCGAACCATTAGAGAAAAATTTCAACTTAGAAAAACTAAGGGAACGCTTAAATAAAAAACCAAACGGGAAAATTAAAAGCGTACTAATAGATCAAAGTATCATTGCCGGCATTGGCAATATTTATTCTGACGAAATACTTTGGAGCGCGGGCGTGCATCCGGAGAAAAAAGTTTCAATCCTCTTACGCCAAGGTTCCAAAAGGCAAGAAATAAAAGCCATATTCAAGGCAATAAAAGAAACATTGACTAAAGGCATAGATTTCGGCGGGGACTCAATGTCGGATTATCGCAATATCGACGGCCTGCCAGGCAAATTTCAAACGCAGCACGAAACCTACCGACGCACGGGAGAGAAATGCAGGAAGAAAGGTTGCAAAGGTACAATAAAAAGAATAGTTGTCAACGGCCGCAGCGCGCATTTTTGTTCAGTGCATCAGAAATAATTTAGCATTAGTGCACGACCGTTTCTTATTGCTATTTTATAAATCAAGCATTCTAAAAAGCGCAATCCCTAAAGCCACTGAAACATTAAGCGATTCTTTTTTGCCGCGCATCGGAATTTCGGCAATTATGTTGCATTTTTCTAGCACATTTTTAGGTATGCCTGTGACTTCAGCGCCTAAAATAAAAACATTTTTATGTTTCAACTTCACTTTTTTATAATCCCTAGAATTTTTAGCTTGTTCAATGCCAATAATTAAAAATTTTTCCCTCCTCAGTTTTACTAAAAGTGGAAAAATATTTTTCTTTTGCTCCCAAGACACAAATGCTTCCGCTCCTAAGGCAGATTTTGCCAAGTCTTCCCTTTTTCTGCCGAAACGGTCTAACGGCGCAGGGGTATAGCCAGTCAAATAAATTTTATTTATGTCGGCTGCATCCGCTGTGCGAAACATTGCTCCGACGTTTTTTACACTTCGAATATTATGCAATATTAAAATATTTTCTTGGTTATTTTGGAGCATAATTTGCTAATACATCTCTTGTTGATAACATTTCTCGCAATAAATAACTGCAACCAGTTTAACATAAATTATTGACTTTTCAGTAGTCTTAGTTTATATTAACATCATATTTCAATGAAATCATTGCAGATCTATAGGTCTACAATAAAATCTTTGCAGTCCAATATAGACAGGGCCTCCTTTAGATTAATCGCAGTTTTGTTAGCTTTTTTGTTTATTTTAACCCCTTTCACCCCTGTTTTCGCCTCCAAAACATCCCCTGTCTCGGCCACTACCGTCATTACCACCTATCCTTCTAAGTATTACAACATTGATTCAAATGGTAAAGTTACCAAACATATCTTTGCTAATGGAGTAGAAATAGCCATCGTGACGGGAACCGGAGTTTCTGCGGTGACTGGATATGTGCAGACGGACAATCTAGGGTCAACCAATGTGGTTAGTGACGCAAAGGGCAACATCGCGCAGACACTGGACTATTTTCCTTTTGGTGCACCGAGAATCAATTCCGGAACAGACAATCCGCAACGACAATTCATTGGACAAATGTATGATGCTGATACTTCCTTGAGTTATCTGAATGCTAGATATTATGACGGGAAGAAGGGACAGTTCATTTCTCAAGATCCTGTTTTCTGGGAGATAGGACAAACTAAAGACGGCAAAAACGCTCTTTCTAATCCACAAGCAATGAATAGTTATTCCTATGCTGGAAACAATCCGATCACCAATAGTGATCCGAGTGGAAAATTCGCTCCTGTTCTAATAGTGGCTGCAGGTATCTTGGCAATGTATGCGCCTCAAATCACTTCCTTTTCCCAGTCTCTCATGACTCCATTGGGACAAGTCGGTGTGTCTCAAGTGATAGATGATGCGAATAAAGGAAATTATGGTATGGCGGTTATTGGAGCAGTGACGGCTGGGGAAATTCCGAAAAACAGTATTCCTAAGGGATTATATTTAGGACAAGATTTTGGTAAGTTAGGTAAAGTGGTTAAAACTACGCCAGGAGAGCTAAAAAGCTTTACAAACATTGTTACAAAAGACCCTTATCATGGCTTAAACCAAGCAATTTCCAGAGGGATTTCTCCCCAACTCATACAAGATACAGTAAAAAATCCTCTGATTAAATTACAACAAGACAGCAACTCCGTTTATCTTAATAAACAAGCTGGAGTTGTTCTTGATAAATTGGGCGGTTTAATTACTACGTATCATAGTAGTGAATTTAAGGTCCATATATCAAATGTATTAAAAAGTATTAAATAAAAATTTATGAAAAAAAATGTAATAAATAATTCAATTAAAAAAATTGATAATTATATCCATGAAAGTGACCCATTAGGATTAGGTGGAGCTTCCGGTGAATATTCGGATGTTGTATTTAACCTCTATAGAGTAGCAAAAGAAGGAATGGGTAAAATTACTAACAACCAAATTAAAAACGCTTTTAAAAATATATTTGGCAATCTATCAGACACTTTAAATGTAGAAGACTTGAATCTTATCAAAAGTTTTATTGAAGAAACGATAATTTTAGAAAATGACTGAAGAAAATAAATTTATGATAGAAAAAAAACAAAAAATAATTTCTTTAGTCACTCTACTGTTCTTGGTCTTTCAACCGCTCTCTTTTATTTTAGCTAATAACAAGACAACGCTACCTCCCACGCTTGCGCCGATAGACAACAGCTCCCCGGTGGATGACGCTCCATCCGTTCCTCTTTTAAAATCAGACCCCGCCGTGGCCAGTTCTCTGCCACCAACATCGGAGGCGCCTTTAGATCTTTCTCCTGCGCCGGCAACCGACAAACTTACAGACAAGAAATCTTTAAGCAGTGTTCAGACTAGCTCCGTCACTTCAGGAACGACACAGTCATACAGCCCCTCCGGCGCTCAAAAAACTTTGCAACCGAAAACAGATTTAAATACCGGGGCTTTGACCTTTGATTATCCAATCTCTGCGCCTCCGGGCAGAAATGGTCTAACGCCAGATTTGAAACTTCAATATAACAGCAAGAACAATTTTAACAATAGTATGTTTGGTTACGGCTGGACAGATAATATCCCGTATATTGAAAGAATAAACAAAGATGGAACAGACAAGCTTTATGCAGAAAATTATTTCTATTCTTCCACGGACGGAGAGTTGGTGTCTCAAGGCAACGGAAAATTCACACCCAAAACAGAGTCGGGAAGCTTTTCCAGTTATAATTTTGGAAGTGATCAGTGGCTCGTAACCGACAAACAAGGAACGACCTATAAATTCGGTTACAATTCATCTGCCAGACAAGATGACCCAAATGACACTTCGCATATATATAAATGGATGCTGGAAGAAACAAGAGACACAAATGATAACTACATCCAATACACCTATAACAAAGACGCGGGACAGATTTATCCGTCCGCTATAAATTATTCTGGCATCTTTGAAATTGAGTTTTTGAGAGAGTCCAGGGTGGATATAAATAAATCTTATGCCACGACGTTTCTGGTCGCGAGCAATTATCGGATTAGTGAAATACAAATAAAAATAAATAATGTCTGGGTGAAAAAATACAGTTTAGCTTATACGACGGGAGATAATGGAGTTCGTTCGTTACTCGAAAGTGTTACTGAATCGGGACAGGATGTGAATTCTGTCATTACAACTTTACCCACAATTTTTTTTGATTATTATAAAAGCACTCCTGGTTGGAAACTTGATACTAAGACATACACTGCGCCTGTTTCATTTAACGGGTATCAAAGTATGCTTGATGTTAACGGTGATGCTTTACCTGATATTGTCGAGTCATACAAATGGAATTGTAATCCAAACCAAGGAATAGTTAAAAACACATATATAAATAATACACATAATGCTTGGAGTGAAAATAGTTCATTACAACCTCCAATTTTGTTTAGTCACTGTGATGCGCGTGGAAAGGAATATGGATATGGGTATGGATGGAATCGGGGAGTGCGTACGGGAGATGTGAATGGAGATCTTTTGCCCGATATTATAAAGTCAGATGATCACACTCCCTATATTCTAAACGCAAATGAATATGATACGTATATAAATACAAACGGTTCATCTTGGGTTCAAAATAAAGCTTGGCTTCCTACAATCACTTTCAATGGTGATGATGATAATGTTGATTGGAGTTCTTATTTTATTGATCTTAATGCGGATGGGTTGAATGACATTATACGGAACGGAGGAGGAGGAAACGAAAGAACTGGAACTCAAATAAATATAGGTACAAGTTTTAGTACGTCTACACAAAATTGGAATACCCCCGTTTCTTTAGCAACCTCACAAGATCTTAGTGTCCAATTTGTTGATATAAATAGTGATGGTCTCCCCGATATCTTATATCAATTTGATAGTTCTATTCCTAGTCGATCTGAAAAATCAATATATCTGAATAAAGGAGATGGAAAGTGGGTACTGGATAATTCATTTCTTTCAGATGAAATATACTTTGGTAATATTTATCAAGGCAATAGAATTGTCTTTTTTGATGTAAACAATGATGGACTTGTCGACGCAGTGCCAGGGAGCACCCTTGTGGATAGAAATTTTAACACATATTTAAATACTGGAACAGGCTGGGTGAAATCTCCGACCTGGAATGTACCAGGGAATCCTTGGAATCCTTGGATTAATTTTACAACATGGCCTTTTTTAAATATTGTTGATATTAATACTGACGGTTCCTTGGATTTTTTTATGACACAAAATTCAACTACCAATGCTTGGCTAAACAATACAAAAATTCCCACAGATACTCTCAAAAAAATAACTTCCTCAACAGAAGGTAACACTGATATTACTTATAAAAAATCAACACAATATTATGATAATTCAAACAATCTTCTCAATCCAAATCTGCCTTTAAATCTAACAACTGTTTCCCAAATCACCATAAATGACGGCAACGGCAACAGCGAAACAACCTCTTATAGTTACGAAGGCGGTTCTTACTTTTTCAATACGGCTCTCGACCGCAAGTTCGCCGGTTTCAATAAAGTCAGCGAAACAGATTCGGTCGGCAACACCACCACCACCTTTTATCATCAAGGCAACCCTTCGACCAGCTCAGGGCAAACACTTCTTGGAGAATATAACGATGACGAATGGAAAATAGGAAAACCGTATCGAGTAGAAACGGCAGACAGTTCTGGTAATATCTATTCCAAAGCCATAAACAAGTGGGATGATTCTGATTTGGGCAATGGTAGTAAATTCGTGAAACTGGCGCAAACTATTGATTCCACTTACGATGGCGACTCAACGCACAAAGACAAAGCGGAAGGGTATGTATATGACAATTTAAACGGCAATCTTCTCCAAAAAACAGAATATGGCGAAGTCGTGGGCAACGATAACGGCAGTTTCAGCGATATTGGCAACGACAGTTTTACCACAAATTACACTTATGCAATAGAAAGCGCGAAATCTAAAGTAGCCAGTCAAAATACTGTAGACCAAAATTCAAACAAAGTTAAAGAGTCTCTCTATTATTATGACAACTTGCCATTAGGCCAGCTCTCGAAAGGCAACCAGACAAAAGAAGAAAAATGGAAAAATGGAAATACATATGTCAATATCCAAAAATCTTACAGAGGTTATGGCTTAGTGAAGGAAAGCGTTGACGCCAATGGCAATCCAACTAACTATGCTTACGACAATTTTAATTTATATCCCGCCACCATCACGAACGCCCTCAATCAAACCGTGAATCTGGCTTACGATTATTCCACCGGTCAAGTCAAGCAAAAGATTGATCCGAATCATCGAGTCTTTCAATATGCTTATGACGGTTTAGGAAGACTTCTCTCGGAAAAACAACCAGATCTCGTTGATCCTTCGTCTCTAGTCGTTAGAACCTCATACATATATACCGATACTCCCAACAATGTCGCAACGCAAAAGACTGATTATTTAGACGATTCAACTAGCATTGACACATACACATACTTTGATGGTCTGGGCAGAAAAATACAAGAAAAAAAAGAAGCGGAAGATGGATATTCCGTCAAAGATTATGTGTATAACAATCGTGGATTGCTGGACAAAGAATCATTGCCTTACAATAGTTCTGGCTCGGCCAGAACTGCCCCGACGACGACATCGGAGCTTTATACTAATTACACTTATGACCCAGCGCAAAGAGTAACTGCTTCTGTAAATAATCTAGGCACTATCACCAATACCTACAATGATTGGAAACTGACGATCACCAATGCCAATGGCAAAACAAAAGATCTATCCAAAGACGCTTATAATAATTTAATCCAAGTTGATGAACACCCTTCGATCAGCTCAGGACCGGCAACCACTTATTACTCCTACGATTATCTCGGAGATTTGACAAAAATCACGGATGCTTTGGGCAACATCCGGAATTTTACTTACGATGGTTTGGGACGCCGATTGACAGCCCAGGATTTACACGCGCCGGGCGACCTTACTTTTGGCGCTTATGTTTATACCTACGATAATAATGGAAATTTAATTAAAATTGTGGACCCCAATGGTTCGAGAAGCTCACCACCTACGGCAATCAATTATACCTACGACGTCTTGAATCGGCAGTTAACTGAAGATTACACAAGAAACACCGGAGTGGAAGTAACTTACACCTACGACCGTGGCGCCGAGGGCCTAGGACGTCTCACAGGCATTGCCACCCGAGCGCTTGCTCAAACTAACACCTACAACGCAGTGGGCGAACTGAAAAGCGAATCAAAAATTATTAACGGAGCGACTTATCGGACCAGTTATGATTATGACCGACTGGGCAATCAGATTACAATCACCAATCCAGATTCAGCCATCGTAAAATACAACTACAATTCAGCCGGATTGCTGGAATCAGTTCAAAAGAAAGAAGCAAATGATACGGAATACACTGCGGTCGTTAGCAACTTCGATTATTCTCCAACTGAACAACCTGCCACCATTGTCTATCAGAATGGCGCAACCACCACCAACACTTACGATTCCACCAAACTTTACAGGTTGACTGCTAAAATCACGACCCTCCCCGGATCTCTCCATCTTCAAGATCTTACTTACACCTATGACGCAGTCGGCAACATTCTCCAAATAGTCGATGCCTCGGCAACGGACACTTCCAAAACAGCCCATTATATTTATGATGATTTAGATCGCCTAATGGAAGCCGTGATAACCAATGTCGCGCCGGGTCAAAATGCCTATACCCAAACTTACACCTACAACGCAATTGGTAATCTTTTGACCAAATCCGACTTTTCTGGAATTTATATTTACGGAGGTACGAATTATGCCAATCCGCACGCGGTCACATCTATTGGATCAACCCCGCTAACTTACGACCGCAATGGTAATGAACTAACTAAAGGTTCCGACTTAACCAATACCTGGGATTACAATAACAGGCTAAGTCAAGCCACGGCCGGTTCTAAGACCAACGTTTACACTTATGATCCAAGCGGACAAAGAATCGTATCCGCCAATACTGCCTACACTATCACCGCCAGTCCAACGTCTCTACCCATTAAAAATCCAATGCCTGCGCCACCAATAGAATGATTAGAAAGAATATTTATTCAACCAAATAACCAGCATAAGCATTATCATAGGCCTTGACAATGATGCTGTAGGCAAAGGCGGAACTTATTAATGTTAAGATAAGAAAATACACTAATGTTTTATTAATTCTGTACATTGTGCGCCCGGTTGGGATCGAACCAACGACCTTATCCTTAAAAGGGATCTGCT
>ERZ1292632.1422-Hain-H43-01um-R2-1422-length-23184-cov-8_pt1 | contig 23184 bp, 31 predicted proteins | sample MGYA00564407_ERZ1292632 | MGnify/ENA primary metagenome ERZ1292632 (study PRJEB36523, sample SAMEA6512637) | groundwater metagenome | collected 2019-01-08 | study: AquaDiva: Metagenomics assemblies of 32 groundwater samples | reverse complement strand
TTAGATCCTGAGCACATCGCGCTTTTCAAAGCCTGGTCGAGCAGTTTCAGAAAATTTATTACTGACGTTTTACCGGATTTTACCCCATCGACTCAACAAGTTAAAGCAATGGAAGAGATATCCAGACTTATTAACGCTAAATTAAAATCATCCAGGGGGGAAAAGTTAGACGAGGGTGAGGAGGAGTATGCGGGAAAGATAGGGTTAAGCATTATGAGCGGCAAGGGTCCTGGGAAAGATACTATGGCCGCTTTGTTTATCAATTATTTTCTTTCCTGTTTTCCATTTCCAAAGATTCCCTGCACTGCTCCAACGGGGCATCAGTTGAAGGACGTGCTTTGGTCTGAAATCAACAAATGGATCAGGCAGAGCAGAAAGACGGAGCACGGCATTCCTATTTTAGAGACCTGGCTTACCTGGCAATCTGACAAGGTTTACTTTACTGAAGCTCAAGGGAAGGAATGGTTTGCCGTAGCTCGGACCTGCAATCCGCGGGCTACCGCTGAGGAGCAGGCTGAAACGCTTGCCGGATTCCATGAGGATTATCTGGCAATCGTCATAGATGAAGGATCACGAGTGCCCGATCCGGTTTATCGGGCGCTTGAAGGAACTTTGACCGGGATTTGCAATATCGTGCTCCTTATTTTCAATCCCACCCGAACAAAAGGATTCGCCATCGAATCACAGTTCAAGGATCGTTCTCGATGGATTTGTCTTCACTGGGACGCCGAGGATTCTGAAATTGTGCAGAAAAGCCAGATCGAGTTTATGGCAAAGAAATATGGGCGGGATTCCAATATGTTCAGAATCTACGTCAAAGGTCTCCCGCCACTCGCTGGAGAGAAATTGCTCATTCAGTGGGATTGGGCAGAAGATGCTATCGACAGGGACGTGGAACCGATAGCGGAAGATCCTGTTATTTTTATAATTGACGTTGGAGCCGGGGGAGATCCCTCCGTCATTACTCGAAGAAGAGGGCCAAAATTTTACAAAACCGAGAGCATAGATACCGACGATTCCGAAAAACTTTCAAACTGGCTTGCCCGACGCATATGGGATGAGGAGCCGGCAATTGTGCTGGTGGATATTATCGGTGTTGGCTGGGCGATAGAGGGGAATTTACGGCGTCTTTGTCCAGGGACGCATATTGTAGGGATAAACGTGGCAGAGACGGCAGCCGATGAGACAAGATTTTATCGCTTGCGCGATGAGCTCGGATGGAAACTAAGGGGAAGGTTCGAGAAACGCGAAATTGCCATCGAAGAGGATCCGCTGTTGATTGGGGAAATGACATCGGTGATGTACGACGATGAGCGTTCTGATGGAAAAATTAAAATAGAATCTAAAAGGGATATGAAAAAACGCGGCATCGAAAGTCCTAACAGGTTTGATACTCTTCTCTTAAGCGAATACTACGAATATGAGCAGGTAAGAAAAATCGCGGGGAAAAGGGGAAAGGATAATTGGAGAAAGGGAGAACAGGGAAGCTGGAGGACAGCTTGAAAATCGCCGATAAACTCATAGGGCTGGGTGAACCGTGCTTCGTCACAGCGGAGATTGGAATAAATCATAATGGATCTATTGAACTGGCAAAGAAACTCATAGATGTTGCTGTTGCCATCGGATGCGATGCGGTTAAATTTCAGAAGCGTACGATCGACGTTGTTTATTCCAGGGAGGAACTTGATAAACCACGCGAATCGCCCTGGGGAACTACGAATAGGCAACAAAAAGAAGGACTGGAGTTTGGCAAGAAAGAATATCAAGCGATAGACGATTACTGCACCGACGAGAAAGGTATCATCTGGTTTGCCTCCCCCTGGGATATTGAGTCGGCCCAATTTCTCAATGATTTTGAAATTCCTGTCTGGAAAGTGGCAAGTCCTTGCGTGACGGATATTGAATTGCTTCGCTACATGGCGAGCACAAAGAAGCCGGTCATCATTTCCACCGGCATGAGCACACTAAAAGAAGTGGAAGGGGCAGTTTACGTTTTCCACACCTCTGGATATGAAAATTCCGACATCGGCCTTCTTTCCTGCGTATCCACCTATCCGACTCCAATCGAGGAACTCAATCTTTTAAAGATCTTTACACTGAAGGATTACTTCAGAGGTCATCTGGTGGGATACTCCGGTCACGAGGTAGGTGTTTGGACCACTCTTGCCGCCGTGGCGATGGGCGCTTGTATTGTGGAACGGCACTTGACACTGGATAGGGCAATGTATGGTTCAGATCAAGCGGCAAGCCTCGAACCGAAGGCATTGGCCAAGTTGGTAGAAGAAATACGCGATCAGGAAAAAGCGAGGGGAGATGGGAAGATCGACATCATCAAAAGTGAGATGCCGATAAGGGAGAAACTTAGGAGGTTTAAATGATGAGTGATGAAGATCGTTATTGTGATACCCCCGAAGGTAGTTCGCGCTATAATCTCGATGGGCCATCAAGTGGATTGCGCTTTATCTATGCACTAGGAAGGCAACGAATGTGCAGTAATTGTATATTAAAAGATAAATGTCGCTATGGTCGCCCTTGTTTAAAGCGGAAGAAACAAGATAAAGGACATGATTTTTCGGGTGAGTGTGGAGATTACGAGTGCAAATTTTGTTCACTTTATTTTGCTTTTAGCGCTGTTGGTAAGGGATAAAATGAGGAATAAATGAAAACGATTCTAATAATTCAACAACGCCTTGGCTCTACCCGCTTGCCAGGAAAAGCCTTGTTGCCCCTCTGCGGCAAATCTATGACCTGGCATATTGTGGAGCGGTGTAAGAGGGCAAAGTTGGTGGATGAAGTAGTCGTCGCCACCCCATTTGCCGATGCTATTGAAATTGGCAAAGCCGTTGACTGTCAGGTTGTGGCTCCCCAAGTGCCAGAGAATGACTTGATAGCCCGTTACTATACGGTTGCAGCGGGAATGAAGGCGGATTACGTTATAAGAGTGAGCGGGGATAATCCGTGCATCGAATCTTCGGCCATAGACGACCTGATTGAACACACCCTACACATCGAAGAGTTAGATCATGAGTATTCCCCGGCCCCATGCCGAGTACTTCGGATGAACTCGGAGAATCTTCGACACAACTATGACGGTTTTGGTGGGGAACTTTATACTATGGAAATGCTTGAATGGATGGATAAGACGCTTAAAAATCCTATCCACCGCGAGCATCCCCATAAATTTTGGGCAGAGATAGACGCATATTGCTACATCGGCAATATCTACCCTTCCGGCTTCCGCCTCGAGGTGGACACTCAGGCCGACTATGAGAAAATCAAAGATATCTACGAGGTGTTGTACACGACAAACCATGAGTTCACAGTAAAAGACGTGATGGAGTATTTGAATGGGAAGAAAGAAACTGTGCAACCATTTGGAGTTGGGGTATATGACTGAAAAGCTGATGAAATTAGGCATTGATCTTTCACCAACTTCTGAGAACGAGAATTTGCGTCATCAATTTTTAGAATTACTCGGTAGTAGAAAATGCCCCAAATGCGATCTGTGGAATACAGAATGGTATCTACGAGGGTGGACACTAAACCGAGAAAAAATATTTAAGGAGTTTGGGGAAGTTTGTTGTTTCCGGTTTTTAGAAAAATTATTTTACGATCATAAGGGCAATATTGAGAAGGTGAGGGGCTATTTGAATGGGAAGAATGATTTGGCACAACGGCATCTTTCTGCCAGAAAGTGAGGCGACGATAAGTGTTTATGATAGTGCCTGCATGTATTCTGATGCTACCTTCGATATGTGTCGTTCGTTTAACAAGCGGCTGTTCAAGCTCGAATCTCACTTGGACCGGTTACTCGACGGGATCAAATTCTTGGAAATACCTTGTGTCTACAACTTCCACCAGCTTAAAATGGCCCATGAGGATTTGTTATGGCGAAACAAAAACGAGTTTGCCCTGGACGAGGAATACCGGACTTTCATAAATGTCTCCAGGGGACCCCTACCAATCTACAAGGAAATTCTGGAGCCGAAGCCTTGGGTAATGATAACGTGTTGTCCTTTAAGATGGATTCTCAAGGGTATCTCAAAATACTACAGTCAGGGAGTTACTACGGTTATCCCCTCGCAAAGGGCGATACCATCACGGTACATCGAAAACAAGGTAAAAAATCATTGTCGGTTAAGCTCAAGAATGGCGGAATTAGAGGTAAAAAGAAATGATCCAGATGCGTGGCCGCTACTTATTGACGATGCCGGTTTTATCACTGAATCAACGGGGGCAAATTTTTTCTGTGTGCATCGAGACCGGCTTCTTACACCGGAACCCCGAAATTGTTTACGCGGTATCAGTCGCAACTTCGTCCTCTCTCTTGCCAGAAGAGAAGGTATTGACTACCGGGAGCGCAACATCGAACCCTATGACGCTATTACCGCAGACGAAGCGTTTTTTACCGCGACGCCCTGGTGTATTCTCCCGGTTACTAAAATCAATGGGATGAAAATCGGGAACGGAAGAGTAGGAAAGATGACGGAGTTTCTGATGGATGCTTGGAAAAAAGAAGTTGGCTTAGACTGGGTTGCCCAGGCGGAGAAATGGGATGCTGACCGGACTTAGCCATGCCAGCTAAAATTAACGACGGGTTGACTAATGGTATGCGCTATTATTGGCGACATAAAGAAGCTTGTGATGCTGCCGCTGTTGCTTGGCGTGAAAATAATCGGGAATTGTTACAAGGTATCAAGCGCCGTTGGCAACTGAAAAACGGGGATAAGTGTATTGTCGCAAATCGCGCCTACTATGCTCGTCATAAAGAACGGAAAGCGGCTGAAAAACGGGAATGGAGAAAGGTACATCCGAAGGAAGCAGCGGAAATTAAAAAGCGGTGGATGCAGAAACATCCCGAAATGGAAAAGGCTATCAGGGTCAATAAAAGAATACGGAGACGAAAAAGAGAAACTTTGGCCCTCGGTAATTTCACTGCTAAAGATTTAATAAGGCTTAAACATTATCAAAAAGACAAGTGTTATTGGTGCAAAACTGCACTCAATGGAAAATATCATGTCGATCATATATGGCCGTTAGCTAAGGGCGGTAGCAATGAGTCTAGAAATATTTGCTTAGCTTGTCCACCGTGCAATCTATCTAAACGTGATAAAACGCCAGCAGAATTTGCCGGGAGGTTATTTTGAGTTTGCATGGTTTAGCTGCAATCAACATTGAGTTAACGCAAGCCTGTGACAAAAAAACTTTGTGTTGTTTTTGCGGGCATCAAGACTCGAAAATACATTTCGCCGCAGCATATAAACCTATGCAATGGGAATTACTTATTAAAATTCTTGCTCAAATTCCGCCAGGAATAGTTTTAGCTCTGCATAGAGATGGCGAGCCAACTGCATATGAACGATTAGGCGAAGCTTTGTCCTTAATGAAAGAATTTATCACCTCCATCGTTACCCACGGAGAAAACCTAATCAAAAAGGCCGCGCAAATTATTAACAACTGCACTTCCCTTATCGTCTCTGCCTTCAACGGCGACCGTGACATGGAATGGCAGATCGAAAACATCAAGAAATTTCTTGAACTCAAAGGCGACCGTCCTCCTATGGTCAACATCAAAATTGTCGGGTTCATGCCGCCTGAAAGAGAAAGGGTTTATGCAAGTCTTGGAGTTCCAATCATACGCCGCCTTTTGCACGTTCCAGACGGAAATTACAAATATTCTCGAAGAAATCCAACCGTTCCAGAACATGGTATTTGCACCGATTTTCTTTCCCATCCCTCCATTGACTGGCGAGGCCGGTTATTCATATGCAATCGTCTCGACCCGACCGATTCTGGCTTGTTAGGCGATCTTAATGTATCTACATTGGATGAACTCTGGAACTCTCCTAAACGGATGGAATGGCTGGAGGCGCATAAGAGAGGCAGAAGGGATCAAGCAAGTCCGTTGTGTCACAAATGTCTTTATTATGGCATTGCAAGTGAAGCATGAACGACAATGAACTTCTAACTGCCTACCGCCATGCTAAAGCCTTAGCCGCAGCTTTGGAGCACCTATTACGTGGTAAAGGTCTGATAACATGTTCCCAATGCGGCATCGCGCACCCAATTGAAGAACCTCACATGGCTAGACCTCACGGAACGATAGGAATCTTGCTGAATAGGGTGGAGGTATCGGGGACCTAAAAAATCCCCTTGACAACCTTTTTAAGAAGGCGTATTAGTCAATAAAACATAGACCTTCCCCAAGCTCGCCCCGCGAACGGTAAGCCACCTTGGACTCAAAATCCGAGGTGGCTTTTTGGCTTATTCAGATCCCAAAAATCTAAGCACTAAAGACCGCACAGAGCTTCTTACTAAGCTCGATAATTATTTCCGTTCTGCCCTCGATCACCCTACCTGGGTTTCATGGCGAAAAAATGCCCTCAAATGTTTCCAATACAAAGAGGGAGATCAATGGACCAAAGAAGAACTCGCCATTTTGAAAGAGCGCAAGCAGCCCCCTACGGTAAATAACCAGATCAGCGTTACCATTGAACGCATGGTTGGTCAATTTGTGAAGCAAAAAGTACGGATTGCTTACCGTGGGCGAAATGATCCCCAAGACAAGCCAGTAGCTGAAGCACTTTCCGATACCCTTCTTTTTATCCGCCAAAATAATAGTCTTGAGTTTGAAGAACGTGAAATGGCCGACGATGGGTTTACTGCCGGCTTTGGCGTTTTGGAAACTGAAGTCACATTTGATGATACTTTTCAGCCCCAGATAATTATCTGTCACCGAAATCCATTTGAGATTTATCCCGATCCTTATTCCCGTCGTTACGATTGGAACGAGGATGCCAATTTTATTTGCGACGCAAAGTGGACGGATCTTGATGAAGCGGTGGAGAAATTTCCCGCCCATGCAAAGGAACTCCGACAAATAATCGGTACGACATCTCCTACCCTTACTGGCGACATGGGAAGCAGTGCTGCTGTCGATGCTTTCAAAAAAGAAAACTACGTTGACGATAAAACCAATCGTCTGCGACTTGTAAGATGCCAATACAAAATCAAGGAAAAAGAGTCAATCTGTCTTTTTGGGGATGGAACCGTAGTTAATAAAGGCAAACTTACTCTTACCGAGCCGGACGGCACAGAACGCCAAATCACCAAAAAGCAATTAGAGGATTTAAAGGCAAGCGGTATTAAGTACCGGGAACTTGACCGTATTAAAAATAAAATACGGGTAGGAATATTTTGCGCCAATGTCCTGCTGGAACACACAGAAGTAGAAACCAGGCGATTCTCTTTTATTCCTTATTTTGTCCATCGTAAGCAATCTGGTGAGCCATATAGTCTCGTATTTATTGCGCTCACTATGCAGGACGCGATCAATCATCGGGAATCAAAGGCGATTCACCTTCTGAATAATAACCGGACTTTTTACGAGAAGGGCGCGGTAATTGACAAAGCTCTCCATGCCAGCGAAATGAGCCGTTCCGATGGGCAAGTGGAATTAGAGCGCGGTTATTTTGACAAATTCAAAGTAGATGAACATGAAGACATCGGCCAGATCCATTTTTCCATGCACAATGCGGCGAAGAACGATTTTCGCCAAATTACGGGCATCAATCCCGATGCAATGGGGGAAAAATCCGAGATGCGGTCGGGCATCGGAGTAGCCCGAAAACAGGCAATGACCGAGATAATCATCGCACCCATTTTCGATAACCTCCGCCGTACCCGCAAGATTCTAGCCATCAATGTGTTGGAGCTAATCCAAAACAATTTCACAGAAAGAAAGATTTTTTACATTACCGACGACCTGGGCGCATCAAAAGCGATTACCCTGAATGACGGTCAAAACGGCGAGATTAATAGCGTCAAACAGGGAATTTACGATGTAGTAGTTGAAGATTTGCCCGATACGACAACCATGCAACAAGAACAATTCGACATTCTGGCGAATATGCTGCCGCAAATTCTTCCGTTTGGACCCTTCTGGACAAAAATCATGTTCCAGGTCTCAAACTTGAGAAACAAGGATGAGATCGTAAAGCAAATTGAGCAAATGAGCCAGCCACCGCCAACGGATGCCAAGTTTAGCGTGGCGTTGCAATGGAGTGAACTTACGCCCCAGGAAAAGGCTGCTTTTGCCATTAAGAAATTGGGAATGCCTGAGTTGGCGGCTATAGAAATGCAGTCCGGTACTCAGCCTGCACATATCACTAAAGCGCAAGGTGATCAGGCTAAGGAACAACTAAAGGCTGAAGGGGAGAAGCAAAAGATTCAGGGCGAGATGGCAAAGACCAAAATGGAGATAGGTAAGGCCGCAATGGATATGACTTTTGAACGAGAAAAGCACCAGATGGAAATGGAAAAAAAGCAACTTGAGATAGCACAAACCAGGGCAGAAGGGGCTGCTGAAAATGGCAACGAAGGAAATTCGGATTCCGCATAGCGTGATTGCGGATTCGCAAACGATTACGGATGTTCAAGAAAAGGCTTTTAAGAAAGCTGGTTTGAACATGCACCGTGATGAACTCACTGGCGAGGAATTGATCGACGACCACGATAAGGGGATTCGCATTCTGCGAGTGCAGGGTAGGCGGACATTTATTGATTTAGGAAGGGGGAAACGATGATACTAGAAAAAATCAAAATCAAGTTTTTAGGCAAAACACCAAAAAGGGTCGAGTTGCCTATTCCGTTCGTTCAGAAGTGCGAAAAAACGGGAGAGGTAATTTGTGATCCCATAGGGGAATTTTCTTATGAGGATGGTATCAGACTTTTGGAAATTTCCGGTAAGGACGGTTTATTTAAATTGGTTGGAGAACTGCCGGCCAATGCCTCGACGGAGATAAAAGAAGACCTGAAAGCCGGGGAGCCGGAACATGAGAAACATTTTTGCGAGTGTTGCGGCAAGGAAATTCCTTGGAAGAAACATCATATAACCATGCCGCCCCGATTTTTAGTCGGACATAGCATGAAACATTCAAAGAGAGCTAAGGAAGAAGAAGCGCCATCCCCCTTACTATAAGGGGCTGCGCGGGAGAGTGAAATGGAAGATCAGGAAACAGGCTTAGGGCTGGATAAGATTTTTGGCAACTCATCCCCGTCACCGGAATCCGGCAAAAAACCGGCGTCCCCGGCAGCGGACAAAGTTGTCGAGATCGAAAAGGCTCATAGCGAGATCAAACCCGCCGAGGAACCGGAAGCGGAATCGGCGGCAGAAAAAAAGCCGGAGGAGAAGGCCGACGCCGGGACTGTTAAAGTTAAGGTCGAGGAAAAACCAACGGAGGAGAAAGAGGCAGAGGCAGCGCCAAAGATTGACTGGGATTCGGAAGAAAATCCGTGGAAGAAACGCCAGACGGATACCCAAGATTGGAGCAGGCGTTTAAGTAGCGAAAACGCTGAAATGAAGCGTCAGTTGGAGATAGTCAACGCGAAATTGGACGGCACTTATGACCCGGAAATGGACAAGGCCCCTGAACTCACCACGGAGCGCATTCAAGCTGAGGCGGAGATTAGAGGGAAAATAAAAGCCTCCGAAAGCCTTGCTTACGAACTGCATGGCGGGAAAGAAAAGGTTGAGGCGGAACTAAAGAAGTTCAATGACAACTTCGGCACTAATCAATTCGTCCAAAATCGTGTTCTTAATTCTGATGCTCCGATTATGGAAGCCCTCAAGGTTTTAGAAGAATTGGCGATTGTGGAGAAATACGGCACCAGCGATCCTAAAAAGATTATCGAGGCCGTCAAAAAAGAAGCGGAGAAGGAATTGAGATCCCAAATAGCCGAAGAAGAGAACCAGAAGATTATGGCCCGGCTTGATAAAAAGGAAAAATTGATTCCTTCGCTGACGGATGTAAGAGGAACAGGCAAGGAAGATGGCAAGCGGCAAGTCCAGCAGACACCGCTCAACCAACTCTTCTCTAATTAAAAGGAGATACTAAAATGAGTTACGTAGAAATTCTAACGGGACACGATCTCACTCAAGAACAGTGGGACAATGAAATCTTCACAGAGTATATCGGCCAACTTTGGTGGAAGCGACTCATGGGGACCGGCATGAATAGCATCATCCAGGTCAAAGAAGATCTGGTGAAAAAGGACGGGGACGCTATTACCATCGGTCTGCGTGGCCGCCTCCAAGGTGGTATCGTGGTAGGAAACGCAACGGGTATCGGAAACGAAGGCACGTTTTCGTACTATGGGCAACGTATAACCATTGACAATGTTCGTGTGCTTGCCAAGATCACGGACATCCCGATGAGTCAAAAACGAGTTGGCTTTGACATTTTAAAAGATGCCCGAGAGGAAATCCAGATCAAGGCCACAGAGAGATTAGACGACGAAGTGACCACGGAATTAAGTGTCGTGACTACGGGCAAAGTCCGTGGACGTTATCTGTACGGCGCGGTCGACTCAAATTGGAGTGGAACTCATGCTACCGACCTAACCAATATCGACAACACGGCGGACCAATTGACCACCAACATTATCCGCATCTGCAAGCGCAAAGCGACGATCCCGGTCAACGCGGACGGAACCAAGATGCGCCCCATGAAGGTGGAAAACGGGAAGAACTACGAGGAATGGTTTGTTTACGTAGCGCATCCGTACTGCACCAGGGACATGTTCGACACCGATGCAGCTTGGAAAAACGCGCAACTGAATATCCCGCCTCTGAGTAATTCCAACTCCCCGATCTTCTCCGGCAGTTCCTTTAAAGGAGCCTACGATGGAGTCCTGATTTACGAGTATGACAGGATTCAACTGGCTACCTCGACTATTCAGTACGCCCACAATTTTCTACTCGGGGCGCAAGCGGCAGCGGTCGTTTGGGGTCAACGCGCCAAGTTTGGAGAGGAAGAGAGCGATCTGGGTCACGCAGTGAGTTACGAAATTCACGAAATCCGGGGCGTGAAGAAGTTGTATTTTACCCGGACAAACCAAATGGATCAGGGGATTGTCCACTCATTCGTAGCCGCAGTGGCGGATTAAGGAGAAACAATGGCTGCAACTGCTTTATCACCAAAGATGGTCGAGATTGTCGGCTCTTTTGCCAATCTTGCCGTTGGTGTCGCCGGAGGTAGCGGCACTTCAACGATTGTAACGGTGCCTCAATTCAGCGTTGTGCAATTAGCCGTAGCTTGCGCTGGCGGAAGCACGGCCACAGCGCCAAGATGCGATAGTTATTCAGCGAATACTTTTACTGTTACACATGCGAACAATGAGGTGTTTACCTGGATAGCTTTTGGCAAAGCAAAACTTTAAAGGAGGAGAAAAATGGCTGCAAATTTTACTGAATTTTTTGTTCAACTTTGGGATGTCCGGCTTGGACAGGCCATTGATGACGATACTGGCATTTTCTGTGTCTTGCAGGCGGGAATACCGCTAAAGCAAACATCGTATAGTGACAGTAGCGGCACAAGTCTTACCCAGCCTGCCACTATGACGAACGGGGTTATTCAGTTCTGGGTAGCCAGCGGCACAACGACCGTCGATTTATCCGTAATGACTGCGGGTGGAAAATCCTACTTTCTTGAAGCAGTTACACCCTCGCAGCATCGCATCGACGTTGATCCATACCGGGAGAGTTACACCCTTGTCGGTTCCTGGGCGATTCTTAGCGCACATGCCGATGGCGTAGTTAGCGCAGTATTTGCCCCACAATCCGGTGGGCCTCCTGTGGGAATCAAGATCAACGATGTGTATGTTCACAAGACCACATTAGGTGCTGGCGTTGGTGCTGGCCTTCTTGTGGACTTCGGCATATCCGGCGATCCTGACGGGTTTGTGGACGGCATGACGGCCTCAGCGACCGGGTACTTTCTAAATGGGCCTGTTGTCGCTTCTAACGTCGTAGATGCGACACAACTACGCGGAGTGCTTTTGCAGGAGTTTGGGGCCGGTGTCTCTGGAACTGCGGCAGGAGTCAAGGGTTTCTTCACGCGCAAGCCCTACATGATCTCCCTAGTTACAACCACGGCTAATCTCGTGTTCGCTATTACAGCGACAAGCGCGTTGACAACGGCTGCTGGCGCCAGGGGATACGTATTTTACGAATATTCCCTAATATCGACAGCCGGGAACTAACAGTTAGGAGTACGTCTAATGACTTCCTCCAACGGTAACGGCAACGGAGGGGTGTGGGATAAAAACGCGCCCCTCCGCTATGTCGCTCAGGTAATTCGCAAATTAGACAACGGTACTTACCCTACGGAGGCGACCAAATGCTTCTGTGGGGTAGAACCGTCCAACGATTCGGTATTGGCGGAGCGCGACCGCTATACAGTGCCTCACAGGATGGTTTTGTGCGAGAATTGCCTATTGATACGGGCAAACCCGCGTATGACCAAAGAAGCCTACGAGCAATTCTACAACAATGAATACCGGAAGATTTACGACGGCTTCCCTTATCAGGAGAAATCCGAAGATGATGATTTCTTGTTTCAAACTGCTGCCACCAAAGGGATACAGCTGAAGGAACTTCTAACTCAGTTTACCGTAACGCCGAAAGTGGTGGTGGATATTGGCAGCGATAAGGGCGGCACTTTAATGCCGTACAAAGAGGATGGGATTACCGTCTATGGTGTGGAGATTTGTGAACAGGGACGGGCGTATTCTGAACAAAAAGGGATTCCTACTTTTCGCACCATAGAGGAATTGATTGCAAAAGGCGTCAAGGCCGACCTTGTTATCATGCAGGACATCATCGAGCATCTAACGGATCTGCATGAGATGGAAAAGATCAAGGAGATTCTTGCCCCTAAAGGATACCTGTTTATCTATACCCCAGGAGTCTTAGCCACTCCACCGCATAGCATGTTTCAGAACGCTCATACTTACCAGTTTATCGCTGCCACCTTAGAAACTCTCCTGGAGCGTTTTGGTTTTGTAGCCGAACTCCTCGATGACAAGATTATCTCGTTGTGGAAGTATGCTGGGCCACCCGTATTTGACCCAGTGCAACCCCTGGTATGGCGGAAGCAAATCTTTGAACACTTACTACAAGAAGAACGTAGGACGATACCGCCAATTAGAACTAGCTGCAAGTTTTCTGAATCAATGATGCTATCCAATTTAGATGCCAACTTGGCTTATCGAATACCTGACATTAGCGAGTTAGTAGGAAAAAGTTCCGGCCCTTGCGTCATCATCGGGGGCGGACCATCGGTTGACGGGCAACTGGACAAAATCAGGGAGTTCGCTGAGAAGGGCTATCCCTTATTTGTCATTGAGCGAATGTATCCCTGGTGTCATAAGCACGGGCTAAAGCCGACATTCGTCGTCCAACTTGACGCAAGCGATGATGTTGTTGAGGGATTTACTCATATTGATCCCGATGTGGTTCATCTTATTGCCTCGACAACAAATTCCAAGGTGTTTGAGATGCTAAAAGGGTACAAGCAGTACATTTGGAGTGGAGTAGGTGGGGCGCATCCAGAGGCACAGGAAAGTTGGGCAAAGCACGGTTATAAGAAAGTCATTATTGTCAATACGGGTGGCTCTGTTTGTTTAGCGGCAATGTCCTTAACGGCAGTTTTAGGATTTAGGAACCTCCACCTTTTCGGATTTGACTTCATGGTTCCGACCCATGAGAAGACCTATGCGGCGGACATAGCTGGTACAAGCGTAGATCGTACTTACATCGAAGTGGAGATAGGTGAGGAAGGCGAAAAGGTGCTTACCTGCACATCATTCCTAGCTTTCGCACAGCAGTTTTTTGGCATGGTGGAGATGCAACGGAAGTGGGGGATGCTGGACTCGATAGACATCTACGGAGAGAGCCTTTTAAATAAAATGTGGGAAAATCCCAATTGGGAGAATGAACATGGCAAACGATCTGACCGGCAATCCCTTTAAGGTCGATACGGCCACAGGCGTATCGGCAACGGCTGCGAATTTTACCTTTCACGTTTACGATATCATCCTGACTTCGGCCAGTGCCTCTGGAACGGCACTCGTACAAGACGCAGACGGTAATCTCAAGTGGGAAGCGTCCTACGGTGCTGACATACCTGCCAATATTCACGACCATTTCGATCCCCCCATTGTTTTTAATGGCCTGACGGTCCCCACGCTCACTTCCGGGACACTAAAACTGTACGTGAAAACTTTGGGCTAAAAGGCGCAATAAATGCCAACTCCGACCCTCCTCACCTCCGGCAGTGACACAACGGCGGCAAGCAATTATCAGACTGCCATTATTTCGCCTACCGCCGGAAATCTCATCCTGGTCTTCGTTTATAACTCCAAGGCCAGTCCAGCCATCGCGCCAACATCAGTAAAATCATACAACACACTTGACGTACTTCTCGATACTTGGACCCAAGAAACAAGCAGGGATTTTGATACTGATGTCAATCCAGCCAAGATTTTAAGCGTTTGGCGGCACTCTACTACTACTGGCTCAGGATATATTTTAATCGACTTTAACGCGGTCAACCAGTCCGGCTGCATGTGGTTCGTAGTTGAGGTCTCCGGTGTGGATACAACGGTAAACAATGGCGTAGGAGCGTCAGCAACGGGATTTAATGACACGGCTGGAACCTCTGCGCTAGTACCAAGCGTCGGTTCTGGATCAGCCTTTCGTATCGGCATGGCCGCCACGAACAGCAACCCGGCTGGCACAGGGCATCATTCCTGGGCCGAGGCTGGCTGGACGGAAATAACGGGAGCATCCCCAGGCGAACAGGAGATCTCTACGCCGGATGCCGTGGCGAGCATTGGGTATAACTCCTCGGATACAGACCTTGGAACCACGGTCACGACGCCAAACGATAGGTACGGCTCAATCAATTTGCAGATTACAGCGGCGGCGGCGGACACTCTCTTTGCTCAGAGCGTGATGTAATGAGTAGTAAAATCGGGGGGCATACAGGTTATTTGTTGATTGATAATCGGGCCTCGCCTGGTGTTAGTGAAGAATTTATCCGTGCATCCGGGAAGAATGCTCCATTTGCTCCAGAGGGAACTTGCTTTGAAGCAGATACCTATACATGCTCCCACTGCCATGCCGTGGTTATTAAAAATCCGCAGCGCCAACGGGAACGCGCTATTTGTCGAAAGTGCATGAGAGTTGTTTGTGACACCTGCATTACCGAATGTGTTCCATTTAATAAAGTCTTAGAGGATCTTCAAAATCAGGCTTTTCATAACGTAAAGTAAAGGAAAACAAAATGGCTAAATGGAGTTTTAAAAAGGCGACCTGGACCCCGGTAGCAGTAGCCGATACTGTTAATTTCACTGATAGCGGTTATATGGGCCTCATGGGAGGGTCAACTACTCAGAGAATCAAAATTATGGAAGTTTACATGGGAGGGCAAGCAACAGCTTCAGCTCCCAGTTTGATGATTCTCTCGCGTGATTCTACCGTGCAGGCTACACCCACAGCACTGAGTACTGGAGAATCAAACGCAGCCTTAGATCCGGCTACAGCGGCGCTTGCAGCGGCCATGATCGCTTTTACCGCGAGCACGACTAAGCCGCAGCGTTCAGCAACACTCGGACTTTTGAGTCTAAGTTATAATGCCTTTGGCGGGATTGTGCGATGGGTTGCCGCTCCTGATGAAGAAATCGGGATGCTTGGAAATACCGCGTCCTTTGGGGAAGTAAGTTTGTCAGCCTACACGGGCGGAACTCCGGGGCTTACAGGAAGCCATATTATCTATGAACCACTGTAAAATCTAAGGAAAAGAAATGGCGAATATTTTCCGACCTCCGATAATTCAGCGAATTACACACCGCTCTCATCCAGTAGCCTTACTGGATTGGGGGAGTAATTTACTCACAACAACGCTTGCGGTAGTTGTCATTGCTAATCCATTTTTTACAACGGATTGGCCGAATCCAACAAAAGCGCCAACGAAAGGCATTGATTCCTCTTGGATTCAAAATCTCCAACTGACTACATTTGTTGCGCCTGAAGTTAATCCGTTCAATCAAACAGAATGGCCTTTGGTAAAAGGCATGGCGAGTTATCGGTATGATGCTCCATCTAACCTGCTTGTATCGACATTGGCGGTACTTCCCTTGGCGGTACGTCCAATGAGAAGCAAAAACTGGCATAGGACGAGATAATGGCGAACAACGTAACCGGAGTACCCCTTATTGTAGATACCGCAGCGTCAACAACCCTTACGGATTATACCTTTATTGTAACGAAAATCCGATGGGTGGGCGCTACGACTGCCGGGCATACAGTATCGGTGCAAAACAAAAACGGCGCGGTGAAATTCGCAGCAGAGGCGACAGGGGCAAACTATAGCGAATCGGAACATTTCGATCCGCCGTTAATCTTTGAGGGCTTAAAAGTGCCGACCCTGGGAAGCGGCACGCTCTATATTTATCAGTCGAGTGCAACCCCGATCAGGACATAGGAGATAATCATGGCTCAGGAATTTAGAAATCTCAACGTGTTAATTGAAGCGGCAAAGGAAATCTTAAAACTGGAAAGTGCCCTTAAAACATACGCCAATGCTGACGCTGAGATGGCAAAGATGGCTTCCGAGCGTAAACGGCATGAAAACCAAATAGAGGCGCTTAAAAAAGAGGAAGGAAAATACCGTCTTGAGGCGGAAGAGGCAAAAAGAGCATCAGACCAGGAAGTGGAGAACTATAAAGCGGGAAATGAGGCTAAGAAGAGGCAATTGGCAGGTCAACTTACTCCTCTTCAAGGCAGCTTAAGCCTGCTAGAGCAACGAATAGTGAATAGTCGTCTTGAATTGAATCAAATTGTGAGCGAAGTCCGGCAAATAAAAGAGGAGAAAGAGCAGGAGGCAAAATACCTGGATCAATTAAGACAGAGTATTGCCGCTCTGCAAAGGCAGCATGGGATTAGGGCATAATGGCAACCGGTACAAGTTCAGATTTTGCCTTAACGCGAAATGGGGTGATCGAATCGGCCCTACGGAAAATCGGTGCGCTTAGACGCGGGTCAATTCTAAACGCCTCTCAATTGGCCGATGGTGTTCAGGCTCTAAACCTTATCATTAGAGAGGAAGATGCCCGTGGTACTCAGCAAGCAAAAAACCTTTGGGCGTTGGATGAAAAGACTTTGAAATTGCAGGCAAAGGGATTTGTCTACAACGTGGCCGATGATGGGTTGAGCGCCGGAATAGTTGATTTGGTATCCGTTTTTTACCGGGACTCCTCCGGCGATGATGTCCCGATGAAAATCCTCACGACTGAACAGTATGAGGCGATCAGTGCCAAGGACGATACTGGTGATCCTGAAAAGGTCTATCTCAAGCGGAATAAAGATTTGGAACGTCAACTGCTCTATGTTTGGCCTGCTTTATCCTCAGTGGCTACGACCAGCGAGGTCATTGGCAGCGATGGTGAGAACTACCGATGCATGCTGGCCCATACCTCTGCTGCGATCAATAAGCCCATTTCTGGCACGAGTTATCGCCTTTTTTGGGAGCAGGCTGGAACAAGTGGTAGTGCGTGGATAACAGCTACGGCCTACACAAATGGGGAAGTTATCCGATATGTCTTTAAGCGGCCCCTTTATGACTTCGATGCGGCGGAAGATAATCCCGACATGCCGCAAGGTTGGGGACGGTATCTTACTTTTCGCCTAGCCTACGATCTTTCTTTTGAATACAGCATTGCGATTGAGGAACGGGTTTTAATCAAAGGGGAGTACAAGGACGCCCGGAACGAAATTTTCCCGAGTACGCAACCGATAACTGACCAAATTCATAACAAGGCGCTTTACTATTAAGGAGGAGCAAAATGCAAAGACGATACGCATCCACAGGCGATCAGAACGCCGCCGCTACGGTTACGATTATAGGAATAACCTCGGCTGCTACTATCAGACCTTCGGTTTACTTCCTTGTCATTGGTTCTGCCGCTACGCCCGCAGATCAAGCATTTAATTTGAAAATCAAACGCTTCACTGCGGCAGGAACATCGACAGCATTTACCCCGATAGCTCTCGATCCGGCAGATCCGGCGGCTCTGGCGGCGGCTGGTTATAACCATACGGTGGAACCAACCTATACCGCTAGTTCAGACCTGCTGAGTGTTTCTTTTAATCAGCAAAATACGTTCAAATGGGAGACCCTACCCCAATTTGGACTAAAAGCGCCGGCTACGGCGGCCAACGGCCTTGGACTTCAGTTCGTAGTAGTGTCCGGTGGGACGGCTCTTTGTGAGGCGACCTTTTGGCACGCGGAATGAGTTATGATCCAAACGACCGGGTACGCCACAATCGTAGGACATAAAGGCACAGTGGAAGTTGACACCTATACCTGTGCTCATTGCAATTCTGCAAGGTACTTAAAGTCCACTGATTCCAAAGTTGTCTGTGATCCGGGGGGCGTATGCCGGAATTGCATGGCGCAAATTTGCTCTCAATGTTTAGCAAAAGAATGCCTGGCATTTGAAAAAAAACTCGATCTTTACGAAAGGCGGCAGAATTTATTTAAGGCGATGGGACTTGAACTCTAATGGCGACAACCGCAAAATTCTGGATGCACCAGTTTATTGATGACACAGGCCAGCCTTATGCCGGAGTGAAGGTCTATCATTATGTCTCCGGCACTTCGACTGATAAGGACGCCTGGGTAGATGCGGGCAAAACCTCAACCGCAAACCAGCCTGTTCAGGGCGATTCTCGCGGCGTTGTTTCGTTCTACGGTGATGGGGTTTATCGCCTCAGAGTAACAGACAATGATGGAATCCAACTTTACGATTGGCAGGACGTGGATATTATCGGCAGGACAACCGGAATAGCCACACGCATTCCCTTTTTCGATGCAAATGGAAATCTAACCAGCGACGATGATCTTACGTGGGACACTATCAACCGCAGAATTGCCGCCGGGACTCATTCCAATATCACTGAGCGGATCGTGTTGCCGACAAATAGCTTTCTTGGCGCAGAGCGATCCGTGGCGTCCGCAGGGGAGGGAGCACAGAAAATAATCGGCCTGAATGCCAGCGATCATGTAGCTCTTGATCCAGGAGGACTGGGAATAGACTTGAATCCTCTGGTCAGTAAAAGTCTTCTCTATATTGATGGCAACGGAATCTTGCGCGTTTTTCCATTAACCAATGGGCAGATTCCCATTGGTTCTACAGGTGCAATCCCCGTAGCGGCTCAACTTGCGGGTACAAATGGAATCACTATTACGAATGGCGCGGGCACAATTTCTATCGGCGTTACCACCACTACGGCCACGGCTATCCAGGCGGCGGACCAGACGGTTAATAATAGTGCCACCCTTGTAGATATCACCAAGCTCTTTTTTCCGATGGTTGCCAGCACTTCCTATGCTTTTGAGGCTTTATTGCTTCTTAATGCCGCTAGTACTACGCCAAATTTTAAGTTCTTCTGGTCTCTTCCCGCTTTGGCGACGGCGTTTTGGGGTCCAATGGGTTCAGTGGCTAGTACAGGTGGATTCGCTACTCAATATTGGTTGCCAGGTGCATTTGACGGGAATGGCCCAACGGTATTATTAACTGAAGCGAGTACCCTTGCTATACGTTCCAATAATGGAACTACTGGTTTGATGATATGGGGCATTATCCGTAACGGAGCCAATGCAGGAAATGCTCAATTGCAGTATGCACAAAATACCGCAAATGCCTCGGACAGCAAAGTTCTAAAGGACTCCTTTATCATATCGAGGACACTACAAGTATGATTCGCGGAGTAACGAAGAACATCAATATCGGTATTGGGGCGAACAAAAACAGCGACCCATTGGAAGTCATTCTTCCTCAATCAATAGATCGAAGAAATGGCAAGACCACGGACGCTGGCAACTGGAAGCGCCGACCGGGGTATAGTGATAAGTGGAATACCGGAACAAGTTTTCCAGTGGAACTCCTGATCCCCGACTATGGGGGCTTCGCCACGACCGGCAACGGCAAAGTCTTTAAAATTGGTGATTCTCCCACTGAAATTACCGGGGCCATTCTTACGGGGGCTTTTAAGCCGACCTATACTTCTTTTCAGCCGACATCATCACAAAAGCCCTTTTTGGTCCTGTGCGATGGTGGAGCGCCGATAAAAGTCGGACTTTCGCCAGTGACGATTAGTTTACTGGGGGGATCTCCTGTTCATGCGCGATTTGTCGATACCGTAGATACTCGAGTAGTAATGTGCGGTCACGACGATCTGACTTTTGTATGGTCTGACCTGGAGAATGCTGAGAGTTATCCGGCGGCAAATTTTAACTACGTTCTAGGCGATGGGGATAGGATCGTCTTTTTCAAGATCGAAATGAGGCTGCTTTATTTTTTTAAAAGCCATTCAATCGAAATCTGGTCTCCAACCGGATCTAGCCCGTTTTTCGGCAGACAGCACTTTATAGAAAAAGGTTGCGGCGCTCCATACTCGCCTGTCTTTGCCAATAATAAGTGGTACTGGTACGGAGATGATGGGGAGTTCTATAGTATGTCGGGAATAAGTCCGGCCTTTATTTCCCTTCGCTACCGGGCAGAAATTGATAAAGCCGAAGCAAAAGAGGAAATGTACGGCTTTCACTTTGCAAAGGAAAAACTTATCCGCTGGTTTGCGCCTACCGCAAATAAGTGTTTTGTCTTCGACTACATGACCGAGACCTTTTCTGAGGATAATATCTGGTCGGAAGGCGATTGGCTGAGGCTTCCGATCAAAAGCTACATGGAAATGAACGGCGAGCAATACATAGGGGATTACAATGCCACAGGGAAAATCTACCACTGGTCAAAGGATTATAAAGACGATAACGGCCAGCCGATTAGGGTCTTTCGGAAATTTGCCTTTCCAATGGCTGATGGGCATGAAGCCAGGGCGAATCTGTTACGTTTAAGAGTAGAGCGAGGCAATGGAACCGTAGCCGTTCCTAATCCTGATGCGCTTATTCGTTGGCGCTTCGATCAGGGCGAATATTTAAGCGAGAATTACGACCTGGGCCAATTTGGGGATCACTATCCCTATATCGACATTCCGAGTCTGGGAATAGGGCGAGAATTGGAATTTGAAATGATCGAGAGCGATGCAGTCGATAGCCTGATAACTCATGCCTGGCTAACTGCGGAGCAATTAGGAGCCTAGATGCCTGGACCATCATTAGGGGCGGGGCAGACTTACAATATTCCTCCTGAATCAATTCGGATTACCAATCCCGACCTTTATAATTACCTCTATATGCTTCATGTTCACTTGTTCGGAACCGGGACGAACGGGAAGGGCGATCTGGATGCGGTCAATATCAGTGTTGCTACTCTTGGACTTCATGGGACAACGGGAACTCATAGTTTAATGGTTCAAGGAACGGCTACAGTGAATGCTCCAACGTCCGCTGTAGGCGGTACTCTGAGCACGACGATAGATCAATTAAACGCCCTACTGGCTTCGCTTAGATCAGCCAAGGTTATAGCGACATGAATGTAGAAATAAGAAAATTCAAAGAATCTGATTTTGAGTGGATAAAACCCATTGCAGATAATTGGGGAGAATGGGACGCAGCCGAGCGGATTCTAAAAGATCAAAACACGTTTGCCTTGGTTGTCGAGCCAGTCGCCGTTGGCGCATTGTATGGAGATCAACACGGCGTGGTGCTTGTGGGAACCTGTTCTAAAAACGGGATTAAATCGTTCCATAAGTTAGGGGATGAATTTGTCAGACTGGCCGAAGAGAGCGGATTGAATCTACATAGCCACTGTATGGACAAAAAAAGTTGGCAATATAAGTTCCTGACCCATTATCTGGAATTTAACGATTACAACAATATGCTGACGCGCTATGCCGTGAAAGGAAATTAAGATGTGTTTTGGCGATGACGGAAAAGCTCAGAAGGCTGCAATCCGAGCTCAAGCAGCCGATAATGCGGCTAATCGGGCATTGATGGAGCGGCAAATTGCCGCTGAAGCTCCGTTTCGGGAAGAAGAGCTTAAAAGGGCGCGATTTGGAACCTCGTTTTTACCTACAGTAGAAAAAACAGTTAGAAATCCTACCGTAAGTCCTGGATTTGACATCGTACTCAATAAAGGTCTTGACGCTTTACGGAGCAAGTATGCCGCAACTGGAAGCCCTTCGTCGGGGCCGGCACAGGTAGCCGGGGGTGAGTTCGCTACTGGGGTGGCGAATAATGAACTCAACCGATTCAATGAAAATTTGTTTCGGGCGGCAGGATTTCAGGGGGCAGCCGCGCCAAGTCAAGCTCCTCAATATATAAATGCAATCCAATCCGGGACGAATAATTTAAACGATCTGATGTTTGCTCGGGCATTTAATCGAGGTGGGAGTGGTTCGGGGGCCACTTTGTTTGGTGCTGGAGTTGGGGCCGCATCGCAACTTCCCTGGGGTAGTTTGTTTGCTGCGCCGGCGGTTGCTGGAACTGGGGCTGCTGCTGCGGCTGGGACAGCAGGACTTGGAGTTAGTAGCAGTGTAGCTGCAGGCGGAGCCAGTGTTGCAGAACAGTTAGCGGCTATGGGCTTTTTATTCGTTTAAATTAGAGGAAACAAAAAATGCCTCTTAACTATCAACCGCGCCGACGTAATCCCATAGAGGACTTCCTAACGGGTTTTCAAGGGAGTCTTGGTATTGCCAAGACCTTACAGGGGATGAGAGAGAGCGGGGAAGAATTGGGGCTGAAAAAGCAGGAAGTCGAGCAACGGGGTCAAGCGCAGAAAAGCCTGGATGAGTATCGGCAGCAAGAGACAGTTCAAGGCCGAATGAAAAGTGTTACTGATTTAATCAATGCCGGACAAGAAGAAGCAGCAGCGCAGTTTTTTAATAACGATCCGATTTTGCAGAAATATATCGGGCCTAACGTCGGAGGAAAAGTTACTTTTGACAAAAAAGAAGAACTTTTCAAGGGCGCAAATGGTTTTGTTGGTCGTTATAGGCGCAATGCGCCACCAGGCACAAATCCTTTTGAGGTTCTCCATGATCCAACAAAAATATTGGGGCCTGCTGAACAACTTCTGAAAGATGCAATTGAGGCGAATAAAGCGGGAAAACTTCTTCCGGGTTTTCAATCATTAGAGCAGCAAAGGAATTATGCGCTGAAAGGGAAGATCGATCCGCTTTTGGATTTAAGACAGGAAAATCTAAAAGGGCAGATTGAGGAAAGGAAGGCACGCACACAACACTTACGTCAAATGATGGATATTGCCAATGACCCGAAAGCTACTCTGGGCCAACTTTCTGCTTATGCCAATGCCTTGCTCCGCGAGCGTGACTCTATCGAGACGCCCGAGGAAGATAAGCCGGAGATCACCAATGAACTT
>ERZ1292632.203-Hain-H43-01um-R2-203-length-62394-cov-9_pt2 | contig 23225 bp, 27 predicted proteins | sample MGYA00564407_ERZ1292632 | MGnify/ENA primary metagenome ERZ1292632 (study PRJEB36523, sample SAMEA6512637) | groundwater metagenome | collected 2019-01-08 | study: AquaDiva: Metagenomics assemblies of 32 groundwater samples | reverse complement strand
CCGCGCTCGCGCCCGCGCCTGACGTGGCCGCGCTCGCCTTATATCCTGACGTGGCTGCGTTCGCGCCGTCGCCTGACGTGGCCGCGCTCGCGCCGTCGCCTGACGTGGCTGCGCTCGCCCCCTCGCCTGACGTGGCCGCGCTCGCGCCCGCGCCTGACGTGGCCGCGCTCGCCTTATATCCTGACGTGGCCGCGCTCGCGTAGGCGCCTGACGTGGCCGCGCTCGCCTTACATCCTGACGTGGCCGCGCCCGCGCTCGCGCCTGACGTGGCCGCGCTCGCGCCCGCGCCTGACGTGGCTGCGTTCGCGCCGTCGCCTGACGTGGCCGCGCTCGCGCCCGCGCCTGACGTGGCCGCGTTCGCCTTATATCCTGACGTGGCCGCGTTCGCGCCCACGCCTGACGTGGCTGCGCCCGCCCCCTCGCCTGACGTGGCCGCGCTCGCGTAGGCGCCTGACGTGGCTGCGCCCGCCCCCTCGCCTGACGTGGCCGCGCTCGCGTAGTTGCCTGACGTGGCCGCGTTCGCCTTATATCCTGACGTGGCCGCGCTCGCCTTACATCCTGACGTGGCCGCGCTCGCCTTATATCCTGACGTGGCCGCGCTCGCGTAGTTGCCTGACGTGGCTGCGTTCGCGCCGTCGCCTGACGTGGCCGCGCTCGCGTCCGCGCCTGACGTGGCCGCGCTCGCGCCCGCGCCTGACGTGGCCGCGTTCGCATAGTCGCCTGACGTGGCCGCGCTCGCGTAGTTGCCTGACGTGGCCGTCGTGGTTTTTGAAACCTTGACTTTTTCCATGATAAATTTTACGGCTCCGGTTATCATAGTGGATAAGGTAATTTCCGCGCCGATTTTGAGTTGAGAACACGCAACCTTTGAGTCCTCATTACGGGCGTCGGTATCCCCTCCGCCATTGACGACGGCGAATTTATTCCCTCCGGTCGGAGGGTAATAGTTAAAAACATCCAGCGGATTTTCGCAGAGATGAAACCCGCTGTAGCAGGCTTTAACGGGTCCGTCGTGTTTATGCTCTGATTCCGGCTTAAACTGATAGCTGCCGCATTTCCAGTCGGGGCCGAAACCCTTGAAACCTTTTATTGATTTTTTCATGTACGCTTTTCTCCTTTTATGTTCCCCCACAATTCCCGCATTTAGCGTCTTAATTACCGACGTTATTGGTGTCCCGGCAACCCGAAATGTGATCCTCGTCGCATTTGGTGCAGAATACAGATCCGCATATGGGGCAGCGCCTCCGTTTGACCCCTAGGTGCGCCGGACACGCCCAACGATCATAATCCTGCGACAGAACCATATCGTCTTTATGGTACACATACGGCTCTTTTATCTCCGCCACCCACACGAATACCCCCGGCCGCTGTTCACCATGCAGCGGGGTCAGGACCTTTGAGGTCATCTTCTCGCACACCAGGGAGTCATCCCGCCATACCCTGGCCTGCGTAAAAGCATCGCAGATCGCCTTTTCCATATTGTCAAGGTCAGGCCGCGATATATGCCATGTTTTTGCGCTACCTTTGCCCGTGGTGGCGTTTTTGGGCCTCGGCATGAAGAAAGACACCTTGAGCGACAACGGCCCGCCCAGGGGCGGTTTAGGGGCCTTTTTGACGGCTTCGCCATAAACCATGTTAAAAAACAGGGTTTTCGGGCTATGTGTCCGAACCCCGGCGCCCACCCGGAAGAACCGCGGCCGTGCCTGGGGCTTCGGTTGCCCGACCACATACAGAAAGAACTCGTTGGCGTATTTAGGCATAAAGCTCCTAGTAGATCGGATTGATAATCTTGCACCCGCTAAGTGCGGAGCGTGTGCTCTCCACCACAGTTTCTGCTATGTTCTTTTTTTGGCGCAGGAATACCAACTCCAAATAATCACATTTACACTGGGCGTCATCAACGCAGGCAAATATCTCCAATTTTTCCAGCGACGATTTTTTATCTTCCTTGTGATGGAGGATATAGTCCATGACATATCCCCTTACCTTGCGCTCCAACTCCGCCACAAGGCCGCCCAGGGTGTCATATGCCTCGCCCTGCGTCTGTAGTTTATCTATCAGCGCAGTGGTCCTTGTGGCGTTTTCGAGTGTCTTCTCAACGTCGGGCATAATTAAATAGCCTTCTGGTAGAACTCGATCCCAGGGACTTGTACGGCGTTTCCGGTGGCTGCCGCTTGTTTACGTAAGGCGGGTTCATCTATCATGAGATATTGCCGGGGAACGAGGTTTGCGTTCACTACACGAAACGCCCATATCTTACGCAGGACGGTGGACGCTTTGGGTGTAGTTTTAGGAACGAATACGGTTACTGCCGGGGCGGGGGATTCCAGTAAGGCGGCGGCTTCTTCTGTTCTACCCGCAGCTTGTGCCAACTGCGCGGCTTCCAGGGCTTCGTCATCCGCCCTTTTCTGCGCCTCTATGCGTTGCCGGTCCTCTTCCTCCCGGCGAAGCTGTTCCTGGGCGTCGGCGTATGCGCTCATCTTCTGCTTTATCAGCGTGCGGGGCGGAACGCATTTATCCAGGTGCGCCTTTTCCTGGGCGCATATAGTTTTATGCGCAAGCGAGGCGGCAGACTTAGATTCTGCGAAGTCGCCTATGATCTCTTTTTCCAGCCCTTTAAGCGCAACGCAGAACTGGTCGGCCTTTGTGTAGGTTTCGTTATCACTTATTACCAGCGCGGTCGCAAAGTTCATTGCGTCCGCTTCTTTTGTCGCTAACTTTTTATCGTCTATAACTGCCATTTTGGTTTCCACGCTCCCTCCTGTAATTTTTACTTATAAAATTGCGCGGCCGTATATGCCGCCGCCATTGTTTCAGCCCGGCGCACGTCGTTAACATCTTCGTGGCGGTCGAGGCGGTACAGGCCGTCGTATAGCCGTAACTCGTATCGGTCAAGCACCATAATCCCATTAGCCCGGAGCATCGAGTAGTAAAGCGCCGTCTGCACCCGCGTCCGCTTGGCCTTTGATTTCGGCTTAAAATCCACAAGAGCCAGCCTGCCAGCCAGTCTACACACCATATCAGGAGTGCCGCAATATTGCAGCGCGGGGTGGTAATACGCAACCTCACCGGATACATACTCCGGTTTGACATCGGCCATGAACTTTTCAAAGCCCTTAACCGCGCCGGATATGCGCTCATCGGGTTCGTAGTCAGCCTGCTTGCCCTGGGCCAGGTGGTTATACCATTCGTGACGGATTTTTCCATTGGTTCGTCCAGGTTCGTCCCAGAAAGGACAGGGTTCAAAATATATTCCAAGTATATCGCTTACGGATGGCCTTATAATGTTATCCACTTTGTAAATATGTGTTTCTTTATCTATTGATATTTCGGGCATTTGTGTTCCTTATTATGACAAGATTTACAGAGAGTTTCACCATTTTTAATATTCCATAAATCAGGGTAATTAAGTGCTATTTCCACAAGCGATAATAAGGGATATTTATGCTTTATATCATTAAGGATAACTGAGAATCTTTTCTTATGGTGTGCATGAAGTTTACCACCTACTTGCCCGCATTTTTGGCAGGTAAACTTATCGCGTTTAAAAATATCCGTACGCCATGTGTGATATTTAATATTGTTTCTTATCTGCATTACGCTAGGTGTTATACCACCTTTCCAAAGTGGATTGTTGTCGCCTTTAAAATACCCAGATTGCCAAATTGCATAACATGATTTAGAACAGAATTTTTTATTCCCTTTTTAACCTCATAAGCATCAACTTCAAATATCTTATTACAGATAGCGCACTCTATTTTTACCTTTCCACCTTTCCACCATTGACTATTTTTACCGTTTTTATTTTTTGATAGCCAAGCCCCCCGGCACTTATTAGAACAAAACTTGACTTTCCCTTTTTTACTCGTGCATAATTCAACTTTGAATTTATCGCCGCATATTATACAAGTATGCGCAACACCGCCACCCCTCCATTGTGAACTGTTTATACCTTTTGTGTGTTGAGATTGCCAAACACCCTTGCATTTTATTGAACAAAATTTACGCCCATTTTTTATCCTTGACGGGTAAATATTAAATTCTTCTCCACATGTTAAACAATTAATAAAATGTAATCCGGTTCTTTTGTGTGCGAAATAGCATTGTCGAGAACAAAATTTACCGCGCCCGTCTTTTACACGAGCAGGAATTGTTTTAATTTCTTTCCCGCAGATATTGCACTTGATAATCATAAAAATCGGCCTTGCCGCCGCTCCTGGAAAGGGAAACGGCAAGGCTCTATATCGGGTATGTTTGCTTTTTCCAGGAGCATAATATTATTGTAGCAAATTTTAAGGGGTTTTTATCGCAGGCCCCCACTGCGCTACGCTCCGCTTTTATTCCTGTGCATCCCCCCTGGACGCGGCCCGTATAACCCTCACAATTTCGCAGGCAAACGCGGGATTGGCGTTCTCCCTGTACTCCACGCTCAACTTTTCCCCAGCGTCGTGGATATCAAGGATGGCGTCTATCTGTGCCTTTTCCCTTGTGGAAAACTTCATCGGCTTGCCACCCTCCCGTACATGGCCCTCTATGGACACACTAACATAACCGCCCTTGTTGGGTTCGGTTACATCCATTATGCGCCCTGTGGCAACTTTAGGGGCTTTGCCGGCTGCCGTGGGGGACCCTGCTGGCTTTTCGGCGGGTTTGGCTGCCGTGGGGCCTGCCGGGGGCGCTTTGGCCTCCTTAGGTTTTCCTGCGCCAGACGCCTTGTTGCCGTCGTCATCTTCGGGACATATGCCCACCATAGAGGATAACGCATACCGGCGGGCATAAGTCAAACAACTACCTATCCCCTGCGGGTCGTTTACAACGGGCATCATGTTTAATGTCCCGCTAATCCACTCCCCAGACTCATGCGCGAGGATGGTGTTAAGTACAATAACTGCACCGTCCGTAGAGAAGCTGCGCTGTATTACAGCTAACCCATTTTTAGACAACGGGTCCCGGCAGGCATCCCACACCGAGGCCAGATCGGCGTATTTGCTTTCAAAAGAAGGATTATCCGAATCCTTCAATGCCGATTTCATCTGCCCCTGCGCTTTAGATAGTGCGGCCACCAGTTTCCCAATCGTCGGACTGGCCTCTCCTATCCCGTTGCTTCCTTCTTGCCCTACTGTTTCTTTTTCTTCCATACTGTAGTCCCTCCTCGGTTTTTCCAACTCCTGGAATTAAAACGGCTGTTGCTTTTCCCTCCTTTTTTTTACAAAAAAACCTCGCCCCCAAAAAAAGGAGCGAGAACTAAACTTGTGGGACGGCAATTTAACCTGACTCAAATCAATGATCGCAAATACACATCCCGCCCGGAGGGAACCGGAAGCGGGACGTGGGAGAAATTGTGGAGAACGAAACCATAAGAGAAGTTTACACCATCGCGAGAGCATTGTCAAGGGCTTTTTTGATCGGCGTGTATTTCCCGCACCTGTTACCGATATCCTTGTAGGTGTAATCGCCATAGTCGAAGTTTACGCCTGTGGCGCACACCAATGATTTATGCCTATCGTCTTTGATGTAGGCAAGGTTGCTGCCATTCGCGCACGATTTAGAAAGACACTTCTTCTGCATTTCCATAATCCTCCATAAACGCTTTAGGTTGGTGTCCCTGTTCGCTCATTTTCATGCTGTGCTTATTGAAATCTACTTTAAACGCCGGCAATCTCCCATGACGATTTTTACCAAGCACGCCAGATATTGTCGGGACGTCAAACGACCCAGGGGCCGAATCGTCTCGCCATAAGAACACAACCGCGTCGGCCTCTTTTTCTATCGCGGAGGAATCGGACAGATCCGCAAGTCGCGGTTCGGTGTTCTTATTAAAATCCGTGACCCGGCTTAGCTGTGCGGCCAGGAAGCAAAGCACCTTCATCTCTACGCAGATATTTTTCAGCTCCACCATAAAGCGCTCAATCTCTCTCATCCTGGTGACTTCCCTTGGCATTGAACACCGCCCCAGGTAGTCAAGAAAGAACACTTTGCAGCCCGACGCCTTAACGGCCATTCGGACCTCATGGATGGTTGGGCTGGCGATATTGAGCAGAGTTAAAGGCATTGACGCTACCAACTCCTGTATATTCCCTATCTGTTCGGTGTCCCTCAAGTCAAATTCCCGGCTCCTAAATTTATCCGCGGGGATATTCACCACAATTGGCGCTATCCTGTCCATAAACTGCGCGGGCTGCATTTCGGTTGGGCAGTATAAACACGGAATATCATTCTTGAGCATATTAACCAGCACATTGGTTAAAAATGTGGTCTTGCCTACGTTGGTGCGGGCTCCGACCACAATGAGGTCGCTGGCCTGGGAGTGGATGTTTCTGTCTATGGATGGGAACCCGGTGTCCACGCCAGCGCATTTATTGGTTTTCAGATCCTTGATATAATCTTCCATGAACTCATCCGGGCGCACAGTGGTTTTTCTGTCGCCATTGTCTCGCAACTGGATAAGGTTCATAATGAGATCTATAGATTCATGCCCGACCTCGGGATTAAGTCTCAATATCTCATTGCGGATCTTCCTTAGATAGCTGTTTCGCTTAACAATTCCGATATAGGTTAAAACATGGGCCGGTGTAGTGGTATGGTCCAGGCATACTTTTAAATGGTCCACAAGGCCGTTTTCTGTTCCATCGGACAGCAACCTATGCATCACGGTCAACAGGTCTATGGGCAGCTTGTCGGAGTACATCCCCTGCAATATCTTAAATAGGGCCTTGTTTTTGTGGTTATCAAAGTTGTCCTCTACCAACTCGCTGAATATTTGATCCGTTAGGGTGGATCCCGATATGATATCGCTTAAAACTGCCGATTCCATCAATGTATCTGCGTTCATAATCCCCTCTTTTTCATTTCTTCCCGGTCGCGTTGGTCTGCTGTTAAGGTGTGTTGGGAGTAAGCACCCCCCTTAAGTGGGAATACCCCTGACCAGCCACTCATAATAGACTGGTTAAGAATGTCTTTGGGTTTTTGCCCGATTCCCCGGAGTCTCTCTAGTTCTTTAATTATTAAATTAAGAGCATGGGTGGTATCTGCTACCCCTTTCCGTCTACGTATATCTAAAAAGGCCCTCCAGGCTATAGGATCGATCCATTGTGGGGGGGTGAAGGGGGGGGCTGTGTTCTTTGCGTTCTTATCATTCTTATCATTCTTATCAGCAGAATCTATAATGATACTATCGGAAATAGTTTGGCTTGTCGTTTGATTGTCGTTTGATTGTCGTTTGTTTGTCGGTTTGCTTGTCGGTTTGGCTTGGTACTCATCATATCTGCAAATGGAAATCACCCTAAATCTGTTTGTCGGTTTGCTTGTCAGAAAACCGACAATGGTCAGTGAGTGGATGGCAGTCCTCAATGAGCGGATTGATATTCCTGTTTCCCTGGACAGCTTTATAAGCCCTGTAACGGTCTGCCCCCTATCGCATACCTCCTCTTTTCCATTGAACATGAATTTATTCGGTTCGTGATTGCACTCTAGCAACAGATGTATAGCCAGGTGGACACACTCCGACCGCTTGTAAAACGATGTGTCTATGAATTTACGCCACAATTTAATATAGCCTGAGTGCATTTAATGGTCCTTGAAAAATTGGCCCACGGCACAGGGCTTCGCACGAAGGAATGCGCCGTGGGACCAAATTGGATTTTGTGATGGTGTGCGAAGCCATGTGTAAAACATACAATAAACAAAAAGCTTTGTCAAGCGAAAAGAACGGCCCCGCCATTTCTGACGAGGCCGCCGGGTGTTCCGTCTGCATACAACATCTCCAGTGTGATTTTCATCGTGCCTCCTGTAAAAATCAGAGCACTTACCGTTTGCTTTTGTTTATGAGGACGAAAGCGGCAGGTAAGTGCTCTTGAAATTGCGCTATAAAAAAACCGCGTTTCGTCCTCATGACAATAGTATGACAGAGAACACCGGGGTTGTCAAGGAGTATTTTACGATTTTTCAAGATTTTACACGGCCTTTACATTGATACCATATATGGTATGTGAGGGTGGATAAAACCACCATATATAGAAATAAACAGAACGGCCCCGGCCGTCCAGGGGGAGCTATGGTTATTCCCCGCTGCGCAGCCTATTGGCTATGGCCTGGCGCACGAACTCGCTGAGGTTGATCTCCCGCTTATGTGCCGCGGTGGCGACTAGTTTTTTAAACACGACGGTGCATTTCAGTATTATTACGGTGGTGTAGTCTATTTTTTTCATGGCTGTCCTCCTGGTATTCCGGGTATAATTCCCTGCTGCAAAGCGCGCATAACCCGTGACTCCTGATCCTGGCGTCGGTTCCCGGGGCTTTTTTGTGGCGCCCGAGGCTGGTCAGGCAGCGGCAGCATATCCGCCGGACCCATTCAGCTGACCACGTTCGTTTTTTCATAGATGATCCTCCGTTTCATGCGGTGGTAGACGCGGACGAACACGGCCTGCTGGCCTTTTGGCGTGAGCCGGGCTGTGACGCCGGCTATATACAGGTTGGTTTGGTGCAGGGCGGATTCCTGGATCCGGGTAGCGAGTGCAATAAGATCGGGGCTCATCATCCCTCCTATAGTTTGGTTTGCTTATATAGTATATATGATAATACCTCATTTGTCAAGGGTTATTTTTCAAGGTGGGGCGCACTGGATTTCCGCTCACATATGATGTAAACTATACCTATGAAAAAATTAACCCAAATAGTCGCAGACAGGCTTATGTTGCCAGCTCCCCTAGTTGCTACCTGGGGGCGCAGCAAGGCCATAGCCGTTTTTAAAATCCCCGGTGGCTGGCGTTTAGAACTATACCGGGAGCCCGCCATATCAGCTATTACCGCAGCTTGGGAGCGCAGACGGAAAAAAGTTGGTAAATAATTCCCGATAGAGCAAAATATTCGTTTGAATTTAGTGAGCGAATTCTTAAACATCACAACACCACAAACACCACAATATGTTGTTTGAGTATTCAGACAAACACAGATAATTAAAATAATAAATAATTAACGCTTTTTTTTAGGTATAATGAAATATATGATTCACGAACGAAAAAAAAGAATATCCGGCTATCTCAAAGAGATCCTGGAGGAGCAGATGGGAGACAACGACCTACGCACAAAAAATAAAGTTGTCGCGGAAGAGATTGTTAAAATAGCGCTTAACCCGGACATGGATGGTAGGCTGCGGCTCGCGGCGATGGAAATGATTATGGACAGGTTAGAGGGAAAAGCGGTCGCCATAAATCTCAATGCTGAAATCGTATCCAATCCGTTTGAGGATATTGACACCTCAAAATTGGAGGCATTGCGTGACGATTTGTTGAACCATGAGAAAAAAGCTGAAATAAAATGTCCTCCGAAAGACTAGAGATCCTAAATTATGAGATAGAACGGCGTAGGGCATTTGAGCCCCTGCGCTCTTTTAAACCCAATGCGGCCCAGGGACGATTTATCAACGCGGTAGCAGACCCGGAATCAGAGATAATATTATTTCCCGCAGGTAACTGGGTAGGTAAAACGGCGGCGGCGATAGTGGTGGCGGGGGTTTGTCAGTGGCCGGTTCTCGCAGAAGATCCGATATTCAAACAACCAGTATTTAAAAGTTGGCCCTACCCCAAACGTGCCAGGATTGTGTCCACTCCGAAAGAGCTGGAGGCGGTGGGTAGCGTTCAAACCGAGATTAGCAAGTGGTGGCCCAGAGGCAGGTACACCTCTGATAAAAAAGGCAAGCAATATCTGTGTGAGTTTAAAAGTGACTCCGGGTGGATAACGGACCTGATGAGTTACGAGCAGGCCATGGAAGAGTTTGAAGGCGCGACGATAGGATTATTTGTCTTTAATGAGCCCCCCCCTGAACCAATATTCAACGCCTGCCTCGCCCGCCTCAAATTCGGCGGTAAGATCCTAATGCCAATGACCCCACTTTCAAATTCGGCGTGGATATATGACAGGCTGGTTCAAAATGCTAAATAGTAAAATCCGAATAGTTTACGGAGACACGGAGGATAACTGCCGGGCGCATAGCGAAAACGGGGTATTGCCTCATTCCGCTATTGAATCGCTGGCTGCCTCCTGTGATCCGGATGATAGAGACGCCCGACTCCATGGGAAATTTATGCACCTGTCAGGCCAAATATACAAAACTTTTGGCCGTGATATCCATGTCATAAAAGATGTGCCGCTGGAGGATTTTCTGCCGGGCAAGCAAATAACTCAAGTGGTCGACCCCGCCATAGGTAAACCCCTGGCGATCACCTGGGACTGCATAGACGCTCTAGGCATTATCACATTTTTCGCCGAATGGCCTAATTTTGAATTTCAGGGGGCCAAGGACAGTAACATGACGGTACAGGAGTATGCCGTCCTGTTCAAAGCCCAGGAGGGGCACTATCGCCCCGCTACGCGCATATTGGACAGGCATTTCGGAAACACGCGCCGGACTCTGGGCGGCCTAACTCTAAAACAGGAGTTCGGGGAATTTAACATAGATTTTGAGGATAGTTACTCCATTGGCGATATCTCGAGTGAAATAGAAACCGGCATTTTGAAAGTCAAAGATTTGCTGAGATACGATAAAACAAAACCAATAAACAATTTAAATCGGCCTAGGATACAGGTGTTTGAATCCTGCACGAACATCATCCACAGTTTTGAACGGTGGAGCCGTGATCCAAAAACGGGCAAGCCGAAGGAAGAGCAGAAGGATTTCTCTGACTGTGTCCGTTACCGCGCTATGGCCGGAATAGAGATAGAGCCAGACAGACCCTGGGCTGTAAAGCCCGCGTATTATGGGATCGGAAACTAAAATCAATACTGGACAGGATTAGGAAATTAAAAAAAACCCTTGACAGACAATAAACCACGTGGTATGCTGTTCGTGTAGGGCGTAGGGGCTTATAATCCCTAATCCTGCTAAATAGGAACGCCGCCCCGGATTTAGCCCGGTGAGATTAAATATCTCATCGGGTTTTTATTTTGGGGCACATTTGAGATAAAAATGATTGAATCGGAAACATTACCCACCGCGGCGACCGACTACCTCAACGAAATTGAGCAGCAGAAAATATCCGAATCCCAAAACATCAAAAAAGAGATAGATCTATCCGGCGCCAAGAAAGAGCTGCACAACCACGTTTTATCATTCATCACGAAATCAGAGAATTGGCGTAGGTCCAGTTTTGAAACTGACTGGCTAAAATGGCAACGCGCCGCTGATGGCATATTCGATCCCATATTAGCCAGTAAGAAGGCGGCCTGGCAGTCCAAGGTCCACATCGATATGACCGCCTCACACAGGGAAGCTATCCACGGCCATATTTTCAAAACCATAGTGGGGGTTAACCCCCCGGTTGAGATAGCTGCGCGGTTTAACCTGGGGGAAGCGGACCAGTCCGAGAATATCCAGGCCATAATTATACGCGAGCTGGATAAAGCCAAATGGGGGATCGAGATTGACAAAATGCTCAATGACGCGGATACGTTCGGTTCAGGGTTTATCCGCAGGGCATATAAAACCGTAATTGAAAAACGGAAACTCCGCAAGGAAGTCATAGAGCAATTTACGGATAATCTAAATCCGATGGGTATGGCGAGCTATGCGCTCCGCGCCGCCACAGGAAAATTAAAGAAATCATATCAAGCCAGTTATGAGGATGTGATAACCTATCGCGGGGTGGAGTTGAAGCACATCTCGATATGGGACATATTCCCGGACCCCAAAGCCCTACAAGTGCGTGGGACGACGATAGCCTGTAGGTTCCATGAAACCTACGAATGTATTTTGAGAGGAATAGCGCAGGGCTACTATTTGCCGAGCGCAAAGGAAGATCTAAAGAACGAGCCGGGCGATAACAGATTTGCGGTAGGCAATGCCACGGTCCAGGCCGACCGTAATGTTACCGATATGGTTACGGACAAAACCGATTACCAGCAGGATTATGAGATGTTTGACCTATATGGTCGTATGCCCAAGAAATGGATTTATACAATCCTGGATGAGCCATTTGATGACGGCGAGGAATTGGTCCCGGCCCGAATCATATTCCATAAGAAGGCATTGGTCGGAGTTGAGATAAACGATGACTATGAGGGCGAGCCGACTATAGACAAATTTGATTATTTGCCGCGCAATGGCTCGTTTTTCGGCGGCGGTATTCCATGGATGTTAGCCAGCCCGCAGGCGGTTGTGAACGAGGTTGTAAACCAACGGCTGGATAATGGCGCTCAAGCATTAAACCATTCATTTGCCGTTATTGAAAAATCCCTGGTCAATCCAAAACTTGATCTGGTCAGTAAACCGGGTCAGGTTATCCGGCTGGACGCTAAATATGTTCCAAACGGAGACGTCCGTAATGCGTTTACACAACTACAGGTAAACGATACGCCTATCAGGGCAGGGTTCGCAGAGGTAAACGACGCTGAACGGTGGGCGCAGGAGCGTACCGGCTCTAATCGCATAATGATGGGAAGCGTCGGGACTGGCAGGGATGGAACCAAAACCCTGGGCGAGCAACAAATGCTGAAAGAAGCAGGGGGCGAGAAATTCAGTTATATTGGCCTCCGCATGGAGATAGACGGATTGGCGGAAATGTATCGTGGGATATGGAAAACGATTTATAATCACATAACCCCGGAAGATATTGTGGAATCCATTGGAGAAGAACGGGCGCAAAATTTTGTATTAGTCAGTCCTGAAGAGCTATCCAGGGATTACGTTTATAGAGCTATGGGCGTGTTCACTATGGAGAATAAAGCCCTGCGCCAAAGCCAGATAATGCAGATACGCCAGGCGTTCCTGGGTGCGCCGTGGGCCGATGATGAGGCATTTTTTGACGCTTCATTCCGTAATATAGACGAAGACCCGGACAAATTCAAAAAAGACGACAATCAGATAATGCAGGACCAGGCCGCTATGATACAACCGGGAATAGGGCCCGAACAAGGTATGCCCGGCAATTCCGGTAATATGCCGCCGGGAATGCCTCCGCAGGGGCAACCTATGCCGGGAATGCCATAATGACCGACGAGCAGAGAAAAGAACGAGCCGTACAGTTACGGGACATGGTCGAAAGTACCGGTGGGCGCATATTACTGGAGCATATTGACCAGGAATCAAAGTCAGGTTGGCTCAAATTCATAGATATGCCGGTAGATAAAAAAACCAGTAAAGCCGCCTATGACGCGCAAGCCAGGTATAAAGTTTTGGAGGATTTGAAGGACTGGATTGAGAGTGAGATCAAAATAGGAGAATGAGCTGTTATCTTTCCTCCCCCAGTCTAGTAGATGGAACACGAGGGCCTTATTGCGAATGTTCCAGGTTCAGAAAAGATAAATCGTATAAGTTTTTATGGTGGGGGGGGAAAGATTTAAATTATTGTGGGACAGCGGGGATGTTTTGGGAAGCAAAGTAGCAGGATGATAAATTTAATCGTAGCGGATTGATCTCCGCGAATGGGCCTAAATCCCAACGAGAAACGGCTTATTAGGAGGCCATAGCACTTACCCGTGTTATGGCTTTTTTTTAAGCCCGATTTCACAACCCGCAAGGGCTGAATAAGAAGTAGGTAACTAGTAAAACCGAAGACCCGCCTGGGCGGTAATCAGAGGAGGAGTAACAATGGCAGAACAGACAATGACAGCGCCGCCGGCAACGACAGTGGACGCGACCAGGTTATCATTCAAAGAAGCGGACTTCGCCGCTGATATGGCGAGGCTGGCCGCAGAGCAGGGGGTTACATTAACCCCAAAGCCGGAGGCAGTACAGGCAGCAACCCCGCCGACCCCGCCCGCACAACCTACGCCCGAACTGGCACAGGCTGCGGCAACGACTGAAGCGACAATGCCGGTAGCAGTACCAGATAAGTTCAAAACCCCTGATGGTAATATTGACACTGAACGGTTAGCAAAATCCACAGTCAACGTAGAGGAAGCCCTTGCTTCCTACCTGGCTAAGGAAAAAGAGCTAAAGCGCAAGATGAATGAGGTAAGGGCACAGGAAAACGCCTATATCAATCCTCCCGCGGCTATAGCTCCGGCGCAGGTTATCCCGACTAATGCCAGCTTTGCGGCACTGTTGGACGCTGATATCGCAAAAGATGGCGCGGGTGTAGTCCTTGCTAAACTATTCACGGCGGCACAGGAATCGGTGGAGGAACGTGTTCAGAAAGAAATCTCCACGCTGAAATCAGTGAACGCGGATAATATTACCAGACGGCAGGTAGAAGCTATAGGAAAAGTTGACCCTTGGGTATTTACGCCAGAGGGACATTCCACACTTACAAAAGTGCTTGAATCACAGCCCTACCTATTGCAGGCCCCTGATCCTTACAAGGCGGCCTATCTCCTGCACAAGGGCAGTCAGAATGTCGTTTCACAGTCTAACTCGCAGGTCTTAACCCCTACTCCAATAGCCCGGCCATCGGCTCCAATGCCGACAGGTCAGGCGGCGAGTCAGACTCATAACCCCATCGTTAAACTGGAAACCAGAGAGGATATAGACAAACACCTATCTGGGCTTACTCCTGCTCAACAGAGTGAGTTTTACGTTAAGATGGGCTATCCGGCTTTTAAACAGGCCGGTAAATAGGGGTTGGCAAAACAATGGCTGTTAACACCAGTACAGTGAGCAATGATAATCTGCTAATGTCGTATTTTGAGCGTAAAGCTTTAGTTACGCTCCATGACGAAGTAGCATTTTATCCCCTAACCGATAAAAAGCCGCTTCCGAAAGGCAGCGGTAAGCAGATGACGTTCAACGCCTGGGCCACGATCCCGGCGGTCTCCAGCACGCTGTCTGAGTATAGCGCGTCCGCCAATGTGGCTACGCGGCTGTCGTCCAGGAAGGTAAATGTTACCATCGGGTCTTACGGTAAGGCTATCGAGATAACCGACTTCCTGGACCTGACCTCCGCGCTGCCTGTAGAACCGGGAGCTCTGGCAGAGCTGGAAAACTCAGCCGTGCGGTCTGTAGATAGCATATTGCAGCTCGCCGCGCTGAAAAACAACATCATACATACGGGGAATACTACCCGGTGTCTAAGTGGTATTCTGTCCGCGTTCATGTCGTCCGCAGCGTCTTCGTTCTGTACCAATACCGGAACGCAGGCCGCTACGGCTGTTACATGGGGTTTCCCGGTTGTATTCGGAGCCTCAGTAACTAAGTTGTCGTCCACCCATGCGGCCTCAGCCAACGCGGCTTCGATATCCGCTATGATGGGTCCGATCGCAGTAAGAAGGGCGGTATCGCGTCTGCGTAGGCTGAATGTTAAACCGTTCAGCAACGGTAAATACACGGGTATAATCCATCCGAACGCGGTGGCTACCATGCTGTCCAACCCCGACTACAAAGCCTGGCTGCAGAATTGGGCTGGCGGTGCGGAAAGCACGATGTATAAACACAAGGTGGCCGAGGTGCATGGTGTGGAGTTCGTAGAATCCAGCTATATGCCCCGGTTCGATGGCAACACCTCAGTCAGCGGTAGCACTCGCAAGAAGAAGTTGAACCTCACGTTCATCTGCGGACAGGGTGCGCTTGGTATGACGGAACTTGATGGCGGCATTAAGTACGTCCTGCATAAGCCGGAACAAACGGCGGATACGTTTGAGTTGTACTCAACTCTCGCGTATAAGATAAGGGCCTGCGGTGCGGTCCTTAATCCCAGTGCGGGCGTTATCCTGATAACCCAGGATATGTCGTAAGCCCAGGTAAAACCCTCCTGGCTTCTATAAGGGGCCGGGAGGGATAATTTAAAAAATACTTTGGTGGGAGGATTATGAAAATCAGCTTAAAGGTACTGCTCGTACTGCTGTTTGCGCCACTTTTGGCGTGGACATTTACCAAGACCGGCGGGGGTAATTCCAATGTAATAGGTGAGGCGATGAATGAGTCTGGGATCACGTTTGATAAATCGCTGGGCGTGTCCGTTGATATATATGACGCCCAGCGGATAGGTGCGACCGTGTTATACAGTTCGGTGAGTTATTCCAATGTGACGTTCAGTACAAACGGTTACACCGCGGGTTCAGGAAATATCTCAATAACCGCTCATGGCCTGGATACCGCGATTCCTGTTATTCTCAGGCAGACTGCTGGAAAAATTCCCCCGCCATTGACAGCCGAGACCACGTATTTTGCTATTAATTCCGGCGCGAATGTGGTGCAGTTGGCTACGACCTCCGCTAAGGCGCAGGTACTTGACCCCATTATAATGGTGTCCAGCTTCCCTGCCGACGGCACGCAGACCTATACGCTGGTAATAGCATCGTCAAATATTAATGGGTATCCCACGTTTACCTGGGAGGGATCCAATGACGGCAGCGAGTACTTCACCATCGTCAGCAGTGTAGCCGCGGTCTACAATAAATTATGGAATCATGATTTCGGTGAGTTTAACTATACTACGCTACGATTCACCTATACCGCGCCCACATACGGTCCAACTGACGTTAAGGCCACCATCAATATGAAGCAGAGGTAAGACCCATATACCATAACGGGTCAAGGGCTCCCACGGGAGTAAAGGTAAAAAATGAAGTTAAATCTCGGTTGTAACGAGCAGATAATGCCAGGCTATACCAATATCGACAAGGACAATTATCCGGGAGTTGATTTGATCGGAGATGTATCCAGGCTGGATCTAGCCGATGGTTGCGTGGATGAGATATTCGCCTCGCATATCCTTGAACATTTCCACCATGCCAAAACCCTGGAAATCCTGAAGGAATGGTATCGCCTGTTATCCACCGACGGGATTTTAAAATTAGCTGTTCCTGATTTTGACAGGGCTATAGAAATATACAGGGAAAGGGGGCTATGCGATTGGGTTGTGAATTATCTATGGGGCGACCAGGGCTATGATGGAGCTAATCATTATTGCGGGTTTAACGAGGAGAGATTGACCAAAATCCTGAAAGAAGCTGGTTTCAACGATATAAGCCGTGCTGAATCCCTGCCAGGCAGTAACCCATCAGATTGTTCTAATCTGGTCAGTGATGTGGATAATCGGTTGGTTTCGTTAAATATGATCTGTGTTAAATAAAGGAAAAAACAAATGATGATAGGCTCGTCCACAATAATTAAGAACGAGGAGCAGTTCATAAAATCCCACGTGGAGGCATGGCTGCCCTATCTAGATTTTATGCTGTTTTATGACGGCGGGTCCACCGATGGCACATTGGAGATATTACGGCGGTTCGCGGTTTCCACAATTAAGGTTAAAGTAGTGGAAGATAAAGATCCGAGAAATCTGGCCGAAGATTATACGCGGATATCAAACGAGTGCCTACGGGCCAATCCCTGCGATATGGTCATATTCTTACACCCCGATATGCTCCCGATCAATGGCGAGGCATTGCGGACCATACCCGATGACGCTATAGCCGCCAGTATGGATATGCGTTCATTTGCCGGTGAACCGGACGGAGATATTTATGAGATACAAGGCCGGGGCCAGAAATGGAAAAATATATACAGGCTGCGTAACCCCGATTTAGGAGCGCATTATTTTGGGGCGTACGGCGCACAGAATGAGGATACCTATTTCAGCGAGATTACCGGCAACGCGCATGAGCATTACGGACAGGACATGGCGCGATATCCGTATCCCGTGTTTGATACCGGCCTAATCGTGAATCATTATTCCGATGTGCGGCCTTATGCCCGTAGGCTGGACCGGATGATTAAATGCCTGGTCAATCAGGGGCTGGACCAGTCCGAAGCGGAAAGGATCGCCCCGAACCATCCCAGGGTCTCACTTAAAGACGGGCAGGGATTTCAGTTCATAAAAACAGAAATTAACGGAGGTACTTTTTAATGGTGTCTCTCATTATCCCGGTATATAGGCCAGATTACGAGGTATTTAAAAAGTGCCTTAAAAGCCTTATAACACAGAGTTTCAAGGAATGGGAAGCCGTTATAGCGCTTGATGGGCCCGACAATGCCGCAAGAATCATTGTGGACGGCTTTACGGACAAACGGCTTAAAGTGGTAGAAAAAGCGCAAGGCGGGGCGCCTGCGGCCAGAAATGAGGGCTTTAAGCACGCTACCGGGGAGATCGTCTGGTTTTGGGATTGTGATTGCGTAATTGAACCCGACACATGTATGACCCTGGTCAAAGAATTCGACAATAAAGACGTCGCCTTTGTGTATAGTGGGTATAAGTTCCTGGGGGAAAATGGCGGTATCCCAGCGGAGCCGTTTGACCCTTGGACGCTCAAATGCGGTAACTATATATCCACGTGCTTCCCCATGCGGAAAGAGGCGTTCCCCGGTTTTGACGAATCACTGAAAGCCTTCCAGGATTGGGATCTCTGGCTTACCATAGTGGAGCGGGGCGGCAAGGGCCTATTTGTTCCCGGCTATGCGTTTTCCACCAAAGTGCCGGACGCGCAGAGCATATCGGGCCGGAACTTCCAAAAAGATACCTGGCTTGATCGGGTGGCGGCGGTAAAAAATAAACACAACCTCCCGGATAGAAAGGTCTGCGTTTCTTCCCAGGATCATAAAGCGGAGGGCATACGCCTGGCGAAATTGATAGACGCGGACTACAAAGACGTCCCGAACTATAAACCCAACGACTACGATACCATCATCCAGGTGGGATTCAGCCTACACCCCGGCAGGATCAGGACATTCTCCGGCATATTCAATCAGGCGTTAAAAAAGAAAATCATCTTTTGGACCAGAGAGAATATACAGGAGATACAAAACACGATATCTCATAAGGCATTGACCAGTTATACCAGCGCGCTCAATCATTCCGTTGTGCAGTTTGTAGAGGATTTATACGCTAAAGAGATAATGGAAAGCGCGGGTTTCAAGGTGGCTATATTGCCTATGCCATTGGAAAATACAGGAGATATAGCGCCCTTGCCCGCTACTCCTAAAATACTGGTAGACATCACGGACGATTACCGGCAGTTAGTGGCTTGTCTATGCCATAGCTTGCCCGAGATCCAGTTTGAGCATATGGATGAAAATAAACCCATAAACGATTACAACGCCATATTATCGCTCAACACAGAGCGCACGATGTCGTTTAACGTCAAGCGTATGCTATTATGCGGCAAAAACGTCATCAGCAATATTCAGAGCCCGTTTTGTGGGTATGTGGACGTTAACAGCGAAATCGGGAAATACATGAGCGAGCTGGTAGACGCTACGAGAAAACGGGTAAACAAGGACACGTCGGCGGCGGTCGCTTATTACAAAAATCAGCTTTCCCCGAATAAATTACAGGAGATTTTAAAATGAAAGTCAGTTTCGTGATCCCCACATTCAATCATGCCGCTTGGCTCCCCCATGCCGTTAAATCGTGCCAGGAGCAGACTCACAAGGATATCGAGATAGTTATTATAGATGATTTTAGCACCGATACCACGAATCAGTATATTGACTGGCTCCTGAAGCAAGGCGATACCAGAATAGTTTATAAGCGTAATGAAAAGAACATGGGACGGTCTTATTGCCGTAATTTAGGCAATAAAATATCGATAGGAGAAATTACATGTGTGTTGGACAGCGACGACGTTGCCGCCCCGGACAGGGCGATATTGACGATGAAGAAACTGACGAAATGCCAGGTGTGCTATGGCTCGGCAACTGCCATGAACGCTATTGGACTGAGTTTAGGCGAGATAACCGCAAGGCCGTTAAACGTGCCCGCTTCATTGACCCCGATTACGAATTGGCGGGACGATCTGGAAAAGGGAATAGTAGAACTGCGGGAAAACGGGATCGTCCATAGCACGATGGGCTATCTTCGGGATATAGCCCTGAAATATCCATACGCCGAAGGAAATATTTCCGATTTAGGCATTGACGATTGGGATCAGCAAATTAGAATGATGAGGGACGGTGTTATCTTTGATTATATCCCCGATTCTATCTGCGCCTACCGCAGACACGGCGAGGGTATATCGCAGACCCGCGACCCCATAGAAGTGATGAAATTAAAAGCCTCAATATTGGAGGGTGTAAAATGCAGCCAATAAAGGCGCTGTTTATCCCCACTCAGGTAGCCGGTGTAACGTATTGGCGTATGCAGAGCCCATGCAATGCCGCTTCCCGTACCCGCGCCTTTGACGGCTGGCTGTTATGGTGGCAGAAAGAATTAACTGAAAACCATCCCTGGCAGTTTGACGTTATGACAGCCAAATATCGGGCCCGGATAACGGGCGAGATACAGGCCGGTTGTCTAAAAGCCGACGTCGTTGTTATGGGTATGGTGTCTTCGCCCGCTGGGTTAAGCACAATGCAGGGTATCCGTGAATGTTACGGCAAGCCGGTGGTAACGGAGATAGACGACAATATACTATCATGCCCGCTTTATAATCCGGCTGCCGGAGCATACGCGCCTAATAATCCGGTACGCGGGATCACAGTCAAGCAGTTGCGGGAATCGGACGCTATTATAACCACCACCCCGTATCTTAAAGAGATATATTCGGACTTCAATGATAACGTCTATGTGTTGCCGAACAGCATAGATTTTGACGTATGGGGTAAAGTGCAGCTGCGGCGCACTAAGGGAAAAATCACTATCGGCTGGATGGGCGCGGCTAACCACAATGACGATTTACTCATAATAGAACCCGTTATGGACGCTTTGCTTGCGAAATATCCGCGGGTGGAGTTTGTTTTCGGTCATGGTATGCACCCAAAATTCAGGAATAAAAGAGGTGTGCGCTGGGTTCAGGAGTTTGCCAGGATAGACCATTATCCGAAAGCGATAGGAAAGATGGGTTTCGATATCGGCATAGCCCCGCTTGTGGACAACGCTTTTAATAGAGGAAAGAGCAATTTGCGCTGGCTCGAGTATTCTTCTTTGGGGATATCGACTGTGGCATCCAACGTCGGGCATTTCGCGGAGACAATCCACGATGGTAGCGATGGTATATTGTGCGATACGCCCGACGATTTCATATCCGCGCTTGAATCGTTGATATTGGATTCGTCCAAACGTAAAATGATGGGGCAAGAAGCTAAAAAACGGGTATTCAGGGATTTCAATATGGACGAAACGGTCAAAAAATACGCGGAGATATTCAAAGAGATATCGGATAGAGGGCAGCTCAAAAGAGCTGTTCCTGCCTGGAAAGATAGCAACTATGTCCAGCAAGCGGAGGCTGTTATATGATCCGGTCCGCGTTAAGAACCCTTACGGCCAATTTATGTGAAGACCCCAATCAGACTAAATATACTCAAACCAAATATAATGACGCATTGGAAACCGCAAATCAACAATTCGCGATGGATTCAAAGGCGTTATATAAGGATTCGTCCATGACGATGGTAAACGGTACGGCGGCGTACGCCTTGCCTACCGATTTCATGCTTGAAAAAGAGGTGGTCCTGAACGGCATAGAGCTGGAACCTATCAGCCGGGCCTCGTTACAAAAAGTTAAAGTATCGGATAGATGGGATGATGATTCCGGTACGCCCAGGTATTTTATCATTGACCCCGAAGAGGCCAGGAAGACCATAACGCTTTATCCTGAACCCGATAGCATCGTGGACGGCACGGATATAGTATTAACCTATTACTGTTTTCCTACGCCAATGAGTTCGGATAGTTCAGTACCATTAAATGAAGCGGCTCTAATGGTGCAATTCCATACGGGGTTGGCGTCATATGCGGCCTGGCTTTTATTGCTTTACCTTACGCAAACCCCGGAAATAGCTCAGAAGAGGAATGAATTATTTGCGGTTTATCAAACCAAAGTGATAGAAGCCATACAGACATCCGGGAACACCAAATCCGAACCGTTAAGTTTTCATGTGAGGAATATACGAGTAAGATAATCGGATTATTATTGCTGTGCGTACAAGTTCATGCCGGAAATATTCCTATAGTAGGTCCTTTTCGCGGTTTGAATAACAATGATTCATCCATCACTATAGGCGCGGATGAATCGCAGGATTGTTTGAACGTAGAAACCTCAAAAGATGGTCAGGAAATAAAGAAGCGGAGGGGGTATGATTTGTGGGATAGTATGACTATCGCAACGTCAGCGGTCACGGGCTCAATTAATTTCAAAGACCCGTCCGGGAACAGCATAAAACTGGTTGCACATAACATGTTTTTGGACAAGTCAATCAACGGCAGTAGTTTTTCACATATCTACTCTACCGCCGTTGTCGGGTCTAAATGGCAGTTTTGCGCCTCAAACGGCAAGGCGTTTGCATTTAATAGTTCCACGTTTTCATTTATCCCATTCTCTTATGACGGGACCACTACTGTTTATTATCCCTCAATGCCAAAGGCGACATTATGCGCGATGACGGTAGACCGGATGTTATTGGTGGGGACCACGGATTTCCCCAATAGACTTTATTTCTCACGTAGCGGAACAGTCACCGATTTTGTGGTGGGAACCGACCCCAATGACCCTGGGTTTGAGGATATCGGGTTGCCTGGCGAAAAGATAACCAATGTCTTTGCGACACAAGCTGAATGGCTTATCTTTAAATCAAATTCTTTTACTTCGTATCAAGGAACGAACCAATTTGATTTAACCCCATCCGTTATATCAGAAAAAATAGGCATGACGGAGCCGAACGCAATCGTTCAGCATGAGGGCATAGTCTATTTCAAATCCTCCTCCTCGCGCATATACGGTTATGCGTCCGGTATGGCGTTGGAAATTTCAAAGCCAATAACCGCCACCATATCCAACATAACGCGGGATGGTATTTCCACGGCCGACTATACCGATAAAAGCCAGTTTGACACGGGTGTTTATTTCAACTCTACGGGGTCAATTACCGCCGGTAATGTGGAGCCGGTGGCATTGACTAACACGGACACATTAAACGCTGATTTTAACGCCGGGGTATTGGGGTCGTCGATTGTGGTAGTAAATGATTCTGTGACTTTGACTATAAATCAACCGCAATCCTCTACCTGGACGGCGAGAAGCGCGGCCGAACAGAATGAATGGTTCGGCGTGGCCTATGGAAATGGCGTATTCGTGGCCGTGGCGGCAAGCGGCACGAACCGCGTGATGACCAGCCCGGACGGGATTACCTGGACGGCGCGAAGCGCGGCAGAGCAGAATAGATGGTTCGGCATGACCTATGGAAATAGCATATTCGTGGCCGTGGCGGAAACCGGCACGAACCGCGTGATGACCAGCACGGATGGGATCACCTGGACGGCGAGAAGCGCGGCAGAACAGAATGAATGGAATAGTGTCATCTACGGAAATGGCGTATTCGTGGCCGTGGCGGCAAGCGGCACGAACCGCGTGATGACCAGCCC
>ERZ1292632.1419-Hain-H43-01um-R2-1419-length-23251-cov-147_pt1 | contig 23251 bp, 39 predicted proteins | sample MGYA00564407_ERZ1292632 | MGnify/ENA primary metagenome ERZ1292632 (study PRJEB36523, sample SAMEA6512637) | groundwater metagenome | collected 2019-01-08 | study: AquaDiva: Metagenomics assemblies of 32 groundwater samples | reverse complement strand
TTTTATGGGTGCAGGGACTACTGCTTTGGTTGCTAAAAAACTCGGCAGAAATTATTTAGGTATTGAACTTAACCCCGCTTACATAGAAATTATTAACAAAAGATTAAGCCAAGATTTATTATTTTAACCTCTATATGAAAATGAAAGAAGCAATAAACAAAATAAGTTTTCAGGAATTTACTCGGTTGCCAACCAGAGAAGTAGTTAAAGCCGACTCAATGGCTACTGCGATACTGGTTAAAACCCCCCACAGAGGCGAAGTGGTTGTTGAGTATAAAGAAATATCACGACCAATGTTTGGGGCAGATAATTCTGTTGAAAAACAAACCATAGAAGTAATCCGAGAGTTAGTGAAATTAGAAGATGACTCTACGGAGCATTTATTCAAAGAATGGCTAAACAAAAATCTATGAAAATGAAAGATATTATAGACCAAGCGGAGAAGTTGCGAGAGAAGGAAATTTACGCATGGATAGGCAGTTTTATAGATGGAGGCGAAGATATGGATGCTTATTGGCAAAATTCCCTAAAAGAACTTTTCAATTCCCATATTTCTACCTACACCAAAGACCTCCTGCAAAGCGTGGTGGAACTATCGGATAAGATTGAAAGTGAACACGAACACACAGAATTTGACGAATGGAGAGCGTTTAAGGGGTTTAGAAATACTCTCACAGATATTATAAAAGAATTAAAATGAAACTTTATCACGCAACAACAGAAGAATACTGGAAAGAAATTCAAAAAGAGGGTGTGTTATGGGGAAGAAAGGGGTGGAAAAATGACTATGGGCATTTAATGAGCCGTTGCACTTATTTGGCTATTAAAAAAAAAGACGCTAAATACGGAAAAGGAGACGGGAGTGGAGAATGGGCTGAACCAGAAGTATTACTGGAAATTGATTGGTGTGAAGGAGAGTTTTCTGGTGATCAATGGCAGTTAAGATGTTATGAGCCAATTTCATTATCAAAAATTAAAAGAATAAATTAGATATTATAAATAAATTAAAACAATGAATATAGAAATTGAGAAAATTTTTGATAAATCAGATTTGGCAAAATATGACAACGCAAAAGACATCAAAAATTTCATCTCTTATCTCCTCTCCCTCCGTGAGCAGGAGATAGAAAATATAAACTTCTACGATTGGAATGAAGAAACTCAAAGAATGATAAAAGATAAAATTATAAATAAATTAAAATAAAATGATGAATGAAGCAAAAAAACCAAGTGAAAGAATTTTAGAGATACTTAATGCTCTTAAAATTATAGACGGAAAAGAAAAAGAGACCGATTTAACTCTTTATGAGGCTAAAGCGATTGCTATATTTTTAGATGAATTTATTAGTAAATTAAAATGACAATTTTAAAAACGGACAAATCCCCACACAGAAAACACCGCACACATAGAAGCAAGCGCAATAGGTATATCAAAAAGCCAAGTGAGTCATTAACCCCCCGGCTTCGTTTGTATGTTAGGAAAGAGAAGTTCCACTATCCGAAATATCTTTACACGGGAGTTTTTTAGGTCGCCCTGTCTTGCCCTGATGACCACGCCTGCCAAGTTCGGCATAGTATTCTCGCCCTCGGGGGTGTTTCTGGTGTCCCAGTTTGGCTAATGAGGACATATACTCACTAAAAAGTATTTCTACTTCATTAAATAAATGGTGTGGAAGTAAGGGTCTATCAATGTTTGGGTTAGAAAAATCGCCCCAAACTCCGTCTTTCCATATTCTTGATAATAATTTATCTTTTAATTCTCGTGATAATTCCATAAATTTTATATTACTGATAATTTTGCATACCCTGTAAGTTGCTTGCCTTGTCAGAAGTTGCCGTGTTATGTATCCTCTCGTCCCGTCCGATGTTGTTGGCATTGTGGAGAGTCGTTTTTGCGGAGATAACAAAAAAACGAACAACTTACCACCGCCTTGCTCGGTTTTTTGTTATTCGTCTTTTAGTTTCCCATTTATAACGGCTTACTTTTAGATTTTGCTTTTACTTTCCGTTTTTGATGTCTATATACTCGCTTTTGTGATTTTGTAGATAGACATTATAGTGCTCTCCCTGTAAGTGGTTGCGTGCATTTGTGATATGTAAAGTTATAAAATCATCTTGATATTTATCTTTTATCACAATTTTTAAGAAGTCATTACCACTTTTTTCAACCATCTTTCCTCTTTCACTTTCAATTTTGGCGTTTAGTTTCATAGTAGTGATATGTCTTTAATTTCTTGTAAAAGACATTTCAACCTCAATATCTTACCGCCTCTGTAAGCAACTGCACCGATTAAATCCTCCCCAATACCTTCAATAACCGCCTTAACTTCTGCATCTCTTAATCTGTCGGCATTGTATTGAATAACATCACAATCAAAATAGTTATTTTGTGCCAGTGCATTTTCAATCATCATCCATCGCCTATTGTCCACCCTATCAATAGCAGACAATTTGCTAAAATTGTTTTCCATTTTATTTATTTATTACTTTATAAATCTTGTCTTGTAATTTTGCTGGCAATTCTCTGCCACAATCTGAACAGGTATAAACTCCGCCATCATCAGCTTCAAAATCACCCGCTTCGTATTGTTCGCTCTCAAAGTCAAAACAATAGTCCATACTTCCAGTCTGTAAGTTTAAAACCTCCTTTTGCAAGTTTTTACAAAGTGGACAAATAAAACTAAAAACCTTTTTTTTTGTTTTTTTCATTTTTTGTTTTTTATTAAGCTGTCAAATAACTTGTTTGCAAGGTAGCAAGCCCCCAGTTATTCACTGGCATATTGACGGGGTAAAATAATAAAAATATGGAAAATATAGCGTATAAGTTTGTTGACTGGGAAATTTCAGAAGTCGGAACGCTTAAAAATACTTTTCCTTACTTAATGACTACCAAATTAAGACGAGGCGAGGAATTAAGTAGAGCAGAAAAGAATAGGTTATATGAAGAATTACAGCATAATAGCTATTCAAAAAAGGGAATACCATTGCAGGGATGGATGTTTGATTTTGGGCAATGGTTAAAAGAGTATTTTATAGAGTTTACTTATGGGCAAATTGAAAAGGTTTGGGCAATAGATAAAACAAGCATAAGAGCTTACGAACACAACATTAAAAGAATAGTAGAAATTGATAATAATTTTTAACAAAATATACCCGTCAATATGTCAAAGAACATCTGTTAAACGCTGTCAAACGCTTGATAATGCCTAGAAAATGGCTTCTAGACACTACAAACGGTTAAATAATGCCATTCTCTTTGAACTCTTCACCCAATCCCCAATCTAACGCCACTCTTTCCATCTCATTTTGCCAATCTGCTAATTCACTCATAAACATTTTGTTTTCACCTGCCCAATTTTGCCAGTCAATAGCATATTGTCTGGCTTCTTCTATTGTTTTAACTTCTCTTTTATCCATATATTTTAATTAAACTTATAATAATAAAGTAAACTAACCCAAACACCGCTAAACCCTTACAAAACAAATCATTGTTTTTTGCTATCTTTTCCGCTTTCCAATTTGATATATACATATTTATTTAGTTAAACACTCACTCATAAACTTATTTACAAAATGCCTAGTTTTACCGCTCTTTACTAAATCATTTGTATAATCGCCCAAAAAATGTTTTAAGGTGTGTTGTCTAGCTTCTAAACATTGCTTATCATCTAAAAACTCCAACATTGCATAAACGTTTCTAAAAACTCTTTGAAACCTTATTAACTCTTTATTCATATAAACATAATAACACGCTGTAAGTAATAGTATATTCAAAAAGGTGTGGAAAAGTCCCCTTGACTACTTTAATATATTGTATTGTATTATTTTATGTTGTTAAATAAGGTTAGAATACCAATCATAAAAACATTATAACATACAGCAAGTTATTATGTAAATAGTTATGCACAGATTATAAACAGAATTGATGATGTGTTTTTATATTTTAATTTGATATAATTATATGGACATACTTTGAAATAAACTTTGCAAGATTCTAATAAAATATAGAATCGCTAGCCCAGAATCATAGGCGGGGAATATGTTAAGCCGGTAAACCGGAAGCATAGAAAACGGCAAAAAGACAAAAGCCGATAAAGAAGCAAGGTATAAAATCAATTTGGCAGACATAACGACATCAAATATCCGATAAGGGTGCTTATGTTGCTATGCAATAATCTCATTCCCTTTTATCTTCTTTTTATGTTATAATCCTAGAATATGTTGAACACATTGAAAGAAAGACACAAAAAGTTTCTAGAATACTACGCAATAAGCCAGAATATCAGCGAATCGGCAATAAAAGCTGGATATTCTCCACAATACGCCAACAAAGAAGGCAGGAAGCTATTGAATACAGCTATACGCTTACAAGCTCAAAGTATTGTTAACAAAGCAAGTAATCAGGAGATAACCAAACAAGAATCTCAAAGTGTGTTAAAGATACTTGGATTGACTAGGGAGCAAGTAGTAAAAAGGTTAAATATCATAGCGTTTCAAGATAAAGATTACTCATCAGCGCTCAAAGTTTTGATGCCTGTTAGTAAGTCAATCGGCTATGATATATCACAGCAAGACACACCCAACATAACAATTCCAGTGCTCAACATCGTAGTAGATAAGACAGATATGGCTAGTAGTAAGGATATTGTAGAAGGTGAGATAGTGAGATGAACGTCCCAAAAGGTCCATTGTGCGACGTTAGTAGGGGGGGTATATCAAGGATTGAAATGTGAAATGTTAAGTTAAGTTTATCTCCCCTCTCCAAAATACTCAAATTATCATTATTGACATTAACAAAAGATGTATTATAATAAATTAGTTTGTATAAGAGAATGAATTATGAAATGAAGTTATTAACACCTTATCCACAACTATAAATTTATGTTTGAACAATTTAAACAATTTGAACAAATGGGTAAGGATTGGTTGGATGGGAAGCTTATTTTTAAGGAGTTTAATGGTATTAAGTTATTTCCTCAACAGATAATTTTTGTTAATTCTAAAGCTAGGAGTGTTCTGTTTAGTGGGGGAATGTCTGCTGGGAAGTCTCTGGCTTTCATTATTAAGTTGATTTTGCTTTCTCAAATGTTCCCTGGTTCCCATTTTCTTATTGGTAGGAAGACCCAAGGAAATGCAGAAGATACTTTTATGAAGGATTTTATGGAGGTTTGCCCCGCTGGTATTTATACTCACCAGAAAGGTTATCATAAGATTTTGTTTAGTAATGGCTCTGAAGCGGAGTTTTGGGGTCTTGATGCTCTTCAGAGTGGTGCTTCTACTGATATTAAGAAGGCGGAACAGAAGTTAAAATCCCATAACTTTACTTTTATTTTTAATGACCAGTTGGAGGAAATTGAAATGAAAGTTTATGATGCAGAACAATCAAGAATGAGAAGGAGGATGTGCAAACACTCTGCGGAAGAGATGGAGGTTAAGAGAGATAAACAGGGAAATGCTGTCTATGAGGTATGTAAGACCTGTGGTAAATATACTTTTAATCAATTTAACTCCACTACCAATCCCGCTAACTTTTGGGCTTATGATTTCTTTAAGGTTCATCCTCGCCCTAATACTCATCTCATTGAAGTTTCTACCCTAGATAACAAAGCTCATCTTTCAGAACAATTTATTCAAAATGAACTGCTTAAACCCGAAGCATATAAAGCTAAATACTTCTATGGTAATTGGGATGATAAGTCTATGGTGGAGGGAGGAGTATTCTATGAGGAGTGGATATTGAATCAGAGAGCTCTGCTCAAACCTCCTTTTAGGGTTCTTGGGGGGATAAAGATATTTGATGAACCATTGAGGGAAGAATATCAAATTGGTATTGACCCCTCTTTAGGCGCTTCCGACCCCTGTGCTATTGTTTGTGTTTCAAAGAAATCAGGAAAGGTAGTTGCAACATATTCTGCCTATGTCCCGACTAATGTCATTGTGGAGAAAGCTATGCAACTCGCTTTGATGTATTCCCTGCTGGACAAACCCTTAATGGTTCCAGAAAGCACAGGAGTGGGTCAGGCATTGATTGAAGGACTGCGTCCTGTCTATGATAAAATCTACATCAGAGAGTTATCGGGTGGAACAATGGAGAAAACAATTCAGAAATTGGGATTTTATACCACTTTTGCTTCCAAGAACCTGCTCATTGAGAATATGAAGGAACTGATGCAAAAGGGATTTCCCAAATATCAGGATGAGGATTTGGTCAATGAGATGAACAAGTTTATTTATACTGATAATGCTTCCTATCAAGGTGCGGGTGCTCAATTTGGATATCACGATGATATGATTATGGCAACTATGTTAGCTTTCTGGAATGTCCCCGCTGTTTATACCCAAAAGAATTATCCTATTCCCAGTCCTCCACGCATTAGAAGAAACATAGCTGTATAATGAAACCACGACTTATTACATTTGAAACAAACAAGAAAGAACCCGATACTTTTCAGGTAATTATTCCAGAATGTTGCCAGAAGAATTTGCCCAGTTGTCCCCACAAAGTTAAAAGGGGAATTAAAATTAAAAGAAATATAGGTTTGTAAAATAATAAGATGAAAATAATTAAATTAAATTAACACACATAATTATAAATTTATGAATGAATTAGACTTGAAAAAGCTAGATATAAAGCCGAGACAAAACTCTCTTATTTCTGGTCTATCCGACTATCTTAAAAATCCTTCAAATTATGAAGAAATACAAAAGATTATTCTTAATAGTTTTATGACCACCTGCTCTCACGGCAGTCCTGCTGAAATGGCAATATGTAAGATATGCACCGAGAAGATGTTGGAGAGGCGAAGGACATTAAAGAAGTTGGGATTTAAGAACCCAAAGCAGTATTATATATGGCAAAAAATTCACAGGGAAATACGACGGCGTTATCCCCTCGTAAATTGGGGACAACTCAACGCTCAAAGATTATCAGAAGAACTTAAAAACACAAATGAATATAAATGATGTCATACTAGGAAGTGTAGATGATTATATTCTACAAGAAAAACGAGAGGGTAAGAAAGAAATAAATTGGACAAAAGACAAATATAAATTACTTCTTGGTTTTGCTTTTCTGCGTGATAAAAGCAAAGATACACCGACTTCAATAGAATTTATGGGAATTAAACATAATTTAATATGACAAATCAAGACGAGCAAATAAACTTTCTTAATAGTGCGGTCAAAGTGAAAATCGGAGTATCCAAGATTTCGGGCGTGGGTGTAATAGCAATTAAAGATATTCCCAAAGGAACCAAACTCTTTATGGCGACATTCCCGCAAAAATTTACTATTCCCTATGGAAGTATATATAAATTGTTCCCAGAAATCAGAGAACTCATACTTGAACGATGGCCTAATATAGTTAATGGCGATAGTTCTTTCTTTTGGCCTGATACCTTTTTACAGGGGTATGCAAATCATTCTGATAAAAATAATTACGATGGTATTTTAGATTTAACTATTGAGGACATCAAGGAGGGTGAAGAAATCTTTGAAGATTATCGTGATATAAAGAATTACGAAAAAGTTTTCCCGTGGCTTGCACTATTGTAAAATAAAGCAATGTGGTATAATGTATGATAGAAAAATGTTGGTATTGTGGAAAAAGAAAAAGAAATAGAAAAAAGGGGAGTTTATTTTGTCCCAAGTGTGAAAAGTTAAAAGTAAAAGAAGTTCCAAGAAGTGAATTGGAAAATTATTATATGAAAGTATGAATGATGTAAAAACATATATCCACCAGTGCCAATGTGGAGAAACTTATACGGATAATGACCCCGATTTATATTTCTGCCCTGCCTGTGTTGAGCAAAGAAAGAAAATTGCCGAAGAGGTAGATAAGAAATTGGTGAATGTTAAAAGTTCAAGAGGGGGAGATGGTTTTAATGATTTGGTAAAAAAACTTGGAATGAACCAAGGAGGAAGAATTTATTTTAAGGCATCGGATTTAGGAATTTAATTTTTTAATAAAATGGAAAAAGAAACATACTCAGCTACTATAAAAATACTCGGTAAGGTCTATAAATCCGAAGGAGAAAGTGTCAGAGAGGCAATAGAAAATCTTAAACCAGAGGGCAAATGCACTTGTATGAGTGTCCTCTCTATTTTTAAGGGTGATGTCAGGAAAGATAAGGTCTTGCCCTCTCATCAAACCTATCGTCTTTTTAGTTCCTCAAAAATGATAAGAGAATTAGCACTTAAAAATGTTTCTAATTTATTTAATTTATGAACCCAGATATTTTTTCATTTATTGAGTCCCAAGAGAATGAGTTTGAAACTCAAAAGGTTCAGGTTGGCGATAATTGGCACTGGAATTTTAGAGAACACTGCCAACTTATTTTTCACTTAAAGAATGGTATTTTCTATACGGGAGAAAATGATTGGTTGCGTGCCTTTAAGAACATAATGGAACCGATACTCAACTTGGCTTATTGGACAGAAGATTTGGAAGTTAAAGATGTTATTTTTTATATTGAAAATAAGTCGGGCAGAGTTCTTTCATTCTTGGTGAAGAAATATCACGATGAGGTTTATGTTAAAGAACACGACCTTGATACAATGTTTGATGAGATTACCGAATCAGATATTGATTTCGGGGGTGTTTTAATACAGAAAGGAAAAGAAAGACCAGAGGTTTTACCACTTAATTCCATAGCATTTTGCGACCAGACCGATATGATGGGTGGTCCCATAGGAATTAAATTCTTTTTCACTCCCGATAAACTGCGAAGTATGTCTAAAATGGGTTGGGGTGAAAAAAGTAATGGAGCAACCATTACATTAGATGAACTATGCATCCTTGCTACTTTTGAGAAAGAGGCAGTTGGAACTCTCAGTAAAAATGAAAATAAAGTGCCTGGTAAAACAATAGAGATTTATGTTGTTAGAGGCACTATGCCTGAACACTATTTGAAAGATAACGATAATGTGGAAGATTATTACGACCAATTACAAATTGTCGCTTTTTATACTGATAAAGATAGTAATAAACGAGGGGTGATTCTTTATCGCAAGAAAGAAGAAGAAAGTGGTATTAAATTCTTCTCTTCCCAACCAATTTATGGAAGGGCTTTGGGTAGGGGTGAAGCTGAAAAACTTTTACATCCTCAAATTTGGACTAACTTTTTGACTATTCACAAGATGAATATGTTAGAGGCGGCTTCAAAGATTCCTCTCTATACGGACGATATGAATTATACTCAAAGAAATAAAATTCAGGATATGGAGAATTTGGAAATTACTACTATTGAAAATGGAAAAAAGATTTACCAAGTTCCAACTGCCGCTCCCGCCAATGTTCAAATGATTCAGAATGCAGTTAATGAATTTTACGAATTGGCTCAATTGGGTGGTTCGGCTAATGACCCCATTCTTGGTAAGGAGGCTCTTTCTGGCACAACATTTAGAGGTCAGGAGCGACTTGTGGCTCAGGGTCGTGGCGCACACGACAGACGAAGAGGCAAAAGAGCTAAATTCATAGAAGAAGTATATCGTTGGGATATTATTCCAAGAATAGTTAAAAAAATAATTGGTGGTTCAAAGTTTCTGGCGACATTAACGACTGAGGAAATGACTTGGGTATCAGATGAATTGGCAATTTCTATAACAAATAGACGACTATCGGATATGATTTTATATGAGGGTAAAATGCCGACCAAAGAGGAACAGGATATGATGACGCAGTTAACCAAACAAACTTTCTTAAAAAAAGGAAACAAACATTTGCTTGAAATACTTAAAGATGAGCTCAAGGATGTTGAATTAAGAATGGGAATAAATGTTGCTGGGAAACAAAAGAATCTTGCTGCTCTTTCAGATAAAATACTTTCAATCTTCCAGTTTATTATTGCTAACCCAGCAGGTTTTCAACAGGCAATGCAAATTCCAGCCCTTGCTTCTACGTTTAGTGATATTTTGGAGTTTGGTGGATTGTCAATGGCAGATTTTTCAACCCTACTACAAAGTCCAGCAGTTGCACAATCTATGAACCAATCTATGAACCAAGAACAAGCACCCCAATTAGCATTAGCAAACGAAAATGGATGAAACACAAAAAAATAAAATACAACAATTTATAAATGATAAACTAATGACAGTAGTAATTTATGATTTTATTCGTGGGTGTTTTTTGAAAAATAAAGGACAAAGAGATGTGCAAACATTAGCGGCTGAAAGGTTGGCGGTTGATTTATTGGGTGAAAGTTTCCTAGAATTAGAAAAGTTTAAGTTTGGGGGTGAAGAAGAAAAAGTGGAAAAAAGACAAGTAGGCTTGTAAAATAAAAATGTGGTATAATATTATTCGGTTAATTATTAGTTAATTTAATCAAATGCAAAATGTATTAAATAAAACTCTAACTCTGTTTGTGATAATAGGATTTATGGCATTGACCCTATTTCTTATTATTCAAAATGCTCAAAAAGCAGCGGGAAGTGTTGATTATGAATTTAGTGGATATCAGGCAACAACTACTGATGCGAACTGGGTAGGTGGAACTTCTGCTAAAGTTCTTAAAACAGGTGGTGGGGTAGTGGGTTCGGTTGTCGTTACGCTGGGTTCAGGTGCAGGTCTGGAATTATATGATGCCACTACTACAAATCACGTCAATACAGCCACAACTACCATTGCAATCTTTAATTCAACCACTCCCGCAGGAACATATACTTTTGATGTAACCTTTACCAAGGGTCTTTTGGTGGTTACCCCAACAACAGTCGGAGTAGCTTCAACCACAATAACTTGGAAATAGGAAATTATAAAACATTATAAATCTAACTTAAATACAATGTCATTAAAAAATGCAAAAATGCCAAGATTGATTGAGAAACTTGAAACCTTGGCTGACCTTAAAGAAAAGGTTGAAGTGGTCACAGAGGAAGTTAAGAAAGCGGAAGATGAAGTCGTTAAAAAAACAAATAAAAATAAAGTCGTTAAAAAATAATAATTATTCATAACATTAAATAAAATGAAAACAAAAATAACAATCGGTGTAGTCGTTACGGTTCTTTTAATTCTTGGTTTAATTTTTCCTAGAAGTGGAGGAACGGTTGTAGAAAGAATTGTCGGTGCTTCTTCGGGTCCAGACCACTATAATTTGGAGCAATTTCTAGGTGGTTTTTTGAGGGGTAATGTAAATGCTACCTCAACATCATCAAATGGAACAACGGTAACTCTTAGGGCTTCGGATTTAGTTGGTTATGACACAATTTTATTTACCCCCAACAATGGGGCAACTACAATTACATTCCCTGCTTCATCCTCATTAGCCAGTCTTGTTCCTAAAGCTGGAAATGTGCAAGAAACTTGTTTCTACAATGCTACTAGCACCTCAGCTGCAACAATTACATTTACATTCGGAACGGGGGTTGACTGGGAATCTGTTGCTTCATCAACTGGAACATATCAAGCACCAGCGGCTATTCCAGCTGGAGGCTTTGGTTGTTTCAAGTTTATCAGAAAACCACTATCAGCAAGTGCATTTGATATTGGAGCAGTTTATACACAGTTTGTAAATTCAGACTAGTTCTAACAGTGGTTATTCTACCCAAACAAAAAAGGAATCGCATCTATGATTAGATGTTAAAACTTAATCAAATAAACATATCATTATGACAGAAACTAATGAAGAAGTGGTCGTTGACACTACAAACAACGGAGCAGAAGGAAATGAACCGAAAGTAGATACGGTTGCTGTTCCCAAAGAGGAATATGACAAACTTAATCAAACTCTCGGTTCACTTAAAAGGGAACTCAAGGACTTAAAAAAGCCCAAAGAAGAACCTCCAGAGACTGCTAAAACAAACCAACCAGATAATAGTTTGTTAGAAAAACTGGAGAGAATGGCACTGCGACAGGCAGGTATAACTCATACAGATGATATGGAACTTGCTAAGAATACTGCTAAGAAATGGGGGATGGATATAGATGAGGTTCTAAATGATGAGGATTTTAAGGTTAAACTTGAACGCCAACAAGCAAATAGAACTAATATTGAAGCCACTTCTGGCATTAAAGGCAGTGGAACAGGTTCATCTCAAGCGAAAAATACTCCTGAATATTGGTTAGCAAAAGGCACACCGCCTTCGGCAACTGATATTCCTGACGCTAAGGTTCGTAGAAAAATAAGTGTCGCTATGTTTAAAGCGGGCACAAAAGATAATTTAAAATTCTACAACAACTAATAGACATATCTGGCATTAGTAGTTTAATAAAAAACTAAATTGTCTGTTACACAAACGATTACGTTTGAAACTACCTATGAAGATGTTTTGCAGGACAGGCTTAACTAATCGGGTCTGTATAAATCCTTTCTGATTAAAGCGAACACCCAGAAGTGGGCAACGCACTGGAAGGCGAAAGCCACCAGAAACGACTGAGCGAAAGGACTTCCGAAAGGAAGAAGCAACAGTCTGACCTCTGCCGATAACTTGTTCTTTGAAAATTTAATTAGGATAATTTCTCTTGTAATCTTCCTTTGGTTATGGTAGGATAGTCAAGATATGACAAAAGAAGAAAGACGGAGAAAAAAGTTAGAGTATAATAAAAGATATTATCTGAAAAATAGGGATATCTTTCTTGAACAAAAAAAGCAATATCGGGAATTAAACAGAGAATTGCTTAGGAATAAACAAGAACTATATCGCAACCAAAACAGAAGTCTTGTAAATGCTAGGAATTTAAACTCCTATCATAAACATCGTGATGAAATTTGTGAAAGAAGGCGAAAGAACTACGAATTGAATCGTGAAAAGATAATTGAAAAAAGAAAAAAATATCTTGAGTTGAATAGGGATAAAACAAGAAAGCAACAACGGGAAAAATATAAAACCGACCTAAATTCTCGTATAGCTAGGGTTTTGAGAGCAAGAGTTAGAGAAGCATTACACCATAACAATAAATCTGATAAAATAGAAAAGTTATTGGGAATTACTATCACTGAACTCTTAGTTTATCTTGAGACGAAGTTCAAAAGCGGTATGACTTGGAAAAACTATGGTGAGTGGGAAATAGACCATATCCATCCTCTATCTAGTTTTAGTCTCATCTACCCAAAAGAACAACAAAAAGCATTTCATTATACTAACTTACAACCATTGTGGATGAAAGAAAATCGTCAAAAGTGGGCAAAAATTCTTAATTAAATTATAGAAAGCAGAGAGAAGAATCCGAAGCGGTTCTTCCCCTCAATTTGAGGAGTAACAAAGGGCGATCACCCGACAACTTGGAAAGAGATGTGCGATGTTAAAACCACTAATACTGGTGTTATTTCCTCATCTTATGAATCTACTGCAAACACTTTGACCACGGTAACTCGTGGAACAGGTCTTGTTCCTGTTGGATTTGTTGAAACCGCTGAAACCCTTACCATTTCAACTGGTAGAGATTTGGCTGTTGTTGTGGATTGGGGAAATTTATACCAATCACCTTGGACAAAACCCGCAGAAATCTTTGACCGAATAGGTGCACTCTTAAACGAATATGTTGAGAGTGCTGTTCTAGCAAGATATGGTTCTTGGACAACCTTTGATAACACGGGAATTGGTGGTGGTGCTGGAAACATTTCAGTTTCCGCCTCTAACATTGACGATATTATTCGTGGTGTTAAAAGAGAAATCCGTGAGAACAATGGCGGGTTCCAAATGAACCAGAAAGGTGTTGGTTTCGTCTGGAGAGCTGCTGACTTTGAATATCTTGAGGCATTTATTCAAGCAAACGGTTTCACGACCGCTGACCAAGCTCTTAAAGAAGGCACCGTTGAGGGTATCCACTATCTTGGTTGCGACCATTACTGGTCAAACGAACACACCGCAGGTAAAGTATTTGCTGGTGTTAAGAAGATAGAACGACTTGGTATTTCGCAGGGAACTTATGGTCGTGCATTCACGATTGACTTCCCAGCTTCAGATACTAATTCCTTCCATTCTGGTAGAGCATTCTACTCAAGAATTGATATTGGACATCTCACGCCTACGGCACACAAAGGAAATTTATTCAACATTACGGTTGCTTAGTCTTCCAACTTTGTCTCCAAAACTTGTGATTTTGGGGATAAGACTTAGAAGAATAATCAAATAATAAAATGTCATTAGTAATATCACAGACAACTACAAAAGCGGGAATTTTACAGAGAATAGAACAGGAGTTGGGTTTTCCTGATGCATATATTACTGGAGATGCTACTCGCCAAGCCCAATGGCTTGCTTCAATAAATCTCGCATTAGATAACGCATTTCATATCATATTCAAAGCTGATGGCAGGTGGCAATTTGATGATTCGGGACATACCACCTACCCTATTCTTACTGGTAATTTGGTAGATGGACAAAGGGATTATTCATTCACGGCTGACTCCGATAGTAATTTAATTCTTGATATTCAGAGGGTATTTGTCCGCACCTCGTCCACTAATCCATATTATGAGATTTTTCCCATAGATGTTCAGTCCGCACCCGAAAGTCAAATCTCGTCCTATGTTGATGGTCTAAACACTGAAGGTGTGCCTTACACTTATGACAAAACAGCTACGGGTATATTTTTAGACCCAATACCAAATGCAAATGTCAGTGCTGGACTAAAACTTTATATTAGTCGTGAAGGTTCTTATTTTACCAGTTCAGATGTAACTACCCAGACTAAAAAACCAGGCTTTGCTGGTCTTTACCACGAATATCTCGTATTAGAACCTTGCTATCGTTATGCCCGAGCTAATACTTTAACCAAACAAGAAACATTTAAGAGAGATGTTTTGGAGTTAGAAAAGAAAATTGAAGATTTCTATGGTCGTAGAGATAAACATCAAAGACCGATTATGACGCATAAAAAAATTTTATATTTATGAAAAGAGGAAGAAAAATTGGACATATTGTAACAGAAGAAACAAGAAAAAAAATAAACTACATCTAAAATGTCATTATCTGGATTAACAAAATCGTCTGCCACAACTTTAACGACTTCTTCAAAGAATTTGATTTCTTTATATGGAATGGTGAAGGCGGGTCAGGGTTGGAAATATGACGACCCATTTTTAACTTATGATGCAACTGTTGATGCAGATGGAAGACAAGTTTTTTATGATGCCATAGGTCAAGTAACAATTTTAACTCCCTTAACAAAAAACAATGCTTAAAAAATCACTTAACATTTTATGGCTCTTACTACTCTCTGTTGGGGTGATATTCCCTAATTTTTATGGTTCTTTGTTTGATACTTTAACTCTTGGAACCGCCTCATTCCCGACTAGTGTTGCAACCCTAACTAATCCAGCCTCAACAGATAGTGTAGCCACAGTATCCCATTCCTCCCAACACGCCAATGCTAATGATGAAATAGAAGCAATAGAAACCAAAATAGGAACAGGTGCTTCCACACCAACTACCAACTCTATTTTTTATAGTAGTGGCACAGGGGTTTCTGCTTGGTCTGCAACTCCGAGTTTAACTTCTCTCACTTTATCAGGACAGGGGTGGTTTGGAAGTTTAATATCTAACGCTTCCTCTACTATCAATGGCTCTCTTAACATTTTAGGTAATGCCACTTCAACTAATGCTACTTCAACCATAGGGGCATTCACGAGTTTTGCAACGACTACCAAGTTATGGGGAGCGGGACTTGCAACTTGTCAAAGTGGAAACTTCTTAACTTGGCTTTCTGGGGCATTTGGTTGCGCCTCTGACCAAACAGGTTCAGCTGGTGTTATGACTAGTCAATTAGCTGCCGCCAGTCAAGTTTCCACTTCCACCACAATTACTTCGGGAAGGAAGTATTTCTTTGCAACTTCTTTCAACACTGGCGACTCTGCCGTTTTGGGGCTGTATATCTATCAGGATGGAACTAAAAATGCCACAACCACTCTTCAAGGTTCTGTTCAATGTGATATGGCTGGTGTTGCTAGTGAAAAATGTCCTATTACTCTTATGGGAACATTTACCGCTACTACCACCGAAACGGTGCATATTTTCGCTGGGACTGATTCAAACACAATTTATACTGTGCCCGCTTCTTATAATGCCAATTTTATAGTAATTGAATTTTAATATGAACGAATTAGAAAACTTAAAACAAGAAATAGAGGAATTGAAAAGATGGAAAGCGTCTTTGGAGGTATCATTTTCCATTCCCTTAAATATAGACCAAGCTTTTAGAAAAAGATTTCTTGGTAATGTAGTTAGTTCAACAGATGTTTTAACTGTGGCGCAAGGAGGAACGGGTGTGGCTACAATTACAGGAATTTTGCTTGGTGCGGGAACTACTGCAATAACTGGCGTTGCACCTTTGGCTGGTGCAAAAATTTATTATGTATCTGATTCAAGTGGGGGAACGGTGAATAGGAAATTAACATTTACTTCGGGAATACTTACAAGTGAAACTTAAAAAATTTATGCCAATTAAAATTCCAGCACAAAATAAATGGTATCAGTCAAACAGAGGAGACATCTTTGGAAGTATTTGGAGTAGTTTTAACATTGACTTAACCCAACAAAGAGATAGACAGAAAGGAAATTTGCGAACTACCAGAATGCTTTTGGGTGCAACTTCGGCAACTTTAACTGATTTAGGAGTTCCTGTGGCATTTAAGCAATTTGGGGTAGCAACTTATGCTGTAGCTGGAGCAGAATTATATGTGCAAGGGTCGGCTCATACAAGCACTTGGTCAAAAGTTACTGGAACTGGCACCCCCCCAACAAACCTTTCACAGGATAGTGATATGGAGATTTTTTTGAATAAATTATGGATTTCTGAAGGAAGTGATGATGATGTTCATAATTATAACGGAACCGCTTGGGGAACACAGGCGACGGGATTGGCGGCTGGAGCAAATACTCCACATATGATGTGTGTCTACGCCGACAGACTTTATTGCAGTGGTCAGGTTTCAAATGATTCTGTTATTTATTCAATGAATACATCAGAAGTTGTTGCAACTTCAAGCACAAATACTATGACTATTCTTGATAATTCAAAAAATTGCATAACTTTCCTCCGGCCTGTTTCTGATGGAATATGGGTAGGAACAGTTAATACTCGTGGTGGTAAAGGAACTGTTTATAAATGGGACGGTTCAACTATAAATACACCCGATGCCACTTATCATCTTCAATCAGCTGGGGCATTGGCGGGAATAGTGAAAGATGATGTTCTCTATATTGTAGACGCTGATGGAAGACTTATGTATTTTAATGGGGGCACTTTTGTTGAATTAGACAGATTTCCTATAAAGGAAAACTATCTAACCTATTCCCTTGGAACTGAAAATTTGAGATGGATTCATCCTAATGGAATGACGGTGGCTGATGATAGAATTTTAATGCTTATAGACAATAACTATTGGATTGGGGCATTAAAAGATACTATTCCTGAAAATGTTCCATCTGGTATTTGGGAGTGGTCAAAAGATACTGGGTTATACCATAAATTCTCTCTTTCACATTGTCCTGTAAGTGGTGCTGGGGGCGGAAGTATTACTGATTATGGACAAAATAGATTTGGGGTTTCAACTACGCCTGGTGTTCCAGGAGCTTGTGCTTTTATAAAGCAGAACTTAACCCCCGCTAGCGATAATGGAACATTATTTGCTGGAGCTAAATTATCTATCACGGCGGCAACCAATAATTTAATTTATGGTATTTGGATTGATGATTTAAATGATACGGTTCAAAAATATGGTTATATCGTAACTCCCAAGATTTATGCCTCTGGTATTGAGGATTCTTTCCAAAAATTTTATATCCGACACAGAAAACTTATAAACTCCACTGATAAAATAATTGTTAAATATAGAAATACGGAAGTTGACCCAGATGAGGCGACGATAACTTGGGTGGATACTGATACATTTACTGTTACTGCGACTGATGTTCCCGATTTGGCGGTAGGTGATGAGGTAGAGGTAATTCAGGGTGATGGGTCTGGTAAATGTGCCCACATTTCATCTTTTACAGGAACGACAACTCTGACGGTTAATCTTGATGATACTTTTACTGGTGTAACGACCAGAACTGCAAAAGCCAGATTTCAAAAGTGGATTAAATGTGGGGAAGGTGCAGACCAAACCGTTAAGTGGCACCAGTTCCCAATCGGAATCAATGATACTTGGGTGCAATTAAAAATCTGTATGCAGTGGACAGGTGAAAACGAGTTAGATGATATTTTACTTATAAGTAAGACAAATAAAGCAGAATAATTTTAATAATATGGATAATAATTTAATTAAAGACGAACAAGGGTTGGTTAAGACAGGAATGGGAACCGCTGTTAATCCGCAGTTTATGTCGGCACAAGGACTGCAACAGGCACAGGATTTTGCTATTTCAACCAAAACTTTAAGTAGTAATACTAATCCACTAATCATACCAACCCCTACACCATCAACTTCGTCTCCAACTCCCATAACTTCACCACCACAAGGAACGACAACAGGTGCAAGTGGATATGCAACTTATACCCCACCGACTTCAACCACACCAGAAAAATCTGGTTATCAAAAGATACTGGATAAAATAAGTGGAAGTATTGACATAATGGGGACAAAAGCAGAAGAAACTAGAAAAGCACAAGAGCAACAACAACTTGCAATTAAAACTCAAAATCAGGTTGATACTTATAACGCTTATATTAGTAAAAAGAGAGGTTATGAACAACAGACACAAGAAATGCGAAATAATAAAGGTGGTTTAACAAAAGGACAATTAGATTTAGAAGTTAATAATTTTACCACCAAAGCCAATGCCGATTTAGCCAACTTATCTTTTGAGGCAGAAATGGCAAAAGAACAAGTGGTTGTGGCAAACCAAATAATTAAAGATAAAATCTCGGCTCAATTTGACCCCATTATGGAACAGGCGGATTTGTGGACGAAATTTGCCATACTTAATGCTAATGATTTAACCGAAAGTGAGAAGTTCAAAATTACTGAAATATCAAATCAAAAGAAAACTGATGTGGCTAATTTACTAAAACTATCTGAAACTCTACACGAAAATGTTGGTGCGGGTGCACCAGATGTATCTCGTGCCACTATCTTTGCCAACTTTGATAAAATTACACAGGACTTTAATGCTGGTAAAATTGATGCACAGACGGCACAGAGTAGGATGTATCAGGCTGCAGGAAAATATTCAACCAAATTAGATAGTTCAACAACCAGTGGAATAGGTGGTGTTTCTGATGCTTCTGTTGAGTATTATTCACAATTACTGGCAGAGGGTAAAATATCTCTAGCAAATGTCCCTCAAAGTGTTAGAAATTCTGTGGTTATCGCTTCACAAGGAATAATAACCAAACCTCTTTCTGATGTTGCAATTACGAAGATAAATGATACTAATTTTGCAATTACATCTCTTAACGATTTAAGAACAAAAATTCAAACTAATATTAGTCAGTTGGGTCCAATTACTGGTCTTGAGGCACTGAATCCTTGGTCAACAAAGAGGCAGTTGCAAGCAGATATTGACCGTGTAAGACAGACGGTGGGCAAAGCTCTTGAGAGCGGAGTATTAAGAAAAGAAGATGAGGAAAAATACAAAAAGATTTTGGCAACCATAACAGATACTCCCGAAACAGCACTTTATAAAATTGATGCACTTATCTCATCAATCCAAAGAAATATTGAAGATTACAAATCACTTCAATCCGAATCAGGAAGATTTGTTCCAACTAAGTCAGGAACAAATGCACCAACGGGAACAACAAGTTCTGGTAATTCTTATACCGTAACCAAAGAATAAAATGTATAAAGTTAAATTTGATACAGGAGAAATAGTAGACTTTGCAAATCAGCCCACCGATCAAGATATTGAGGATGTTGTAAAGAAATTGGGCATAAAACCCAAAACATCAACTGTTCCTCAAGAAGCAAAACCCCAAAAAGATTTACTTTCTAAAGCGACAGGAATTGTTGGTAAGATTTTTCCGGGTAAACAAGTAGGTGAAGCAATAGGAACACTTGCTGGTTATGGTATAAGTAAAGCACAAGGAACATCAGAATTTTACGACACATCAGCTCCAACACCGTTACAGGTTGGGGCCGATGTAATAAGTGGGGCTTTAAATGTTGCTGGGGTGAAAGGTGTTAGAACGGTAGGAACATTTGGTCAAAGGGTTTTGAAAATGGTTGGTTTAGGTGCTGGAATTTCTGGTGCAGAAGCGATTAAAGAAGGTGGTGATATAGGAGATGTTGCCAAAAGTGCAACTTTTGGTGGTGTTGTTGGGGGTGCTTTGCCTATTGTAGGAGCTGGGTTAAGGGCAGTAGGAAGGCAAATTGAACAACTGCCAGCCAGATTTGTTAATAGTGCATTAAATAGAAGTAAGCAACAAGTTTTGCAAGATATTTCTAAAGATAAAATTGACGATTTTGCCAATTATGTTATTAAGAGTAAACCAGTAGGTTCAGCCAATAAACTGGTTGGCGAATCTATGAATAATGTAGAAACACTTGGAAACAAGGTTGGAGAAATGCTTAAGTCTAGTTCAGGAAAAATTACAAGAAGTGATTTTCTTAAACAAATGACTAAAATACCAGAGGCAGAAGGGGCATTGCTTAATGAAAAAGGAATAGTAGAAATTGTTACAAAACTTGCTCCACAAACGAAGAAATTACTTTCACAAGAATCTTTATTATTGGCAGATGCTAATAAATTAAGACAACTCGTTGACAAGACTTTAGGAGACAGGGCTTTTCTGGGGGGACAACTGAGTTCAGATAAAATTATACTGAAAGCTTTTGCTAATAATCTCAGGGAGTCTGTTAAAAGCAAAGCACCAGAAGGAACGAGGGCAATATTTTCAGAACTTGCTAATGAAATAAGATTTAGAGATGGATTACTGGATAGAATAGCCAAAAAGGCTGGAAATCAAGTATTAACATTTGGTGATTTTATTGGTGGCGGTTTGGGCGGTGTTTTTGGCGGAGGTATTCCAGGAGCTGTTGCTGGTGTTGCTACTCGAAGAGCACTTGAATCAGTGCCATTTAAACTTGGTGTCGCCAAACTAACAAATGCCCTTACGAAGTTATCTCCGACCATAGACCAATTAACACCTGCTTTACAGACGGAACTTTTGAATTTCTTTGCTGATATCTTCTCTGAAGAGACCCCCACAAAAGACCAGAGCCAATGAATAGAAATATGAGTATAATAATGACCCAAAACATAGTATAATATAACCATAACCAAGAAATTAAAGCAATATATTAAAATATTATTATGAAAAAACTCTTTCAGAAAGGACATAAAGGATATTGGCTAGGTAAAAAACGACCAGAACTTGCGAAAAAACTACCCCAATGCCTAAAGGGGGTAAGAAACTCCAAAAAAACTGAATTTAAAAAAGGTTTTATTCCTTGGAATAAAGATAAGAAAGGATTACAAGTTGCTTGGAATAAAGGTAAAAAATTTCCTCAATTTTCGGGTGAAAATTGTGCTTCTTGGAAAGGTGGCATTACTCCAAGAAGTTTAAGAATAAGAAATTCTATTGAATATAAGCTCTGGAGGGATGCTGTATTTTCACGAGATGGATATACTTGTCAAAAGACTAGAAAAAAAGGAATCAATTTGGTAGTTCACCATATTCAAAATTTTAGTCAGTTTCCAGAACTCCGCTTGGCAATAGATAATGGCATTACTCTTTCTATTGAAGCACACAAAGAATTTCATAAAATTTATGGTAAGAAAAATAATACACGAGAGCAACTTAATGAATTTCTAATGTCAAAATAATATGACCTTACTTCTTAACAACATCAACCTTCACACAACTCATAGCGTTAATAAATGCTTTCTCGGTATAAGCCATAGATACGGCAACATAGCATTTGACGCTAGGGTCATCGGGGTCGTTAACTTTAATGAAATTAACAGTATTAGAACCACTAACTTGCATTGATGCAAAGTTATCCCAAACTTTGTATTCTTTAATTGAAATGAAACCAAATGTTAAAACAGGAGCAAGAACCAATAGGGCAATAATTACTTTTTTCATAATTTTATAACTAACTAATAAGTGGTATAATTATAACCAAGATGGAACAAGACAAGCAACTAAAAAAAATAGAAAAACTTTTTGAGATGATTTCAGAAGAGTATGTCAAACCTGACGAAATGATACAGGCAATGGAACTTTTAATGAAAGTTATATCTGATATGAAAGACCAAATGACGCAAGAAATGGCTAATGATAAGGGTGAAATGACAGACAAACATAAAGAGATGTATCAAGAAATGAATGGTATGGAGGAACGAATGAAAGAAATGTGTGTCAAAATTGATAAGAAAATGGGTGTGGATAAGAAAGAGGTTATGGAACAAATGATGTCCGAAGTCAATAGAGTAAAAGAAATGGTAGAACTTCTACCTCAAATGCCAGACTTAACATATTTGGAAAAGAAAATAGATGTAGTAGAAAAAAAGATACCTAAAATACCTGATGAGATTACTCCCGACCAGGTGGCAAACAAGTTAAATGAACTTGAAGAAGCAGTAGATATGTCTGTCATTAAAGACCTCAAAAAAGAAATGGCGGATTTGAAACAAATGATAAAAGATAAACCGACTGGTAGAGTAGGAGGTTTCAAAAAGTTTTCAATAATTAAACGAGTAAATCTCACAAGTCAATGTAATGGAGTATTAAAATCATTTGCTTTACCCAAAGATACGATAGATGTATTAGGTGTGTGGGGAACACAATTTCCAATTTCTTTTGATACTGCTGATTTTACTTTATCAGGTAATACTTTGACTTTAACAAGTGAAGTGTCGGCACCAGAAACGGGACAGACATTATTTGCATTAGTAGAAACTTTATTTTATTAAAATGAAAAAATATCTCAAATACATCATCCCGTCTTTATTGTTTATGGCTCTGCCCGTTTTAGCCGCACCAACTCAAACATTTATGCGGTCTATACTTCCAGAAACAACTAATCTTTATGATTTAGGAAGTGGCACAAAAATTTGGAACAACCTCTATGTGAATAACATAAATGGTTCATCTTTCGGGGTTAACAACTGGACATTTCTAAACAATTACGACTCAATCAATTTAACACCAACCTCAACCAAAGCCATTTGGGCACAGGGTGGGCTGAATGCGAGTTCCACTTCTCATTTTGTTTATGCAAGTTCTACTGCTTTGTCAGTTTCTGGGAATCTTTATTTTCCTCTCACAAAGGGCTATTTTCTGGTCGGTGATGATGCAGGATTATCGCAAGCAACGAGCAGTATTTTCGTAAGTTCGGTAGGGTATGTCGGCATCGGGACGACG
>ERZ1292632.1416-Hain-H43-01um-R2-1416-length-23262-cov-5_pt1 | contig 23262 bp, 22 predicted proteins | sample MGYA00564407_ERZ1292632 | MGnify/ENA primary metagenome ERZ1292632 (study PRJEB36523, sample SAMEA6512637) | groundwater metagenome | collected 2019-01-08 | study: AquaDiva: Metagenomics assemblies of 32 groundwater samples | reverse complement strand
CCAGAGCAAAATATTGCTAGAATCATTGGAAAAGAAGGGAAAACAATTGATGAAGCGGCTAGTATTCAGGATAAAAAATCAGATACTATTATTGATCATATCGAAGAACTTCTTGCTCTTGGAAAATTAAGTTGCTCGAATATTTCCCATCTTTTGAAGGGAAAGGAAAACATAATTGCAGAAATTCATGATGTATTTGAGAAGGTTGGCATCGAACGCCTTAAGCCGATATATGACCGTTTTAATGGACACTTTTCTTACACGACTATTCGCTTGGCGAAATTGTTTTTTAAGAATAATGACGTAATCTGATAACATGGAACATAAAACACCGGAACAAGTGGAAAAAGAGTTACAAACCCTCCTAAAGAAACATAAACTTTTAAACAAGCTATCTGTCGCGCAAATCAGGCAATGGGTTTTAGAGGAACGGGATAAAGAAGGCGGTTCTCCAATAAACGCCTCGAACGCATTTCAAAAACGCTGTATGTGTTATTTTTCTCACGTGAGGTCGGATGATGAATTTTTCACTATCATGCAAACGCTGGTTGACGCATGGAACTATTTTCCACACAAATCTCTTGCTGGAAAATCACCATGGCAGGTGATTCAGGAAGAATCAAAGAAACACCCAGGGGTTCAAAAGGGGAAAAAAGAATCTAAAATGCCGGATGTCATAGTTGGCGGACGAACGATGAAATGGGAAGTTTACGAAACGATGCTTGCTGAAATGGAGCGAGTCCAAGTTCCGTTTAAAAATTGGGCAGAGAAGGGCATCCTTCCAAATTACAAAAGTTATTTGCAATCGAAGGTGGGGAAAAGAACGCTTTTGAAACACATAAGAGTGGCTGAACTGTTTTTTAGTAGAGTTTTTAGCGTAGGGTTTATCAGGCTTGATGAGATACGCCCCGCGTTTATTCAGAAGGAATTTCCGAGTTGGTGGCAGACTCACGTAATGATGAATAGTCTCAATGAAAGTGAAGTTCTTTCATCGCTTAAGAAATTATTTGAGTTTATAAGCGAGCGATATGCTATTGATATCGGGCAATTCGGTTTCTAATTGTTGCGCCCTCTCAGGGTTCTGCGTTCGCCGAGACGCTTGATTTTGTGGCGGAAAGGAGCGAGAATTTGGGTGGAATTGGGGTAAATTAGTGCCGAATTATAAGTCTTCAAATTTATGGACATTTTGTCGATAATATGGTATTAAACAGGAATGAATCTATTTAATTTCGAATTTAACTTCACTGGGCTTAATATAAGAAATATATTTCGAAGAAAGCAGAAACTTGGGAAAAATAACGCCTATATTCTTTTTATTGATGACGAAACATTTCCTGTCGTCGAAAATTTAGTGAAGGCTGGGTGGTCAGCAAGAAGAATAAAGGATATTAAAAATATTCAAGACGAAGAAGTCTCCCGGGCCCACGTCATATTTGTCGATTACAAAGGGGTAGGGAGAAATATTTCTGAACAGGATCAAGGTATCGGTGTAATTAAAGCTATTAAAGCCGCCTACGGAGACTCAAAACGAGTTGTTCTCTATTCTGGGTATGCAAGATTTGATCTATCAATGGATATGCGAAAGGCAGACAATCAGCTTCCTAAAAATTCTGATACTTATGAATTTATCTCTATGATCGAGTCGGAATTAAAGAAAATAAAGTGATTTATTTGCAGAAAAAAAATAACAGAGGAGAAATTATTTTTTCGAGTCTTCCTCGCGATTTTTCTTCAAGTAATTATCAGCCACGAGAATTTAAGTTAGGAAATGGAACTTTGGTTTTATTTACTGACGATTTACTTTTACTGAAAAGAGCAAAAATATTGAGAAAAGTTGAGGAAATTTGTTCGCCAGCATTAGAATTTATTCAGGAATACTTTATACAGCAAATAAAGGCTCATTCCCATACTTTGAAGAAGTTGCAAGGACAGTTAAAGCAAAAGTCCGAAGCGCTTGTTGAAAACCCAATGCTTGCTGCCCAAGTGGACTATTCGCACCAGAGGAATATAGTTGCCGATAAAATTAAGAAAAATCCAGAAGCCGCAGCTGATGTTTTTATATACCTACAGAAGAGGATTTTTGAAGTAGAGGCTCACATATCTAGCTTTGAAATTTTGCATATGGGGGAGGAGCTTCAGCTTGATGTTCGCCCACATAATATTAGGCGCTTAATTTTGAATATCCTCCATGCTTTTCAAGATAGATTCGACGAATATCATGTTCGCCGTACTTTTAAATTTGAAGACGATATGGCTGAAAGTAAAAAAATTAGATTAGATTATAAAATAATTAATACCGCTTTCTATAACTTTTTTGATAATGCAGTTAAGTACGTTAAACCTTATTCCGAAATGGTATTTTGTTTTGATGTGGATGAAGGGAATTATTTTAAGCTTAGAGTTAAAATGAAAAGTTTAAGGATAGAAAAAGATGAAATTCAAAGGCTTTGGGAGCTTGGGTATAGGGGGAAAAATGCAAAGCAAATAGATGGGTCGGGTGTAGGTATGTACGTAATTAAAAAAGCCCTAAGAATGAATTCCTTTGATATGCAAATTCAACCCGACTATAGTGTTATGGAGATCTACGAGGACTCACAAAATATCTCGAATGAGTTCGTTATTTCGGGGTGTTTATAGAAAAGTTTATGGTTAAAGTAAAAATTTGCGGGGTGAATAACAGGGATAGGTAAATTAGAGATGTTATTTAGGTTTTCCGCAGGCGTTTGACAAACTAGTTTGTTGGGCATAACATAATAGGCGATATGATCACTGCTCCTGCCTTCGGGCAAGGGCAGTTTTGTTTTATGATATAATACACAAAATGAACAACGAGAGGGTGTGTATTTATATAGACGGCAGCAATTTTTACGGTTACCTTAAGGATGAAGAGGTTTCTTTTCCAAAAGGAGTAAGTTTTAATTTTAGAAAATTCGCTGATTTTTTGGTAAATGATAGAAATTGTATATCGAAGCGATACTATACCGGTATATTCAGGAATATCGACGGAACTTCAAAAAGTATTGGGCTCGTGAAGGGGCAACAAAAATTTCTCTCTAAACTTGAAAGCCACGACGGATTTACAATAAAACGTGGCCGTATTTTGTATGATAGCGGTCGTATTCGAGAAAAAGGCACTGACGTAAAGATAGCCGCTGATTTAATAATCGGAGCAGTGGACGACATCTACGACACTGCGATTTTAGTAAGCTCGGACACCGATTTAATTCCCGCAATTCAATACGTTAAATATCGAAAGAAAAAATTGGAGTATGTTGGATTTTCTCATGCTCCCTCATTTGGAATACAAAAATACGCTAGTTTTACAAGGTTGTTACTGCCTTCGGATATAGAAAAATTTAGAGTTGAGCGAGTTGGGTAAAACTATGGTTAAAGTAAAAATTTGCGGGATAAAAATAAATTAATTATGTCTTTCGAAAATCCGCCTCAAAAAATAAAACCTCATTTCGGGCACTCGTTTGAGATTGCAAGATTTGAAGAAGGCGATAGTATTCCGGTTGGAGGAGAAAGTAGGTTTTCGACGGAAACGAATATTAAAATTACCGGCGATTTTGAAAAATTCGAGAAGTTTTTTGGGGAAATGGAAGAAGTTGCCGGGAAGTATGATTTGAATAAACTGAAAGAGTGGCTTGCTTCTCAAGGCCTCGATGTAGATGAAAAAATGTTTGCGAATTTACTTGCGTTCACGAAAAAATTTGAGACTCGATATCCAACAAACCCTCAAGCAGAGGAAACTAGGCGAAAACTTTATGCGGAAAAAGGCGAGGGTTTAAAATTGAGTGATATTTTTGAAGCCAATAGCCCCGAGTGTGCTGAAATTGCCGCGCTAGCTCAAGCTTATCTTCAGCGCGAGGACATTCCTTCGTCATATTTTAGCGGAGATGTGCTATGGGATAAAGATCAGGAGTTTTCCGAAGAGCATAGTTTTATTGTTATTAGATTAGGCGATAAAACATACCTTTACGACCCGATGAATCCAACTGACACAACGCAGGGTAATTTTCCGAGTTTGTACACGACCAAAGCAAATATCGATGAGGAAATGGCGAAAGGCGAAAAACGTTTTGTTGCCGCCCAAAACATTCTTAGCAAGAAAGAAGCTTTTTATGGAGCAAACGACGGCACGAATGTTTATCCGGAAAAACATATAGCTGGATAGTAGCTTTGAATAATTTGATTATGGTTAAAGTAAAAATTTGCGGGATAACAAACACAGAAGACGCGCTCGCGGCAATATCATTTGGGGCTGATGCTTTGGGTTTTTTAGTGGGCAAAGTTCACTTTTCGACTGGGTTTTTTATTTCGCCGGAAAAAGCCGCGGAGATTATCGCTAAACTTCCGCCTTTTTATTCGAGTGTTTTAGTGACTCATTTATCCAAGCCAAAAGAGGTGATTAACTTGGCAAAAATTTCTAACGTAACCACCGCTCACTTGCACGGATCAACTCCAGAAGAATTAGTTGAGATAAAGACGCAACTTCCATATCTAAAAATCTGTAAAGTGGTTAATGTGTTTGACGAGAAAGCGATCGCGGAAGCTAAAGCGTTTGAGGGTTTTGCGGATGGAATAACGCTCGACTCAGGAAATAGGGAGACGGGGCAGATTGGCGGAACCGGAAAAACGCATGATTGGAACATAAGCCGTAGGATAGTGGAGTCAGTATCTTTACCGGTGATTCTCGCGGGCGGGTTGAATCCTGATAATGTTATTGAAGCTATCAAAAAAGTTAGGCCGTATGCCGTTGATGTAAATTTTGGAGTGAGTAATAGCGATGGCACAAAGAATCACGAGAAAATGAAGCTTTTCATTGAAAGAGTGAAGTTGCAATAAGTAGGGGTAATATGCGCGTGATGTCGCGTAGAAGGACCGAGATGTGTATAATTTACTGATATGATATCTAGTAACTACAATTATGTTGAGGTGGTCGCTTCCGCTCTTATTGTAAATAAGGACAAGAAGATTCTCCTCATAAAATCTCACAAATGGGGCGACGCATATCTTCTTCCCGGTGGTCACGTAGAAATCAACGAAACTATCTTTGAAGCAGCTAAGCGAGAGGGGAAAGAAGAAACTGGACTTAAATTAAAACCACTTTATTGCGTTAATATTGGAGAACTCATTAACGACCCAGAATTTCATCGCAAAGCGCATTTAATTTACTTTCATGTTGTCTGCGAGGCGCTGACAGAAAATGTCCAACTCGATAACAAAGAGTTGAATGATTTTATATGGATTGAACCGGAAAAGGCTTTCAACCTAAAAAATTTGAGAGCCCAAAGTACAATAAAAAATTACTTAAGTGGTATCAAGATAAATCTTGGAAGTCAGGTTTTTGGAAATTAAATCCTAAACGAGATGAGTTGTTGATTTTTTTAAGTCGCCCGTAAGCGATACTCGTGAAGCTTTGATTTTTGCGTTCTTTAAAGTATAGTTCTTATCTGAACAAAAAAATGAACGAGACTATGAAAACCGTCAACGTGATGCTGGGTGGCAATGTGATTATCCGGTTTAATAAGGTTTCTTTTGAGTACGGGAAAAAGCCAATTATAACGCAGGCGGATTTTTCGGTGAGGGAAGGATCGAAGATTACGCTGATGGGGCAAAATGGTGCGGGGAAAAGCACGATTTTCCGTTTGATTGCCGGGGATTTGAAGCCGGAGATTGGGGCGATTTCGGTGACGAAGGGGCTCACGATGGCGACGGCGAGACAGGTGATTGGGCGAGACGAAGCCGAGCTTACGGTTCGGGAATTTTTTGAAAAAGCGTTTCCGCGCAAGGTTTACGACATTGAACCGAGGATTGATAAGATTTTAGACGTGGTGCATCTGTCCGTGCCGCAAGATAAAGTTTTGAAAGATTTATCCGGCGGGCAACAGGCAAGAGTGCTCTTGGCGCAAGCGCTGATTCAGAATCCGGATATTCTTTTGCTGGATGAGCCGACGAATAATTTAGACAAGCAGGGGATAGAGCACCTCACGCAATTTTTGATTGATTATAAAAAAACCTGTATTGTGATTTCTCATGACGCCGACTTTTTGAATTCATTTACGCACGGCGTTTTATATTTGGATGTTTTCACGCACAAAATAGAACAGTACACCGGGGACTACTTCGCGGTGGTGGGGGAGATAAAAGCTAGGCTCGAACGGGAAAGGATGAAAAACGTGCGGCTCGAGAAAGACATCGCGCATCGGAAGGAGCAGGCGGGATTTTTTGTGCAGAAGGGCGGACACATGCGGGATGTGGCCCGTAAGATGAATGAAAAAATCGAGAAGCTGGAGGAAGATATTGTGGAGGTGAGGCGGGAGGATAAGGCGATCAGGAATTTCGCGATTCATTGCCAGAAGGATTTAGTCGGGCAGATTTTGGAATTAAAATCAGTCTCGATTATGAATTTAAAAACTCACAAGCCGGTTGTCAAAAAAGTGAACGTGGTTTTGAAAAGAAAAGAGCGTTTGCTTTTGGCTGGGCCCAACGGTATTGGTAAGACGACGCTTTTGGAAAAACTGGCGAGCGGACACGCTAAAGGAGAACACGTGACGCCGGGGATTCATATCGGGTATTACCGACAGGATTTTTCGACGTTAGATTTTGAAGAGACGGTGTATAGGACTTTGGCGGACGCGATGAAAGAAGGAACCGACCAAGAACTTCGTTCTTGCGCCGCGGGTTTTATGTTGGATTCGGAAATTTTGAAAGCCAGGATTGGCTCGCTCTCGGAAGGGCAAAAAGGATTGGTGGCTTTCGCGAAACTTTCTCTCGAGCGGCCGGGCTTGCTGATTCTTGACGAACCCACTAACCACATCAACTTCCGACACATTCCCGTGATTGCCAACGCGCTTGATCGTTACGATGGCGCGATGATTTTGGTGAGCCACGTGCCGGATTTTGTGAAACAAATTAAAATTGATTATGTTTTGGATTTGGGTGAATTATAAAAATGGAAACGCCGTGAGATCTTTTGGGAGTCTCACGGCGCTGGGTTATGAGGATGAACACTTCTAGCTCTGGCGAGCTTCCTCTATAAGCTCTTTTGCTCGGATAGTTAGCCGTTCTGCGAGTTCCTTAAACCAGAAGTCGCAAGGGCCAGCCGCTCCTTGGTTAAGAGAGTTAGCAACCTCGAGTAGCGTGTCAGCTACTACTAGGTTTTGCTCCGATTTATTCATGGCAATTACCTCCTGCGTGTTTTTTTGTAGTTCTAGTTTGGGATGGTAGATTAGTTGTGTAGAAAAGTCAATCCGCTATCGAATCGTGGCGGACGATTTTCCACCCCGCTTAATTTAGTGCTACCATGTAGATTCATGTTGATTGATGATATAAAAATCAAAGTTAAAGCTGGTCACGGGGGAAGGGGCGCGGTGGCTTTTAACAAAAATATGATGAGCTTAGGGCCGGTCGGCGGAACCGGAGGCAAAGGAGCCAGCATTTACGCCGAGGGTGTTTCTGATTTGAGTTCTCTTAATCAGTTTCGGTTTAAAAAGGATTTTGAGGCGGAAAATGGCCAAGAGGGACGAGATCAGTTTCGAGACGGACACGACGGAGAGGATTTGGTTTTTAAGGTGCCGGTGGGAACGGTGGTCCACCGCATAAGAAATAACTCACCCCAAAGCTCCTCCGGGGCGGGAGAGATTTCTAACGCGGCAGGTAATCTTTCGAATGGTGATGTTTTTGAGATCACGAAAGTCGGCGAGCGATTATTAATCGCGAAAGGCGGGAATGGAGGGAAGGGAAATTTTCATTTTCGATCTTCTACAAACACAAGCCCAAAACAATTCCAACTTGGTCTTCCCGGAGAAGAGTTTGAAATTCGAATGGAGTTGAAACTTATCGCCGATATTGGTTTTATCGGCCTGCCGAACGCGGGAAAGTCGAGTTTACTAAACGAACTGACTAACGCTAAAAGCAAAGTTGCCAACTATCCTTTTACCACACTTGAACCAAATCTCGGAACATACTTTGAGCTTATTTTGGCGGACATCCCGGGTTTAATCGAAGGTTCTTCGGCCGGCAAAGGATTGGGTATTAAATTTTTGCGCCATATAGAACGGACGAAAATTATTTTTCATTTAATCTCGGCTGAGTCCGAAGCGCCTGCGGAGGATTATAAAATTATAAGAAAAGAGCTGGGCGATTATAGCAAGGATTTAATCAAAAAACCGGAATATCTTTTCCTTTCAAAAAGCGATGTTGTTTCTAAAGAAGAAGTTAAAAAGAAACTTTCAATTTTAAAAAAAATAAGCCCTAAGACGATGACTATATCGATTTATGACGATGAAAGCCTTGAGGCGGTGAAAAAGATTTTGAATGTAATAAAAAGGGGGAAAATCGCTAAAAAATAGCTCGTATTTTGCCTCGAGTTCTTTCGCGCGACTTTTCCAGAGCGCATTAACATTTATTGGAGACACTTGTGCTATAATTATTCCAGGTATAAGAACCTCGGAATCAATGGAAAATGATAAAAAAGAAAAAGAGGCGGCGGTTATCCATAAATTAAAGGATACCGCTTCACTTAAACTTGGGATTGAGAGACAGATTACCAAGCCCATAGAAGAAGTTTCGATTGTGAGTTTGGTCAGTCTTTTCGTGAAGTACGCTTATATAGCTAGAGCTTCGGATGTTCATCTTGACCCGACGCCAGATAAGATTCGGGTGAGATTTCGAATTGACGGTATTTTGCATGACATTTTCGATAAAATTTCGATTACTAAGTCGTTGCACCAGGAAATTATCAGCCGGATTAAAGTTATGTCGGGACTTCGAACCGACGAACACTTTTTGCCCCAAGATGGCAGATTTAAAACCGATCCGGACGGAATTGGCGCGATTGATGTGCGGGTTTCGATTATGCCGACATACTACGGCGAGAACGCTGTTTTAAGAATTTTAGCAGAGACGCAAACTTTTACTCTTGAGGATTTAGGATTTTCCCCGGATGAACTTAAGAAAGTTGAAAGAGCGATTCGTAAACCCTATGGAATGATTTTGGCTAATGGCCCAACTGGTTCTGGGAAAAGCACGACTCTTTACACGATTTTAAAGAAACTCAATATTCCCGACAGTTCGATTATTACTATTGAGGATCCAATTGAGTATTCACTCGAAGGGATTACTCAAATGCAGACTGACGCGAGGGTGGGACTTACGTTCGCGAATGGCTTAAGGTCAATTTTGAGGCAGGATCCAAACGTGATTATGGTAGGTGAAATTCGGGATCAAGAGACGGCTGCGATCGCGGTGAACGCGGCTTTGACCGGTCACTTGCTCTTATCAACATTACATACTAACGACGCGGCCACGACATTTCCGCGGCTTATGGATATGGGAATTCCGCCATTCCTTATTGCCTCGACAATAAATATTGTTATGGGGCAACGTTTGATTAGGATGATTTGTCCGGATTGCAAAAAGAAGAGGGAACTTTCTTCGAGTGAAGTTGAGAGTTTAAAGGAAATTATTCCCGATGTTAAGGTTCGAAAGCCGGTTTTTTACTATGGCGAAGGATGTGATACTTGCGGGAAGAGTGGATATAAAGGAAGAACAGGAATAAGGGAAGTGATTGAAATGAACGAGGAAATTAGGGAATTAGTAATGGCTCGGGCTAACGCACAGAAAATCAAAGAGGCGGCCATGAGGAATGGAATGAAAACAATGCTTCAGAACGGGATTGAGAAAGCCATAGCGGGAGTGACGAGTTTGGAAGAAGTTTTAAGGATTATTCACGAGTAGTATGTATGAGGTTTTTCCTCCGAAGGAGGATCCGCCTTCGGAGGAAGGAATTGATTTATAGATTGTAGAGACGATGATTTTAACCATATGCCAATAACGAGAAAACTTTCTCATCGAGGACTTTTTTTGTTCTTTGAACATCTCCCAATACAGGAAAAGATAAATTTTGCCCGGCACTTGTCGATTGTAATTAAGGCCGGATTGCCGCTTATTGAGGGGTTGAGGATTATAAAAAACCAGCTGCAATCGAAAACATTGATGGAAATTGTGAATGTGTTGATTGCGGACGTGGAAAAAGGCCAGTCATTGGCCGATGGATTGGAATCTCACCGGCATGTTTTTGGTGATTTTTTTATAAACATTATTAGGGTTGGAGAGACGAGCGGAACTTTAGCCCAGAATCTTCTTTATTTGGCCGATGAACTAAAGAAAGCCAAAGATTTGAAAACCAAAATTCGGTCGGCTATGGTCTATCCGATTGTAATATTAATTGCCACAGTCGCGATTACCGCTTTTCTGACTTTTGTGGTTTTTCCTAAAATTCTTCCGGTTTTTTCCGGGTTGAATATAAAATTGCCAATGACAACGAGGATTTTAATTGAAGTTTTGGATTTTTCAAAAACATATGGCGTGCAATTATTTTTCGGATTAGTAGTTCTCGGGATTGTTTTTAAGTTCTTGCTAAGATTGCCGGCAGTAAAGTATTTTTTTGACCGAGCGATACTTTATGTCCCAGTAGTTTCAGAGCTTATAATGAATGTGAATATGTCAAATTTCACCAGAATTTTGGGGTTGCTTTTAAAAAGCGGAATTAGAATTGTTGAAGCCGTGACGATCACGAGCAGCACTTTTCGGAATCTGGTTTACCAACGGGCGCTCGCGAGCGCGAATGAGGAAATTAGGAAGGGACAGCAGTTGGCAGAATACTTGGAAGCAAAAGAGGAACTTTTTCCTCGTTTGCTTTCGGGAATGATTAAAATAGGAGAAAACACCGGCAACTTGGAGGATAATCTTTTTTATCTTTCAGAGTATTACACCGAGGAGGTGGATAATAAAGTTAAGGCGCTGACTACTCTCCTCGAGCCATTATTGCTTTTGTTTATGGGAGTTTTTGTGGGATTTGTGGCGATATCAATTATTATGCCAATTTACTCAATCTCTCAGGGGTTGAGTAACTAAGAACCATAAAACATGCAACATGGAGCACGTAATACGGAATATATTGGGCGGCTGAAATTTAGTGCGGGGTTCAGCTTGATTGATGTGGTGCTTGCAATCGGCATAATCGCGCTTCTTTTCGGAGGAATTTTCGTGGTTTATTTTTCGATTTTAGATTTGGTTAAAAATATTGATGTGAAAGTGTCGGCGACTTCAGTCTTAAACCGCCAAGTGGAGATTATAAGAAATGTACCTTACGAGGGAGTAGGAACGGTTGGGGGTGTGCCGTCGGGGGTGATTCCTCAGGAGCAGACTATTATATTTGGCGATTTTATTTTTTCAATAAAAACGACCGTTCGGAATATTGACGATCCATTTGATGGGATGTTAGGCGGGACCCCTAACGACACCGCTCCGGCGGATTATAAAATAGTTGAAATGGAGATAAGTTGTCCAGGATGCGCTAAATTTGCGCCGCTAATTTTTACTACGACAGTAGCGCCAAAAAACCTAGAGAGTGCGAGCAGTAATGGTTCTTTATTCGTGAATGTTTTTGATGCTAACGGAATCGGTGTTGGAGGAACTTCTGCACACGTGGTTAATAATAGCGTAACTCCAACTATCGATCTTTCTGATGCCACAAACGCGAGCGGGGTGTTGCAGTTAGTGGGCGTGCCGACGAGTACTCAGAATTATCAGATTACAGTGAGTAAGACGGGGTATTCTTCCGAGAAGACCTATCCTGTCGGAGATCCCCAGAATCCTAATCCAGCCAAACCCCACGCTACCGTGGCGGCCCAGACAGTTACTCAACTTAGTTTTTCTATTGATCGAGTAAGTCGAGTTAATGTTTATTCTTCTGGCGACAGGTGTGAGGCAATTCCAAATATAAATTTTTCAGTTACCGGTTCAAAATTAATCGGTTCGAGTCCAGATGTACTTAAGTTTTCGACAAGCAGTAATACTGGTTCTAATGGAGGAGTAGTTTTAAATAATATTGAGTGGGATACGTATTCGTTTTCGATGACTGAGGCCGGATATGATGTGCTTGGAACTATTCCTTTCGCCCGAACAATAATTAATCCAGGCTCTACTTTCGATTTTCGATTTGTGGTTCAGCCAACTTTACCGAAATCATTTCTTGTGACCGTTAAAGATGCTCTAAGCGGCAATGGAATTACCGGCGCGAATGTAACTTTATCGAAAAGCGGTTTTTCAAGTGTGGCTACTACGGGGCATAGCTTGATTAGCGAGACCGATTGGTCGGGAGGGAAATATAGCAGCCAAGACGGGGGAGTGGATGCGGAAAATTTTCCGGGGTCACTTAGGATGCTTGCGAACGCTTCGTCGACCTATAACACCTCAACTTTAAGCTGGCTTATTTCAAATACGATTGATTTTGGAAGCGCGAGCTCGACTTTTTATGCTTTACATTGGAATCCAGTTTCCCAGCTTCCGGCGACCGGTCAGGAGAGCCTTAAGTTTCAGTTAGCAACAAACAACGACAGCTCGACTTGGAATTTTGCTGGACCAGATGGAGCATCGGGCAGTTATTACACAATTTCAAGTTCGACAATTTGGAACGAGCAGAGTAGTAACCGCTATTTGCGATATAAGGTTTATCTTTCAACACGGAGTGAGTTTGACACTCCTGTTTTTAACGATATGACGGTTGAATTCGGGGGGATGTGCGTTCCACCTCATCAAGTTTTGTTTAATAATCTCACATCGGGAGATTATGATTTAACAGCTACGGCGCCAGGGTACCAAATAGCGACTAGCACAGTTACGATAAGCGGGAACTGGTATCAGGCGGATATTTTAATGAACCAGCAATAGTGATAGAAAATAGAATGAAAAAATATCTTAAAAGAATTTATTTAATAAAAGGGTTTTCGCTCGTAGAAGTAATTATTTTTGCGGCGATTACCGCCTCCTTGATTTTTGTGGTTTCAAGTTTAACGGGCAATGTGGCTAATATTGAAAATTTTGTAAACCAAAAACTTCAATCTCGAAGCAGTTTGGAGCAAACATTTCAAATGTTGGTTACGGAGATAAGATCAGCGGGGCCGTCGAGCAACGGGTCTTACCAGATTGAGTCGGCTTCGACCAGTTCGCTGGTTTTTTTCAGTGATATCGACCAAGACGGTATTTTTGAGCGCGTAAGATATACTTTAGGAACAAGCACGATTTCGAAGGGATTCGTGGAGCCGATTGGAAATCCTTTGGTTTACGCTACTTCAAGCGAGGTTATGAAAGACGTGATGACAGATGTAATAGTGAGTACGAGCACTAGTTTGTTTAGTTACTTTGATTCGGCTTATACCGGTAGCCAGGCGTCAATGGCATCTCCGATTGATGTTTCAAAAATTCGCGTGGTGAAAATGTCGGTTTACGTAGATATAAACCCAGGCAAAACACCGAAGGCGGTTTTTTTCAGCGATACTGTTACGATTCGAAATTCGAGGAGCAACTAACAGCGATACTAATATACGAATACATGCGAATGATACTAATCAAGGAAAGGCGGGGGCAGTTGTCTCTGCAAATGATTTTTTTTGCGGCGATCATCGTGGTTTTAATTTCGGGATTTACTTTCGCGGCTCTCTCATTTCTAAAGCTTTCAGTCAGGGCTTTTAACAAATCTCAAGCGTTTACGATCGCGGAGGCGGGGATTGAGTATTACCGGTGGCATTTGGCTCACGCGCCAGCTGATTATAAGGACGGGACAGGACAGCCGGGGCCGTATGTTCATGATTATTACGATAAAAGCGGAAACTCAATCGGAAGTTTTACTCTCGATATTACGCCACCACCCGTGGGTTCAACGGTTGTGACGATTCAGAGTACCGGCCAAGCGGCGGCGGATAGTTCGGTGACGAAAGTGATAAAAGTCAGATTAGGCATTCCTTCAATGGGCAAATACGCGGTTATTGCCAATGACAATATTCGTTTCGGAACCAGCACTTATGTTTACGGTCCGATTCATTCGAATTACGGAATTCATTTTGATGGCGTGGCTTACAATAAAGTTTATAGCTCCCAAGCGACTTATGACGATCCCGATCACGGAGGAGGGAACGAATTTGGAGTGCACACCCATATCGATCCAGTGGATCCTTTACCGCCAGCGGCGGCGCCATCGAGGCCGGACGTGTTTGCGGTTGGCAGGGAGTTTCCGGTACCAGCCATTGATTTTTCGGGGTTGACGGCAAACTTGGCCCAAATTAAAAATATGGCACAGGCGAGCGGAACTTATTTCGGAAGTTCTACCGCTTCGGGTTATCACATCGTTTTGAAGACCAACGATACTTTCGATATCTACAAAGTGACAAGTTTAACGCCCAAACCGCCGGGTTGCACGAATGTCGCAGGACAAGACGATAGTTGGGGAACTTGGAGTATTGAGAATGAAACTTTGATTAATAATTATCCGTTTCCGGCAAACGGTTTAATTTTCGTGGAAGATGATTTGTGGATTGACGGTCAAATTGACGGGGCACGACTCACGATAGCGGCCGGAAGATTTCCCGAAAATTCCAGTACCAATAAGAACATAACCATTAATCATAATTTGCTCTATACCAATTATGACGGAAGAGACGTGTTGGGTATTATTGCCCAAAATAATATCAATGTGGGGTTAATCAGCGAAGATGTTTTGCGAATCGATGGAGCACTGGTGGCTAAATCCGGTAGAATTGGCAGGTATTACTATCGGCCGCCGACTTCTCAGGGCCAGGGCGGGCAAAATTGCCAGCAGTGGAATTTGCGGTCGTCGATTACTACTTACGGGATGCTGGCGACGAATAAACGATACGGTTTTTCTTACACCGATGGTACCGGCTATCAGGTTAGAAACCTTAATTATGACTCCAATTTATTTTATGGTCCGCCGCCGAGTTTCCCGTTACTGAGTGACCAGTATGTCCAGATTTCCTGGGAGGAGGTCAAGTAACGGCGAAAATACATTTTTTAGATTGGAGAAATTTGATAAAATGGTAGAAATGAAAATCAAAAGTTAAAAAATATGAAAAAAGGGATAACGCTTTTGGAGATTATAATTTCGATGGCGATTTTGGTGATTCTTTTGGTTATCACTATACGAGCTATGAATCCCGGAGGGCAGATAGCAATGGCGCGGAACTCGCAGAGGAGTTTTCATATAACGTCTATTTTAAACGCGATTCGCGCGAACCTAGCCGATACTCGGACAGGGACTTTTATTTGCGCGAATGGTGACATTCCTACGAGTACCACGAGGATGGCGTCGGGGGGCGGAAATTACGATATCGCATCCTGCCTGATCCCAAATTATTTAAACATCCTGCCATTTGATCCGTCGGCGTCGAGTTCGTATTGGACCGATTTGAGTAACTATAATACAGGGTATAACCTAATTAAGAATTCCTCGAGCGGGGCAATTACGGTTTCGGCGCCGTATGCGGAATTAGGCAAGACGATTTCGGTGACTAGGTGAGATAAATATCGATTTCGCTTTTGTGCAACCGGCGTCACAACTCCTCCGGCGGGAGTTGCGCGCCTGCCTCTCGACGTGAAAATCCCTCGCCCCGGCTCGGGAACCAAGCTTTTCATGCCTCCGAGAGCTTGCACAAACTCGAAACCGATATTCAAGAGGTTATGGTGGCGAAGAAATTAATCTTGCCGATATGGAGATAGAATGAAGGTGTTTGAGAGTGTATTTTTATATTAGGTGAAGAAAATAAATACGAGTTTACTACATAATAGAGCTTTTTTATTGTAAATTTTCGATGATGGCAATTTCCAAGGGGACGATGGCGAAAGGAGAGTATCTGATTTCGGTGTAGGCGACAATGAGAGATTTAATCAGGCGGATGAGGGTGGCGTTGTCGGTAAGCGCGGTGAGTTTTTTAATTTGGGTGATTTCTTCGGTTGTGAGTTCGCTAGAAAAGAATTTTTCAAGCGAGGGATTAACTTTAAGCGATAAAACTTTTCTTAAGTAGTGAATAAGATCTTTGGTGAATTGGGTGAGGTTGTGGCCTTCAGTGTTGATTTCGGCAAGCGTGTTTAATGCTTTTTCTAAATCATTTTTTAGAATTAATTCCGAGAGTTCCCGGACTTTTTTCAAGCTAGTGCGGCCAGTTAGCCCTTCAACAACTTCGAGGGTAATTTTTTCGCCCAAAGAACTAAGTTGGTCGAGGAGGGATTCGGCATCCCGGAAACTGCCGTCTCCGACAGCACCCACGAGTTCCAGCGCATCTTCGTCGATAGAAATTTTTTCGATTTCGGCAATATTTTTTAATTTTTCAGTTATTTTAACTTTGGGAATTTTTTTAAAACCGAAGCGCTGGGTGCGAGAGGTGATAGTGAGAGGAACTTTTTCGAATTCGGTGGTGGCGAGAATGAAGACAGCGTGAGCGGGGGGTTCTTCAATGGTTTTTAAAAGAGCGTTGAAAGCGGGGCCGGTTAACATGTGCACCTCGTCTATGATGTAAACTTTATAGGCGCCTTTGGCGGGGGCGGTTTGAATTGCTTCTTTTAAGTTTCTGATTTCATCGATACCGCGGTTTGAGGCGGCGTCGATTTCAACGACATCAAAAGCAAAATTAGAATCGATTTCTCTGCAGTAGGAACATTCGCCGCAGGGTTCGCCTTGGGCGCGGAATTTTTCGTCGGTTTGGCGTTTCTCACAGTTTAGGAGTTTGGCGATGAGGCGGGCGGTTGAGGTTTTGCCGGTGCCCCGAGGCCCGTAGAATAGATAAGCGTGTCCGATTTTATTTTGGGCCGCGGCATTTTTTAGTATTTGGACAATCGTTTCCTGACCGATAATTTCATCCAGTTTTTTAGGACGATATTTGCGATAGAGGGCTAAGGACATATAAAAGATTAAAGTTTAAAAATAAAAATGTAAAACTATTTTGATGAGGTTCGATTCGGTTGGTATCTGTAGTATTATAAATGAGAAGGATTTTTTGGACAAATTTGCGTTTTGGTTTGTTTGACCCAGTACTATAACTTCGGTTTTTTAATAGAGACGGACTTTGCCTACCGAAGTTGTAGTGCTGGGTTGAAGAGTATTAGAAATTGTGCCATAATGCGTTTATTGAAATGAGATTTTTTGGGATTTTATTGACTTTAGGGTTGGTTTTAGGAACCGGCTTTTTTTTGTTGAGCAGAGAAAAAGTGGCGGAGATAGTTCCGGTTTTGTTTAAAGCGGGACCGGCCCTTCGGCAGAGCTCCGGACAAGCTAATGCGGGGTCGGTGATTCTGGAGGTTCCGGAAGCGGAATCTTTAAAGGAAGCGCTACCCGAAGCAACGAGTACTCCGAAAAGCAATGGTGATATTGAAAGCCAAAGCCAACTTACTAATCCACCCGAGATGGCGAAGGCGATTTATGCTACTGGCTGGTCGGCCGGGTCGGCTAAGAAAATTGACTCTTTAATAAAGATGATTGACGAGACGGAACTTAACGCGATTGTAATTGATATTAAAGATTATTCTGGGTTTATTTCTTATTCGATTGATAATCCATTAATAAAATCAAGCGGAGCGCTCAATGAGCTGAGAATCGTTAAGCCGAATAGTTTAATAAAAAAGCTTCACGATAAAAATATTTACGTAATCGGTAGGATCTCGGTTTTTCAAGATCCGATTTTGGCGAAAGCCCATCCCGAGTGGGCAATTAAGTCCGGCGTGGGTGGGGAGGTTTGGCGCGACCGGAAAGGTTTGGCCTGGATGGATCCGGCTTCTCGTGAGGTTTGGGATTATAATATCTCGATTACAAAGGATGCATTAGCAAGGGGGTTTGATGAAATTAATTTTGATTACATTAGGTTTCCTTCAGATGGAGATTTAGGAGCTATGACTTATCCTTTTTGGAATAAGGATGTGCTGATGGCGGATGTAATTGGCGATTTTTTCAAGTATATTAGGTCGAGTTTGCCTCAAGCCAAGATTTCAGCGGACCTTTTTGGGTTAGTTACGACTGCGCGCGATGATATGGGAATCGGCCAAATGCTTGAGAAAGCTTTGCCATATTTTGATTACATAATGCCGATGGTTTATCCATCCCACTACGCAGTTGGGGCGATGGGTTTTAAAAACCCCGCTGACCATCCTTATGAAATTGTGAATAACGCGGTCGCGGAAGCGACAAAAAGGTTGGTAGAATATAATACAAGCCAGCTTGGTGATTTATCTTCTTCGACAGTAACGATTCATCCTCGCTCGACGGCTAAAATTCGGCCATGGCTCCAAGATTTTGATTTGGGAGCTGTTTATACATCTGAGATGATTCGCTCGCAGATAAAAGCTAGCGACGAAGCGGGTGGAACAGGATGGGCGCTTTGGGATCCCAAAAATATCTATACTAAAAAAGCATTGCTTGATGAGCCAGCTTCGCAATAGTTTTAATTTAACTACGGATTACGGATGGATACAAATATACGGATTCCATAAACTTTATTAGTATATTAGTATTTTATTCGTAATTGGTAGAGAAAATCATGATAAACAAAATTTTTAAGACGCCAATTCCTTCGTGGGTACTTTTGCTTTTTGTGGCCTTAGTAATTATAGGGTTGGGAATTTTTATAAATCATTATAGTACTAAGGCTCAAAATTATGATCTTTTTATTACTGACAGCGAAGGAAAAAGTCATAAGTTTGAGTATGGAGTGTGGCCGGCACTTGAGAACGCCGAATTTTTTGGCGCGGTTAAGAAGAAATTGATTTCGGATCGAGTGGATTTTGTTGAAAGCGACCTTTCGGCAATGAAGCTTAGGGTTTATAAACTAGGTGTTATGGCATTAGAGGTAAATATTTTATCTAAAGGTAAAGAGGGGTCGTGGTGGGAAACTCCAGCTGGTATTTATCGGATTCAATCAAAGGAGAAGTCTCATTTTTCTTCGTTTGGGGGAGTGTATATGCCTTGGAGTATGGCTTTCCAGGGAAATTTTTTCATTCATGGCTGGCCATATTATCCAGGAGGAGAACCGGTGGCAAAGGGATATTCGGGAGGATGCATTCGACTTTCAAGCGATGACGCAAAGGCAGTCTTTGATTTGGTGGAAATAGGGACGCCGGTTTTGGTTTTCGAGCAGGATTTTTCGAGCGATAATTTTAAGTACAATTTCAAGATTCCCGAGATTTCGGCGAAAGCATATTTAGCGGCCGATCTTAGAAATAATTTTGTTTTTTTGGAGAAATCAACCAAGGAGCAGTTGCCGGTCGCATCGCTTACAAAACTGGTAACAGCGGCGGTGGCGACGGAATATATTAATTTAGAAAAAGAGATTACTGTCGATAAGAACATGATAGCGACCACCTCTTTGCCGAGGTTAAAAATAGGGCAGAGAATTTCGGCCTTTAATTTGCTTTACCCGCTTCTTATGGAATCTTCAAATGAGGCAGCTTTGGCTATTTCGGGTTTTATGGGGAAGGATCGTTTTGTGGAATTAATGAATGAAAAAGCGAGGGCGTTAGGAATGGAGAATACGGCTTTCATTGATCCAGCCGGCAGGAATGCCGGAAATGTTTCAACTCCGGAGGATTTATTCAACTTTGCCAAGTATCTATATAATAATCGCCGGTTTATTTTAAAAACTAGCGCGGGTAAATTGGATTGGTCCATTTACGGCTCATCGATTTTCCCCGATTTGAAAAACTTTAATGTTTTTGCCAATGACCCCGATTTTGTGGGAGGCAAAGTGGGGGAAACGATTGAGGCGAAGCAAACCATCTTGAGTATTTTTGAGTTAGACCTAGGAGGAGAAAAGAGGCCGATCGCCATAATCGTGCTAGGTTCTGACGATAACACGAAAGACGCGCGGGAGATTTTGGGTTATATAAAAGGAAATTATTAATTTATTCATGACATACGAATTTAAAACGGAAAAATTTGTCGGGCCTATGGAAAAACTTTTAGGGCTGATCGAAGAGAGGAAAATGGAGATATCCGAGATAAGCTTAGCGGAGGTTACCGACGATTTTTTGAATTATTTGAGAACTTTAGAGAAAATTGAGGTGACGGTTTTGGCAGATTTTATTGTGGTAGCTAGCCGGCTGGTTTTATTAAAATCAAAGTCTCTTTTGCTGGGGCTGGAACTTTCGGATCAAGAGGAAGAGGATGTTCACGACTTGGAAGCGAAGCTAAGAATTTTTAAAGAGCTAAAGCCGGCAATGAAAATTTTGGCGGCTAAATGGAAAAGTAAAGAAGGAGAGTATAGCCGGCCATATTTTTTAGAGGGAGGTTTGAGGGTGCAGGCTCTTTGGGGGGACGCGGAAAACATTTTCTTTCCTGGAAATGAATTAAACCTGGAGATTATGGTGAGAGCTTTAGAGGAGATAGTGAAAGGTTTTAGTAGTTTAAAGATAGAAACCGAAACGATTCGGGAGAAGGTAGTGAGTTTAGAGGAGAAGATTAAAGAAATTATTGATAGACTACAAAAAGGAGTGGCGGGGAGTTTTGGAAAAATAGTGGAGGCAAAAAGCCGGTCAGAAATGATAATTGTTTTTCTGGCTATTTTGCATTTAGCTAAAGAAAGACTAGTCCAACTTGAACAGAAGGAGTATTTTTCTGATATAATGATAAATAAGATATAAATTAGAATTTGGATATATGGAAAACGAAAAACAAAAATTCGCTGGTTTAGAAGCTTTGCTTTTTATCCACGGAGAACCGTTGGGGATGGAGAAAATCGCCAAAGTTTTGGCGATTGAGAAGCAGGAAGCCGAGACCCTTATGGATAGTTACAAAAAAAGCTTAGAGGGGGACGAGAGAGGGCTTTGTATTGTCGAAGACGGAGAAAGGTTCCAATTGGCAACCAAGCCGGTTTTTAGCAATATTTTAAGCCAGTTTATAAAAGAAGAGCTTTCGGAGGAATTGACTCCGGCTTCACTTGAAGCGCTTTCGATTGTTTTTTATTTAGGGCCGATTTCGCGGCATCGTTTGGAATATTTCAGGGGGGTGAGTTCGGTTTTCACTTTAAGAAATCTTTTGCTTAGGGGATTAGTTGAACGCTTCCCTGATCCCAAGAGGCCCAACACCTATCTTTATAAGCCCAGTTTGAATTTGGTTAGGCATTTGGGTTTAAATAAGATTCAAGATTTACCAGACTATCAAAAGTTTCAGGATATTCTTAAAGGTTTCGAAAACCAAGACCCAGTTTTAACTAAAAATGAGGGATAATTTTCCTAAATTCGCGCTAGTGGGTACGATGATTTTGGTGACCATGTTTCTGAATCATCAGTCTCGGGGAGAGTTCGAAAACCTGCCTGGAGAAAAAATAATTTTAGGACCGAAGTTGGCGGCTTTGGAATTTGTAACAATTCCGACGCCGACATCTTCAATCCAAATTTTACCTCTGGTTCCCGAGTCGACATCTTCTTTGGATATCGAAAGTATTTTAAATGGCGGAGGTTCGGATTCGGTAGTTGGATCAGATTCAAAAAAAACAGCAGAAACAGTTGCAGGAAGCGATTCTAAAAAAGCGATTTTAGAAAAACAAGAAAAAGGAATTGTTATGCCGGTTGTCGATGTAGCCGCGGCGGCGGTTTTGGATTTAGAGACAGGAACTCCGTACTTCAATTACAAAGAAAAGAATCAGTGGCCAATGGCGTCGCTTACGAAACTTATGACAGCGGTAGTGGCAATGAATAAGATGAGTTTAACTCAAGAGGTGACGATTAAGGAGGGAGATCTTAAATTTTTTGAAGGAATCGGAGCGAAACTTAAGGTGGATGAGAAGTATGTTCTTAGTGATTTGATCAAGGTGATGCTAGTAGTCTCATCGAACGAAGCCGCGGAAGCCATTGCTAGCACTTATGGCCGAGACGGTTTTATTAAAGCGATGAATGATCAAGCTAAAGATTGGGGTTTTGATGATACTAATTTTAACGATCCGACTGGGATTTCTGTTTCAGATCAATCAACCGCATCTGATCTTTATAAATTGACCCGGGAAATTTATAACGAATTTCCGAATCTTTTTAAGATTACGCGGCTGACAAAGTTATCAGTAAAAGAGGTTGAGTCACAGAAAATGGTTAGATTTACTAATATTAATACCTTTGCAGGCAGAGCTGATTTTTTAGGGGGAAAAACCGGTTTTACCGACGAGGCGCAGGGTAATTTAATTTCGATTTTTTCCCTTGGTGACCGGCCGATTGCGGTAATTGTTTTAGGAACGACGGATCGATTTAACGAGTCGGAAAGATTATGGCAATGGTTTAAATCTAATTATGGCCGATAAGGCCGCCTAATTTTAAATGCTTATTGCGCAAGGATTTGCCCTTGATTCGACTTTTGGACAAGCAATTCGGATTATTATTTTAACCGTGGTGGCTTTTTCGGTGGCGATTTTTGCGACACCACTTTGGTTTAAGTTGATTCAAAAATACCAACTCAAAAAGCAAATTAGAACTAAAGACCAAGCTCCGATTTTTAATCGATTCCATCAAAAAAAGGAGGGAACACCAACTGGAGGCGGTGTTATCATTTGGTCAACAGTAGTAATTCTCGCTTTAGTTTTTGGTTTTTTGAGTTTTCTTTTTGATGGTTTTTGGAAGTACCTGAACTTTATTGACCGCGCTCAGACCTATTTACCTCTCGCCGCGCTTCTTTTTGCAGCGCTCTTGGGATTGTTAGATGATTATTTGGGAGTGATGAGAATTGGGGGATCTAAGGGCGGGGGACTCAAGGTACGGTTCAAGTTGATTGCTTATACTTTAATCGCGGCTATCGGAGCGTGGTGGTTTTATTTTAAATTAGATTGGCACGTGATTAATGTTCCTTTTTTCGGAAACTTTGAGATTGGTTTTTGGTATATTCCGCTTTTCATGTTCATTATTATCGCCAGCGCTTTTTCGGCTAATGAGACTGACGGACTAGATGGGCTTTTGGGCGGATCGTCACTTTTTGCTTTCGTAGCGCTTACGGCGGTGGCGTTTGTTTTGGGAAGATACGAATTAGCGGCTTTCGGTGGAGTTGTTATAGGCGCTCTTCTGGCTTTTTTGTGGTTCAATATCTACCCGGCAAAGTTTTTTATGGGAGATACCGGTTCGATGTCTTTGGGGATTACGATGGGAGTAATCGCGCTCTTAACGAACACGGTTTTGCTTCTACCTTTTTTTGCGATTATTTTAGTTGCGGAATCTATTTCAGTAATTATTCAGATGACAAGCAAAAAATTTTTCAAAAAGAAAGTTTTTTTGTCAGCGCCGTTCCATCATCATTTTGAAGCTTTAGGCTGGCCGGAGTCTCAAATAACAATGCGGTTTTGGATTATATCGGCAGTTTTTGCTTCGCTTGGTTTAGTGATTTTCTTTTTGGCGAGGTTTTTTTAGTTGAGTGCCGTGCGGGTAATGTGAAGAAACCGG
>ERZ1292632.1414-Hain-H43-01um-R2-1414-length-23266-cov-8_pt1 | contig 23266 bp, 48 predicted proteins | sample MGYA00564407_ERZ1292632 | MGnify/ENA primary metagenome ERZ1292632 (study PRJEB36523, sample SAMEA6512637) | groundwater metagenome | collected 2019-01-08 | study: AquaDiva: Metagenomics assemblies of 32 groundwater samples | reverse complement strand
CCATCTATTAGTGGATTAAATATAGTAACAGAATACAGGGAATTTGAGATTGATACTAATGCCCCTATATTTTCACAAAATTCATCTTCACCAAATATAATTCAAAATAATACAAATGTAACTTATCAAATAAATGTTACAGATACTGGACAACAATCATCTATTTCTTATGTTGCTTTAAAAATTTGGAATATAGTAACTTCTGTTTGGAATTGGTTTAAGGCAAATTTTGTTATAGACCATTATGAAGTTGGTGTTGTAATAAATGATTCAATGAATCAAACTCAATGGTTTGCTAATGATACTTTAGGAAATTCAAATACAACAGATGTTCCAATGCCAACTTTTGATAATTCTAAACCATTTATTTCAATTAATTATCCTTCTAATAATTCTAACTTTAATATAAAAAATATAAATATTAATTCAACAATAACAGATTCAAATCTTCAATTTTGCTGGTGGTCAAACAATTCAGGACAAACTAATACTACATTTACTTGTGGAACAAATCTTACAAGTCAAACTTGGGAAGAAGGCTCTAATATTGTTTATATCTCGGCTAATGATACAGCAGGAAATCAAAATTCTTCAAGTGTTAAATTTACAATTGATACAACTTATCCAACCTTTTCAAGTTATTTAGAATTAACAGCAAATAATTCTCAATATTCAAGTCAACAATTAAAATTTAATTCTACAATTACAAATTCTAATGGAACAGTTATTTTCCAAATTGGGGGTAAAAATTACACTGCAACTAATTCAACTCTAAATAACTATAATATAACTATTACAGGTTTATCAGTAGGAAATTATTTATACAATTGGTCTTCTTATGGAAATGGAACAAGTAAAAATTTTAATTATTCAGTAATAAGAGATTATTCAATAGCAAAAAATTCAACTTATACTGCATCTTTAACTTCTTCAAATACTTGGACTGTTAATTATGGAACAGGAACAAATATAACTTATTCAGAAAGTAATTTACAGGATTCAGATGTAACTTATTCTATTTTTAGAAATAATGTTTCAGTTTTAGCTGGAGCATTTGTTAATTTATCCGCAGGGGCATATTCTTATTTATTAAATTCTTCAGATGGAACAAATTATTCTACAAATTATTCTCTTAATACTCAAACTTTAACAATAAACAAAATAGCAAGTGAAGTTAATTTGACTCTGAATAATACTGAATCAAATATTTCAATTTATGTAAATTCAACAATAAATCTTAATGGTTCAAGAGTAAAAGGTGAAAGTGTAAAATTAGAACTATATCTTGACGGAAATCTGATAAATAATGGTTCATCTCCTTATAATTCAACTCAATTCAACACTTTAGGAAATCATAATATAACAATAATTCATCCAAGTACAATTAATTATACTTTCAGTTCAGAAACTTATTATGTAAAAGTGTTTGGTTTAAATGTAACAATAAATTCTCCATTAACAACTACAACTACTCCTGGAACAATAACTTTTAATTCAACAATTAACTCATTAGGATATTGTCTTTATTCAATAAATTCTGGAACAACTAATCAGACAATGATTACTTCAGATAATTTAACTTTTTATAATACTTCAACTCAAGTGGCAGGGACCTATACATCAAACTTTTATTGCAATGATTCATCTGGAAACAGAAATAATTCAGAATCAGTAACTTATACATTAACAAGTGCTGTAACCCCTGCAGGAGGTGGAGGAGGAGGTGGAGCAGAAGTTTCTGGAAATCCTCTCAAATTAATAATAAATGATTCAGGACAATGGAATATTGGAGATCAATCTAGAGTAATTTTAGATATTTATAATTCAGAGAATCAATTATATATCCCTCCAAATGTATCTTTCCAATTTGATATAAAAGGAGTAAGATTCTTAGACTTTAAAGGAAATAGTAAAAAACAAACAATAGCAAACTTCCAGATAGATCAAAACGCATCAGTTGGAAATTATACCATAACAGCTATTGCGAAAGATTATAAAACAATTACAAAAGACTTTAAAATAGAAATATTTGAGGAGAGAGGAGTTATTCAATCAATTTTAGGAGATAAAACAGATCAAGAAATCAAGGGAATATTAACTAAAATATATTGGATTCTTGGAGTAATTGTAATCATAGGAATCTTAATAGTTTTAGCAATAGTTTTCTCAAGTGATAGGGCAAAGAAAAATAATTCCTAACACTCCCTAAAAACGAAATATTTATATAGTAAATCCCCCATACTTCTGAATAAAAGTTCAATATGAGAACAAAAGTTCTCTATTAGAATAAAAATTCAAGATGAAAAAAACAAATAAATGTATTCATTGTGGAAAACCACTTGGTAAAAATAATAAGTCAGGAATCTGTTCTAACTGTCAAAAAGATAAAAAAATAATTGATAAGAAAGAAAATAAATATAGAAGAATAGCAACAAGAATCTCATTAATGGATGAAGGAGAAACAATATCTCCTAGTAACTTATTTCGTTCTATTGAAAAAATGGGGATAGGGAACAATATACATCCAAATACTGGAAGAGATCTACTAGACTTGCATGATTCACTTAATAAAGTTGGATTCAAAGTATTGAGAGATAAAGACGATAAAATAAAATTAATTGTCAAGACAAGTAATAAAAAAATAGAAGAAGAAGATATAAAATATTTGAAAGAAAAAATAGATAAAATTTATGATTTATTAAAGAGATGAAAAACATATTTATTTCAATAGCATTAATAATATTTAGTCTAAATCTAGTTAGTAGTCTAATAATAACACAGAACCCATTAAATCTAACGGCAAAGGTAAACGAAAATAAAACAATTCAAGTAGAATTCATAAACAACTTAGGATTTGATATTTTTGATTTCAAGTTCTCAAATCTTTCAGCGAAAGGTTTTACGATTCCAGTAATTAATATTCAGGCAAATTCAAGTCAAATAATACCAATTGTCGTGAAAACAACCCAGTCTTATCACGGACTTCTTGATTCTAAAGTTGAATTCAAATATACAGTAAATCTTCCAGATGAGCAGGAAACTTTTTATGTAGATATTACCGAAATGGGATTTAGCCCAAATTTTCTAATCATAAAACAAGACGATACAATTACTTGGAGAAATAAAGATGATCTCTCTCACACAGTAGTAGGATCTGGATTCAATTTACCAATAGCACCAAATCAATCAGCTTCTTATACTTTTCCAACAATCGGTGAGACAACTTATCAAGATAGTTATTGGTATTTTAGTGGATCAGTAAATGTAATAAATAAAACTTCACAGCAAAATGCTCATAATCCTAATTACGATCTATTCTGGAATATTAATTTAGATTCAATTCTTAATCCAACTAATTTAGAAATAAACTTACTAGACACTCAATTTGAAGTCCAAGCAACTGGTCAGACAGAAGGAATGATTAAAATAAAAAATCTTGGTCCTGAAAAAGCAGAAATAATTAACTTGAATTCAGGATCTGACTGGATAAGTTTTACAGAGAATAATTTCAACCTTAATATGAATGAAAACAAGTATATAACTTATAAAATAAATCCTATTATTTTTGAAACCAATCAAACAAACAAGACTTACGATCTCCCAATAAACATAAAGGCATCTAATTCAGATTTATATAATTATACAATAAGTGTATATATTCCATACTCTTCAATAGTTTCAGACTTTGATTCAGAAGAAGGATTCTTAATATGGTTTGCAGAAGTCTATTGTCCTGCTCATCCAAATAATTTTATATGTAATACATCAATTAATCAGGGAAATGGATCAACAATTTACAAGGAATCAGAGATTCCTATAAATGTTACAGCGAGAACAATTTACGAAATAAAAAGAGATATAGCAAGAATGACAGATTCCTATCAGAGATCAGATAACAAGATTACATCAATACAAGATCAATATGGAAATAGTCTTCCTAATATTGAAAGTCTTTTAAATCAATCATTAACTAGACAAGAAAAAAACGAAAAGGAAAATAGTCGGAATTGGAATTTAGTAATTATAGTTGGATTCTTCATAGCTTTATTTGTAATGTTTTCAAGTCTATATAATAAATTCAAAAAAATGTCTTATAATAAGTATTTAATGGAGGGACAATTTAGATACAGATGAAAAAACAAAAAGATATAATAGAAACATTACAAAAACAAGTATGTGATTATAATAATAAATTATTAAATTATGAAAAAGAAAGAAAAGAAGAATTAGATCTTTTGATTAGTCTAGATAAAGAATTAAAAATTCTTCACGAGGTTATTTGTAAAAGAATTAAAAAATTGGAGAAAGAAAAGTGAAACTCTGGAAAATTGCTTTAATATGTATCGGACTTACTTTTTTTATATTAGGAATTTTCTTAATTGTCCCAGTAATTATTCTAAATAAATCATGGAAATGGTTTTTTTATCCATTGTTGGGAATGATGTTTGCTTGGTTTTCATTTGGATTAATTATTTTAGCTTTAAAATTATGGTTTAGACCAAAGCCTTTAAAGGAAAAGATAGATCTCAGAGATGCAAAAATAAAAGCAGTCTATGATATGAAATATGATGAGGATAATCCAGATAACTTTTATATAGTAAATCATCAAACACTTAAAATAGGAAGACAAGGAGCAGAAGTTACCCCTATTGCTTTTTTCTCAGGAAAAGGAATGGAATTAAATCAAATAAGAGTTCATCTAATTAATTTAAGTAATCCAAAAGAAACTAGCTCTTTAGTTGATCCTTCAGATGATGAAATAAGTTATGCAATCAGTAAATTAGCAGATTATCCCCCAGAGGAGATCAAAGAAGAAATCACAACGAGAAGAGATCAATTCGGATTCCCAGAAATAGTAAGAAAAACAAGCAGACCAAGTGTTGAAGAAAAAGAAAAAGAGGAGGCAGAGAAGAAAAATGCTATGTAAAAAAAGAGGTGAGTTAAAATGTTATTAGAAATCATCTTAGGAATCTTACTTTTTATCTCCTGGATAATTTTCATAATAATAAAGATTGTTACAAATAAATCAATTCAGAGATTTGATGTTCCAGCTAACTCACCTATTTTTCAGAACCCATGTAGGAGACAATATACTAATGGATATTACGAGGGAATAATAAAAACACAATTACCAAGAAAAAATGGATGTACCTTAGTTGAATTCTATCCTACTGATGTCAAGCAAGGAGAATTGATCCCTAGACCAGAAATTCAAAGTGTAATAGTAAAGAACGAGTTTTTAAAACATTTCTCAGAAGGAGAACTCTCCTCTTGTAGAAATTATATAACAGCAATAGGAAGAAGTCCTCTAGATTATCCAGAAAAAATGAGAGATACAGATGAAGGAAAATGGATGACAAAAGAAGGGCAAAAAGCATGGTTAGTTTCAACATTCGGAGCAGGAATTCCAAATGGAGACGAAGCTCTAGCAGAGATGATTAAAGAGTGGGCAAGAGGAAATATGACTCAGGCAGAATTATCAAGAATGAAAGAATTATTAAATGAGAAAACTAAATTAATGCTTCAGCAACCAAGAGAAGAAAAAAAAGAGGAGAATAAATAATGTGTAAAAAATGCAATAAAAATCATTCAAATACAAATAGGAAAGATATTTGTATGGAAAAAATATGTTGGTTAATAAATAATAAAACTAATTATAGAACTCTTGGAGCTTGTTGCGGACACGGAAAATATCCTTTGTCTATTATTGTAACAAGAGGTTATGGAAATCCAATTGAATATTTTTCTCAAATTGAAATTCCAAGAAAAAGAAAATTTTATAAAAAAGATAAACAAGGGGATTTTTATATTCCAGAGGTTATAAATAAAAAATGATCACAGAACTAAATTGGAAATGGCAAGATAACTGTTTGTCTTGTCCTCTTTTAGATCTCGTTAATGAGCAAATCAATGTTTTCCAATAACTTGATGAGCAATGATTAAAGTTCTGTGATAAAATATATCTCAAATAAGAAAAATACTTAAACATCTTTTTCTATATAATTCAAAGAAGGAGACTCAAACCGACCCCTTACTTAAGAAGCTTGGTTAAATGTCTCCTTCAAAATTGTTATGAAAAAGAGAAGGATTAGAATTAATGATTAAATAAAATATAAATCTTGGATAAATAAAATTTGAAAACATAAAGAACAAAAATATTTCTACTATATAAACATTTCCTTGAATAAAAATTCAGTAATCCATTTTTGAACAAAAATTCAAAAAGATAAAGTTTAAATAGTATAATGATTTAAGGAAAATATGGCATCAATATCTGAAATGAGAAGAAAAAATAAAGAAGCAGGACAACATTTTTTTGATAGGGGAAATCCATCAATACTATCAAAACAAGGAGATTATTTAATAACTAAAAGTTTTGGTGATGATGGTTATGTAATTTATAAATTTGATAAAGAAAACGGACATATAAATCTTATAGATAATCCTTATGGAGAATATTCTTGGCAACCTTATAAAAATAAAGCAGATGCAATAAGATATGCTAAGAGTTTAAATTAACATGGGAAAAAAATACACAGCAAAGGAATTAGAGAAATTACCAACAATCTCAGAAGGTCAAGCAGATGATTTAAAAGTTGAAGTTGGTGGTAAAAGAATCTGGCTATCAAGAATGACTAAAGAAGATGGTATGCCCTACAATAATCAAGTTACAGAAGAAAAGTTTGATAGTAAATCTGGAAGTTGGAAAACTGTAAGAGTGTATCGGGGATAAAATGTCAAAACAAGAAATTCAAGAAAATTAAAAATTAATAATCATGGCAAAAAAACTTTCAATTTTAGGTTTTATTGGGGCATTCCTAATAGCAATTGCTTTGATTAATTGGGGTTTAGTATTTTACTTTAACTTCAATTTAGTTGACTGGATGACTTTTGGAATCAGATGGTTAGCAGGAATAGTGTATACATTTGTTCTAATCATTGGATTGATTTCATTAGGAGAATTGCTATATAAAGTCTTAAGATAAAAACATAAAAAAAATAAAATGAGAATGAAAACAATATTTCATAATGGATTAGAAATAAAATATAATCCAGAATCTGATTCTATAAAGGATATTAGATATAATAGGAAAAGAATAAAGCATGTAAAAGCAGACGGAAAAAGGTATCATTATAATTTTGCTTATAAAGTTTATAATTCTCAAGAAGAATATGATCAATTAAATATTCATCAAATAAATTCAATAGAGATAATTAAATAAATGGTCAAGGGGACAACAATAGTAATATGGGTTTTAGCAATTTTAATAATCGGTGGACTAGGTACTTACTTATTCTTCAACATGTATCATCCTTTTAAGACTCCAATTAACGAAGCTTATAGAACTCAAATAGATCGTCTTTCTCCAGACTACTTAAAAAATAAACAATTAGCATGTACAGATTTTAATGGAGATTGGGTAGATTCAAGAACTAAAGTAGGATGCTTTCAAATAGGCACAGATTGGGAAAGTGAATGGTGTACAAGTACTGAAGGAAGTATTGTAGAAGATATTTGCAATGGAATTCAGGATTCTAAATGGGTTTGTGATCAACATAATGCGGGGTGTTATTATTAAAATGTATAGTAATAAAAAAGAATTACAAGATTTACCAGATTATCTTTTCAATTATTTCACAGATATTTATGGTTCAAGAGAAAGAGCATTAGAAGATGCTAGAAAAATAGATTCTTATGCAAGAGCAAATGGAATGAAATTAAAAACTAAAGTTGTTAGTCAAAAAGGTTCAGGATATACTAAAAAAATTTGGATAATAAAATTAAGTTAAAAATGGCAATAAATGATTGGAAAAAATATAGAGAAAAATCAAATAGTATTGCATGGTGGAATGAAAAAGAACAAGAAGGAATTAGTATTGTTCAATTTATAAATAATAAAAAAAGAGAATGGTCTTTTGTATCTGAAGGTAAAACAATAAAAGAATTCAAAACTAAACAACAAGCTCTTGCTTACGCTAAACATTATATGAGGAATAATTAAAGATGACTAAAGGAATAAAAGGATTTCAAATAGGTAATCAATATGGAAAATTATGTAAAGGAAAAGTACCCTGGAATAAAGGAAAACACAATATTTATAATGAGAAAACAAAAAAGGAAATGGGAGATGCTAGAAGAGGGATAATTGTATCTGAAGAAACTAAAAATAAGATGAGTAAGTCATGGAATCCTAATAAACATCTAAAAAATCATACAGAAGAAGCAAAACAAAAAATGAGAATATCTGCAATAGAATATATTAAAAATAAAAGAGGAGCAATTTTTCCTAATGTTGGTAAATATGAAAAGAAAATATTAGATGAATTACAAAATAAATTAGGATTTAGTATTAAGAGACAATTTTATATTAATGGATATTTCTTAGATGGTTACTGTCAAGAACTAAATCTTGCAATAGAGTTAGACGAAAAACATCATTATAAAAAAGGTATTCTTAATGAACATGATTTGGATAAACAAAATAATATCATAAAAGCATTAAATTGTGATTTTATGAGGATAAAAGTTTGTGATGTTATTAATAACAATCAAATAAATTCAGAAGTATTGACTACTATCATGAGGACACATTAAAATGGAAATGGATAAAAGACAATTTGCAAATAAAGTAACAAAAATGTATAAAGGATTTACTTATGAAATATATCAAGATAAAAATAAAAACACCCCTTTTTGGTATAATAAATGGATTTATAATTTATGGAAAACTAACAATCCAAAAGACGGAGCAACATCAAGTTCAAAAGGTGGATACAGAAATAAAGCCGATGCTGAATTTATGGCAAGAGAATGGATAGAATCAGAAATACAGGAATAATTAAAATGAAAAAAACCCAAGCAATAATTTCGTCAATAGTTTTTATATTATCAACAGCAGTATTATTTATTAACAATCTTACTGATTTGTTCGTGAAATTAGGAGTAAGTACACCAATAAATATAGTTTCGTGGTTTGGGATTGCAATAAGTATTATATGGTGGATTATTCTTGTTTCATAGGGGGTATTCAAATAAAATGCAAATATTACCATTAAAAGAATTGAAAAATCCAGATGATTTATTCTCAGTTAGAACTATAAATACAAATTATGGAGAAACAAAAAAAGATGTAGAAGAATATTACAATTTTTTAAAGAAAAAAGGATTTCATCCACACGAAATAAAAATTTATTATAATTTAGGTTTATATGAATTCCATATTGTAAAAACTGCTCATGCTATGAATATATTAACAAAAGCAAAAACAGGAGAAATTTATTAAAATGCCATTATTAATTCCACACGATAAAGAAACACAAAATGAATTCATCAGTAGATTTGTCCAGGATAAAAATATGAGAAAAGAATTTCCAAATAGAAAACAAAGACTTGCAATTGCTTATAATCAATGGAGAGAAAAATAAAATGGGAAATGAATTACAAGAAGCAATAAATTGGTGGGAGAATGAATTAGATTCTGATGATAGAAATAAAATAATGAAAAATAAAGGTTGGTCTGATATAGGTGAGAATAATCCAGAAGGAATAAAGAAAAGACATGCTTGGTTAATATTACAATATAAAAAATATCATAATATATATCCAAAAAAATAAAATGGGAAAACAAAAAGTATACGAATTAACAACTAATGAAAAAGATGGTTTTGCAAAATGGATGGTTAGAGGAATCAAAGACGATGAGGAAGCAAGAAGAGTGGCATTAAAAGGTTTTGGAAAAAAATTTTATTCTAAAGAATTAATAAGTTATTATGATGATTATCCTTCAGAATATGGAACAGATTGGAGTAAAGCTCCAACAAAAGAAGAGTTTATTAAAAAAGCAAGAAAATATTATGGAAATAGATAAAAAACAATTTGCAAAAGACTTTGAAAGAACAATAAATTTAGGGAAAGCAAGAGCTTACTCAAATATAAGTCAAGAAAGACCATTAACAGATAGAGAATTTTCAGAATATAAAAAAATAATGGAGACTTTAATTTAAAATGGAAGACGATGATTTAACAGAATTTGAAGATCCAGAATTTTATGAGGTAAATGAATAAAATGTCAAAAATAAAGAAAGAAAAATACAAAGGATTTGATATAGAATATTTTATTGTTCCAAAAGGTTTCAATCAATATAGCATAACTATTTCTAAACTTAAAAATAAAGGAACAAAAAGAGAAGAATATTATATGGAAAAAATTGAAACTTATACATCAGAATTAAAAGAAGCAAGAAAAGAAGCAAGGAAATTTATTGATAATTTAGATATAAAAAATTTAAATTGGAGTAGTCAAGGGCTATCAGAAGCTACTTACTTACCAGATTAAAATGGTATCAAAAGACCAAAAAAAAGTATTCAGAATCTTGAAAGTAATTATCTTATTTTTATTTTTAATAATAATAGCTAGTATTGGTTTAATTGTATTTAAAGATGCAGGATGGTTTTGATGAAATATAAAGGAATTATCTTAACAATATTATCTGCAATAGGATTAACATTTATTTTATTTAATAGCATCTTTCAAACATTTGAATTCTTTGTTAAATATCAATTAATTGCATTTATAGTTTTTATGAGTGCATTTATTTTATCAATAATTTATGCTGTAATTGAAAATGCAGACGGAAAAGGATGGTAAAAATATCAACAGAAAGACTTGATTATTTAATTGAAGATGAATGGAAAGCATATAATGAATATAAAAGTCTTGGATTAAACAACCTTGCAAAAGATGAATTAAAGCATTATAATTTTCTAAAAAAATTAAGGGAAAAAAGAAATTAAGAATTGACTTTTAAAAATAATTCTTCACTAATCAAGGGCTGATGTATCCCACTTTTTTCAACCCCCTCAAAACTAATGATTCCAATATATACTTTATTCCTAATTATATTATAATAACTCTGTGGTTTTAAATTATATTTTTCACATATCTCTTTGTAATTAATTTTCTCTGAAGCCATCTTGAAAATATCTCTAATCATCTCTGCTTTTTTATCATCTATAATCATTATCTTTTTCTTCTTATCCCATTTATATCCAGTAGGACATCTCCCAATATTTATACCACTATTAAATTTATCATGTAAAGTTAAATTAAGCCTCTCCCCTGTAAGATCTCTTTCAAGTTGAGCAAATACAGATATAACTCCAAAAACTGCTTTTCCCATTGCAGTAGTGGTATCTATGTTCTCTGTAATTGAAATAAAATCAACACCTATCTTACTTAAATCTTCTAAAGTAACTATTGCATCTCTTACATTTCTCCAAGCTCTATCAAATTTATAAACTAGAATAGCAGAGAACTTTTCCTGTTTAGCATCTTCAATCATTTCTTGGAATGCTTTTCTTCCCTTAATAGATTTACCAGAAACTCCTGCATCTGTATAAATTTTGTAAACCCAATAATCTTTGAATTGAGCATATTCTTCTAATTTATTTTTCTGGGCATTTAAACTATAACCCTCTTTTGCTTGTTCTTCAGATGATACACGAATATAAATACAAACCTTTTTTTTGTCTTCAGTTTTTTTCATAATTTTTTACTCCAATCTTTTTTCAAATTCATCCAAATTAATGTCTTTTATTTCATGTCCCCATAATCTAAAAACTTTAAATCCTTTGTTAATTAATTCTTTAGTTCTAATATTATCTTTTTCCCAAATATCTTTAGCAGTTATCTTATCACTACTATTTGGAAATCTAATAAAATCCTCTGAATAAAAATTAGGATTACAATGTATAAAATCTCCATCACATTCAATTATTGTTTTTTGAAGAATTCCTTTCTGAACTGGAATTAGAATATCACATTGGTAAGCATGTTCAATCTCTTTTATGTATTGGTGAGTAAAAAATTCTATTCCAAGTTGTTTAAGAAAATTCTGAATCTTAACTTCTATTAAGGTATCTTTCATAGGCATAATTTGATTTTTTCTTGATGTCCTCCAACCCCAATTAGGATAATCCTCTTTTGTATGTTTTTTTCCAAGATTTGCTAATCTTACATGTTCAATGTGTTCTGGAGATTTCTTAACTCCTTTTAAAGAATTACTTAAATTTGTTCTTTGTTCTTCAGTCAATTGGTAGTTATCTCTTTCTCTTCTTGTTTTTACTGTTTTAAGTCCACTTTCTCTTAATATCTCATTAGTTTCAGCTGTCAATCCTTTATTCCAAGAAATATGACCTTTCTTAAATGTAGTAGAATTAGGATTTCTTTTTTGAGATTCAATTTTCTTTTTCATAGATTCTTCTGAAAGATGTTTTCCTAAATGAGATAACCTTAAGTTTTTTCTATGCTCTTCAGAAAATTCTCTACCTCTATGATAATGCCCATTAGCATATCTTATTTCTCTACCATGATTATATTTTAAAATTATAGTACCACAACCACAAGCACAAAAAGTAGTAGAATTATTAAAATGTTTTTTCCAATATCTTTTATAACACTCTCTTTTTTTAATAGGATCATATTTTGCTAATAGAGTTCCATCTTTCTTAAATTTATTAATTATTTTTCTCATTTTACCTTCTTAACCTCAACATAATCTCCTTCATCAATATCACAATCTTTGGGAATTGTAATCAATTTCTGATTCCTTGATTTGTTTTTCCAAACTTTCATTATAACTCTTTTCTTAACCATAGTATTATATAATATTATACCTATTTAAACATTTCTATTTTTTATTTGGACCAGAACCAGTATCTCCAGATTCTTCTGTTCTCTATTAATTTAGCTCTCAATCCATCAGGATGTTCTGTTATCTTAACCTTACACAAGAGAACTGGCTTTACTCCTCTTTTATTTTTTCCATGTCCAAAACCAAAAATTAACCAAACTCCTTCCCAGAGATGATTCAGGCAAAGTTGTTCAATAAGTTCTTTATTTGAAATTTGATAAGGGTCAACATCAATTCTAATCCTATCACCACCTTTTCCATAAACTGTCTTTCGCATATAAGAACGAATCCTTTTTGGAAATTTTCTATAGCCATCTTTACTCATTGGGCTTTCACCTAAGATATATAATTTAATAGGATCATCTCTCTTTCTTTTGCTTTTATATGGAACAAACTTCCCCTCTTTTTTTCTCCTTCTTTTAATTAGCTTTCCAGCATAGAGTTTTCTTTGCTTCCTTTTTTTCAAATCCTTAGCACCCCTAGTTCTGCTCATTCTTACTCAAAAATACTCACCATTAGTTTATTTTTATCCATTGTTATTTGTATTTGTTTATCGTATGTATATAAGCAAACTTCCTCTCAACAACAAACTTTTTTATAATCATATTAGTACTCATTCAAAGTTAGTTCTCCAATTTGAATGGGTTGCCTATTAAATTATAGTCCTTTAAAGCCTTAAACAATCTATTAATTAAAATGTGGTTGATTTATTTTGATAATTTTTTCTCTCGGTTGTCATATATACCTATACCCATAAGATAGTTATTTTTTTATTTTATTAGGTTAATACCCATCTTATTGAGATACTATGAGGTATTATCTAATTTTAAACTTTTCGGTGTACCCATCATCAGAGTAGATAGGTGTGAAGAAAATTTCAATTAGGTTATACCCACCTATTTTGATTTAGACTTGTCAAATTCACTTTGGCACTTAGAACAAAATCCAGTCCAATCTTCTGGATTGTTTGAATTATTTTTCAAGATACTTCCATTCAGTTTTCCATAAAGATCAAATCTCTGCTTATTTTTTCTCTGGACTATTTCACCTTCTACAATTATCTCTCCACATTTTTTACAATATATTTTCATAAATCCTCCAAAACTTTTCCATTAGAATTTTCATCATCTTGTCTTACTTTCTCTGAATACATCTCAATATACTTTTTGAATGTTTTATTACCAGAACTTTCAGGAAAACCAAGTTTCTTTGCACTTTCCCTTAAACTTAATCCAGGATTTTCTTGTCTAAATTCCCAACATCTTTTCATCTTTTCTAATTTGTTTTCATCCTTTAATTGTTTAATTTTTTTATCTTTATTAACATCAACATCACTCTTTTCTTCTAGTTCCTCTCTTTCTTTTCTTTTTCTTTCTTCTATTTCCCTTTCCTTCTTTTCTTCAAGCTTTACTTTGTTTTTTATCTTGTCTTCTTCATTTTTTAAATCATTTTTCATTAAGTCTATTATATCATTATATGTTTTCATCTTTTCTGGATATTCTTCTTTATAAGTTTCATAGAAGTTATATTTAGGTTCTGCATGTCTTGAACTTGGAAAAAATAAAGTAAATGCTCCTCTATTTTCTTCTCCAACTAATAACCAAGAATTAGGATAATCCATCTTCTTGAGTTGATCTCTAATATCTCTCTTGTAGTTAAATGCTTTAGAAACCCTTTCCATATCAGATCCACTTCCAAGTTCTCCAAAGAAAGTTATATTAGTTGCATTCTTAATTCCTTCATCAATATCAGTATAATTTTGAGAATCTAAAATGCTTGACATTCCTCTTCCAGAACTTCTCAAAACCTTTAAAGAATCCTTAATTTTTTCAGAAAGAAATTTCTTGTATCCTTCACATTTCAAAGGACAAAGTTCGCTTATTTCAGGAATAACTATTAAAAGAGGTTTATTTAAGAATGATTTATTAGCAACAATACTATTCAATAAATATAAGATTAGAAATTGTTTTAACTTTCCATCTAATTTCTTTGAAAGCATATCAGAAACAAAAACATGGTAATTTTTTTGATCATTAAGAATTTCTTTAAAATTTAATTTTAATGGAGAATTATCTCTACATAGAAAATAATGTCTTTTAAAAGCATGAAAATAATTAGAAACCTCTGTTAAAGATTTCATAGTTCCAGAAGAAGATCGTAAATAAAAATTTCTTGGATCAGACTTCCTTATTTTTTCTTCTCTCTTTCCAGTAATTAATCTTTGAGCATAATGAAGAATACTATAAATTCCATCTTCTTTTGATATATCTTGTGAAGCTTTTGATAATATTTTTATTGCTTCTGTTTGTGTATTAGTTTCTGCAAGGAATGAAAACTCTGCTTCTCCAAGATCCTTTAGAGAGATAGTATAAAAATTAATCTCTGGCAATAATTTATTTGGTGGGATATTGAAAGTAAATGGATGGTATACCTTAACATTTTTCTTTTCAGGTCTCTTTCCAATTTTTTTCAAGTGATCAAGATGATAAGATTTTATTGGTTCAAACATTTGATAACAAAACTCTAACTCGTCTTTTGGATCTGCAATACAAATAATAACATACCCCGCTTTATAATATTCTTCAATAAGACCTTCAATAGCAAGTCCTTTTCCCCATCCCGATTTTGCAATAAGGAGTGCTTGTTCGTTTCTCACTTCTCCATAATTATCTTTTAAATTCAAGTAAGTATTTATCTCTGTTGAAAGTCGGATTTTACCCTCCTAAGATTTTTCATCTTATTACCTCAAATTCTTCTTTATTTAAAGGAACATTCCCTTTGAAAAGTCTTTTAAAAATTAAATCACAATATTCTTTTTTCAGCTCAATTCCTATTGAATTTCTTCCTAAATTTTTTGCAACTTCTAAAGTAGTTCCACTTCCAGCAAATATGTCAAGAATTGTAGCATCTTTCTTTGTTGTTTTTATTGGTCTTTCAACTAATGCTTTAGGGAAAACAGCAAAATGAGCTTCTTTATATCCTTTAGTTGTTATATCAAAGAAATCGTCAGGAATAGTTCCATTTGGATTTGGAACATATCTCTTATTAAAATCTTTATACATATTCATATTTTTTAAAGCCATTACATCTTGTTTATTAACAATAACATCATCTGGGTTTCTTCCTTTAGGATTTCCGAGATGATTTTGTACATAATCTTGAAGAAAAACAACTTCGTCTTCAGATAAATTTTCTTGTTCTTTTAATATTTTTAATCCTTCTCTATATGCTTTTGCATTATCACATGCTTCATTCCATCCTTTATTTCCTTCTAAAGATTTTCCATGATAATTAGAATTACCCCTTATTTGATTTTTAATATCATAAAGTTTTTCTACTAAATATTGAATTCTGTCTGTTTCTAATATATCATCTGGGTTTTTACCTTTTGAAGAAAATTTCATAACCGAATGTTCTCCTTTTCCTCTTATGTTTAATAGATCATTATCCCAATCTCTATGTCCTGTTAAATGTTGTTTTGGTATCCCATTTTTATGTGGTTCTCTAACAGAATCTAAATCAAAATAATATTTTTGGCTTTTACTGAAGAAAAAAAGATATTCCCATGAATTAGCAAAACGATCTTTAACACTTGTAGGCATATGATTTGGTTTATGCCAAATTATTTTATTTCTAAGAATCCATCCTCTATCAATCATTCCAAGCATAAATCTTTCAGGAATCCCACAGAGACATTTTGAAGGAAGTAGTCCTCTTCCTCTAATTTCATTTGCTTTATTAATTCCTTTTCCAGAATTATCTTTGGAAATTAAATCTCCTTCAAAACCACTTCCACTTTTAGTATAATAAGTATCTCCTAAATTAACCCAGCAAGTTCCATCTTTTTTAAGAACTCTTTTTACTTGATCAAAGATTTCCAATAAATGAGAAATATAAAGATTAAAATCTGGTTCAAGACCTAATTCACCGATCCAAGCATTACATTTAGAACAAAAATTTTGCTCAACTTTCCAATCTGCTTTTCCTCTTATTCCCCTACTCATATCATTTTCCCATTTTTCACTTGAACTTCCAGAATGCTTTTTATCAATAAAACTAATCCATTCATGCTTACAATCCATTACCCCCCCCCAAATCTGTGGATTTGTATTATATGATCTTAAACCCCAGTATGGAGGACTTGTTATTTGCATATCAATAGATTCATCAGGAATTCTTTTAAGTGCTTCTCTGACATCCATATTAAATACTTTAATTTTAACCATTTTTCACCTTCATAATAATCAAATAAGGATAATAAAGAAAGAAAATTAAACCTTTTAAAAAAGACATCAATATAGGTTTCATGAATTTTTCTAATTTCTTACTCTCTTTTTTTAGATTATTTCTTTCAGGCATTTCAATTTTTATTCCTTTGTATTTCATTTTCTTCACATTGTTTAATTATCTGTAAACATAATATTTTTGGAATACCATATTTTTCTATTGTTTTATAACTTTTATTTGAATATCTAATTTTATGTCCTTGTCCTTTTCCACCACAACCAGCAGAACCAATATGTCTTTTTCCTTTATTAGTATTAATCATAAACTCACAATCTTTTTTACAAATTTTTCCATTAAATTTTAAATTGGTCCATAATCTAGTTTGTTTTTTATAAGGCAATCCATATTTACAATAAGATACATCAATATAAGGTAATTTTTTCATAAATGATTGATTTTTTAAAAGACCTGTTTGTGGATTTTCTATTATCCAAAATTTATGGTTCAATTTTTTTATTATCTTTAAAGTTTTTAATACAATTTTATTAGCATATTTAATATCTCTTTTCCCTTGACTTTTTGCTTGAGAATATTCTGTACAAGGGGGAGAAGCCCATATTATATCAAATTTTTCTCCAAAAAAAGAATCAATCTCTTCTGGAATATCTAAAATATCTATTAAAATATCTGGATTAAATTTTATATCCCAATCAATAGTTATTGTTTTATGTCCTCTTTCTCTTGCTACTTTTGAAAAACTTTCTGTTCCACTAAATAATTCAAGTATATTCATTTTTAATAATTTTGTTCAGATTTTTGTGGAGGAGGATTTTCATACGATTGAGGGGGAGGTCTTCTAGTCATATCTATTTTTCTAAAGGAAGTTTGCTCAAGGACTTTAAAGGCTTCACTTGGAATTGTTTGTCTTTGAATTGTTGTACTCTTAACTAGCTTAACAAAAAGATCATACAAATCTCTTTGAATCAATGAAATTTTACTTGCAGTTTTAACGAAGTATTTTTTAAACATTTTTTGAACTCTATTTTCGTTTATTTCTCTTCTATCAAATTTCTTGTCAATTATAGGATCATAAAAAGTCTTTGTCTCTATTACTAATCTATTTAACTCACTTAGTTTTCTCTTCACATCATTCCAATCTTTTCCCTCTTCTTTATAAAGTTTAATTAAAAATTCTTCGCCTACATCACTTATCATCAAGTTAATTGCTTCAAGTAAATAATATACATCATTTCCAATATAAGAACTGCAAAAAATTCCTAATTTACGAAGTACGATTTGACTAAGAACAGGAGATAAACTTTTGATTTCAGTCATTTTTTTCTTTTAATTTTCTAATAATTTTATTTTTTATAATGGTATAAATTCTTAAATAAATTCTTGAACATTTTTTTGAACAAGTAACACAATTATTTCTTCTTCTCATTTTGTTAGTTGGGAATGAGCATATTTTATCATTAACTTCAAATAACTTTTTACAAACTATACATTTTTTATATTCTATCATTTTTTCTTTATTTCCTCCATAGTAGTTCTTGATCCTTTTCCAGTACATTTACACATAGGAATCAAATCTACTGCTGATGTTATTCTTCCACATTTTGGACATTTATAATGTTTTAATATTTTCATTTTAATTCAACAAAGTTTAAATCTTTCGGTAAATTTAATCTCCAACAGAACCAAGCAGTTTGAAACCAAGACCCCCCCCCACTTCCAGAAGGAGTTATAAAATTAATTCTTTTATTAGGAATCAATAATTGGATTCCATATTTTCTAAATAATTCTCCTCTTTTTTTTCCTTCTAAAGCAGTTAAAGGCATAAGTAGAGCAAATGGTTTATCTAGTTCAAAACACTTTTTTAAAAATTCTAATTTCAATGAATAAGGAGGATTTGTTATTATTATATTATATTCTAATGGATTGTCTTTCAAGAAATCTATTTCTTTATTTCCAATAATTTTGAATCCTTTTTTTTCTAAATGTTTTGCTAAGCTACCTTTACCCCAAGCACATTCCCAAATAGTCCAATCTTTTTTTAAATAAGGAAGTAAAGGATTAATTGCTTCTTCTGGAGTTCCAAATTCATCACTTCTTCCATTACTTTGTATTTTTAATTTTTTCATCATCCCTCCAATTCATAAGATAAAATTCCAATACAAAAAGGCTTGTAAATATCTCCAATCTCATAAGCCATCTGTTCATTTTGTTTATCTATAAAGTTTAGAGCTTGAATAATTAGATTCATATCTTCCTGGATAAATTTATGGATTATTTTAAATTTCTTCTCATCAATCTTCTCGTAATGAATTAACCACTTAGCCCAGATTCTATTTCTTCTTCTTATTTCAGATTCATCTAGCTTGATTCCTAAAATTGCTATAGAAAGATTATAAGCAGAATAAAACATACTTATCGCCCTAAGATACTTACGATTAAGCATGAATTCATTAAAAAGATCAATTTCTTTCTCAATCATTTGCTTTAGTAGACGAATTTTAGTTTACCTCCATTAATTTTTCTTTACAATTTTCGCATAAATTAATATAAATCTTAATTCCATTAATAACTATAAATCCATAATATATTCCCATAAAATCTTTATTACAAGACATACATTCAATTGGGTCTTCACTTTCAAAATATTTCCAGCACTTAGACATATAAATTTTCACATTCCCACCTCTGCTCTTCTGCATATATTTTCAAATTCTCTATTAAATCTATCCTTGATATACTCTGGAGATTTTTGTTTTTCTTTCAACCTTCTTACTAAATCTTTAAGTTTATTTTTAATCAAGTCAATCCGATCACTTGCTTGAGATCTATTTAATCCATTTTGAATATATTTCCTGTAGAGAACATTGATTTCTAATTTAGTCAAAGAAAAACTAATCCTCTGATAAACTCCACTGGTCATATTTTTTCCTCCCCAAATACTCTGAAGAATAAATTAATCATCTGATCCATTTTATTCCTCTCTTTATTTACAAAATCAAATATCTTCTCTCTAGTATAATAATCTCCAAAACTTTCCCCATCTCCATATTGTTCAATAAGACACCTCAGGTTTTCTATTTGAAAAGAATCAAGATAATTAGAAAGTTTTTCTTTAAGATCTCCAAAAGAGTAGACTGATTCATTAAATTTATCAAATGCTGTAAGAAATAATTTAGCAAAGAGAATCTTATCAGTTCCTATCTTAACTCTAATCTCTTTGAATGGATCAAAATCATCATATTCTGTTACAGATTTCTTGATTGATTCTATGTCTTCTTCTGAGAATTTCAAATCATTAATTTTGAGTACAATATATTCCTGATCATTTATTTTTACTTTTTCCATATTTTCTCCTTTTTTTTCTATCCATTAAATCATGAGGCTTTATAGGTTCTCCACAATCAAGACACTTCATATCTGGATTAGATTTTCTTCCAAAGCTATAATTTTTCCTTATGTGTCTATGTTCACATTCTCTCATTTTTTTCTTTCTCCCTTATTTTTAATTTAAGATAATTTCTAAGTTCTCTCCTGAATTCTTCCCTGTCTTTGTGCATATAAAAATTTTTCCCACTAGGCATTAACTTATGGGATAAATCTTTAATCCAAGATCTCTCAAGCTGAATGAATCTTTTATTGATTGGAAAAGTGTTTAAATCATTGTCTATTATCTCTTTGTACCTCTTTGTTTCCATTATTTTTCACCTTTTTTATTTGTCGCTTTGGACAGGCTGAGGATTGAACTCAGATGTTCTCGGCGACAGCGAGACGCATTAACCATTATGCTACCTGCCCATACGAAACATTTAAATATAAATGATTATTATTATTTTTGACAGCGAGATACATAACCATTATGTTATTTATCATTTTTTCTTCTCCTTAATTTCAAATTTGTCTTTATGTTTAGCCATCTTATGTTGTAATAATAAATATTCCACTTGAGATTTAGAACTACCTCTTATTTCTTGATTACAAAATTTACAATTAGTTCTAAAGACTAATTGAGTTTTTTTTTGATATTCTTCTACAATATTTTCATTCATAGTATATGGTAAATAGTAGATGGTATAGTATATAAACATTTCTATTCTTTTTTGAACAAAAATTCTCAAAAGTATAATTTTAAATAATCTAAATCCTTATAGAGAATATGGCAATCCCGCAAGTTTCAACAAATGTAACAAGAATAGGATTTTTAGGAATTCTAAGATTCTTATGGAAACATTTATTTTGGGTAATTTTCTTTATAGTAACAATTCCAACTATCTATTCTTCAATCCATATAGCAGTTCAAACAAATAATCCTTCTTATCCTTTTATACAATTAGGAATATCTCTGACAAATGCAGATTCTCAAATTTATGATTTAGTAAAAGATCTAAGAGAAAATCCAAGCCAAGTAATAGGAATGGAAAAACCAACTATTGGATATTGGAATCATTTAGTCTATTATTGGAAAGTCTTTTTAGTTTACTTTAAGGTATTTTCATTACTTTGGCTTATCTCAATTCCTTTCATCTTTATTTACAAATTTGTAAGAACAAGAAATACATCAGAACCAGCAAAGAATTTTTATAAAACAATTCTCTATGGATTTATTTTTATATTTATAATTAACTTAATAATCATCTTAGTCAAAGCAATAGATGGATCTCTAGTATACACATTTCCAGAAAATGCAGGAATCTTTACAAAGTCTTTACAAATCATTTATTTAACTCTTCCATTTCACGGAGTAATAAGCTTGATTTCTTACCTAATCAATTTATTAGTTTATTAACTATTTAGCAGTTCTGATTAAGAATTTATTATTCTCAAAATATCTAATAGTAGGATTATAAATTGGATTCAACTTAAGTTTTTCTTCCATGAATTTCTTATTAACTAGATAAGTATCAACCTTACCTCCCCTATATTTAATAGTTTGAACAAATTCAAGACAACCATGTCTAATAAGATCATCTAACCATTTTCTAAATTCATAATTCTTCTCATTTACACTACAAACTTTCTCAAAATCTTTCTTACATCCTCCAGGCTTTTTGAATAATCCCTTAACAAATCTGCTGTTTAGAAGACAAACTATCAACTTGAATTCTACCTCTTCCTTCATTAAATATATAGTAATTTAGTATTTTTAAACCATTCGTTATTTCAACACCCCACTTATAAAGTATATTTCCTATATAAAAAAGAGGAAAAGGTCGTAGATCTTAAATTAATTAAATGTGCCGAAAGGACAAAATAAGGAGGTTTAAAAAATATGAGACAAATTATTCATGATAAAAAGGCAAACACAACTTCTATTGTAGTAGTCTTCTCACTTGTAGCAATTCTAAGCCTATCTGTTTTTGGAATGTATAAAGCTGGTTTGTTTACACAAGCTGTGGGACAAGGACAAGAAACAACTAAAGAAAAATGTGATATAGCAACAACTTTAACTTTCAATGGTATTGACAAGATCAATAAAGGAACTGCCGTAACATTAGGACATCAAAATATCTCTCTTAATGGAGGTCCTGGAATACCAATTCCAACTGCATTAAGTTCAGGAGATAAAATATCTGCATTAGTAGGAGATGTTAACTATATTGATGCATTGATCCCAGAGTTTATTTTAGAATGTGGAGCAAATACCATAACTGCTGAAGTATATGCTACAGATGATGCTTCATTCAGAATTTTCAATAATGATGGAAACAAAGTAACAGATAATACTTGTTCAGGTAGTGGAGCTGTAAATCAAACTGAAAGTTCAAGCTCAATTAGTATGCAAGTATGTATAGATGGTAAGAGTGACCAATCTAGTGGAGATTTAGTAATTACATTTGAAGCAACAAATACTACAGAAGTAAAAGACTTTACCCTTTCAGGATTCGATGGAGTTACTAAAGTAAATGTACCCGAGTATTATTCAATGGCAGGAGCAAACTCTGTTGCTAAGTCATTCAGAGTTAGCCAATTAATTGATGGTCGTGCACAGTGCGGTACATTAGTAATTGACCCAGAATCTACAAAAACAATAGGATTAGAACCATCAGGTACTACAATTTATGTAACAGCAGATAGTGAAGAAGCAGATATTGATGTAAATGGAAAATTCATTGTAGGTGTAGCAAATTCAGATGGAACTGCTACTTATGAGGATACATGGGACTATGATTTCTGCATAGGAAATGCTAATTAAGTAGTAAAAAACCTTATTTCTTTTCCTTTCTTTTTTTTATTTTATTACAACTAATTGAGAATCCTTATATTCCTACCTTTCTCTTTTTGAACAAAATTTCAAAAACGAAAAGTATTTAAATACTAAAATCTTATAGAG